>Ga0208116_1000031_pt1 | contig 99555 bp, 92 predicted proteins | sample LakWasMeta9_HOW4_2_FD_183859 | JGI IMG/M metagenome (GOLD analysis project Ga0208116, IMG submission 183859) | Freshwater sediment methanotrophic microbial communities from Lake Washington under simulated oxygen tension - Sediment Metagenome... | ecosystem: Environmental > Aquatic > Freshwater >... | reverse complement strand
CATGACACTGCTCCTATCTTGAAACAAGGCGGATTGCCTCATTCCTTAACATTAGGAAACAGTCACACTCTTTCAACCACCTCGGGCTTATGATCGCAGCGTCAATACCGCGTGAGCGGTTTAGTCCAATGGCCGGTAGTGCTCGGTCGAAGTTGAATGAATCCGTTGGATAGGCTGGCTAACAGCATCCAGCCTGGATTGATCATAACCCGATCTTTGCCGACTTCACCCAGGGTGACAGGGCTTTGATTTCGCGGGAGATGAGCGAATAAAGCTCCGGGGTCCATTCCGGAAGTTCCTCGGAGTCAGTCTCCAGAGGGTAGATCCTGGGGTCGTGCGGGGCAATGATGACTTTCACCTTTTCGGCGCCCACGTGGGCGGTGAGAACGAAAAGTTCCTCTATCGCTTTATCGCCCTTGGCTAGGCAACCGATGGAGGCGGCTCTGCCATGGATGAAGATATCTGAGCCCGGATCGACACGCCCCTCTTGCCAGGCATGGACGAGGTCGAATTCATTGGGATAATTTAGCTTCATCGACAAGTGGTAATGGCTGTTGGGATTCAACGCCTCAATGCGATAAATGCCTTCCGGCACCTGGTTGTCGCCTTGGCGCAATTTGGGCCCGGCCACGCCGCTGGCGGACTGGATGTCATAGTCGCGGATGAAGCGGAATTCGCCGCTGTCCCGGGCCCATAGTTCCAGTTTCTTTTCCTGTTTCAAGGCGATGAAAGTGACTTCCTTGGGAGGGTAGGACACCTTGGCCTTGGTGAAGTAGGGGGTGAGTTCGCGGGTCGCATATGGGCCGTAAACTTGCAGTGTATCCTCTACGGTCCATTGGCCAGGCAGCTTGGGAGGCAGGATATCATAGATTTTCCGCGCTGATTGAACCTGTGGTTTGATAACGGAGGTGCTAGTCGTGTTGACGGCGGGCTTGTGCCCGGAACAGGCACCGAGCAATCCGGTTAGAGCCAAGCTGGCAATGATTTGGGTGGTTGATTTCATAATGCGCTGGAATGAAGTGGCTACCGGCCTAGTTTAGGTAAAACCGCCCAACCTCTGCAAGTTCAGGTCTTAGAAGCTGTTTGGAAATTTCTCTTTTCGCCCCTAAGGTATCAATTTTGATTATGAAATGAATAGTATGAGCACAAAAAACAAAAACGTTACCCGAGCAATTTGAGTGATGGGGCGTGGCGTTATTTAAAACCGCATTTACCTGAGTCACTGGTAGGCAGACCCCGGCAATTGAGTCTTCGCCAAGTGTTGAATGCCATTCTTTATGTGTTAAAGACAGGTTGTCAGTGGCGTCAGTTGCCACGCGAGTTTCCCCATTGGACCGCCGTTTATTACTATTTTTACCGTTGGTCGTGTGATGGCACCTGGGTTCGTCTCCATGACTTGCTCCGATCAAGATTGCGGCAAAAATTGGGCCGGCACAAACAGCCGACGGCGGGTTGCTTGGATAGCCAGAGCATTAAAGGGACGGCAACGCCCGGCGTACGTGGCTACGATGCGGGGAAAAATATCAACGGACGCAAGCGTCACCTATTGGTCGATACGCTGGGCCTCCTGTTAGTCGTAGCGGTGACCGTTGCCAGTGTTCAAGACCGCGATGGAGCTCGCTTGTTACTACGTAGCCTGCCCGGTAGTTGTAAAAGTTACGGCAGATTTGGGTAGATGGCGGCTATAGCGGACGTTTAGTTCAATGGGCAGCTGAATGTTTTAAATTTTGCCTGACTGTCGCATTACGTCCAAAACAAACGCGAGGTTTTACTTTGCTACCTCGGCGCTGGGTCGTCGAACGAACATTCGCTTGGTTAAACCAGTCACGTCGTCTCAGTAAGGCCTATGAACGACTGACTCGCATCGACGAAACTTGGATTTATATCGCTATGACCCGCATCATGCTGAATCGCTTGGCTTAAAGTGATAATTTCCAAACAGCTTCTTAGATTCAACTCACAAGCGCATTCTTAGTGATATTCTTTAACAAGAATCAACATCTGATGTAACTGACCCTTGGACTTCAACCCCGGAACCAACTGATGAAGGACTGATATGACGTATCCTATTAATAAGCCACTGCGTCTACTGCTGGTGGGTGCTACGGGGGCTGTAGGAAGGCAGGTGCTGGCTTTGGCCCTTGTCGACCCGCGCATTGAGCAGGTGATTGCGCCTACTCGTCGTCCGTTGCCAAACCATGCAAAATTATACAACCCGGTAATCGATTTTACCCATTTACCTGTCGATGCAACCTGGTGGAATGTTGACGCAGTGATCTGTACGCTAGGCACGACCATTAAGGCCGCCGGCTCTCAGGCGGCCTTTGCTGCTGTCGACCGCGACTTGCCAATTCAAGTGGCAAAACTTGCAAAAGCCGCAGGTGCTACGCGCTTTGCACTGAACTCTTCTCTCGGTGCAAATCCTGCCGGAAATTTCTACTTACGCACCAAAGCTGAAGCAGAGGCCGGGATTCGTAATATTAATTATCCGAGTTTTACGATAGTCAGGCCATCGTTGATTGATGCTGTGCGCGAAGAATCGCGTATGGGGGAGAAGATAGGACTGATTATTGCCCAAATTTTCCGGCCACTGATCCCTCTTCGTTACCAGGCAGTCAAAGCCGAGTGTATTGCTCTCGCGCTACTGGATGGGGTTTTTAGAGTTAAATCCGGTGAATGTATTATCGAATCCGAGCAACTTCAGAATAAAAAAACGTCCAATGAGGAGTAATGGCCGGATTTCGTCATTCAGTCGACAGGCATTAGACAAAGGATGAATAATGTCGAATGTCAAAACTACAATCGAGCCGAACACTATCCAGTTACCCGATAACATACACATCTTGCATGTTATCCTGTCAAGATAAACTGAGGGAGAGGATATTATTGTTGTCGGATAAAACAAACTTCCTTTAAAGAGACGGTCATTGAATCAGGCTATGCGAAAGGTATTCTCAATCGTTCTATTAACTTACGTCCTTACAGGCTGTGCTTTTTTTCAGCATCAACACCCAAAGCAAATTATTGGCGCAACTGAAGTGATTGAAATTGTAGATGCCAACCTCAGCTTCAAAGCTCGTGTCGATACAGGTGCCAAAACTTGCAGCCTACATGCAGAGGATATAAACGTTGATGCCTCAGAAGAAAACCCAGAGGGCAAACCGATCTCATTTCGTATAGTGAACAAGAATGGCCAGTCTAGACAGATTAACACGCGAGTAGCTTCAGCAGTGATTGTGAAGACAGCCGAAGGAAAAGAGCAGCGATACACGGTGCCATTAACGGTGAAATGGCACGACTCAGAAAAAACAATTCTCTTCACTCTTAATGACCGTCTGACTATGGAGTATCCTATATTGTTAGGTAGGAATTGGCTGCGGGGTAGTTTTCTAGTGGATGTTGAAAAAAACAGTGATGATTAGCGGGCGAAGTTTCCATTTCTACACACCGCACGACATAAGTTTCTGTCCCATGATTACCTAATAATGGTTTAGCTGGAAAACGGCTTTCAATATTTGCCATCAATCAGCATTGAATTTTCCAGCCAAAAAATTTTCATGTGTAACAATATCAATATGATAGCGGTGGCTACTGGAAAATTTAAACGCCGTTTTCCAGGTCATGGCTAGGTAAACGAAGATTTCAGCGGTTTCCGGCAAGACTTCATCTTGCACACTGACTCAGGCCTTTCAAGATATTCGACGAGGATTTTTAATCGCGGCGGCGGAAAAAGTCTGCGGAGAATGAGTCACGCAAAAGTCACGCAACGAAAAATTAGGGGCAATAAAAAAGGGAATCAAGATCTTGTATGTCATTGATTCCCTTTATTTTATATGGAGCTGGCGATGGGAATCGAACCCGCGACCGGCTGATTACAAATCAGCTGCTCTACCGACTGAGCTACACCAGCGAAGAAGCGCGTATTATACACAACATATTTTTCTTGGCTAGCATTTTTATCGATTATTTTGGCCTTTTTTAAATTTGTCCTTACTGATCGCGTGCGGCTTGCTTTTTCCTGAACGAATTTTGTCCAGTCCGGTGTATTTGGTCTTAAAGCGCTGGATTTTTTCAGGCGTTTCAAGCATGCCTTTGGGTTGAAAACTGGGCACCAAATGCTGCTTGCCGTTGCCGATTAAATCGCTACGGCCCATGTCTTTTAAAGCTTCGCGTAACAGCGGCCAGTTTTTGGGGTCGTGATAGCGCAGGAAGGCTTTGTGCAAACGGCGCTGCTTGACGCTTTTGGGGATCGGGATGTCGGCTACGGTGCGGCTGACTTTGTGCAAGGTGTCTTTGCCGGAATGGTACATCGCGGTGGCAATCGACATCGGCGACGGCAGGAATGCCTGAACCTGGTCGGCTCTGAAACCGTTGCGCTTTAGCCATAAGGCCAGGTTGAGCATGTCTTTATCGGTCGTGCCGGGATGGGCGGCGATAAAGTAAGGGATTAAATACTGCTCTTTACCGGCCTCTTTGGAGAACTTGTCGAACATGCTCTTGAAACGGTCGTAAGTGCCCATGCCCGGCTTCATCATCTTGGACAGCACGTTTTGCTCGGTGTGTTCCGGGGCAATTTTAAGGTAGCCGCCGACATGATGGGTGACCAGTTCCTTGACATATTCCGGCGATTCCACCGCCAGATCGTAACGCAAGCCGGAGGCGATAAAGATTTTCTTGATGCCCGGCAAGGCGCGGGCTCTGCGGTAGAGTTTGATTAGCGGCGTATGATCGGTATTCAGGTTGGGACAAATGCCGGGATAAACGCAGGACGGTTTGCGGCAAGCGGCCTCGATTTTCGGGTCTTTGCAGGCCAATCGATACATGTTGGCGGTAGGTCCCCCCAGATCGGAAATGTGGCCGGTAAATGCCGGCGAAGTGTCGCGGATGGCTTCGATTTCCCTGATGATTGAATCTTCCGAGCGGCTTTGGATGATGCGCCCTTCATGCTCGGTAATTGAACAGAAGGTGCAACCGCCGAAACAGCCGCGCATGATGTTGACCGAATGCTGGATCATTTCAAAGGCCGGCACGTTGGCGTTGCCGTATTCTTTATGCGGCACGCGGGAATAGGGCAGGTCGAACACGCCGTCCATCTCTTTGGTCGTCAGCGGAATCGGGGGCGGATTGATCCACACCTGCCGCGTACCGTGCAGCTGAATTAGAGGGCGCGCATTGCCGGGGTTGGTTTCGCCGTGCATGACCCGCGAGGCATGGGCGTACAGTATCGGGTCGTCTTTTACCGCTTCATAGGCGGGCAGGCGAATAACGGTTTGTGAGCGTTGGTTTCTGATCAGCGATTTATCAAAACGAATGACTTTTTCGTCCGCATCGCTTTGTTCCGGTTTTTTGTCGCAAGCAGGCTGTTCCTGATAAGGGTCGACAGGCACCATCGCTGCGCCGGGTTTATCAACATCGGTGGAGTCTTTAACCGCCCAGCCTTCCGGTATCTGCTTAACGAAATGAACCGTGCCGCGTATGCCTTTGAGCTCCGATATAGCTTCGCCGTTCGCCAGGCGATGGGCGATTTCGACGATCTGGCGCTCGGCATTGCCGTAAACCAACAGATCGGCTTTGGAATCCAGCAGCACGGATTTTCTGACTTTATCCGACCAGTAATCATAATGCGCGATGCGCCGTAAGCTGGCTTCGATGCCGCCGATGATAATCGGCACATCTTTGAACGCTTCGCGGCAGCGGTGCGAGTAGACGTTGACGGCGCGGTCAGGGCGTTTGCCCGCTTCGCCGTTAGCAGTGTAGGCATCGTTGGAGCGGATTTTTTTGTCCGAAGTGTAACGATTGACCATCGAGTCCATATTGCCGCCGGTCACGCCGAAGAACAGCTTGGGGCGGCCCAATTTGCAAAAATCCTTGGCGTTGGTCCAGTCGGGTTGCGAGATGATGCCGACCCGGAAGCCCTGTGCTTCAAGCAGCCGGCCAATCAGCGCCATGCCAAAGCTCGGGTGGTCGATATAGGCATCGCCGGTGACTAAAATGACATCGCAGGCATCCCAGCCGAGATCGTCCATTTCAGCCTTGCTCATCGGTAAAACAGGAGCATTGCCAAAGCGGTGCGCCCAGTATTTCCGGTAGCTAAAAAGGTTGGGTTCGGTTTGTAAGGCGGTAGACATTATTTTTGTATCGAGTTGTTGATGACGCTGGAATTGTGTTTGGCGATATCTTTTAAATAAGAGATAAATTCGATCTCGTAAAGTTGTTCAAGGATGATAGCCCGGGTGCGCAAGTCTCTCATGGAATAAAGCGGAGCGCCTTCTTTAAAAGCCAAACCGATGATATTGCCCCGGTCTTTAACGGGGAGAAACAGGATTCGCCAATCGAAAGTCTTTCCCATCCATAGGGCAACCTGCTGGAATAGAGGATTGCTGAGCCCTCCCCACAGATTGATGACCAGCATGCCGTCTTTTTTTAACAGCATTGTGCAAGCATCGAAAAAAGCGTGATTGCTGATTGATGAGGCCATGCCTTCATGGTCGAACGCATCAACAAACATCAGGCCGTATTGTTCGGCTTGGCTTTCGGTGCGCTGGCGAACATATCTCGCGCCGTCGTCGATGATTACTTTGATGCGCGGATCAAGAGGCAGGCCGAAATGGCTGCGCGCGATTTTGACTACGCTTTCGCGGTATTCCACGACTTTCAAGCGGCAGTCGGGGAAATGGTGAAGCAGATGCTTGGTCAACGAGCCGCCGCCCAGGCCAATAATCAAAGCCTCCTCATCCAGCGTGGGTTTGAACAACATCCAGCTGGTCATGGCCCGGACGTAATTCAGGTACAGTTTGTCCGGTTCGGCCAGCAGCATACTACTTTGCCGGGGGAACGAGCCAAAGTGCAGCGATCTCACGCCATCAGTCTCAACCACTTCCAAAATGCCGTCATCATCGTGACTTTCATAGATGACGCGGCCTTCATATCTATACATAAACGCAGTCAGTTTTTAAAGATTGGCTAAACATTATACAGCAGATACAAGGCGCGTGTTGATCGGCGCTTGCAGGCGGTTCAGCGAGCGCCGCAGGGAATTAGTGGAACTGCCGGGGGCGTGAAGTTTACCGAGGTAAACTTCACGCCCATACTGGAGTACAAGGCTTGCCTTGTACGTGTACGTAGGATTTAGAATAAGCCGGTGATTTTGCCGTTATCGTCAATATCGATTCTTTCTGCGGCAGGGACTTTAGGCAGGCCGGGCATGGTCATCATGTCGCCGGCAATCGCGACAATAAAGCCTGCACCGTTGGCCAGCCGCACATCGCTGATTTCAACGACATGGCCGGAAGGCGCGCCTTTGGCGTTCGGATTGGTGGAAAACGACATCTGGGTTTTTGCCATGCAGATCGGGAATTTGCCGTAATCCGCATTCCATGCAGCCAGCTGCGCTTTGACTTTGGCGTTGGCGGTAACACTGCCGGCCCCGTACAGCTTGGTGGCAATGGCTTCGATTTTTTCCCAGAGGCTCAGGTTTTCATCATAGACATAGTTAAACTCGGGTTCGCGGTTGTCAACGATGTCGCTGACCGCGTGGGCCAGTTCTTCCGCACCGGCGCCGCCTTCGGCCCAATGTTTGGAAACCACGCATTTTGCGCCTAAGGCTTCGCACTTTTGCTTCAACAAAGCAATTTCCGCATCGGTATCAAACGTGAAATGGTTGATGCACACCACGCAAGGCAGGCCGTAATGGTGGGTGATGTTGTGCAAGTGGCGCTCAAGGTTTTCGAAACCTTTTTCCAGTGCGGCCAGGTTTTCCTGATTCAATTCTTCCTTAACCACGCCGCCGTGGAATTTAAGTGCTCTGACTGTCGCGACCAGCACTACGGCAGACGGTTTAAGTCCGGCCATGCGGCATTTGATGTCGATAAATTTTTCCGCGCCCAAATCGGCCCCGAAACCGGCTTCAGTGACCACATAATCGGCCAGTTTCAGTGCGGTTTTGGTCGCGCTTACGGTGTTGCAGCCGTGGGCGATATTGGCGAACGGTCCGCCGTGAATAATCGCGATGTTATTTTCCAGCGTTTGCACCAGGTTGGGTTTGATCGCATCTTTTAACAAGGCCGCCATCGAGCCTTGCGCATTCAGGTCGCGGGCGTAAACCGGCGTGACCCGGTCGGATTTATAGCCGATCACGATGCGGCCCAGACGCTCTTTAAGATCCGCGCGGCTGGTTGCCAGGCATAAAATCGCCATGACTTCGGAAGCCACCACGATATCGTAACCGTCTTCACGTAAATAGCCGTTAGCAGGGCCGCCCATGCCGACCACAATGTTGCGTAAAGCACGGTCGTTCATATCGACAACGCGTTTCCATTGGATGCGCCGGGGATCGATGTCCAGCGCGTTGCCGTGGTTGATATGGTTGTCGATTAACGCCGACAGCAGGTTATGCGCGACGCCGATCGCATGAAAATCGCCGGTAAAATGCAGGTTGATGTCTTCCATCGGCACTACTTGCGAGTAGCCGCCGCCGGCCGCGCCGCCTTTGACGCCAAAGCACGGGCCTAATGACGGCTCGCGCAGGCACATCATGGTTTTTTTGCCGATGCGGTTCATCGCATCGCCGAGGCCCACGGTGGTGGTGGTCTTGCCTTCGCCGGCCGGGGTCGGGCTGATCGCAGTCACCAAAATCAGTTTTCCGTCTTGCTTATCGGACAGGCTGTTGACGTATTCCAGCGACATCTTGGCTTTGTAATGGCCGTAAGGGTCCAGGTGCTCGGCGTCGATGCCGTATTGTTCTTTAACCAAGCCGATGATCGGTTTCATGTTGGCTTGTTGGGCGATTTCTATATCAGACATTGTTTGTTTTTAAAAAAGGTTGGTTGATTTTGGTGTTTAGCCGAAATGTCGGGCAACGAAAAGCAGTCGCCCGACCTACCTGTTAACTGTAAACCGGAAACCGCGCGCACAGATTGCTGACTTTCTCGCGTACCGCGGCGATGACGTTTTCGTCTTCAATATTCTCCATCACATCGCACATCATGTGGGCGATTTCGATCATTTCCTGTTCCTTGAATCCGCGTGTGGTCGGGGCTGGCGTGCCGACGCGAATGCCGCTGGTCACGAACGGCGATTGGGGGTCGTTAGGCACGGCATTCTTGTTGACGGTAATATGCGCTCTGCCCAAGGCCGCGTCAGCCGCTTTGCCGGTGATGCCTTTGGCGATCAAGGAGACCAGCATCAAATGGTCGTCGGTGCCGCCGGAAACCACGTCAAAGCCGCGTTTCATGAACACGGCGGCCATGGCCTGGGCGTTTTTAATAACCTGTTGCTGATAAACGCGGAATTCGGGTTGCATCGCTTCTTTAAACGCAACGGCTTTGGCCGCGATCACATGCATCAACGGCCCGCCCTGAATGCCGGGGAAGATGTTGGAGTCGAATTTTTTCTCCAGTTCCGGGTTGCTTTTGCATAAAATCAAGCCGCCGCGTGGGCCGCGCAGGGATTTATGCGTGGTGCTGGTGACTACGTCGGCGATCGGCACCGGGTTGGGGTATAAACCTGCGGCAACTAGACCTGCAACATGCGCCATGTCGACAAACAGGTAAGCGCCGACTTTATCGGCGATGTCGCGGAAGCGTTGCCAATCCCAAATGCGTGAATAGGCGGAAAAACCGGCCACGATGACTTTGGGTTTGTGTTCCAGCGCCAGGGCTTCAACTTGCGCATAATCGATTTCGCCGGTTTCAGGGTGCAGGCCGTATTGGACTGCATGGTAGATTTTGCCGGAGAAGTTAGGCTTGGCGCCGTGGGTTAAATGGCCGCCATCGGCAAGACTTAAGCCGAGAATAGTATCGCCCGGTTGAATCAGGGCCATAAATACCGCCATGTTAGCTTGCGAGCCTGAATGCGGTTGCACGTTGGCGTAATCGGCGCCGAACAAGGCTTTGGCGCGATCGATCGCCAATTGTTCGACTTTATCGACGAATTCGCAGCCGCCGTAGTAGCGTTTGCCGGGATAGCCTTCGGCATATTTGTTGGTTAATACGGTGCCTTGAGCTTCCATAACCCGTGGGCTGCAATAGTTTTCGGAGGCGATCAGTTCGATGTGGTCTTCCTGGCGCTGGCGTTCTTCTTCAAGGGCTTGGAACAAGTCGTCGTCGAAGCCTTTGATGGTCATTGAGTTTTTAAACATGGTTTTCTCCTGGATTAATATTTTTTGTATAAGGTTCAGGCGGGATCAGCAGGATTTGCAGATCGGCGACATTGGTGCCTGTCGCGCCGGTATTCACGAGGTCTTCAGACGCTTTTAAAGCGGTGTACGAGTCATTATTGTCGAGCAGCTGGATCGGGTTGACGCCGGCTTGAGTCATGCGTTGGATGGTATTGTTATCAACGATGCCGCCGGCCGCATCGGTGGGGCCGTCGCGGCCGTCGGTGCCGCCGCTCAGGAATGCCCAGTTGCCGGTGAGACCGCGTTGTTCTGCGGCAAGCGCAAAAGCCAGCGCCATTTCCTGGTTGCGACCGCCGCGTCCATTACCTTTTAATGTAACCGTGGTTTCGCCGCCCGCCAACAGGGCCATGGGCTTGTTTTGTAAGGTTATTTCGCCTAAAGCGCCTACTTTTGGCAGTCGCCTGTCGATACACTGGGCGGCTAAAGTTGCCCCCACAGTTCTGGCTTCGCCGGACAAATGCTCGCTGTACAGTTCGGTTTCGTAACCCAGTCTCCGGGCGGCTTTCAGCATCGCATTGACGCTGATGGTATTGCTGCCGATCAGGGTGTGTCCGGTATTTTTAAAGATATCATCGCCGGGCTTAGGAGTTTCGGCAATGTGCCCCAGTTTGCCCTGTTCCAGATGCTGACGGACACTGACCGGCACCTGATCCCAAATGCGTTTGACTTTAAGAATTTCAATGGCGTCGGCATAAGTGGTGTCGTCAGCGACAGTGGGGCCGCTGGCAATGGAGCTTAGATTATCGCCCAATACATCGGATAAGATAAGCGTATGAACATGGGCAGGCATAGCCATTCGGGCCAGACCGCCGCCTTTTAACAGCGACAAATGTTTGCGAACGCAGTTGATCTGATTAATGGTCGCGCCACAGGCCAGCAGTAAATCGGTGGTGGCAATTTTTTCCTGCAAAGTAATCTGGCCGGCAGGATAGGGGATCAGCGCCGAACCGCCGCCGCTGACCAGCACCAGCACCAGCTCATTTTCTTTAGCATTGCACGCATGGTCGGCAATGATCTTTGCGGCGTTAAGCCCGGCTGCATCGGGCAGCGGATGCGATGCACCGATGACGTCAACATTGTCGACGCTGGTTACATTTTCATAATTGGTGACCGCTATGCCTCGGCCCGCCAGTATCCCGGCAGGAATGATTTCCTGCGCCGCCTGAGCCATTGCGCAGGCGGCCTTGCCGAACGCGATCAGATGAACTTTTGAGTGATCGCCAAGGAGCCGGGGAGTTAGGTAATGTTTCACGGCCTGATAAGGGTCGGCTGCCGCGATGCCGGCCTTAAAAATGCTGAGGGCATCTTGTCTCAATAAAGCCAAGTCGGCTTGATCTGTTAAAAGGCTCATGTCAGGTTCTATGGAGGCAGCGACGCGATTTAAGCCATTTCTTTTGCCAGCGCAAAGATATTTTCGGCATCGAAAACCTGTTTGTTGTCTTCAAATAACTTTGCGATACAGGCCCGGTGCAGGGTCAGTTTCAGCGTGCCAAAACCGATTGCGCCCCAGATGATTTTTCCGTGGCGCAGGTTGCCTTTGTCCATGACATCTGTTCCGCCGATGCCGATAGGCGGCGTCGCATTGGCATCGGCCATCATTTCAATATGAGGGTTATGCTGCCACTGATCGGCCGACAGCAGTTCCACCCCTGCCGCGCCGGTTGCCAAGACAATGTTGGCATATTCAATGGCCTTGGCTCGGGCATCGTTATCAAACGCTTCAACAGGAGTCAGATGTACACCAAAGCGGGCTTTCATGTTCTCGCAGGCTTGCACGGCACGCTCCATTTTGCGGGCGGTTAAGGACACCTCTGCACCTTCCTTAGCCAGAATTGCGGCTGCACGTTGACCGACCGGGCCCGTGCCTGCCAGTACTACCGCTTTTTTACCGGCCAGCGTGCCGCTGGACGCAAGTTTTGCGACAGCGGCGGCGGCCGTGGTATTGCTGCCGTTGCTATCGAGCATGACTGAGACTTGAAAGCCGGGAAAGAAGTGTTTTTGCACCGCAGTAAATAATGCCTGGCCGGCGATCATGTCACTGCCGCCGATAAAAATGGCGGTATTTTTTTTGTCCTTGGGCGCGCGGGTAAATATCGTGCCTTCTACCAGAGCTGTGACATTTTCAGGCGTCAATCCACCGTGTCCGATGACATGATCTGCACCGCCGTCATAGGCTACAACAGTATCGAAAACTGAAGGGTGAGTGTCTGTATCGAATTGGAATAACAGTTTCTTCATTAAACTTACTCGTGATGGGTTGGTCTGGTATAGGTAAATACGGTTACTAAACCGACTCATTATACTCGATAAACAGAACACTGCCTTATTTAGCCCGCTCCGTGTGGCATAGCGTACAAACTTGACCCTGTTTTTCCGATATGCTTGCCTGTATAGGCTTATCTTCGTTATTATCTGTGGAAATGAAGTATGCTGTGGTTGTTAGGCGTCGGGAATGGATTAATTGGAATATTTTCCGATTATCTTGGTAGCTTTATCGAGTAAGCTCAGGAAAAAATAACAAAGAATCAAAGGAAAAACAGATGAAAACACCCGTTCACATTGCTGTATCAGGCGCTGCAGGTCAAATCAGTTATTCTTTGCTGTTTCGGTTGGCCGCCGGCGCGTTTCTGGGAAATGAGCAGCCGATCGTATTGCATTTACTTGAAATCCCTTCGGCCATGAACGCTTTAAAAGGCGTGGTCATGGAATTAAAAGACTGCGCTTTTCCTTTGCTGCATCGCATTGAAGTCACGGACGATCCCAGAGTGGCGTTCAAGAATGCGGACTATGTCTTTTTAGTCGGCGCGCGGCCAAGAGGTCCGGGCATGGAACGCAAGGATTTGTTGGAAGTGAACGCAGAAATTTTTGCGATTCAAGGCAAAGCGTTGAACGACGTCGCCAGCAGAAAGGTCAAAGTTCTGGTGACGGGCAATCCGGCCAATACCAATACCCTGATTGCGTTAAGCAATGCGCCGGATTTAAGGCCGGAGAATTTTTCGGCAATGACCCGGCTGGATCATAACCGGTCACTAAGCCAGCTAGCTGAAAAATGCGGCGTGGTGCCGGCTGATGTAAAAAATATGACGGTCTGGGGCAATCATTCAACAACGCAGTATCCCGACATCCATCACGCCAAGGTCAAGGGACAGGATGCGTTGTCTTTGGTGGATAACGACTGGTACGTTAATGAGTTTATTCCCATCGTTCAGCAGCGTGGAGCGGAAATCATCAAAGCCAGAGGCCAGTCCAGCGCCGCATCGGCTGCCAATGCGGCGATAGGCCAGATGAAAAACTGGGCTTTGGGTACCAAACCGGGCGACTGGGTCAGCATGGCTGTGTTATCGGACGGTTATTACGGCATTGAACCCGGATTGGTTTATTCTTTTCCGGTCATGGTCGTCGACGGCGAGGTTAATGTGGTTAGAGGTCTGGAAATTAACGATTTCAGCTGGCAAAGAATGCGCATTACCGAAGCCGAATTAAAAGAAGAAAGGGATGCCGTTAAGCATTTGTTGAGATAAAAGTCTTATCCCAAGCCCCTTCTTATATCAGGGCGGCTACCGAAAAAACTTCTATAGTGTTATTTGTGGTTTTGTCGCCGCACTTCAGTTTGGAGCAATCACTTAATGCTTCCTATCATTCGATTCGATCACGTATCGGTCACTGTCCGCGAAAAAACCATTCTCTCGGACATTAGCTTCTCGCTATTTTCCGGCCAAAAAGCTGTGTTATGCGGCAAATCCGGCTCCGGTAAAAGCAGTGTGTTGAGATCTTTGTTGGGACTCCATCCTATAACCTCAGGCACGGTTTACTTTCAGGAACAACCGTTAACCTCGTCATTCGTTCAGTCCATCCGAAGCCACACCGCTTATATCGGGCAAGAGCCGATGCTGGGTGCCGACAGCGTACGGGAAGCGCTGCTTCTGCCTTTTCAATTCAAAACGCATCGCGATCACCGGCCCACTGAAGCCCAACTTATTGAGGTGTTGCACCGGCTACAACTGCCCGCTGATATTTTAAGCCGGGAAAGCCACCGTATTTCCGGTGGCGAAAAACAGCGGATTGCGCTGGCTCGGGGGCTGTTGTTGGGCAAAAAGCTGTATCTGCTGGACGAAGTGACCAGTGCTCTGGATGCGCAAAGCAAGCAAGTCGTGTTCGATGTTTTCTCCGATCCGAACCTGACCGTGCTTTCGGTGGCTCACGACCCCGAGTGGCTGGAGCTTTGCGATATTATTTTCGAACTTGAAGCGGGTCGATTGACTCAGGTAAAGCGCAATGGAAACTCTTGATATTGAGATGCCGCGGATGGCGCTGCTGTACGGTCTTTGCTTAGTGCCGTGGTTGTTGCTGTGGCTGGTCGGTTTGCGCTTGAGCAAAGATATCGGCGTCAGCATCCTGCGCATGAGCATTCAGTTAGCGCTGGTCGGCATCTATCTGAAAATGCTGTTCGATGTTAACCAGCCGTGGCTCAACGGCTTGTGGATACTGGTCATGCTGTTGGTTGCCGACTTGAGCATTTTGCGGCGCGCAGGACTTAAAGCGCGCTATTTTGTATTGGCGACCTTTATCGCCATTGCCGCCAGCATACTGTTTTCCACCGCTTATCTGGTGGCCCTGGTCATCCAGCCTGCCCATTATTACGATGCCCGTTATATCGTGCCCTTGGCGGGCATGATTCTCGGCAACTGCCTGCAAGGCAACGTCATCGCATTGGAGCGCTTTTATTCGGCATTACGCAAGAACGAAAACGAATACGCAACTTTCCTGATGTTGGGTGCATCGCGCTGGGAAGCCGTGCGGCCGTATTTCCGGGATGCCGTCAAAGCCGCGATTAACCCGACTATCGCCAGCATGGCTACCATGGGCTTGGTTTCGTTGCCGGGCATGATGACGGGACAGATCCTCGGCGGCAGTGAACCGTGGCTGGCGGTGAAATACCAAATCGCCATCATGATCTGTATTTTTACCAGCGTGACCATCGCCTGTATTGTTAACTTGAGGCTCAGCCTGAATACTGCGTTTAACGCATTTGATGTGTTGAGGGATGAAGTCATTAACAAGCCTTGATTGAGCCCGATGCTGCCAGCGACTTTTGTTCATGCTTGCCTGCTAGGATTCCAAATGCAACGGCGATACCCACGTGTTTATTTAGTGCAACGGCATGCCGGATTTAATGGCGATGCGGTAAAGGTTTCGTTATAGACAGTGGACAGGTGTGATTGGTGGTCCCTTGTTCAATCTGCAAGGCGCTGTGATGAATGGAATACCGTTCCTTCAGTGTGCATGCGATGCTATCCATAAAGACATCGCCAGGGTAGCCGTCAGGCATAACCAGATGAGCTGTTAATGCGGTTTCGGTGGTGCTTAGGCCCCAGATATGCAAATCGTGAATATCCGTTACGCCGTCCAATTGCCGCAGGTACAAGTCAATTTCAGGCGCATTGATCTGCTCAGGGACAGCGCTCAGCACCAAGCGCAGCGAATCGCGCAACAAGCCCAATGTCCCGATCACGATCACGACGACAATCACCAGACTGATGCTCGGGTCGAGCCAGTACCAGCCGGACTGAAACATAGCCAGACCGGTTATTACTACTGCAAGCGATACGGCAGTATCCGCCAGCATATGCAGGTAGGCGCCTCTAATATTCAAATCCTCTTTGCTGCCTTTTCTCAACAGCCATGCGGACAGGCCGTTGATGACGATACCTACCGCTGCAACAATCGACACGGTTAAGCCGGCTACCGTCGGCGGTTCGGAAAAACGGTGAACGGCTTCCCAGGCAATCGCTCCGCATGCCACCAACAGCAACGAAGCGTTGGCAAGCGCTGCCAGGATGGATGTGCTGCGTAACCCGTAGGTATAGCGTTGGTTGGGCTGTGCGCGCGTTAACATAAGCGCGCCCCATGCCAGCAGCAGGCCGAGCACGTCGGATGCATTATGGCCTGCATCGGCCATTAATGCGGTTGAGTTGGCGATGAAACCATAGGCGAACTCAAGCACCACAAATACCAGATTCAGCAATATGGTGAAGATTAAAGTGCGCCCTTGGATATGCGGGTGGCCGTGATGATGTCCTGCACAATGATCGTGATGGTGATGATGCGCCATTATTGATAAACCCTCGTTCGACAAAATAACTGATGATCTTGGAACAACATGGCCTGTTCATATTTGTCCCAAGCTCATGCCGTATAACTTTATATTTAAATATCCATCAGGTCGATTATACGAGTTTCTTGCGCCGTTAGTCGTTCGGCTTTTAGTTGGGGATGTGGAGTTTTTCCAAGTATTCATATGGCAAAAACCGTCGGCGTGGCTCAAGGAAACAGTGGCACGGAAACGGCATTGCGCCCATCACCGCAATAGCCAATCGTTTATTAAGCCTGTCCGATTCGGCCGATGCCCTGACAGAATCGAGGTATCGGCCGGATTTTTAACTTGCGGTTCGGATCGGTGGACTAGATCCGGATTAAGCCAATCAGTTAGGCTTTAGGCACTTCAAAAATGCCCCCGTAGTAATAGGTTTTGCCTAATAACGGGTGGACAATCTGAAAGTCCAACTGAAAAGTGTCTTCCGATAATGCTTGCTCCGTGATGAGGGCGTGGCCTAACAGCAGGCTGTCAGGAATGGGCAGGGTTAGCGGGCCTAACTGTAATAAATGCCCGCGGCTTTGGTAAACCAGCTTGCCTTCATCGACGTTGAGCTTTAAACGGATGCCAAAGCCCATGCCGACCGATTCAATCAGTTCATGGTCTCGTTGCCAGGTCATGCGTGAGGCAAACACGCACTGCTTGCCGTTGTCGGCAGCCTGAATGTGCCTTTGCCAATACAGTACGGACGGATCGGTTTGCCGCCATTTTTTTACTTGTACCGCGAGCCCTTCGCCCTTTAAATCGACTAAGGCGCCGAATAAGCGCAGCAGTTTTATAACCGGCGTCAGCCAGTACGGATAATCGATGTTCATGTTGCCGGTTACGACAATGGCTTGCTGCGGGGTAGTGATCTGATAATGACGCTGGATCACCGGGGGGAGGTTCGTCCAATCGTCGCCGAGTACGCGTTGCATTAGAGACATATTCATGATCAGCCCCACAAGGTTGGTTTAAGAACCATCAGTACGACAATCAGAACCATGGCTATGAATGCCGGCACGCCAAGCCAGAACCAGATCCGTGCGTAGTTGAAATACTGAAGGCTTAATGCGGTTTGCTGTTGGGCCGCCTGCTTGGATAGTTCACGCATGCGGATTTGCAAGGCCACGACCGGCAGCCAACAAGCGCCGGCGATTAAATACAAAACAATGGAGGTCAACAGCCACGGCGTGGTGATAGGAAACGGCAGCTGCTGTAGCAGGTAATAGCCGGTTATCGGTTGAATCAGAACCGTCGGCGTCGTGAATAGCCAGTCCGCCAGCACCACGTGCTTATTGGTGCTGTAAATGGCGCGGACATCGCCGTGCAAGTCTGCCATATACTTGTAAAAGGCACTGCCGAGACCGGTGCCGAATAGTAAAATCATGCTGAAAATATGCAGGCTTTTTATGGTCAGGTAAGTCATGGTCTTTCCTCTTCAATAATTAATGACACCAGGATTGCCATCAGTAATGGCAGATTTTTAAGTAAAGGGCCGAAAGGATGCAGCCAGAATTCGGGCAGACAGAAGCTGATTACCAGCATGTAGGCCAGCATGATGCCGATTTGCAGCGCCGCCACCAGCCGTAGCCGCCAGCGCGACAGCACCAGGATGCCCAAGACAAAATCGGCCATCGATGCGCCGTACAATGTCCAGGGCGCCAAGTCGCCGGTAATGCCGACCCGCTCCAGCATTTGGTAACTGTCGTGGGCCGGGTACAGAAATGCCGACACGATGCCTGTCCATAGCCATACCAAGGCGATGCTGATATTCAGCAACGGGCGCAGAAAATACAGGCGGGCATGCCAGCGCTCGGCTTGCGAGGCAGGCGATGTCTGAAACGCTTGCTCCAGGCTGGCAGGGCTATAGCCGAGAAAACGGGTGAAATTTTCGGCGCTGGCGGTATTGCCGCGTTGCAGCATGGTGATGCTTTGCTTGTTCAGTACGGGTTCGTCCATGACCGCAGCTAAGGGGGCAAGCGCGGCGAGCCAATGGCTGGACATATGCACGGGATTTAAGCGCCGTCCCAGGCGGTTAGCCAGCAAGCTCAGCAGCGTTATGAAACGGATAGGTTGGGGACCGACGGCGTTGATAACCTGCCGGGCTTGAGTCTGCGGCTTTAGTGCCGTTAACACGGCTTGTTGCAGATCATTTACCGACACTGGTTGTACGGCTTGCTGGCCGTCATCCATGACCGGCGTTAGCGGTAAAGCGGCCAGAGCGGTCAATAAGCCCATGCTTTTAGCGCCCGGGCCGAATACCAGCGAAGGTTTGAAAATAAACCAATCCAGGTCCAACGATTGCAATAGCGCGTCGGCTTTAGCTTTGCTGGTGAAATACTTGGTCTCCGCATTAAGCTCTACGCCTAATGCGGAAATCTGCACGACTTTTTTTATCTGCGTCTGGGCGCAGGCCTTGAACAAGGCACAGGGCGCCAGATAATGCAGCTTGTCAAAGCTGGTCTGACGGGTTTCTTTAATAATGCCTACTGCATTGATGACGGCATCGATCTGAGCCAAGTGTGGCAGCCAATCATTGCTGTCGATGGTGTTTTCAAAATCGAGCGTAACAATTTTCAGCTTTGGAAATTGACGCAGCAACCGCTCAGGGTGTCGGCAGCAGACAGTGACTTGATGGTTCTCGGCTAATAAGGCGCGTAACAAATGTTGACCAATAAAACCGGTTGCGCCGGTGAGCAGTATGTTCATATTGTCTTTACCGTTATTTCTGTAATTAAAGAAATTAATGCGTAAAAGAGAGCCTTAAAAACAGTCTGTTGTTATTTTTTGTTAAGCGGCAATAACTTGACCACGGCATCGCCGAGTTTGACCAATTGCATTATCGTCTTATTGGGCAATCTTCTCAGCTGATCGTACCAATGGGTCATGATCTCTAAAAAGTCCAGTATATCGGCGATGCGTTTTTTAACCTCGGGGTCGGTTTCAGTATCGGTATCCGCCTCAATACACAGGTCGCGAAGCAATGACAGGGTAGGGTCAACTTCCCGTTTTCTGCGCCCTTCAACGACTAAATTGAACATCTCTTGCACATCTTTAATGGCTTCAAAATAGTCGCGTCTATCGCCTACCACCACATGCGTGACTTTGATCAGGCCAAAGCTTTGCAGTTCTTTCAGGCTTGTGGAAACATTGGACCTGGCCAGCACCAGGGTGTCGGCAATTTCTTCCGCATTAAGCGGTTTGGGCGACAGGTAAAGTAAAGCGTGAACCTGGGCAACCGAGCGGTTAACGCCCCAGCGTGTGCCCATTTCGCCCCAATGCAAGATAAAGCGTTCCATAGCGGGGGTAAGCTGCATGTTGTTTCTCCTATTTCTGTTTTTACAGAAATTAAAGAATTAAGAGGGTGCTGTCAAGTTTTTTATGCAGAGAAAGAGGAAGGGGCGGGATGTGAAAGTTTACGTTTTAGAAAAATTAAAAAATAACCACGAAGGACAGGAAGAGCACGAAGTTTTCAATATCATGAATTAACAAGATTACGTTCTCCGTGTTCTCCGTGGTAAATTACCCTTTCAGCCTGATTTGGATAATACATTCACAGTTTCGCGCCCTAGATAACTCGGTCAGGAATAGGGGTTCCGGCGAAGAATGCGGCCAGGTTGGCTAACACTTTCTCGCCCATGGCCGTGCGCGTGCCTAAAGTAGCACTGCCCAAGTGCGGCAATAGCGACACGTTGTCCAGGGTCAGGAAGCCTTCATGTACATTCGGTTCACCTTCGTACACATCGAGACCGGCGCCGGCGATTCTTTTGTTTTTAAGCGCGTCAATCAGCGCGACGCTATCGACGACATCGCCGCGGGCGGTATTGATCAAGTGTGCTGTCGGCTTCATCAGTTTGATCATGTCGGCATTGATCAAATGCCGGGTTGTCTCGCCTCCGGGGCAGTGCAACGAAACATAATCAGCTACTTTTAATAGCTCTTCTATGGACTCGCAACGGGTGGCGTTAAGATCGTCGGTGACATATTCGTCGGCCGGGCTGGGCTTGAAATAGACGATTTTCATGCCGAAGCCGTGATGGGCTTTTCTTGCCATGGCTTGTGCGATACGGCCGAAGCCGACCAAGCCCAAGGTCGCGCCGGTGACATCGCTGCTCAGCATGTGCGTCGGGCACCAGCCTTGCCATTGTTTGCTGCGCACCAGGCGGTCGCCTTCTGCGCCGCGACGTGCGGACATCAACAACAAGGTCATCGCAATATCGGCGGTGCTGTGCGTCAACACGCCGGGGGTGTTGCTCACGATCAAGCCTTGCTCTTTGGCGGCGTTGATGTCGATATGGTTGTAGCCGACACCGAAGTTACCGAGTATTTTGCAGCGTTTGTTGTCGACGTTGATCACGTCGGCGGGAAATGAATCGCAAACGGTGGGGCAAACGGCATCGTAATTTTGCAGCGCGGATTTGAATTCGTCCGCCGTTAAAGGCCGGTCATCTTCGTTTAACGTGACGTCGTAAAGCGCTTTTAGTTTCGCTTCGACTGAGGCAGGCCACTTGCGGGTAACAAAGACTTTGGGTTTGCTCATGGGTTATCCTCCCAGTGCGTGTGTTGGGTTAAGATATTTCACCACGAAGGCACGAAGAACACGAAGAAAAGAAAAGTAAAAAGTTCTTGTCTCGGCAGCTACTTCTGCGTTGTTCTATCCCCTGAGTCCATGCAGTCGATCATGGTGATTAATCGGTTCGCTGAATATACAAGATATCTGTTTAAAATATAACGCGATGATAAAAAGCGAAATAAAAACTTCGTGTCCTTCGTGCCTTCGTGGTGAATTTTTTGCTTAAGTTGAGAGGGTGCATGGGGCGCGTTGCACACGCCCCTGCGATGTTACTTAGCTGTTGAACGGTAGTATTCAATCGCCGCAGCAACGCCGGAGCCCGGCTTGATGTCAAAGCCGCTGTCGAGCATTGCCATTTCAACGCCTGCAATACAGCCTAACATCGAAACGTCGTTCATGTCGCCAACGTGGCCGATACGGAAAGCTTTACCGGCCAATTCGGATAAGCCGGCGCCTAAAGAAATGTCGTATCGGCTGAAAGCGGTGCTGATCACGTTTCTCGCATCTTTGTCTTCCGGAACCATAACCGCAGTTACAGTGTCGGACTCGAAACCGGGTTGGGCGCAGATCGTTAATCCCCAAGCGGCAACGGCTTTACGAACGCCTTCGGCCAAACGGTGATGACGCGCGTAAACATTTTCCAGGCCTTCTTCCTGCAACATGTCTAACGCTTTACGCAAGCCGTACAGAATAGGCAGTGCCGGCGTGTAAGGCGTGTAGCCGTCTTTATTGGTGTTCATCTGGTCTTTTAAGTCCAGAAAGCAACGGGGATAGGTTGATGTTTCAACGGCGTTTAAAGCTTTTTGGCTGAATGCCAGAAATGCGCCGCCGGCAGGCATCATGAAACCTTTTTGCGAGCCGCTGATGGCTCCGTCAACGCCCCATTCGTCCATACGAAAATCCAAGCTCGCAATAGAGCTGACGCCGTCTACGAATAAAAATGCCGGATGGACAGCCGCGTTCATGGCTTTGCGAACGCCGCCGATATCGCTGGTAACGCCGGTAGCGGTTTCGTTATGCGTCGCTAAAACAGCTTTGATTTCGTGGTTGGTGTCTTCTTTTAAACGGGCTTCCAATCTATCCAGGGGAATGCCTTTGCCCCAGACTTCCTGATGAATTTCCACGTCGAAGCCCAGGCGTTTTGCCATTTCAGCCCATAAATGGCTGAATTGGCCGAAGCGATAGATTAAAACCTTGTCGCCCGGATTTAAGCAGTTGGTCAACGCAACTTCCCAGCCGGCAGTTCCGGTTGCAGGGAAAATAAAAGCTTGCCCGGTTTCTGTTTTAAAGATTTTTTTCAGATCTTGTAAAAGAGGCGTCAGCAGTTTAGGGAACGCAGGAGAGCGATGGTCTTCCATGGTGACATGCATAGCGTTCAGGATTTCATTTGGCACATTGGTAGGGCCCGGAATATATAGGTGGTTACGACCAGCCATTGCATTGCCTCTTTGTAAGTAGTTGAGTGATTGACGCAGCTTGAACCTTGTAAAAGTCAAGGTCCAAAAACGAGCAATAATGACATAGCCGCTAAAAATCGGCAAGGGCGGATTAGGGATTTAGCCGGCAAAAACACGGTAAAAATTGACTTTAAGGGCTCTCGAAGTAAAATGTGCGGTTAATTTAAGTTCGGCTTAAGCCGCGTAGTTACGCCGGTTACGCAGCCGTAAAATGTCGGGTTACGCTAACCTGACCGGATTTACAACAATGACATTAGGAATGTATCAATGAGCCACACCTTATATGCAGCGTCAGTTCAACGAGTTCAACGCTGTGAATTAGCCGTTCCGGGTTCTAGCCCTGAAATGTTTGAAAAAGCAATGAGAAGTGGCGCTGATTTTATTTTTCTGGATCTTGAAGATGCCGTTGCTCCGGATGACAAATTGCAAGCCAGAAAGAATATTATCGAAGCGATTAATGACCTGGACTGGAAAGGGCATGGCGTAACCGTTTCAGTGCGCATCAATGGCCTGGACACGCAGTATATGGTACGCGACGTGGTGGATCTGGTCGAGCAGTGCGGCGCAAAGATTGACACAATTCTGATTCCTAAAGTCGGCGTGTATTCCGACGTTTATATGGTTGAAGCCATGCTGAACCAATTGGAAATGCAGCAAGGGCTGAAAAACAAAATCGGCATTGAAGCTTTGATTGAAACCGCATTGGGCATGGCGAACGTGGAAGATATTGCCCGCAACGGCGCATCGGGCCGTCTTGAAGCCTTGCATTTCGGCGTGGCCGATTATGCGGCAAGCAACCGTGCCAGAACCACTAATATCGGCGGTTTAAATCCTGATTATCCCGGTGATCAATGGCATTTTGCAATCAGCCGGATGACGGTCGCCTGCCGGGCTTATGGCTTGCGTCCTATCGATGGTCCTTTTGGCGACATTAAAGATCCCGAAGGTTACAAATTGGCCGCAAAACGCGCGGCGGCTCTAGGTTGTGAAGGTAAATGGGCCATACATCCATCGCAAGTGGAATTAGCCAATGAAGTATTCACACCGCCGGCGGCTGAAGTTGAAAAAGCAAAACGCATCCTGGCCGCTTTAAAAGAAGCCGCCGCTCAAGGTAAAGGCGCAGCGGCACTGGATGGACGTTTAATCGACGCGGCATCGGAAAAAATGGCGAATAACGTCGTCAGAGCTGCCGAAGCTATCGCCGCAAAAAATAAATAGTTTTATAGCTCGGATTTGCTCCAGGAACCAAAAGAGCAATGTAATCCGATAATTGAAGCCGAAAAATGCCGGGTTAAGCTTACCTAATCCGGCCTACGCAAATTAACAAAAAGGAGATGCTGTGGATATTCATGAGTATCAGGCGAAAGAAATTTTAAGCGGTTACGGCGTTAAAATCGCCGAAGGCGGTATGGCCTACAGCCCGGAAGAAGCCGTGCAACGCGCCAGAGATATTGGCGGGCATATCTGGGCGGTAAAAGCGCAGATTCATTCCGGTGCCCGCGGTAAAGCGGGGGGCATTAAAATCTGCAAAACGCACGATGAAGTTGAAGCCGCGGCAGAAGCTTTGTTGGGCAAAAGACTGGTAACTCATCAAACCGGCCCTGCCGGCAAAGTATGCGGCAGATTGTATATTGAAGCCGGAACCGAAATCGCCAAAGAGATGTATTTCTGTTTCTTGGTTGATCGCAGCACAGAGCGCATAGTCATGGTCGGCTCCGCGCAAGGCGGCATGGAAATTGAGGAGTTGGCTGAAAACAATCCCGAGGCCATTACCAAAATTTACATCGAACCTGCAGTGGGCTTGCAAGACTATCAGGCCCGTGAAATGGCCTTTGCATTGGGACTGGACCCGGAATTGCTGAGCCATGCGGTTAAAACCATCCGGGGTTGCTATCGCGCTTTGCGTGAACTGGACGCCAGCATGCTGGAAATCAATCCGTTGGTTGTTACGCATAGCAACGAACTCGTTGCACTGGACGCCAAAATGGGCTTTGACGACAATGCTTTGTTCCGCCAGCAAAAAATTTCCGAACTGCGTGACAAAACCCAGGAAGATCCCCGCGAAATGGCGGCAGCAGATCGCGGTTTAAGCTATGTCGGCCTGGATGGCGACATCGGTTGCATGATCAACGGTGCGGGCTTGGCAATGGCGACCATGGACATGATTAAACTGGCTGGCGGCGAACCTGCCAATTTCCTCGACGTAGGCGGCGGCGCATCGGCCGAACGTACCGAAAAAGCTTTCCGCTTGGTGCTGGCTGATCAGAACGTAAAAGCCATGTTGGTTAATATTTTTGCCGGCATCAACCGTTGCGACTGGATTGCCGAAGGCGTTGTCGAGGCGGTCAAAAAAATCGATATGAAAATACCGTTGATAGTCAGATTGTCGGGCACTAACGTTGAAGAAGGCCGCCGCATTATCGCAGAAAGCGGCTTGCCTATTATTACCGCAGAAACATTGGCCGAAGCGGCTGAAAAAGCGGTGCAGGCGCGTAATGAAGCGGTTGCAAAAGAAGCGGCACAGGGAGCATAAAATGGCTATTTTAATTAACGAAACAACACGCATCATTGTTCAGGGCTTCACCGGAAAAATCGGCAGTTTTCATGCTCAGGACATGATCAATTACGGCTCCAACGTGGTCGGCGGCATTACTCCCGGCAAAGGCGGCCAAACCCACTTGGGCTTGCCGGTCTTTAATACCGTAAAAGAAGCTGTAAACCAAGTTGGGGCTGAAGCCAGTATTATCTTTGTTCCCCCTGCCTTTGCCGCCGATTCCATCATGGAAGCCGCCGATGCGGGCATCAAATATTGTGTAGCGATTACCGACGGTATTCCGACACAGGACATGATGACGGTTAAAAACTTTCTGCGTCGCTTTCCTGTTGAGCAACGGATGATATTGACCGGACCTAACTGTGCAGGCACTATCAGTCCGGGCCGGGCCATGCTGGGCATTATGCCGGGGCATATTTACAAGCAAGGCAATGTCGGTATTGTCGGGCGTTCAGGCACATTGGGTTATGAAGCGGCTGACCAGATGAAGCGCTTGAATATAGGTATCTCAACCTCTGTCGGTATCGGCGGCGACCCTATCAACGGCAGTTCGCATCGCGATATTCTGGAAAAATTTGAAGCCGATTCGGAAACCAAAGTCGTGGTTATGATTGGCGAAATCGGCGGTCCGCAAGAAGTTGAAGCCGGTATTTTTGCCAAAGAAAATATGAGTAAACCGGTTATTGCCTATATCGCCGGATTAACGGCGCCGGAAGGTCGACGCATGGGGCATGCCGGCGCGATTATTTCATCAGCGGGTGAAAGCGCCGCAGAGAAGGTCGCTTTACTGAAAGACTTGGGCGTCACCATCTGTCCAACACCAGCAGCCATGGGTGAAACGGTAGCGGCAGTGCTGGCCAAGTTGTAACTGAAACGTTATGGCATGCCGTGGTAATGTTGTGTTGGTGAATTCTTAATACCCGTAGGGCACAAATGAAAATACTTATTCTTGGAGCCGGCGTTACCGGTTCATCGGTTGCCGGAGCGCTGGCAAGCGAGGAGAACGATATTGTCGTCGTCGATTTCAGGACGGAATTACTCGATGCGTTAAAAGAGCGTTTCGATATTGCCACGGTTGCCGGTAATGCGGCACATCCTAAAGTGCTGGAGCAGGCAGGAGCCCGGACCGCCGATATGATTATCGCGGTTACCGACAGTGACGAAACCAATATGCTGGCGTGTGTGATCATCAACGCGCTTTACAGTCGTCCGAAAACGATTGCCCGGGTGCGTGCCGTCGATTACCTGAAAAATCCGCAATTGTTCGGCCCGGACGGTATTCCGGTGGATATCGTCATCAGCCCGGAACAAATCGTTATGGAAGCTATCCGTAATTTGATTGAGTTTCCCGGCGTTCAGCATATTTCCGATTTTGCTGACGGTCGGGTGCGCCTTTTTTCAGTCAAAGTGGTGGCGGACGGTTCTTTAACCGGCAAAAAAATCAAAACCCTCAAAGAGCGACTGGTCGGCGGCAAGATTCGCGTGGTGGCTATTTTTCGGCAAGGTGATCCGATCATAGTCAACGGCGAAGCCGTAATTGAAACGGGCGATGAAGTCTTTTTTGTGGCGCCTCGCGAAGAAGTGCGCTGGGTATTGAAAGAGCTGAACAAACTGGAGGCGCCGTTAAAGCGAATCATCATTGCCGGCGGCGGACATGTCGGCAAACGTTTGGCGATAGCGTTGGAAAAAGACCACCAAATAAAAATCATTGAAAAAGATCCCAAGCGCGCGCACAAGGTAGCCAATGATCTTGATCATGCCGTGGTGCTTTTAGGGGATTGCGCCGATGAATCGATGTTGATTGATGAGTCTATCGATAGTACCGATTTGTTCTGTGCGATTACTGAAAACGACGGTGTCAATATTGTTTCCGCCTCTCTGGCAAAAAGCCTGGGCGCGCGCAAGGCTATCTGCTTACTCAACCATGTTTCATACAGCAAGCTTTTGCCAGGAACGGGGATTGATGTTGCCGTGCTGCCCAACCAGGAAACGCTCGGCAGTATTCTAAAGCATGTGCGCCGCGGCGACGTGGCGCAAGTTACTTCACTATGCGGCGGTACCGCCGAGGCGATCGAGGCAATTGCGCATCAAAGTAACGATCTGAATTCCGTTGTCGGTTTTCGGGTGGACTCCATCAATTTTCCTGAAGGCATTGTGATGGGGGCGCTGATTCGCAATAATCAAGTCATTTCGATTCACCATGAGACGGTATTTGAAGAAGGCGATCATGTGGTGATGTTCGCGATGGATAAAAGATTAGTCGTAAACATCGAGAAAAAATTCCAGCCTCTTTAACAGGCGGCTCAGTATCAATGCCTTTGCGTTACACCTTGCTTAAACCCCAGACGCGCTCATGAATGTCATCTTTACTATCATCAATATTTTCGGTTTAGTTACCATTGGCTTCAGCGGCTTAATGGCTACTTGCCTGTTGACCTCATTCATCGCTGATGACGGTGCTACCAGTGCCTTTTATCAAGGCTCTTCGGTTACTGTGCTGTTGGGGGCGTTGATGTTTATTCCGACGCTGCGCATACCAAAAAGAGTAACGCGGCAAACAGGCTTTTTATTGGTAGCGATTACGTGGTCGACAATACCGGTGTTTTGCACCTTGCCGCTAATGATATATCTCCCCGAACTCAGCTTTGTCGACGCTTATTTCGAGACTGTTTCCGGCCTTACTACGACCGGCGCGACTATATTCAGTGGTCTTGATCAGTTGCCTATGTCGATCAATTTGTGGAGGCACGAAATATGCTGGATAGCGGGGATGGGCATCATTATTTTTGCAGTCGCTATTTTGCCTGTTCTAGGCATCGGCGGTATGCAATTGTATATTGCAGAATCACCAGGGACTGTCAAAGAGTCTGACTTGCCGCCGCGCATAGCGCAAACGGCCAAAGCTTTATGGCTAGTCTATGCAGGTATTACTCTGGTCTGCATCATATCCTTGCGCTTGGCCGGTATGGGATGGTTTGATGCGATTTGTCATGCTTTTTCTGCAATGAGTCTAGGTGGGTTTTCCACCCATGATAGTAGTGTCGGTTTTTTTAATTCCCTGTCTATCGAGATGGTGTTAACTATCTTTCAATTGCTGGCGGCGATCAATTTCGCCACCCATTTTGTGGCTCTTCGGAAACACTCATTCAACCCTTATGTCTATGACAGAGAGGCAAGGGCTTTTCTTGTTTTGGTGTTGGGTAGTTGTCTGCTTACAGCATCCGTGCTGTGGCATGCCGGCACTTATCCGGACTTTTTTTCCGCACTGCGCCATGCCACGTTTAATCTGGTCACCATTGCCACTGATTGCGGTTTTGCCACGCAGGATTTTAATCAGTGGCCCATTTTCGTGCCGATGTGGATGTTGTTTCTAAGTTGTGTATCGGCGTCTTCCGGCTCCACTGGCGGCGGTATTCGGATGATTCGTACCATTATTTTGATGAAGCAGGCGCGTCTTGAGTTGTTCAAATTTATTCATCCTTTTGCGGTCAAGTCGATGAAAATCGGTGATACGGTGGTAAGCAATAAAATTGTGGCCTCTGTGACCGGGTTTATTTTTCTATATTTCATTAGCATCGTCATTCTGGTATTCATGCTGCTGTTAAGCGGTATGGATTTTATCAGCGCTTTCTCGGCTATTATTGCCTGTTTTAACAACGCGGGTCCTGGTCTCAACCAAGTAGGGCCTGCGACTAATTACGCCAGTCTGAGCGATATTCAAACGGGTATTTGTATCTTTGCGATGCTTTTGGGTCGGGTACAGATATTTTCTATTGTTATTTTGTTTGTGCCGGAGTTTTGGAAAAAATAATTTGGTTTCGATTGATGAGTTGCGAGATATTTATTAAAGATACTCACAAGCTTTTTAAGGGATGAAAAGCTATGGTAACGAGCTTACAGATTGAGGCAGTGATTTGTGGATTAACGGAGGCTGGCTGGTAAGTTCGCGAATGTGTACTTCGCAGCAAAAGATAAAAGGTTTAAGAACAAAAAACCCAGCTAAAAGCTGGGTTTTTTGGTGCTACCAAGAGCTCTATTTATAGTTGAATAGAGCTAGCAACTTTTTGCTTTGAATCATCTGGATTATCGATGCAGCCAGTTAAGCCAACAATCATTAATGCCATCGCTATAAGAGATAAAATTTTATTCATACGAATATTCCTCCAAAGGGGTTTGAATTATTTTTATTAATTTGCGCCGTTAAATTAAAGCACATGCATTTTATATCATGACTGAAATGATGATGCAATAATAAAAATTGAATAATTTTCCGCCCAGCTAAAGCTGATTGATATCGTCAGGCAAATCAAAATAAATCTGGTTATTGAACCATTTGGCCGTTCCGATAGTGGTCCAGGGAGAAGCGAAATTTTTGTGCAACTGATCATAAACCCAGTAGGACGGCGCATTGATCTTTTTGAGTTTTATATTGAATACAGCGTTTTCAAGATTTAAACCGCAATTTTTACCCCAAAAGGCAGTCACTTTCATGATGAATTTATGCAGTCGTTTGTTATCAATGTTGGGTGTCACTGCGATATTGGCCCACATGGAATGAACGCGGCCCCAGTTAGGGGCAAGAAGACGGCCTTCTTCATTAACAAAAGGTAGCCAATGTTCGGCACCGTTTGGGTCGGTATAGGTGATCGCTAAAATATGATCGTAGCCTGTGAAATGATCGTGTAGATAAAGAGCGTGGGGAGTAATGCCCAGGAAGGTTTGTGAAGCCATTAACATGGCGTTACTGGCTTGAGAGATCGGACTTTTGGGGTTATCAACATTGAGCCTGTAGATAAGCCCGTAATGAATAGAGCTGTTTAATTGCAGGATGAATAATGCCATTAATATTTTTGAAAGCTTTCTGGAGAATGAATGCGGTTTTTGTGTGGCAACGTCTTCAAAGAAATGATGATACAAGGTGGTATCCGGTAAGGCTTGTGGTAGAAGGCAGTCGGATGTGCATGGGACGCGGTTGCGTGTGTCGGCAATGGAGCGGTATTTTTTTAGGGCAAGTTGATGGATTCCTGGAAGGCTCAAAATAACACCGATAGGAAATAAATAACGCATTTTTATAAATATCTGTGCATAAGTGTCAACGCCCGAATAAATGCGATTGTAGCGATCCAGTGCATATAAATCGGTTAACAGGGTTTCACTGTTCATGGCGGCGAGCGCCGGGTAATGCGCGGCATGTTCCTGGGCGCTTTTAAAGTCTATGCAGTGGAATATGTCGAAATGGTTGAGAGTCAGAACGGTACGGTTACACAAAGGGCACAATTGGTCATAGAATACGGTAAGGGCTGGTTGTTTTGCCTTGACTAGCTGTCCGATACATTTCCACCACTTAAAAGGAACCAGCAAAATATAAAAGCTGAGCATCCCCAGGCCAAAAGGATAAATATTGAAAGACAAAGTGATGCCAAGATGAAGTCCAAGGCCGATCAGCAAATAGACTACGCGTAACTGACGTCGGGCAAAAAAGAAAATAAAGGTAAATTGGAAAATTAAAATGGTATAGCCAAAAATGTTTCCCCAAAGTTTATTATTCAGCAAATAGGACATGTCGATGGCTGAAACATAATAAGGCTGTGTTGCGGGTAGCCAAGTACCAAGGCCGTTGCGCCAGTGTTCGGCAAACATCTTGTGTATGGCTGAGTCGAAGTACAAAAAGCCGAGACAAATAGCGATGGGCAAGTAATAGGCAAGAACTGAAACGGTTGGTTTCGGGTAAGTGCTGTAATGAGTAAAAGGTGTGCTCAACTTGCGACGAAGGTTATCTATTGAAAAAGCCCGGTCCCCAGGCATAAAAAGCAGGAAAAAGCCCGCTCCTATCATGAATAAGTCAAAGCCTCCATCAAAATCCCGTTGCATGGGCGTGAAATTCACAAAGATGATCCAGATGATGTAATTGCAAGCGACTGCAAATTGATAGCGGTAACCGACCGTAACAAAAGCGGCAATAATCGCCCAAAGACATAAGAAAAAAGGGATCATCGGAAATTCGACGTCTATATACGGGATAGGGTCGAAAATTAGATGATTGAAATACAATAGGAAAATAATTTCCTGTAAAGTGATCAGGCCGTAAAGGATTCGGAATAAGCCTATGCCTGTGGAAGGGACTTGTTTGGAAAGAAGCTCTAAAACTTTGGTGGATATGAGTTTATACATTTCATGATTCAAAAAATCGACAGAATGTATAAATTATATAAGAAATGTAGGGTTAATGTATTGAAATGTGCAGACAAAACAAAGGCCGCGTTCAACTTATAAAAAGTTGAAGTGAGCGGCCTAAGTTAGGTTAAATCGGTAAACGACTTATTTTTCGTCGTCTGGGTGCTCGGCGAATACCCACTTTACAAGGGCGTAGCCAGCAGCTATAACAACAACCGCGCCGACCATACCAGCTGGTTCTTTTAACATTTCGGTGATATCTAAGATCGCTCCCATGGGATGTCCTACCTATAAATTTGTAATTTTAAAAATATTGCTAATTACATAGCAAACGGAATGAGCATGATACTTTAGCGAAAGTTAATGTCAAGGCTTATGTTGTATGTTTTTGTTGATAAGTTGTGACTATTGTTCCCGGTTAGAATTTATTGCTCGATAGGCGATGCGGTATAGTTTAAAATCTAATTTTGAGTGCTGATAGATTTTAAGATAAGGAACTATGATGAATAGATGCGTTAAAATGTTACCACTGATCGCAATTTTCTTTACGTTATCAGCAAATGCTGACGTCCAACTAAAAGATAATTCTGAGATTTTAGGAAAATGGAATCTTCATGATGAAGCGGTTTCGTTAACAAGCCCGAAAAAAGCTGTAACCCAGGAATGGGAATTTAAGGAGGATGGAACACTAATTTCATCGGCAACCGATGTCGCTGGACGGATTAGTCCGTTAAAGATTGCATTAAAGTATTCCATCGAAAATGGAGAAATCAAAAAACAGTCCGCTCCCGGACGAGAAAAATACGAAACCTGCAAAGTGATTGAAAAAGAGGGGCCAAACATGATATTAAAGTGTACTTATTTCTTCTTTCTAACAAAAAAATAATTTTAAATAAAGGATATAGCTATGATAGGTGGCATTGTAATGATTTTGGTAGCTCTCTGGATTTACCAGTCGGCTATGAGAGCAAAAACAAATAACGTAATGATGTGGGTCGCGATTGGCGCGGTCGTTTTTTTTGTAGTACAGCTAGGATTTATCGATATCAACCTTTATATATTGGAGTCGATACGAGGCGGTGAAGGCGGTAGTGACTACGAGCGTGACTTGACCAGCATTGGCGATAGAAAAAATGAAGGCGGTTTTCAGGGATTTGGCGGTGTTCTGCTTTCATTGTACCTGGAACTGATGCCATCAATCGTTGGCGTTTTAGCTGCGGCGTTGATTCGGGTAAAATTTATTACCAAAGAGCCAATTACCATTGGTAATTTATTCGGCGACGTTAAAGAAATGTTTCAAAGCATAAAACAAAGCTTCAAAACATCGTCTGAAAAGTAAGACACAAAGTTGGCTACAAAAAAAGCCCAAGTGATGCTTGGGCTTTTTTTATGGCACTGCTTTTTAGACTATAGGTAAAGCGCTACTTGCCTAAAATCATAGAAACAACATAGACAAGGCCGAAAATAAAAAGCACGGTAAAAACCAATCCTCCAATAATATACATGGAAAGATGTTCCGGTTTGAAGTCTCTTTGGCTGCTTTCGTCGCTTTGCACGCCAATGGCTGCAGCCAGAACGCTCTTTATGACTTGAATAATCGTCGGTTTTGACATGCTCATCTCCAGCAAAAATAGTGAAAAATAATAGGGCTTGATGCCTTATTTAGCAATAATTATATCCCAATCAATAACCCCTTGACCTTTCCTATGAGCAACACAGAATTATTAAAGCAGCAATTATCACAGCGCATTTTATTTCTCGATGGCGCGATGGGAACGATGATCCAAAGCTACAAATTAGAAGAAAAAGATTATCGTGGTCAGCGTTTTGCGCAGTGGGAAGTCGATCTTAAAGGCAATAATGATCTGTTATCGATAACTCAGCCGGACATAATTAAAGCGATTCATAGCGCTTATTTTGAAGTTGGCTCCGACATTGTTGAAACCAACACCTTCAATGCGACCAGCATCGCGATGGCCGATTATAAAATGGAATCGCTGGCCTATGAAATCAATGTTGCCGGTGCCCGTGTGGCGAGGCAAGCGGCGGATGAATATACCCAAAAAACGCCGGAAAAGCCGCGCTTTGTGGCCGGCGTATTAGGCCCAACTAATCGCACGGCCTCCATGTCGCCAGACGTTAACGATCCGGGCTTTCGCAATATCTTTTTCGACGATTTGGTTGTAGCTTACACAGAAGCTACCAAAGGCCTGATCGACGGTGGCGCGGATATTATCCTGATTGAAACCGTTTTCGACACGCTAAATGCCAAAGCCGCCATTTTTGCGGTTGAACAATATTTTGAAAAGATCGGCTACAAACTGCCGGTGATGATTTCCGGCACCATTACCGATGCATCCGGCAGAACGCTTTCCGGTCAAACCGTTGCCGCTTTCTGGAACTCGTTGAAACATGTCGAGCCGATCTCATTCGGCTTTAACTGCGCATTAGGTGCAACGGAACTGCGCCAGTATATCGATGAATTATCGAGCATTGCCGATACGCATATTTCCGCCCACCCCAACGCAGGTCTGCCTAACGAGTTCGGGGAATACGACGAAACGCCCGAAGCAATGGCCGAAGAGTTGGCCGATTGGGCGAAAAACGGTTACCTGAACATAATCGGCGGTTGCTGCGGAACTTCGCCCACGAATATCAAAGCGATAGTCGAGGCTGTACAACAATACAGTCCCAGAAAAATTCCCGACATACCCAAACAATGCCGGTTATCGGGACTTGAGCCTCTGAACATTGGCCCGGAGTCGTTATTCGTCAACGTTGGCGAGCGCACCAACGTGACCGGTTCTACGATATTCAAACGCCTGATTGTTGAAGGAAATTTTGAGGCGGCGCTGGATGTCGCCAAACAGCAAGTCGAGAACGGTGCGCAGATTATCGACATCAATATGGATGAAGGCATGCTGGATTCCAAAGAAGCGATGGTGCGTTTTTTGATGCTGGTCGCATCCGAGCCGGACATTGCCAAAGTGCCGGTTATGTTGGATTCATCCAAATGGGAAATCCTGGAAGCCGGCCTTAAATGTATCCAGGGCAAAGGCGTGGTCAATTCCATCTCGCTGAAAGAAGGCGAAGAGGCTTTTATCCAACACGCCAAACTGGTACGTCGATACGGTGCGGCGGTTATCGTGATGGCTTTTGATGAACAAGGGCAGGCCGATACCAAGGACAGAAAAGTCGAAATCTGTCAGCGGGCTTATAAAATCCTGACCGAACAAGTCGGCTTCCCGCCCGAAGACATCATCTTCGACCCCAACATATTCGCCGTGGCTACCGGCATCGACGATCATAACAATTACGGCGTAGATTTTATTGAAGCCACCCGCGAGATCAAGCGCACCTTGCCTTATGCGCTGATTTCCGGCGGCGTATCTAACGTGTCGTTTTCGTTCCGCGGCAACAACCCGGTGCGGGAAGCAATCCATGCGGTGTTTTTATACCACGCGATTCAAGCGGGCATGGATATGGGGATCGTCAATGCCGGTCAGCTGGCGATTTATGAGGATATCCCTAAAGATTTACGCGAAGCGGTTGAAGAAGTGGTATTAAATACTCATGACGGCAGCGGCACCGATAAGTTGCTGGAGCTTGCCGAAAAGTATCGCGGCGACGGCAGCAGCTCATCAAAAGAGCAGGAACTGGAATGGCGCAGCTGGCCGACCACCAAGCGTCTGGAGCATGCGCTGGTCAAGGGCATCACCGATTACATCGACGAAGATACCGAACAGGCAAGACTGGAAGCCGAAAGGCCGCTGCACGTCATTGAAGGTCCGTTAATGGACGGCATGAACGTAGTCGGCGACTTGTTCGGCGCAGGCAAAATGTTCCTGCCGCAAGTAGTCAAATCGGCGCGGGTCATGAAAAAGGCCGTAGCTTATTTAATGCCTTACATGGAAGCCGATAAAGCCGCAGGCGACAGGCAAACCAACGGCAAAATCCTGATGGCGACCGTCAAAGGCGACGTGCATGACATCGGCAAGAATATCGTTGCCGTGGTTCTGCAATGTAATAATTATGATGTGATCGACCTGGGCGTGATGGTGCCTGCGGAAAAGATATTGCAAACCGCGCGCTTGGAAAACGTCGACATTATTGGTTTAAGCGGCCTGATTACGCCATCGCTGGATGAAATGGTGCACGTTGCCAAGGAAATGCAGCGCCAGGGTTTCACCATTCCATTAATGATAGGTGGCGCAACAACCTCGCGCGCGCATACCGCAGTCAAAATAGCCCCGAATTACGACGGCCCCATCGTTTACGTGACCGATGCGTCGCGCGGCGTCGGCGTCGCCAGCAACTTGCTGAGCGCCGATTTAAAAGACGAGTTCGTAAAAAATATCAGTGAAGAATACGAGGAAGTGCGGGAGCGGCACAAAGGCCGCGAAGCCAAAACCAAGCAACATACTATAGAAGAAGCACGGCGCAATAAATTCAACTGGGGCAGCTACGAACCGGTTAAGCCGTCGTTTCTGGGCATCAAGGTCATCGACCATTTCCCATTGGATACGTTAGTCTGGTATATCGACTGGTCGCCGTTTTTCCAAACCTGGGAAATGGCCGGAAGCTATCCCAAAATACTCAATGATAAAGTCATCGGCACCGAAGCCAGAAAGCTGTTTGACGATGCACAGGACATGCTGAAAAAAATCATCACTGAAGAATGGATAAGCGCCCGCGCCGTGGTCGGTTTTTTCCCGGCCAACAGCGACGGCGACGATGTTGTGGTGTACACGGACGACACTCGGACCGAGAAGAAAGACACACTGCATCATTTGCGTCAGCAAAACGTTAAAGCGCCGGGCAGGCCCAATTACTGTTTGTCGGATTTTATCGCCCCGGTTGACAGCGGCAAAGCCGATTATATCGGCGCTTTTGCGGTCACAACCGGCATCGGCATAGAGCAAAAGCTGCAAGAATTTGAACGGGATCATGACGATTACAGCGCAATCATGCTGAAAGCCTTGGCTGACCGATTGGCCGAAGCGTTTGCGGAGTACATGCACCAAGTGGTTAGAAAAGAGTACTGGGGCTATGCCAAGGATGAAGCACATGATGCCGAGCAGCTAATCCACGAAGCCTACCAAGGCATACGGCCGGCACCCGGTTATCCTGCGTGTCCCGATCATACTGAAAAAGGCAAGTTATTTGAATTGCTCAATGTGACCGAACATACCACGATAGAGCTGACCGAAAGCTACGCGATGTACCCCGCGTCAGCGGTAAGCGGCTGGTATTTTTCTCATCCCGAGTCGCAGTATTTTAATATCGGCAAGATAGATAGAGACCAACTGCAAGATTACGCCAAGCGCAAAGGCATCGCGGAAGAAGTCGCCGAGCGCTGGCTGGCGGCGCATTTGCATCATTGATATGCGCTTAATGCTGTTAGGCACATCCGGCTGTCATCTTTGTGAACAGGCAGAGGTTATTGTTAATGCCTGTGTGCCTGATGGCGTTGACTACGTTGATATTGCCGAACAGGAACAGTGGCAGGAACAATATGCCGTACGCATTCCGGTTTTGTACGATCCGAAGACCAAGCAGGAGCTGGGCTGGCCATTTGATCAGGCCGACGTTGAAGACTTTGTCGGACGCGTGGCCCGTATGTAACGGAGCGTGATGTGGAGCCGTGAAGCCTTGGATTCCGCAAACTACTTTCAGGCTAGTTGCTTAAACAGCATTAAAAAATAGGACGGTTTCATACATGGTTCAGGATTTCAATAACACCTTAAGATGATTTTAACGTTAGCCAACGAGTTCGAGAGCCGGTGATATGAAAGTAGTAGGGTAGGTAGAGCAACGCGAAACCCATCGCATCGACGATTGATAATAATAGGTGCCTCTAGGTAACTGCTCCATGCGTCGCCTAAAGCGCCTATTTGGGTAGTTGACAGTTTCTCGGCTTCATTCAATCGCACTACCCATCTTTGAAGAGGGAACTCCTTTAAGCCATGTATCAGCTGTCGGCTCCTCAGTTTGCCCCGCCGGATTGATAAAAGTAAACGGCACGGAAACCAGCTCCATGCCCTTATTAATCTGAACCGAAAAATGCAAATGCGGGCCGGAGGTAAAACCGGTGTTACCCGAATAGCCGATCAATTGTCCGGCCATAACCGCCAAGCCTGGATAGACCTGGGTTTTCTCCAATTCCAAGTGGGCATAAACGGCCATAGAACCATCATCGTGCAGGATCCTGATGTTATTGGCTTCAGAGCTATAGGCTTTATTGGTGCCGCCTTTAAAAAAATCATCCTCGGCTTCCAGGACGATGCCAGACCGGGCCGCATAAACCGGTGTGCCAACCGGCATGACGATGTCTACGGCATATTTGTTCTGTCCATCGGTATGGCTGAAACTGCCGCCGAAAGCCTGGGATATTTGAAATGACTGGTCAGGGGCTATCGGCGGCAAATAGCTGATTGTCGAACTGTAATTTGCCAAAGGTTTGCCGATGACATAGCGGTACTTAAGGGCAAGCCGCCATGATTCAAGCTCGTTGATGCCGCCTACTTCAAAAAGCGTGTCGGATTTTCCCGGCTCGACAACAAAGCGATTGGGTAGATCGGGCGTAGCCCGGACATTGTCCCGCTCGGAAAAATCGATTTCAACTTCCACGGGGCCAGCATAATCATTGCGAATATAGAATTGAGAATGCCGCTCTTCACCCGACTGCAATAGCCAGACTAACTGCTTGGGTGCGGCTTTTATCTGCCTGACTTCAACTTTTAGATCGCTTTGGCTGGACGCGACAGGCTTGTCAGTAAAATGCCATATGCCTTGCTTGTCCTGGAATTTATAGAGCTTTTGTCCAATGGCATTTAACGAATGCAGGAGTAACAGGATAAAAATGAATAGCGGAATTCGTTTCACTCTGGTGCCTTTTAAACGTGATCCATTAATCTGTGGCTGACCGGCTAAATTAATGGAGGTTATTGATCTATGTCAGATGGGGGCCGGGCAAGGGCTGGGAAAAAATATTCACTGATCAGCACGGGAATAAGTAACGCAATCATTACCGCAATTGCCACAAAAGCGGGATTAATAATGCCTGCTAACCAATAGGCTACTAAACTCCCCCATACCATGCGCATTGGAGTAGGCATTTTAATAATTTTCAAAATAAGTTCCCTTGGCAAAGGTTATGATATTAAACGGGCGTGCCGCTTAAGACAGGGGCTTGAACTAGCCCATGGCATCTTTGATATTATTGATAGCCAATTAACGCCTTTTATAAAAAAGACAATCATAAGCCGATTTTCAAAATAAAACATGTATTATTCAAACAGTAAGTATTGGGACTTTGGCGCCCCAATCGCCGGTATTTTACTGACTTTATCTTTTGCTCCCTTTGATTATTCCTGTTTTGCTTTGGTAGCGTTGGCGTTTTTGTTCGCCTGTTGGCAGAGCATATCGGCCAAGCGCGCGGCTTTGCGCGGCTATTTATTCGGCTTGGGCGCGTTCGGTTCGGGAGTGTCTTGGGTCTATATCAGCATGCATGATTTTGGCGGAGCCGGTGTGCTTGTGGCCGGATTGCTGACAGGTTTGTTTTCTGTTTTTTGGGCGCTGTTTCCGGCGTTGGCCGGGTATCTGGCGGTAAAAATCAAAGCGGCGAACAGCCCGATACTGATGCCGGTTATCTGGATGCTTGTTGAATATTTTCGCGGCTATTGGGTGTTGAATGGATTTCCATGGCTGCATATCGCCTATTCCCAGCTGGAAACGCCTCTGGCCGGATACATACCGGTATTGGGCGTTTACGGTACCGGTTTTATGGCGGCGTTAACGGCGTCAATTGCGATGGAAATTATCCGTCTGCCGGCAACGGCAGATATTTCATTCAGTGCAAAATCGGCATCCCCTAAATCCCTACAGGGCATTCGACTTGAGCAGCTCAAGCTAATAATGATGCTTGCGGTTTTGTGGGGCGTGGGCAGCTTGTTGCGGAATGTGACATGGACGAATCCAATAGGTCAGCCTCTTCGCGTTTCCCTGATCCAAGGCAATATAGCGCAGGATCAAAAGTGGCGGCCGGAAAATAAAATCAATACGCTGTCAAAATATAAAAAAATGACGGAAGAGCACTGGGATTCCAACGTCATTATCTGGCCGGAAACTGCGATTCCTGCTTATCTGGATCAGGTTAAAGACAGCTTTTTAGCGCCATTGGCTAGCGACGCCAAGCTGCACGGCACAGACTTAATCATCAGCGCTCCGGTACAGGAAAGCGCTCCGAAGAAAAACTTCAATGCCGTGATAACCTTGGGCAAGGATGAAGGCATTTATCGTAAAACTCATCTGCTGCCTTTTGGCGAATACCTGCCGCTACAGCCTTTATCGGGTTTTGTGCTGGACAGGGTGAATTTAAGACTTGGGAATTTCACGCCGGGGGCAATAAGCCAGCCCTTGCTGAAAGCTGGCGGCTACCCATTCATAACCTTGATCTGTTATGAGGACGTATTCGGCGATTTGAGCATTCGGGGCTTACCGAACGCGGCTTTTTTGGTGAACGTGACCAATGACGGCTGGTTCGGCAATTCGATAGAGCCGCATCAGCATCTGCAAATGGCAAGGATGCGGGCGATGGAAACCGGGCGCTTTTTACTGCGGGCGACAAACACCGGCATGACGGCGGTGGTTTCGCCACAAGGTGAAATTATCAATCAAGCGCCATTGTTTCAGGAAACAGCGCTGACCGGAACAATAACGCCGATGGGCGGCATGACGCCTTATGCAAGGTGGGGCGACAAGCCGGTTATTGAAGGAATGGTTGTTTTGTTGGTAGCTTTAATAGGCTATGGCAGAAGGTGTAGGCCGGAATAAGGCTGTCCAAGCGCGTAGCGCGAGGTGGCGTTTCCGGCGAATTTGAACGATGTTTGCCGGAAACGCCGATTCTCGCTACCGCTCGTACCGGCTTATTCCGGCCTACTTGCATGAAAAAAATTGCACAGGCCATTGCCTGGAATACAGCAAATAGGGATGATATACAAAAGTTGTTAGTGATTAGGAAAAATACGAATGCCTGACGTTGGACCGATCTGGAGGCAAATGTCTACACATTCTCAGCGGTTTCGCCTTTAGCAAGATATTTGATTCCACTATTACTCAACCCCCAATTAAAGCGCCGTTAAAATAATAAGGCCAGATATACCAAGATGAATACACTCACTGAACTCCATGACGATATTGACGCCCGCGTGCAGGCTATTCGGGACGACCATTCCGATTGGTTATGCGGCCTGGGCTGCGATGGTTGTTGCCACCGGCTTGCCGAAATACCAGCGCTTACAGCGGTTGAATGGGATTGGCTGAGAGAGGGACTGGCCGCGCTGCCCTCCGAGCTGCTTAGCGACATCGGCCGGGACATCGCCGCGCTGGCCGGGCAGACATCGCGGCCCATTGTCTGCCCGCTGTTGAATCGGTCGACGGGAGCCTGTCGGGTCTATGCTCATCGCCCGGTAGCTTGCCGCACGTACGGGTTTTACGTCCAGCGCGACAAGGGGCTTTACTGCAAGGACATCGAATCACGCGTGGCTGGCGGTGACTGGGCTACGGTAGTGTGGGGCAACCAGGATGCCGTCGATCATCGTCTTAGTGGTTTGGGAGATATTCGCGAATTAACCGAATGGTTCGTGCGCTGGAAGAAGGATGAGAACTCGGCTTGAGCGGTATAAGGCTGATGGTGTGCATTGTCTAAGTGAAATACAGATTACCGGTCTTTGATGGCTATGAACGACCGGCGTCTAAAATTAATCAGCCATTGACTGGGTGATTGTGGGCGAGGTTTTGGGTTCCCGGCCTGAATAGCCGGTGAGGCTGAATTTTTAAATCTGTCGGATCGAGTTGAGCTTTTGTAATAAATGACACGGACTGTTTTTCGGTTTATTCAAAACGTCCGCATAAACCGTTCAATTCGTGTCACCTACTGTTGGAATCCGTGTTCTGGCTTTAAGCCAAATTACTGCCGCAAATCCTTAACAACACGCACCACTTCCTGATCATCGGCAATGGTTTCTATGCTGAAACCCAGCTTGGTGACCAGCGACAACATCGGCTTGTTAATAGTCAGCACCTCGCCTTCAAAGAAGGCAATGCCTTTGGATTTGGCGGTTTGCAACAAGGCTTTCATCAGCCGGGTGCCGATGCCCATATGCTGGCAATCGTCGGCAACGACCAGCGCAAATTCTACCGAATGACCGTCCGGGTTCATCATATAGCGACCAACGCCCAATTCATCCGGCATGTTTTCATCTTTGGTTACCGCAACAAAGGCCATCTCGCGGTCATAGTCGATTTGAGTGAAGCGCACGATCATTTCCGGCGTCAATTCCTGCAAGGCCTGCATGAAACGGAAATACTTAGTGTGTTCGGACAAACGGTGCACAAAATCCTTTTCCAGGCCCGCATCTTCAGGGCGAATGGGCCTGATAGTGATATTGGCACCGTTCGATAATTGATGATGCTGTATTAATTGGTGGGGATAAGGATGGATCGCCATATGCGAATAAGAAGTGAGCTGATGCGATGTTTCCGCTTTAATCCGGGCATCGACCGCCATGACGCCGTGCTCATCGACGATCAGCGGGTTAATGTCCAGCTCTAAAATCTCCGGTAGCTCGCTGACCATCGTGGATATGTTCAGCAATACATCCACCAGCGCTTGTTTATTGGCAACCGGTAACTGGCGGAATGCCTCCAGGTATCTGGCCGCCTTGGTTTTGCCAATCATTTGCTCGACCATATACGCATTCAGCGGCGGCAGGGCGACCGCGCTGTCTTTTAAAATTTCTACCATGGTGCCGCCTAAACCAACGCTGATCGCAGGACCGAACACTGGATCCCTGAGCACACCTATCATCAACTCTCGACCGCTGGGAGATTTAAACATCGGCTCAACGGTCATGCCGACTTCGGTAATCTCGGGATGCTTTTGTTTAATGGCCGCTTCCATTTCCATGAAGTTGTGTGAAACTCCCTGAACGGTGTTGATGTTAAGCCGCACGCCGCCTATATCGGACTTATGGCTGAATTCCGCCATATTGATTTTCATTACCACCGGAAAGCGCAATGTTTCAGCGGCAACCATCGCATCCTTGGCATTGGCAACCTTGATAGTCTGGTTGACCGGAATATGAAATGCGGCCAGGATGGCTTTCGATTCCTGCGCGGTTAAAACCTGGCGACCTTCCGAAAGCACGCGTTCAATAATCAATCGGGCACCGGTCACATCGGGGACTGCCAATTCATCACTAGGCGAGGGGATTTGTTTAAGCAGGATTTGATTTTGCGCATAATTGGCCAAAAATGAAAAAGCATCGACAGCGATTTCCGGCGTACTGAAGTGGGCCACTTTGCTGTTGGCAAAAAGACTGCGGCCTTCCTGAACCCGTGCGCCGCCCGTCCATGAAGCCAATACCGGCTTATTGCTGGTTTTTGCCCCTTCAATAATGCATTCGGCGACCTGCGTCGGATTGGTCATGGCTTGAGGCGTTAGTATTACCAGTATGCCGTCGATATTATTATCGTTAAGGCAAATCTCCAGCGCTTTCCGGTAACGTTCGGAGGTCGCATCGCCCAAGATGTCGACCGGGTTGGCATGAGACCAATGCACCGGCAACACCTCGTCCAGCGCGGCAATGCTGGCAGGGCTCAGTTCCGCCATTTGCACGCCGACATCTTCGGCCCGGTCAGTGCTCATCACGCCGGGACCGCCGGCATTGGTGATGATCGCCAGGCGGTCTTTTTTAACGACATAGTTGTTTGCCAACACGCGGGCTGCGGAGAACAATTCATTAATACTGTAAACCCGAACCACACCGGCTCTGGCAATGGCCGCATCGAACACATTGTCGCCGCCGACCATAGCGCCGGTATGCGACATGGCCGCTTTGCTACCCGCTTCATGGCGGCCGGATTTAATCAGGATTACCGGCTTTAGCCGCGCCGCCGCTTTAAGGCCGCTTAGAAATCGCCGGGCATCGCGTATGCCTTCAACGTACATCAAAATGCCGGTGGTTTTGCTGTCAGTCGCCAGATAATCCAGCACCTCGCCGAAATCGATGTCCGCCGCGCCGCCCATCGATACTACCGTTGAAAAGCCGATGTCCTGGGATTTGGCCCAATCCAGAATCGCCGTGCATACTGCGCCCGATTGAGATAACAGCGCCAGATTGCCGTCTTTAACCGTGCCGTCGCCGAAAGTCGCATTAAGCTGCCCGCTGGGACGAATGACGCCCAAACAGTTAGGTCCGATGATGCGTATGCTGTAGCGATGGGCGATGTCCAGAATTTCCTGTTGCAGGCGTTTGCCTTCCGGTCCCAATTCGCCGAAGCCGGCGCTGATGATGATGACGGAGCTAACGCCTTTTTCGCCGCATTGGCGCATAACGCTAGGAACGCTGGGTGCCGGCGTGGCAATCACTACCAAGTCGAGGTCTTCCGGAACGGCAAGGAGATCGGGATAGGCTTTCAGCCCTAATAATTTTTCGCGTTTAATGTTGACCGGATAAAGCCCGCCTTTAAACCCCGCCTCCTGCATGTTAAGCAGCAGCCGGTAACCCACGCTTTCCACTCGTTCGGAGGCGCCAACGATAGCCACAGTTCTTGGGGTGAAAAAGCGGTTCAGATAATGAGGTCCCATTAATGCTCCGGAAGTAAAGGAAAGTGAATACGGTTTGTAACTAAAATTCTAACATTGTCAGCCTGTCGATCTAATATTTTTAATGGCGGAGCGATAGCTAGGCTATAAATTGATACACTAACTGTTTTGAATCGGCGGAAAGTATTTTGAAATATTCGGTAATGCAACTACTGATCAGCGCGCTTTTTAGTTTAATGGCTTATCAATCGGCGTTCGCCCATGCCGGAAGTCACGACAGTAGTTGTTTCCTGACCGTGGGCGATACCCAATTGCGCATCAGCGGTTACCAATTTCAGCCGGAGCTGGAAGGAAAACACTTTTGCCATTTTTTTCCTGAACTGGGACAGGTCGTGCTGGCGGTGGAGCCGTTGGCAGAGGAACAGAATCTGGTTACGCTGGAACTGGCGGCATTGACGTCATGGACAGATCCCGGCCGGGCATTTACCGTGATTAAACAGCAGCCTGAACAGTCTTTGAATACAGGTCTCGCTTCAATTACGCACACAATCCGGCAGCGTGGCATCTACAGGCTTAATGTGACCTTGAAAGATAATTTCGGTAACAGCCGGCAACAGCGGCTTTGGTTTCTGGTGGGATTCCCGATAACCAAGATAATGGTGATGATCGCCGGGCTGCTGGTTCTGGTGATTGGTTTTGCCGGAGTGCGGAGCTTTAAAAAGAAAGAGTAATCGTGCTACAGATTTGCTCTTAAAGCCCCATGCAGCCCTCAAATAGCACAGTCCGTTCAAGCCTTATCCGGCCTAGCGCAAAGGATAGCGTAGCCATCCCATTGCGCGACAAGCAATTATCTCTGCTAATTATTTTCAACTTCCCAGCCCTTGCAGGCGAGGGCGATATGATACGGCACCGGGCGAGCACCGGTTCCGTATGAGCTCATGGTGCGGGTGGTCATGCCCAATGCTTGGGCTGCACCGGCCAGCGACAAGCCGTTGCGTAGTCGCCAGGAGAGGAAGGTGCGTGTGTTTTCGTCGGAGGTAGTTTGCAGCAGTGCTTCCAGCCACAAGGTATCTGCGCCGATTTGAATGTCAAAGTCTGCCCATTCGATTGCCCAACCAATGCTGTTCGCGAGCCGAACCTTGGCAAAGTTGGCCGGGTCGCGTAAAGGCTTGAGATCCGTTTGAGCGAAAACAGCTTCACCCTTATCTACGGTCATGATGCAACCGTTGATAAAGGTCATTTTCAGTTGATAGTTGGGTAAAGCTTCAACCGCTGCTAGGCGGGGACGTTTCATTGATGCCACTTTTTTCATTCCTTGATCAATTTATTATGGTTTGTCATAACCCACGCCATGATTTCATCGCGCAAGCTGCGAAGAAAGATACCGGTGCAGTTCAGGGTTTCTAAGCTAATTAATACATCAAATTAATACATCAAAATTGCCTCCGGCCAAATGCCCATGCATCGGGGAGAATCGTCTTCTTTATACCAAGTCAGCATTTGTTGCGAAAGCGAGGCTTCGTCGCCAGGCTGTAATGGTAAGAGAAAATTTGAATATGTCAATCGTCTTGTTGACGGAGAGATGATTGAAGATGCTGTTTCTTAAAAGATTATTCTATTTTTATGTTAGATTTTTATTCGCTATAGCCCGTCTGGGCAGGGCGGAAAAAGTAATTTCAAGTCATGCGGTCAATGCCTGTTCAAAAGGTTGGATAACGAACAGACACATTTATCTGCTTTGATAACCTGAACATCCTGTCAGCCAATTTGATGTCCATCGCCCTGAATGGGCCAAAAGACAGCAAAACCAGGAGATTAACTATGAAAGCAGTCGTGTTTCACGCCATCGGCGATATACGTTTAGATAATGTTCCTGAGCCGAAAATACAAGACCCGACAGATGCGCTGGTGCGTCTGACGGCATCGGCGATCTGCGGTACAGACTTGCATATGATTCGGGGCACGTTCTCCGGAATGGTGCCCGGCACAATACTTGGCCACGAAGGCGTGGGTATCATTGAAGAAGTCGGCAAGGACGTGCGTAACCTGCGGCCGGGAGACCGGGTTGTGATCCCTTCGACGATTTGCTGCGGCTATTGTTCATACTGCCGTGCGGGTTATCAGGCGCAATGCGACAACGCTAATCCGAATGGCCGGAGCGCGGGCACGTCATTTTTCGGCGGACCGAAACAGTCGGGCCCTATCCAGGGCTTGCAAGCCGAGTATGCCCGTGTCCCGTTCGCACACGCCGGACTGGTCAAACTGCCTGAAGAGGTCACCGACGATCAGGCCATTATGTGCAGCGATATCTTCCCGACCGGCTACTTCGGCGCCGAACTCGCCGAAATCGAGGACGGTGACACGGTGGCCATCTTCGGTTGCGGCCCGGTCGGGCAATTTACGATTACCAGCGCGAAGTTAATGGGTGCCGGACGTATTTTTGCCATTGACCGTGAAACGTCGCGTCTCGAAATGGCTCAGGCGCAGGGTGCGGAGATTATTAATTTCGACGAAGAAGACCCGACCGAAGTCATAAAGCGGATGACCGGCGGTATAGGCGCTGATCGCGCAATAGATGCTGTCGGAGTTGATGCAGTGAGCGGACATTCAAAGCCGGTCGCTAAGCAGGATCAAGAGCAGTTTGAGCAGGAGCTTAAGCAAGTCGCGCCGGAGCAGCATCCCAATGGCGACAATTGGATACCGGGCGATGCGCCGTCGCAAGCTTTAAGATGGGCGGTCGAGAGTTTGGCGAAAGCCGGCACGCTGTCGGTCATCGGCGTTTATCCGCCAACTGCGCAGAGCTTTCCCATCGGCAAGGCAATGAACAAGAACCTGACGATGCGGATGGGCAACTGCAATCACCGGCACTACATTTCCCATCTTATTGATCTTGTGAAAAACAACACGGTTGATCCTGAAAAGATTCTTACCCAGCGCGAACCGCTGACCAACGTGCTCGACGCGTACAAAGCGTTCGACACACGGCAGCCGGGCTGGGTCAAGGTCGAGCTCAAGCCGGGCGCGCAAGCTGCTCAACAAAGAGCAGCTTGAATCTAAAAGCAAACCTTCCAGGTTTTTAAAACCTGGAAGGTTTAACGTGTTGGTCTGAATGCAAGTCTAGGAGAGCGGATCATGAAACCGGACATGAAAGTCAATGGCATCGCACGAGAACATACCAACCTATGCTCGCGGCGCCGGTTTGTCGAAGGCGTAGCTACCGGCATTATGGCGGCTTCTGCGCCGGTTCTCGGGCAACAAGGGTCTGTCGCATCAAACTCGCAGCAGAAGCCCGACCAGACCAAGCAATACCCGGTGACACAGTATCCCAGGCCGCCTTTTCGCCGGCAAGAGCAGGAGTGGCCGGGACTTGCAGGCAAAATGACGCCGTGTCCGGATCATGGCGAGAAAAGTTACAAGGGTTCCGGCCGGCTTAGCGGCCGCAAGGCGCTGATCACCGGCGGCGACTCCGGCATTGGCCGGGCGGCAGCTATTGCCTATGCCCGCGAGGGTGCCGATGTCGCGATTAACTATCTGCCCGCAGAGGAGCCGGATGCCGTCGAGGTGGTGCAACTGATACGGGAGGCAGGGCGCAAAGCGGCCGCGCTTCCGGGCGACATCCGCGACGAAAATTTTTGCAAACAGTTGGTCGCCGATGCGGTGCGCGAACTTGGCGGCCTCGACATTCTGGTCAACAATGCCGCAAACCAGCATGCCGTCGATTCGATCCTCGATCTTTCGACCGAGCAATTCGATGAAACCTTCAAGACCAATATTTACGCGATGTTTTGGATCACTAAAGCCGCGCTGCCTCATTTTACCGCTGGCGCGAGCATCATCAACACCTCGTCGGTTCAAGCTTACGATCCGTCCGAGAACCTGCTCGATTATGCGCAGACCAAAGCGGCAATCGTATCGTTCACTAAATCCCTGGCCAAGCAGCTCGGTGAGAAAGGTATCCGAGTCAACGCCGTCGCGCCCGGACCCATCTGGACGCCGCTTCAGGTCAGCGGAGGCCAACCGCCCAGCGCGTTAGAGACTTTCGGGAAAAACACGCCGATGGGTCGGCCTGGTCAACCGTCGGAACTTGCCGCTGTTTATGTCACGCTCGCTTCGCAGGAGTCTAGTTATGCCAGTGGTCAGGTCTATGGTGTTTCGGGGGGGAGTGGGAATCCGTAAATCATCTGATTTAATGAAAAAGTAGCAATTTTATCAAAATCAATTGCTTTCAAAAGTTGTGTCGATACCTATGCCGTTGTGGCGTGCTGTTCAATTGAAACCGGCACGGATTCTGTGCAGTCAGCAGTTAAATACCAATCAAGACAACAGCTTGGCCGATTTTTTATAATCGGCAGAAAAATCGGCAAAATCCGCAGAAAATAGTATACTTCATCTTATAAAAACAATACCTTGCGAGATTATAAGATCGGCATGCCACTATCTATCGAAACACCTTACCGAATCGAGCCCTGTCTGCTTGAAAACATCCCGATTGCAATTACAGATCTGATCGCGAATCTAACCACATCGTCGGAAAGACTCGCCGGCCGGTTACATCCGCGCACAGCCGCCAGTCTGGCTGAACTGGTTCGGATTATGAATTGCTATTATTCGAACCTGATCGAAGGACATCGCGCTAAACCAAGGGACATTGAGCGAGCCATAGCGAATGACTTGGAACAAGATCAACAGCGCCGCAACCTGCAAATCGAAGCGCGCGCCCATGTCAGGGTGCAGCAAGCTATTGACCAACTTTATATTACAGGGAATCTGCCGGAACCGGCATCGGCCGAGTTCTTATGTCGGTTGCACCGTGAATTTTACCGTGATGCACCGGAAGCTATGCTTTGGGTAGACAATGGCGATCATGGCTTTCGGATGGAGCCGGGGGCGTTCCGTTCCTTGCCCGAACACAATGTTTCGGTCGGAAGGCATCTTCCGCCCAGCAGCGACCGTGTTGCCGAGTTTATGCGCTATTTCGAGCAACGCTATCGCTTGGCTAACATGGGCAAGGGCGAGCGGATTATTGCCATGGCCGCAGCGCATCATCGTCTGGCCTACATTCATCCATTTCCGGACGACAACGGCCGCGTCAGCCGGTTAATGAGTCATGCCATGGGATTGGCTGCCGGCATTGGCGCATCAGGGCTTTGGTCGGTATCGCGCGGACTCGCTCGCGGCCTGGAAAGCCGGCAGGATTACAAAAACAAAATGGATTATGCCGATATGCCGAGACAAGGCGATTTGGACGGCCGTGGGAATTTATCCCAAAAGGCATTGATTGAATTCATTCGCTGGTTTTTAGAGGTATGCCTTGACCAGGTGGATTTTATGGCGGGCCTATTCGAATTCGACCGATTGGCCGCGCGTCTTAAAGCCTACGTGGAAAGCCGGGCGTTAAAACCGGAGGCTTTTTATATTTTGGAAAGAGTGCTGATTCAGGGCGAGATGCCAAGAGGCGATGCCGAACGCGTTACCGGCTTGAAAGAGCGCAGTGCCCGCATGGTTCTTTCAAGCTTGATCAATGACGGAATATTAAAGTCCGAAACGCCTAAAGGGCCGGTATCGCTACATTTCGGCAGTGAGTCGGTTGAGTTTTTGTTTCCGAGGTTATTTACGGAAAATTAGGGTTTGGGTATCAATAATGTGCTGGGTTATAAAGTCATTACGCCGGAACAGATTGCGAGGTTATTAAGATCATGACAACTTTATCCATCAGATTACCTGACCATATGGCGGAAAGGCTCAAGAACCTTGCCAAGGTTCGCGACATTAGCCTGAACAAGCTGATGTTTGAACTGTCCACACAAGCCTTGGCGGAAGAAGAAGCGAAACAGCGTTTCTTGACCGCTCAATTGCGCGGTAACTCCAAGCGGGCGGAGAAATTGTTGGATGAGCTGGATGAGTTGGGGCTTTAGGAGTCAAGTCGAGATAATAACTGGCGGTGCAGAGTAGATTGGGCAACAGATTTTCGTTGCCCAATCTACAGGACTGTTCCATCGATACCAAAAACAGACACTCTAATATTACCGGCAGCGTTGTTTTTTATACCGACTGCAATGTCCGACAAAAAGGTTTGCAGTTCGATAAAAGTTAATCTTTTTTGAGAGTCAGGATATTTCCATTGACGCCGTCCGTGATCTGTTAAAAACAGTATCCCATGTCTCCGGCTTAGAGGTTTTAAGTAATATTCCGCTAGTTGCTGCGTCAATGCTTCTTTAAGTTCATTTGGCGACCATGAGTCTGCTTGTTTGACTTCAATGGCGATTTCAAATTGCCCTGTTGTCCCTGAAATAATGATGTCTGGTTCCTTAATATTAGCAACTTCCGCTTCACGGTGAACGTGGTATCTACCATTTGCCCGAAGCGTCAATTGTTCAGCGAGCCAATTTTGAACGCTTTTTTCGTCATCTTTTTTGATCTCAGCCAACTTGGATAATAACTGCTTTGACGATGCATCGCTTTGTTCAAATCCGTAACGTATGTCATCCAGGACGTTAAGAATGCATTGATATAACTCATCCCCATCTTTAATCGGAGTGATATGCTTGTTTTCAAGCGTTAGCGTTTCGTTTTCAGTCCATGCAGGAAATTCGACATCGCGTTCCGCCATGCCTCGTGCCAGTTGTCGAAACCGATGCTTGCGTTCGCCGATTTCAGGAGTATCTGCTAATTCGTTCATCGTTTGGTAGGCGTCGCCGCCTACTGAATTGCACAATGCAGATAGAATTGCGCTGCGGCCGGATTCCGCTCTATCACGACTATCTGGAGTAAATACGCCGTCGTGTTTAATATCTTCAGCAGGGCGTATTAGCCGATAAGCTAACGACACTAAGCTTTTAAGTATTTGTATCGGAGCGTCTTTGAATGGCCAACAATCATCGCGATTGAAAACGCCCCCAATAATTTGGGTCGCCAACTCGTTTTGTGCTTCAGGCTTGGTTGTCGCTATCCAGACTTTCATCTTTTCTAATGCGTATGCTTGGTCAATCTGGAATAACAGTACGAGATAGCACATTGCAAATTCTCTATCGCCGCACTCAAAGAAATGATCAAACTGATTTATCGCTCGTTTTTTTAGATGCTTTTTTTGGCTTTCCGATAATGTCATTTGCTGAAAAATCTTAAGCCCGCATTTCAAGCTATGGAGTATTCCGGGGTTAGTTCTGTTCATTATTTTAAACAGTTTGGCAGCGATTTCAGGATGTAGTGGCTTTTCGGAATTGCGATAGTGGTATAGAAAACCGCTATGTCCACCCCGTGCAGACGTCCATTCCGAGCGATAGGCTTTAGCAATGATGGGTGTAACCACCGTGGGATGCGCATCCAATAAAGTGTCCAGCCAGTCAGGATAACCTTTTTCGGACATGCAGGCGTATTCGGCAGCGCGTTTGGCTTCATCTGATGTTAGCTGTATTGCCCAACGAGCGTTTTCGTCGGCTTCAATGCCAATACCTGCATAGGCATAAAGCGTGACCCATTTAAAGGTTATTTGGTGCCCCTTTCGTTTTGGTCGTTCTGGTTTGGCATCGCGCCATAGCGCTTTCATAACATCACGATAAGTCTCAGCAACTTCATTGTTGAAAGCTTGCTTGATTAAATGCCAATGCCGCGCTGCTTGAGTTGTTTCTTGGTTTGTTTCAAACTGTAGCCAGCGTGTAAGGTTCTGTATACATCCCAAATGTTGATCAGGGTTAGAAAGTTGATTGGGATCGAGGATCAGGCTAGCTCTGAATTTTAACCACGATGTTTCAGTTTCAGACCTTTCGTCACGTTCTTTTTTCTCACGCAGTTCGCGGCGTAAGCGATATTCGCGCATTCCGTCGCTTTCCTGTTGCGGTTTAAAATAATTTTCCAAGTCTTCAGCAAGCAGTGGAAAACTTTGCACATATCGCTGAAGAGATTCCTTTGTCTCCTCTAAGGCATTTACACCATTCACATGCTTCAAAATTTGCGCAATAGCATTTAAAACGATCCGTTTATCATCCATTAATAAACGTTCTTTTAAATCGTCGATAAGCCAAGGCAGGTCATCGACACCAAATTCCCACAATGCCTTTTCATAGGGGTAAATCGCCCTGTATTGGATGGGAGGTTCTGTGCTTGTCCAATTTTCCCTAGTTTCTTCGACATCAGACCAAAACAAGGCGCGTTGCACTTTGGGGGAAGTTTGCACCAATTCGCTAAGGGAAGGTTTTAATTCTCTATACGAATACGAATGTTCGGCACGTTCAACAGCCATCAAAAAACGTATCAACTCGTTTGGCGGATCGTTATGATCAAGACCTGCAATGACTTGACGCGCGATAGGCTCAAAGTTATCGGCGAGAAAACCGTATTTTTTGGAAATATGCCGATATTCATCCACGGGTTTCAATAACGCAAGTTCAGCAAGTCCGCCGATAAAACGTGTTTTCCACTCGGCAGGGCATTTTTCCCATAGCTCTTCAAGCGCATAAGTAAGTTCATGTGTCGAATTTCTGGCTGGCGCTTGGCTATCTGCAATGAACGCAATGAGTTGTTCGATGTTCAGATAATCAGGAAATAGTTCCTTGACAAAACCGGCTGCGAGCCTTGCGCTGATGTTGGGAGCATTTTGAACAAGCTTTTCTGCAATGGTTGACAGTGTCGTCGTACTGTTGAATTTGTTTAATGCTTGAACTGCGACAATACGATGGTAATCATGCGCTTTCGTATCTTCGGCGACCTGTATGGCAAGGTCGTTACAAGCAGCTATAGCGCCTTCACGAATCAATCTAATGAGATCGCCGCGAAAATCATCCTGGCCGCAGCGATGCCAAACTTTGTGAATGGTATTCGCCAAATCGGGATGAGCAAACATCCATAGCGCACGGTGGTCGAGGCTGTCATTGGCAATGTCGCCGGTTTCGTGCTTTTCGGCATAGGAATGAAGCAACCTGCATCGGGTTTTAACCGGAACGGAACCGGGATCGCCATGCTGGATCAGAATTAACGGGTCTCTCTTTAGAATTTCGTCCCGAATATGATCTTGGCTGAGCGCAAGCCAAGCGGCTATCGGCTTTAGGCTGGGAACTACTGTTTTTACTCCGTAAACTTCGGCGAACAGCAATTTAAAAACTTCAGAGCGCGGACAGCCCTGTTGTAACAAACGCTTAAGCCACTGGGCCGTTAAGTATTCTTGGGTTGAACGATGATGAAACCGGACGCGTCCATACGTCGCAGGAGCAAATATTCCACGCCGAAGCAGGGCATTGCATTCCGCGATTGTCCATTCCGGCAATAGTTTTCCCGATTGTAAAACATTGGTGGACGGGGTTGAATCGGGCGCTTGAAGTGTAAAAGTTTTGCCGAGCGTTAAAGCTGCGGCAATTCGTTCTGCTCCTTCCCGTGCCTTTTGGAAGTTTAAAATATTGTTGTCAGCCCGATGAGGGTCACGCTCAGTCAGCTTTTGGTTCACCGCATGTTCAGTCATCTCTAAGAGCGAGCCGAATTTTTGATGGCTTTTCCAATAGTCAGCCAGTTCAAGTAGATCGCCGGGACGTTCAGCCAAATTTTCCAGTCCATGTTGCCAGATAGCGGAGCAGAATTGCGAGACATCTTCAATACCATGTTCTTGTGCTAGTATTCGTTGTTGCCCGTTGTCCAATGGAGCAAGTCTGGCTATGGTTATTTCGTCATCTTTTTTCTCCTCGACCTGTATGTTCGTCCCACGTTCCTTGAACAAGGGGGCAAGTAACGCGACTTCCGGGTCAATCTCTGGGTTCGGCAAGTTATTATGGTTGGGCAATGGTAGAAGATGTTTGATTGCTTGGTAATCTTCCATTCCTTTCCAATCGGTTACGCGGCAAGAAATGAAAATTCGGCAACGTAGTAAATTAGGTGAAACCGTGCGTGCGAATTTATTTAAAGCCGTTGTGAATTTTTTGTGATTAAGTCGAGCTTCGTCGACCGAGTCCAGGAAAAAGTAGCCTTCGTCAAAGTGATGCTTCCAGTTTTCGAATAAAGACACATCCTCTGGATTTAATGATTGTTCAAATCCTTCATCGGCCAACTCTTCTATGGGAATGAAGAACGCGGCTTTTCCAGTATTACGGATTTTGTCAGCCGCGCCCTTAAATTCGGCGGTTTTTCCGCTGGAAGCTTCGGCCAAAATAACTACACGCTGTTTATTCAGTAACGCGTCCCAATCAAGCCAGCCGCCAATCCGTTTGCCCCAATAACGGCCAACATCAAGATCAATTTCTTCGTCTTTTTTAATTGGAACAAAGTTTCGGTTTAAGTCTATATATGTCATTTCATGTCCAATCTAAATTTTGACGGTATTCATGTTCATCTAGAGTTGATGTGCGTGTTAAAAGTTTCAAGATCGCCTTGAGCTGTGAGAAGAGGTGTATGGTTCAGTTCGGTAGGATGCGGTGAGGTACGAACCACATCGTTCATAAATAACGCGTTCACTTTAAGTGCCACATTCCCAGCTATGATTTCCCAAACTACCAAATAGCGGCAGAATAATGTTCGCCTATGTTTTGATCTGCTGTCAGCAAAGGTGATGATCGATGGGCCGCTTGAGCAATAATAAGACGGTCGAAAGGGTCGCGCGTCCAATCAAGTGTCAACGCCGCGCCGACGACTGCGGCGAAAGGTTGCTTGCAGGTTTCCAGCCCAATATCGCGGCGCAAGCTGTCGAGTATGCTCAAAGCGGGACAGTTGATGCGGGAGATTTCATGCAGGTAGGTCAGTTCCAGTTCAACCATGGGCGAGATCAGTAGCTGTTCTGCTTCCTCGATGGCGCGGACAGCAAACGGCATAAGCCGGGTTGCACCATCCTGATAAAGCCAGACCAGGATGTGATTGTCGAGATAAAGCGGTTTTACAGTGACGTCTTCCAAGCTTACTCCCAGGAAAGGTTGGCTAGATCATCCGGGTTGCCGTTGATGATGCCAGGATGCGGCGTTAACCTGGAAAGTCGCTTAGTGGAAGTATCACGGACAATGCGCACCGAACCGCCGGGGCGCTCGATTTCTACTGGATCGCCGGTGGCGAGCAACGTGGTCGAGGGTACTGATAAGTTCGGCGCTAAGGCGAGAAGCGCTAAGACGTTTGGGCATGATGAGGCTCCAGCTTGATGAACGGCTTTATGTTATACCTGTGAATGCGCGTATTCAATACTTAAGCCAGACCTCAGTCCTTTTGAACTCCGGCTGTGGTACTTTTTAAATAACAGATTTAGCCTGAAGATCAGCATGGTACGAAGATCTTACCATCGGCGCACTGGCGACTTGCTTAAACCCTAAAGCTTTGGCAACTGCGCCGTATTCATCGAATTGTTCAGGCGTGATATAGCTTTGCACCGGCAAATGGGCTTTGCTGGGTTGCAGGTATTGGCCAATGGTCAGCATTGAGCAGCCGTGGGCCAGTAAATCTTTCATGACTTGATGGACTTCATCCGGCTGTTCGCCGACGCCGAGCATTAGGCCGGATTTGGTCGGCACTTGCGGCTGGGCTTGGTGGAATTGTTGCAGTAAATTCAGCGAGCCTTGGTAGTCGGAGCCGGGGCGGACTTGTTTGTACAGTCTGGGGACGGTTTCCAGGTTGTGGTTGAATACGTCGCAGGGTTGTTCGGCTAATATCGCCACGGCTTTTTCGATGCGTCCGCGAAAGTCGGGCACCAGGATTTCTATTTTGGTCGACGGCGTTTGCTGGCGGATTTTTTTGATGCAGTCGGCAAAATGTCCGGCGCCGCCGTCTCTTAAATCGTCACGGTCTACCGAGGTAATGACGACGTATTTCAATTTCATCAATTGTATCGCGTCGGCCAGGTGTTGGGGTTCGTCTTTATCCAGCGGCAGCGGTTTGCCGTGGGCGACATCGCAGAAAGGGCAGCGGCGGGTGCATAAATCGCCCATGATCATGAACGTGGCAGTGCCGTGCTGAAAGCATTCGCCGAGGTTAGGGCAAGCGGCTTCTTCGCAAACGGTATGCAGGTTGTTTTCGCGCAGCAGTTGTTTGATGCGGGTGACTTCATCGCTGGCCGATATTTTGATGCGTATCCATTCGGGTTTGCGCAATGCCGTTTCGGTAGGCTCCACTTTGATCGGGATTTTTGCCAGCTTTTCGGTGCTGCGCTGGTGAGATTCGGGAGTGGACCGGGAGGGCGCTTGATAAGTCATTTCGATAATGCCGTTATGGTATGAGTTTTATGCATCAAAATCTCCTCACCCTAGCCCTCTCCAGCAGGAGAGGGGATAAGAGGTGGCGAATTTTGCAGTGTGGTAAGTATAGCTTGGGTAACAGGAATGGCGAGTTCAGTATTGCTGACAGTTACGCCCAGATCGGACAGTTGGGTGACCTCAAGTTCTGAATAGCCGCAGGTATTGATATGGTCGAATGGACGCAGATCCATATGGTTGTTGATACTGAGGCCATGATAACTGCAATTTCTTTTAATGCGTAGGCCAATCGAGCCGATTTTTTTGTTATCGACATAAACACCGGGAGCATCGGCTCTGGCTACAGCGGTAATGCCGTGTCGGGCCAAAGCGTGGATCATGGCTTGCTCCAGTGTCGTGACCAGCTGGCGAACACCGAGATTTCGCCTTTTAATGTCGATCAGCGTATAAATGACCAGCTGGCCGGGGCCGTGATAGGTGACTTGCCCGCCCCGGTCGGAATTTATGACCGGAATGGCGCCGGTATTCAGCAGATGCTCACGCTTGCCGTTTAAGCCCAGTGTATAAACGGGCGGGTGTTCTGTAACCCAGATTTCATCAGTGGTGTCGGCAGTGCGATTTTGGGTGAATCGCTGCATGTCCTGCCAAGTGGATTCATAGGGCTGGACGCCCAGATTGCGGATGGTTATTGGCATAAGGCCGCTGAGCGCAACGGCTCTATAAAGCCATCAGGATATGCGGATGATCGGTTAAATCCTGATAAATAGCATCCAGTTGCTGTTTGCTGGTTGCCTCGACAATAACCGTCACAGAGATGTAGTTTCGGTCTTTGCTGAGGCGTGTAGTCACTGCGCTTTCGTGGATGTCGGGAGCGTGACGGCGCACGATTTCTATGACCAGCAGGTCGAGTTCCAGATTGGTTTTGCCCATTGCCTTAATCGGGAATCGGCAGGGAAATTCTAAAAGGGTTTCTTCACTCATGGTTGGGACTGCTTGTAAGCCTGAAATAATTGATGCATGGTTTGCCATATGGGGCCAGGTTTACCGTTTGCAATGGCTTCATCATCCAGTTGAACAACCGGTACGATTTCGCGAGTGGAGCTGGTCAGCCATATTTCGCTGGCTGTTCTCAAAGCATCTAAAGAAATAATGTCTTCACTGTAAGGAATGTTGTTTTGCTCGGCGAGTTCCAGAATGACATTGCGGGTTATGCCCGGCAATATTTCACGGCCTATGGGCGGTGTAATCAGGATGCCGTCAATCACGGCAAATATATTGCTTGCAGCTCCTTCGGTCACATAGCCGTCTTTAACCAGGATGGCTTCTGCACAGCCTTGTTCTACGGCCTGTTGTCTGAGCAAAATATTAGCCAGCAATGTGGTGGCTTTAACATTGCATAGTTCCCAGCGGCTGTCATCGACGCTGATGGCTTTTACCCCGGAGTTCAAGTTTTCAAATGGCGCAATGTTTGAGCACATCGCGAACACCGTAGGCGTGACGTTTTCCGGAAAAGCATGGTCCCTTTTCGGAGCGACGCCACGGGTAATTTGCAGATAAATAGACTGATCCAGGTTTTTATCCAGCAATGGCGTCAAAATTGCCAGCCATTGCTCCCGGTCATGCGGATTGGGTAGTCGGATCGAAGACAGGCTGTTCTCCAGCCGTTCCATGTGGTCCTGGAAGTGAAACAGCTTGCCCGAATAGGACGGGATGACTTCATAAATCCCGTCCCCGAACAAAAAGCCGCGATCCATAACCGATACTTTGGCGTCGCAAAGCGGCAGATACTGCCCATTTAAATAGACAGTTTTATTGTCCATCCGGTTTCTCCAGCATCATCATGGCGCTGTCATAGAGACGTTGGATAATGTTGCCTTGCTCTACCGTTTTCATGGCGATCAGGTCTTTGCTGGCGATCACTTCGTCTTTAAGCGTGACGTTGACTGTGCCCAGTTTTGTGCCTTCTTTCACCGGCGCGGTAATTTTTTTATCGATAATGAGCGCGGCTTTCAGGTCGTTGTAATGGCCGCGTGGGACCGAGGCATAAAGGTCTTCCGCCAAGCCAAGTGGTATGTTTTTAGTGTCGCCTTTCCAAATTCTCGCTTCAGCCAGTGACGTTTTTCCTTGATAGAGTTTGTGTGACTCAAAAAAACGAAAGCCGTAGTTGAGCAGGTTTTGGTTTTCGTTGGCTCTGGCATTAGGGCTGTTGGCGCCCATCACCACGGAAATCAGGCGCATATCGTTTCTTAATGCAGAAGCAACCAAACAATAGCCGGCTGCGTCGGTAAATCCGGTTTTAACGCCATCCACAGTCTCATCACGAGAAAGCAGCTGATTGCGGTTGTGTTGAACGATATTATTGAAGGTGAATTCTTTTTGTGAAAACCAGCGGTAGTAATCAGGAAATTCTTTGACTAAAGCTTGGGTAAGAATGGCCAGATCGCGAGCGGTGGTGTAATGGTTCTCGATGGGCAGCCCGTTACTATCTTCGAAATGGCTGTTTTTCATGCCCAGTCGTTGGGCATGCTGATTCATCATGGCCGCAAAAGTCGCTTCATCGCCGGCGATATGTTCAGCCAAGGCAACGCTGGCATCGTTACCGGATTGAATGATGACGCCTTTTAACAGGTCTTCAACTTTAACCTGCTTGCCGACTTCGACAAACATGCGGGAGCCGGGCGTTCCCCAGGCTTTTTGGCTGATAGTGACCAGGTCGTCTAGGTGTAAATGGCCGTTAGCAATTTCCCGAAACACCACGTAAACCGACATAATCTTGGTGAGACTGGCGGGGGCAAGCTTAACATCGGCATTGTTTTCTGCCAGCACCATGCCGGTATTATGGTTCATTAAGATGTAGCCGCTGGCAACAATAGTGGGGGCTGCCGGGGTCGTGATTTCGGTGTTTTCTGCATTTGCCGTGGCTGTGGCAATCAAAAAGCTAAAAAATAATACAACAGAGAAATTTCTAAACAGGATCATTGCTATAACGGTGTGGACATAGGATGGGCTGAGGCACGAAGCCCATCAATCGTGAACGATAGGCTTTTATCGTCAGCCTATCCTAGGTTCTTATTGTATCATGGAGATTTGTTTTTGATCGGCCTCAGTAACAAATTGAGTCGCTGTGATACCCAGTTTTGCCAGTTGTAGATTCAGCTTGTGTGCGCTCTCCGGTGATTGGATAGGTCCCATTTGAACCTTGTAGAGAGTTGAGCCTTGGTGAGTCGAGGGTAATATTTCAGGCTGAGGCAGTTGATGAGCGGCAATTTTGTTTTTTAATTTTAAGGCTTTGTTCTTGCTCCCGAACGTACCCACTTGCAAATAAACGCTTTTTTCCTGCTTTTGGGCTGTGTTTTGCAGTTGTGCTAATGCTTGTTCCGGGGCAATCGCCTTGATTTCAACGGCTCCTGTGCCAGCCTCGTCAAGATCCAGTTTTTTCGCGGCAGCGTATGATAGATCCATCACCCGGTTGCCATGATAAGGGCCACGGTCATTGATGCGAACAATAACGCTACGTTGGTTTTCCAGATTGGTGACGCGGGCGTAAGAGGAAATAGGCAGTGTTTTGTGCGCGGCCGTCATGGCGTACATGTCGTATATTTCGCCGGATGCGGTTTTTTTGCCGTGAAAATCGGGGCCGTACCATGAGGCTATGCCTTGTTTCAGGTAACGGACAATGCGGGGGAATAGGTTTTCTTGTTCACTGGCGGCGTTCTGTGTATCGGAACTGCTGATGTTCAAAACTGCATGATGTCTGGAGGAGGCTGTGGTAACCGATGTTTGGTTTTGAATGTCGCTGGTTTTGATTTGTTCAGTGGTACAACTACATAAAACAAAAATTAAAAGTATCGGTATGATCTTATTCATGGGAATGCGCCTTTTTTATTTAAAATAGATAGGCTTAACTGGTAAACAGCCATGGCGTATAAAGGACTGTGGTTGTAGCGGGTAATGACATAAAAATTGTCTAATGCCGCCCAGAGTTCTTTGCCTTGTTGCTGTTCAAAGCTAAGCAGTTTCACTTTACTGTCTAAAGGTAATTGCCTCGAAATAATTAAGTTGAGCGATTCTAACTCGGCAACCCTTAAATCCGGCTTAAGACTTTTATTGAGAGCCGGTTCAAAGTTTTTGTCACTGGCTGTAACGGGAACAGCAACAGGCTGACCCGGTTGCCAATGATGCTTAGCAAAATAATTGGCGACACTGGCTATGGCATCGCTGCTGTTGTGCCAGATATCGCTACGCTTGTCGTTGTCAAAATCAACGGCATAAGTTCTAAAACTGCTGGGCATGAATTGCGGCATGCCCATAGCGCCTGCGTAGGAGCCTAATGGGTCGGCCGGGCTGATATGCTCGTCACGGCAGAGCAGCAGGAAGTTTTCAAGTTCGCCGACAAAAAACTTGCTGCGCGGCGGATAGGCAAAAGCCAGTGTCGACAAGGCATCGATGACGCGGTGGTTGCCGGTATTTTTCCCGAACAGGGTTTCAACGCCGATAATGGCGACAATGATTTCGGCGGGAACGCCGTATTTTTGTTCCACAGCAGTGAGCGCCGGTTCATTGTCCCGCCAGAATTGCACGCCGGCGTCGATGCGCGCGTCGGTCAGGAATATTTTGCGATATTTATACCAGGGCAATCCTTCCGAGGGTGAGCTGATTCTTTTGATTATGTCCTGCTTAATCTCGACTGTTTCAAACAAATCATCAAGTTCCGATTCATCGAACTGATGCTTGATTGCCATTTGTTCGATAAAGGTATGAACAGATTCGGTGTCTTTTATGTTGCCGGTGCAGGCGATGAGGAGAAGGCAAAAGACGAAAGGCGAAAGGCGCAGGGCGCAGGGGATGCTTCTGAGTCGGGACATAAGGTTGTATTTGTGCATCTTTTTAGCCTTGTGTTAGAGCTTGTTTGGGATTTATAAGTAAGGCAGAAATTTTAAGGTATCCATCGAAGACACAAAGGCTCGCAATTTTTAGCCTTTAGCCTTCTTTCGCCTGCTTTTCCATTCACGAGTGCGGCAGGAATTTTTTATGCGTATGAATCGACATAAGAATGCCGAAACCGGCCAGCAACGTGACTATCGAGGTGCCGCCGTAACTGATTAAGGGCAATGGCACCCCAACCACGGGCAGCACGCCGATCACCATGCCGATGTTAACAAAAACATAAACAAAAAAGGTAAAAGCCAGACTGCTGGCTAATAATCGGCTGTAACTGTCCTGGGCCTGCGAGGCAATATACAGGCAGCGGCTGATGATCAGCAGGTACAAGGCCAGCAGGCCTACGCAGCCGAATAGCCCGAATTCTTCTGCAAAGACTGCAAAAATAAAGTCGGTGGAGCTCTCCGGTAAAAAATCCAGTTCCGATTGGGTACTGCCCAGCCAGCCTTTACCATAGATGCCGCCGGAGCCGATAGCGATTTTCGATTGAATAATATGGTAGCCTCTGCCCAGAGGGTCGGCCTCCGGATTCAGGAAGGTGAGTACCCGGTCGCGCTGGTAGGGGTGCATGAAATGCCAGAGTATGGGAGTCATTCCTGCCAGTATGGCGCTGATCGCCAGGATAAAACGCCAGGAAAGACCGGCAAAGAACAGCACGGCTGCACCGGAACTGGCAACCAGTAACGCGGTGCCCAAATCAGGCTGTTTTGCGATCAATAAGGTCGGGATAATGATCAGTATGCTGGCTATCAGCAATTGTTTCGGCTTTGGCGGTAACGCATGTTCCGCCAAATACCAGGCAATCATCATTGGCGTGGTGATCTTGATCATTTCCGAGGGTTGAAAGCGGAAAAAGCCAAGATCCAGCCAGCGTTGCGCGCCTTTGCCGATTTGCCCCATAATCAGTACCGCGATCAGCAACAAGATACCAAAGCTAAACAGCACTGCCGAATAGCGTTTAAATTGGTAAGGATCGACATGAGCCAGCACTGTCATTAGCAGAAAAGCCAATCCGACGCGTGCCGCCTGGCGCGTCAGTACATCCATATCCTGGCTGCCGGCGCTGTAAAGAATAACGAAGCTCAGCAGGGAGATAAGCAGCAAACCGATGAATAAAGGAATATCTATGTGCAGTTTTCTGAGGATATTGCCGATAACTGACGGCGGATGGAATTGTTCGCTGCGGGTTTCAGTTTTCATTGTGGCCCCTCTAAATATTGCTTGATAACTTGCCCCGCGATAGGCGCTGCGACTGAGCCGCCGTGACCGCCGTTCTCAACGACGACGGCAACTGCAATTTTCGGATCGTCAGCCGGAGCGAAGGAAATAAATAAGGCATGGTCGCGTAATTTGAAGTCGATTTCGTTCTCGTTGTATTTGGCATCCTGCTTAATGTTAAAAACCTGTGCGGTCCCGGTTTTGCCGGCGATTTGATAGCTAATATTCTTGCTGATGCCTTTGGCTGTGCCATGCGGATCATGAATAACATTAACCATGGCTGAGATGATGCTATTAATATTTTCCGGCTTAACTGTAATATCGCTTGCTGGAAGTTCTGTGTCAGGCCCGGTAGCCGCCGCAGTATTTTTCACCAGAAAGGGCGTGACCACTTTACCTTTATTTGCCAAGGTAGCGGTGGCCTTGGCCAGCTGTATCGGCGTAACCTGAAGATATCCCTGGCCAATCCCGGTAATCAGTGTTTCTCCCGGATACCAGGACTGGTTGCGGTGACTGCGTTTCCAATCGCGCGAAGGCAATAATCCCTGCTTTTCCCCGACCAGATCAATACCGGATCTTTCACCAAAGCCAAAGTGTTGCAGAAAGTTATGCATACGGTCTATGCCCAGCATTGACGCCAGACTGTAAAAATACACGTCGCAGGATTGAGTGATGGCCTCGGTCATATTAACCGAGCCATGGCCGCCTTTTTTCCAATCCCGATAATGGTGGCTGACATTCGGCAACTGATAAAACCCCGGACAGAACAGTTTATGCTCGGCGTTGATTGCATTGTATTCCAGTCCGGCCAGTGCGATAAATGGCTTAATGGTTGATCCCGGCGGATATAAACCGCGCAATGCGCGATTATAAAGCGGCTGATTCTCGGATGATTGCAGGGCCTGATACGCATCATTGGCGATGCCGATAACAAAAGGATTGGGATCAAAGCCGGGGCGGCTGGCAAAGACCAGTACGCCGCCGGTTTTAACATCAATGGCGACGACTGCGCCGTTGAAGCCATCCAGTGCATCGTAAGCCGTTTTTTGCAAATCTATATCCAGGCTCAGATAAAGATTTTCGCCCGGAACAGGGGGGACTGAGTTGACCGTGTTGATGGCGCGCGCCTGGACATTGGTTTCAATTTCCGCATAGCCGGTCTTGCCGTGCAGCTCGGTTTCATAGGTGGTTTCTATGCCTATTTTGCCGACGTGAGTCGAGCCTCGATATTCGGCGATGGGCAGAGATTTCATTTCCGCTTCGTTGATGCGGCCCACGTAACCGACCACATGAGAGGCCAGTTCAGCGTAGGGATAATGTCGAACCAGGCGCGCCTGAATGTCAACGCCGGGAAAATAAGGCCTAACTACGGCAAATTTGGCAATTTCCTCATCAGTCATGCTGATTAACAAAGGCGTGCTGACGAAGCGTTTTTGTCGTTTGCGTTGTTTCTGGTATTGGTCGATTTTTTCGTCAGAAATATTCAGCAGTTTTTGTAAGCGCTCCAGAGTGTCATTAAGGTCGCTGATTTGCTCGGGAATTAGCTCCAGGCTGAAGGACTGCGTGTTGTCGGCCAGGACCTTGCCGTTTCTATCGTAAATAATCCCTCTAGTCGGCACTAGGGGTTCAATTTTAATGCTGTTGTCTTTTGCCAGCGTTGTGTAATGTTCGTGCCCGACAATTTGCAGGTAAACCAAACGAACAATCAATCCGGAAGCTAATAACAGAATAAGAATAAACGCGGCAATAATGCGATTAAGAAATAGACGACTCTCTACTAACTTATTTTTAATCGTATAGATACGAGACATAACAACTACGAAGTCTTCTATTTAGCGACGCGACAAACGGATGCGGCGCAGCGTTGTATAGATCAAAGGCCAGAAAAATGTGCCGGTAAATACAGGCAGCCAGAAAGAAGTGTGTAGTTGCACGGGACGCTGAATATGATTTAGCCAGAACAGCAGCATTTGCGAAAACAGAAGGCAAAAGAAAATAAACAAAGCCTGTTGAGGTAACGGAAATTGCCGCAAACGTTTATGCAGTATCAGGCAAAAATAGATGATTAATGAATAGGCCAGTGCGTATTGACCGAATATTCTCCCGGTTAATACTTCGACCAGGATTCCGACTGTCCAGGCATGAAAGATGCCGACGCGTTCCGGCACGGCAATCGCCCAATAGATGAGCGCCAGAAGTACCCAGTCCGGATTTACGCTGGCCAAAGAGTTGGGCCAGGGCGCAATTTTTAAACACATTGCCATGATAATCGTCAGCATTATACGGCTAAAGTTGGAGTAATTATTCATTAAGGCTTGCCCTTGCTCGTTGCTTCGGGCGCTCCGCTCCCGGTGGATTGGTCATCAGATCGAGTTTCAGGCGCTTTTTCGCGAGGAGTGCTGAGTGAGACGGGGGAAGAGTCGCTCCAGACGATCAGCAATTCTCTGTTTCGGTCCAGCATGGCTTTGGGCGTGGCAGTAATGTTGACGAAAGGCTTGTTGGTCATTGGGGTAAAATCATCGACAACGGCAACCGGATAACCTGATGGAAAAGTACCGCCTAAGCCGGAAGTTATCAGTAAATCGCCAGGGCGAATATCTGCATTATTGGGCAAAAAAGGCAAATTAAGCCGGTTCAGCTGGCCGCTACCGACTGCAATGGTCAGTAGGCCGTTGCGATTGACCTGTACCGGGATGGCATGGTTCGGATCGGTAATTAGCATGATTTCGGAACTGAACGGCAAGGCGCGAAAAACCTGCCCAACCACTCCGTTAGCATCCAGTACGGGTTGTTGAGGATGAACGCCGAAGCGAGTGCCTTTATTGACCACCACTATATTCTCGTAGGGCGCGGTATTGATCGACAGTAATTCCGCAATCAGCAGTTGTTCGCCGAGCTTGAACGAGTTTTCCAGCAATGCACGCAGACGGATGTTCTCTTTTTCCAAAGAGTCAAACTTCAGTAACCGGGTCTTGTCGATAAATTGTTCTTCACGTAAACGGGTATTTTCTTTTTTTAAAGTCGAATATGAGCTGACAGAGTCGGCGGCCTGCTCGAACACGACTGTCGGTAAATCGACCAGATATTTTATCGGGTCGACAGCAACTGATAATGTGGCTCGAAGTGCGTCCAGTCGATGACTTCTGTGTTCAGTTATCAGTAACGCAACTGAAGCAATTATCGCCACAAGCAGACGAGTGTTAATAGAAGGACCGGTAGCAAATAAAAGTTTTATAGCGGGATGCCTCTTTATCCAGTTAAAAAAGTTGGTAACGCGTAGGTCAAGTTAGCGTAGCGAATGTAATCTGATAAGCCATTGTCGCACCTGTTGAGTTAGGGTGCAAAAGATGCGCCTCGGGAAACCGTAGCGCTGCTCCTGCAAGACCCACAAGAATGTGGGAATGCAGGTTAAAACATCTGCCCATGCGGCGGTACTCAACCTACGGACTTTGTTACTGCCAAGATAATAATTTTAAAGAGTGAACATCATCACTCTAAGGAAAAAGTTGAAACGCCTTTTTTATCGAGCATTTCCAGAACCATGCCGCCGCCTCGGGCAACACAGGTGAGCGGGTCGTCAGCGATATAGACAGGTAACCCTGTTTCTTCGGCTATCAGTCTGTCAATATCTTTTAATAACGCACCGCCGCCGGTTAAGAATATACCGCGAGTGGCTACATCCGAGCCGAGTTCAGGCGGGGTTTGTTCCAAAGCCAATTTTACCGCGCCGACTATGCCGGACAGCGGCTCTTGCAGGGCTTCCAGAATTTCATTGCTGTTTAAAGAAAAGCTGCGCGGTACGCCTTCGGCCAGATTTCGGCCTTTAACTTCTATTTCCCTGACTTCGCTGCCGGGATAAGCGGTGCCGATTTCATGTTTGATTCTTTCTGCGGTGGATTCGCCAATCAGGGTGCCGTAGTTTCTGCGCACATAATTGATAATGGCTTCGTCAAAACGATCACCGCCGATACGCACAGATGAAGAATAAACGATGCCGTTGATTGAGATGACGGCCACTTCGGATGTGCCGCCGCCAATGTCCAAAACCATTGAGCCGCACGCTTCCTCAACCGGTAGCCCTGCGCCGATAGCTGCCGACATGGGTTCTTCAATCAAATAGACTTCACGTGCGCCGGCCATGGCCGCAGATTCGCGAATGGCGCGACGTTCAACCTGAGTTGAGCCGCAAGGCACGCAGATTAAAATGCGTGGGCTAGGGCGCAGTAATTTGCTTTGGTGGACTTTTTCAATAAAAAATCTCAGCATGCGCTCGGTTACGGCGAAGTCAGCAATTACCCCATCTTTTAAAGGGCGGATTGCAGTAATATTGCCTGGCGTGCGGCCCAGCATGAGCTTTGCATCAAGGCCGACCGCAGCAATGGTTTTGGCGCCACGGATTCGGTCTTCCTTAATAGCAACGACTGATGGCTCATTAAGCACGATTCCTTGCCCGGGAATGTAAATCAAGGTATTGGCGGTTCCTAGGTCAATAGCGAGATCGTTGGAGAAAAGGCCGCGAATTCTTTTGAACATTTTAAACTGTATCCTTTGGGGGAATAAAAAATTGTATTACTTTATCAATCAAGCGAGTGTTTGGGCAAGATATAAAGTATTATAAACGCACTAATATTTAGAATCTCTGAAATTTTTTAGGAGTTAATAGTGTCTTTAACGGCGGATGATGTGAAGAAAATAGCGCATTTAGCGCGACTGGGAATCGAGGAGCAAGACGTTGCTTCCTATGCAAAAGATTTATCAGGAATGCTGGATTTAATGACGCGCATGAGCGATCTTGATACCGACGGAGTCGAACCTATGGCCCACCCGATGGATCAGGCCCAAAGATTGCGGCCCGATGTGGTGATCGAGCAGGACTGCCGCGAAAAATTCCAGGCTATCGCGCCGCAAGTTGAAGCGGGACTTTATCTAGTGCCCAAAGTAATTGAGTAAAGGGAAAAGTAACAACTATGTATAACAAAACAATTGCCGAATTGGCTAAGGGACTGCGTTCCGGCGAGTTTTCAAGCGTGGAATTGACTCAGTCTTTTTTAGCCAGAATCAAACAACACAACTCGCTTAATGCTTATATCACTGTCACCGAAGACTTGGCCTTGCAGGAAGCCAAAGCCGCCGACGCCAGATTGGCAAAAGGCGATGCGGAACTGTTAACCGGCATCCCGGTTGCGCAAAAAGACATCTTTTGTACAGAAGGCGTTAAAACCACCTGCGGTTCAAAAATGCTCGATAATTTTATCGCGCCTTACAATGCTACAGTGGTGGAAAAGTTTAATAACGCCGGTGCGGTAATGCTGGGCAAGTTGAATATGGACGAGTTTGCGATGGGCTCATCCAACGAAACCAGTTATTACGGTGCGGTCAAAAATCCCTGGGATACCAATACCGTTCCCGGCGGCTCCTCAGGCGGCACGGCGGCGGCTGTTGCAGCAAGGCTTGCGGTTTGTGCGACCGGAACCGATACCGGCGGCTCGATACGTCAGCCGGCCGCTCTTTGCGGCATTACCGGCTTAAAACCGACTTACGGCCGGGTATCCCGTTACGGCATGATTGCTTATGCGTCCAGTTTGGATCAAGGCGGTCCGATGACCCGTAGTGCCGAAGATGCAGCTATCATGCTGCAAACCATGGCCGGGTTTGATGAAAAAGACTCAACCAGCGTCGACTTGCCGGTTCCCGATTATATGGCCGGGTTAGGAAATAGCCTTAAAGGTTTAAAAATAGGCCTGCCCAAAGAATTTTTTGGCGACGGGCTAAACAGTGACGTGGCGGCAGCGATTGAAGCTGCTGTTAATGAATATAAAAAGTTGGGCGCGACAGTCACAGAAGTTTCCATGCCCACGCTTAAACTGGCCATTCCCGCTTATTACGTAATCGCCCCGGCCGAGTGCTCCGCCAACCTGTCGCGTTTTGACGGAGTCCGTTTCGGCTACCGCTGCGAAAACCCGGTCGATTTAACCGACCTTTACACCCGCTCGCGCGGCGAAGCGTTTGGCAAGGAAGTTAAGCGCCGCATCTTGATGGGGACTTACGCGCTGTCGGCAGGTTATTACGACGCTTATTATATAAAGGCGCAGAAAATACGCCGCCTGATCAGTGAAGATTTTAAAAAAGCGTTGTCGGAAGTCGATGTCATTATGGGGCCGGTCACGCCGTCCACCGCGTTCGGCATCGGCGAGAAAATCGGTAATCCGATTGAAATGTACTTGTCCGATATTTACACGATTGCGATCAATCTTGCCGGTCTTCCGGCCATGTCTGTTCCCGCAGGATTTGCGGAAGGTATGCCTGTTGGCTTGCAGATCATCGGCAACTATTTTGCTGAAGACCGGCTGTTGAGTATCGCCCATCAGTATCAACAAGTTACCGACTGGCATACCTATACACCTAAAGGTTTTGAGTAAGGAGCAAAACAGATGAGCCAACAATGGGAAACAGTAATCGGCTTGGAAATTCATGCCCAGCTCGCCACCAAATCAAAAATCTTTTCCGGAGCATCTACGGCTTACGGTGCTGAGCCCAATACTCAGGCTTGCGCGGTCGATTTGGGCCTGCCCGGCGTGTTACCGGTATTGAATGAAGAAGCCGTGCGCATGGCAGTCATCTTCGGCATGGCCATAGAAGCGCATATTGCGCCGTATTCGGTATTCGCCAGAAAAAACTATTTTTACCCCGACTTGCCCAAAGGCTATCAAATCAGCCAGATGGACCTGCCTATCGTCGGCAATGGGCATTTGGATATTGAAGTTGACGGCATCAGCAAACGCATCGGCATTACTCGTGCGCATCTTGAAGAAGACGCGGGCAAATCGCTACATGCCAGTTTTCACGGCATGACCGGAATCGATTTAAACCGTGCCGGTACGCCGCTGCTGGAAATCGTGTCTGAGCCGGAAATGAGCTCGGCCAAAGAAGCTGTGGCCTACATGCGCAAAATGCACGAACTGGTGCGCTATCTGGGTATTTGCGACGGCAACATGCAGGAAGGCTCATTCCGTTGCGACGCCAACGTATCGGTGCGTCCCAAAGGCCAGAAAGAATTCGGCACGCGGACAGAGATTAAAAACATCAACTCGTTCAGATTCGTCGAAAAAGCCATTAATCATGAAATCGAGCGGCAGATAGACCTGATCGAAAGCGGCGGTACCGTGGTTCAGGAGACTCGCCTGTACGATGCGGACAAGGACGAAACCCGTTCCATGCGCAGCAAGGAAGAAGCCAACGATTACCGGTATTTCCCCGACCCCGACTTATTGCCGGTGCTGATTGATGAAGATTTTAAAGCGCAGATAAAAGCCCAATTGCCGGAATTGCCGCAGGCGAAAAAACAGCGTTTTAAAGACGACTATGTTCTGGACGATGAGAGTTCCACGATACTGACATCCTCCCGTCCGCTGGCTGATTACTTCGAGGCTGTGGTTAAGGAATCGGGCTGCGAGGCAAAAATGTGCGCCAACTGGGTCACCGGCGATTTGTTAGCTGCGCTTAACAGAGCCGATCTGGACATTACCGATTCCCCGGTCAGTCACGAACGTCTGGCCGGACTGTTAAAGCGTATCAGTGATGACACCATTTCCGGCAAGATCGCCAAGCAGGTGTTCGAAGAATTGTGGCAGGGCGCAGCATCGGCTGATGAGGTTATCGAAGTCAAAGGCCTGAAACAGATTACCGACACCGGCGCGATAGAAGCCATTATCGATAAAATCATTGCCGATAATCAGGATCAGGTTGAGCAATACCGTAGCGGTAAGGATAAAGTCTTCGGCTTTTTTGTCGGCCAAGTCATGAAGGAAATGCAAGGCAAGGCCAATCCCGGCGAAGTGAATAAAATGCTTAAGGCTAAGTTAAATTAAGCCGATAGATAAAGTTGTTTGGGTGGAGTTGCGAAAAATTCTGTTCACGGCAGATGCTTTGCAATCCTGCCTATTCAGTTAGCCTGCCTTATCGCGATAACAACTTATTGGATGAGCTGAGCGACGCAGCTTGAACTTGTTACAATTCACGCATCCACTATTTCAGAGGAAAACAGCTATGCAAGCCATCGAATTGCCTGTAGAAATTGACTGCAATCATCAAATTCATTTGCAATTACCTAAAACCATTCACGCGCGTAAGGCTAAAGTTATTGTTATCTATGAAGAACCTGAGCAGCCAGTAAAGCCAATAACATTAGGTTTGTTTCAAGGGAAAATAAAGATGAGTGATGATTTTGACGAGCCTTTGCCCGATAGTTTTTGGTTAGAAGGGCGGCTATGAAGCTATTGCTCGACACTCATGTCTTTCTTTGGCTTAACGATGATGTGACGCGACTTTCCCAAACGGTGAAAGCGCTATGCAGTTCGGGCGAGCATGAATTTTATTTAAGCATGGCCTCGCCATGGGAAATGCAAATTAAAAGCCAGCTGGGTAAGTTAACGCTAACCATACCCATTGAAGAATTGGTGAACAAAAACCAGCTAGAAAATAACATCCAAATATTGCCGATAGAATTGTCGCACATTAGTTTTTTGGAAAAATTACCTCAGCACCATAAAGACCCGTTTGACCGAATTATGATCGCTCAGGCAATTATTGAAGACATGATGATTGTTACGGTCGATCATGTTTTTTCTGATTATCAGGTGCGGGTTGTGTGGTGAATCTGATAGGTATGACAAGTTGTTCAGAATGTGCGTATTTCTTGACAGGCTTAAGTCAGGCGCATCGATTGAATCTGGGCTTGCGCAATCGAATGGCCTAGCGACGCAGCCTTGGCAATCCACATAACGGCAAGGTTATCGTCTTTCGGTAAGCCATTGCCATCCAGATAACAGCAGCCCAGCAAGTGCATCGCATCGGTAAAATTTTGCTTGGCTGCCAGTTCCAGCCAATACACGGCGCTTTTCATCTTATCGTTTTCCAGAAAAAGCAATGCCAAGTCGTTTTGAGCCATGGCGTCCCCGGCGTCGGCAGCTTTGACAAGCTTAATATCATCAGCATCAAGCGCAATGCAAATATCGTGTTTGATCGAATCGAAACAGATCATGGTTTTGTAATGAGCCCCGTTATCGGCGGCGCATTTTAAAGAGCCGTCAGCAAGGCGGCGTCGTATGGTACGTTCGCTCCATTCGGTTAAAGTAGTGGCGGCTTGAAGGCTGACGTGTTGCATGTTACATATCCAGACAAATGAAGTTAACGTGCTTGGCAAGGCTTTTTGGTCGGCAATTTTATCTTGGCAGGCTTTTTTGACCGGCATTTTAGCATGGTGGTGTTTTTTGACTGACATTTCTGGCGCGGCGGTTTTTTATAACCGTACAGCCGGTTATTCGCATGGTTTATTTTTACTCGAAAATGGGTGTAGGCCCGCTTTATTAGTAATTATTAGGCATTGGTAAAACACAAGAACTAAATAGCAGGATATTTGGCATGGGTTCTGCATAGGTCTTATTGCAATTTATTTTTAACTAAAGAGGTTTTACTCATGAACTCAATGTCAATGAAAAAAGTACAGCAAGGTTTTACCTTAATCGAATTAATGATCGTTGTCGCGATCATCGGTATCTTGGCTTCGATTGCGATTCCTGCTTATCAGGATTACCTTGCCAAAGCTCAGGCATCTGAAGGTTTTGCACTGTTGGATGGGTATAAAGTTGCCATTGGTGCAGCAGTTGGTGAGAATGGCCTTGCTACCGGCTGTGCGGATGCGACTCTTTCTTCAGCGGTATCAAATGGCAAATATGTTGGTGGCACCGCTCTTCAAGTCTCTGGTAGCCAATGTCAAGTAAAAGTAACATATAATGCTTCGGCGAATAGTAAAATTGCTAATAAAAAAGCCCAGTTGAACTTCAATGCATCTACCGGCGCGTGGGCATGCATATCTGACCTTGATACTGGGATCAGACCAAGTGCTTGTGATTCTGGAACTCCTTTCTAGATTTATCGCACAAGACGAGCCCGTTCCGGGCTCGTTTTTTTTGCCGAAAGTGTAGGTTGTAAAAACCTGGTTTTCCGGCTTCAATTCTTCTTCAGTCTTTATCATGCATCCCATAAAAGAAGTCGAATGTCCCCCAAAATGGCTGGCTCATGGGTTAGGGCTGCTTAGTTTCTTACCCTTTGCTTATTATCGAGGCTCATATCCTGTAACAAGTTTTCTTGGGGAGTGGCTGGCATTTTTGATCGGTCTAGTGGTCGGCATTGTGCTTTTATCTAACCGCAAGCGACAAGTTTTATACATTCCTTACGTGATTGTGCTACCGCTGGGATTGGCGGCATTAATCGGCTTACAGCTGATGCTAAATCCCTTGTTGGTGAAGGCGTCCGCCGAAACCGGCATATTCTATCTGTTGTGGGCGGCATTGGTGATGGTTGTGGCTCGGCAGGGAGTGAAAGAGCTTGGAGCGACCAAGGTGGCCGATTATCTTGCTTGCTACTTGTTGGCGGGAGGCTTATGGAATGCGTTGTCCGAACTTAATCATTTTGGTAATTCCGAGTTGTTTGGGCTTGGCACTATCGGGCAAAGCAACCAACTTTGCGATTATTTGTTTTTATCGTGTTATTCGTTGATCTATCTGTATGCGAGGCAGTGGGTCGGCTTTAGGGTTTTGGTGATCTGTCTCGTGCTGTTAACGGCCGAGCTGACGCTGTCGAGTTCTCGAAGCGCCGTGCTTTATCTAGTGGCGGGAGGCTGTTTGATCGGCTTGTGGCGAAATATGGACAATCAGGCCGATTTTAAGCGGCTGCGCGACAGCTATTTAATGCTTGTCTTGTTATGTATCGTTTGGCAAATCATCTATCCGTTTTTAGGTTTGAATTCCAATATGGGACGTTTAGCGACCGCAGCGGCTGATGGCGCACCTTCGCAACGTTTGTTTTTTTGGAAAGATGCGCTGGCTATCTGGTGGAATGCACCTTTGTTAGGTGTAGGGTTTAGTGAGTTTGACTGGGCTTTCTTTATGCATGGCAAAGGTCATGACCACTCGATAATCCATAATCGTATAGAGCACGCTCATAACATAATCCTCCACGTATTGGCTGAAATGGGTTTGGTCGGCGCGCTATGGCTGATAATAACTGCAGGTTTGTGGTTAAGGCGCGCCATGCCGCGCAGTTTTAATGTGCTTGGCTGGTGGCATTTGGCTTTGCTAAGTGTTTTAAGTATACATAGTCTGCTCGAATATCCTTTGTGGCTGGCTGATTTTCTGGGAGTTTTTGCGATATTGCTGGCGATAACCGAGACACGCAGTTTTTGTCTTCAGCTAAGTTCGGTGATGCGAGTGGCTTTGTGCTTGATTCCGACTGTTGGCTTATTTTTGTTGGTCAGTACAGGGCAAAATTATCTGACAATGGAAAAGTTTTATGAAGCGGTAGCACGATCGCAACCTTTCCCTGCTGATCTGCAACAAATGGTTCCTTTGAGCAATTCGGGTTTGTTAGCGCCGTTCGGGCTAAAGTATTTTGCCTTTAATTTTAAAATGGATAGCGATCAGGTCGCAGAAAAAGCAGGTATTACCGCAAAGGCTCTGCATTATGAACCAATCCCGCCATTGGCTTATAAACAAGCTGCTTACTTGGCTTACCTTGGTAAACGTGATGAATCTGAAACACTTTTTCGACTAGTCGTTGCATCTTATCCGAACGAATTTGCTTGGTTTCATTCTCAAGTTGAGGCTCTAAGTCAAGCAGACAAGGATAAACTGGCTTTTCTATTTGCCAATAGGCCTGAGTAGTTCGCTTTTGGTTGGCGACGCTTTCTATCCATACAAGTAATCTACCTAAATCGTCATTGCCATTAAGTTAAGCCAAAACGGTTTATGCTGGAGTGCAGGCTTCGCCTGTCAAAACCATAGGCTTCATACCTTCACAGTAGAGCAAGTAAAGCTTGAACTCCAATGTTCCTACCTTAAGTTAATGGCAGTGACCTAAATCGTACCCGCACAAGCCATTTAATCTTTCAAGAGGTTAGGTAGTTTTGCATTTGTGAAGCAAGAAAACATCATATATCCGGTAGGGAAATGGAGAGTCTCCTCCCGCGGAACGATACCAGTAAAGATATTACATCAGCGGAAGTATCTGGTTAAGAATCTTTCCGTTAGTCACCAGAATATTTTTTGGGAAGAGTCCTTTATTGCCTTGAAAGTCAGTAACCGTAGCGCCTGCTTCTTCGGCAATCAATGCGCCGGCGGCCACGTCGTACAGGTTTAACTCCTGCTCCCAAAAAGCGTCAACTTGGCCGTCCGCAACCAGGCATAGATCGATTGCCGCCGAGCCAAAACGGCGCTGGCCGGTGGTGATCTCGGCGATCCTGCAGAACCGTTGCAGATTGTTTTCTTTTAGGTAAGAGCGCAAGCAGGCGAATCCGGTGGCGATCATTGCGTCAGCAAGATTGCTTTCGTTGGAAACGGTAATCTGTAATCCATTTTTCCAAGCTCCTTTGCCTTTTGCGGCGGCGTAATAATCATCCAGTGCGGGCGCATAGACCGCTCCGAATATCAGCTCCTGGTCGATTTCCAGCGCAACACTGATGCCCCAAAAATATTGGCCTCTGGAAAATGAGTGGGTGCCATCAATCGGGTCGACTATCCAGCGGCTGGATTGATTGGCGCTTTGCCCGCTTTCCTCTCCCCAAAAACCGAATTGCGGGTAATATCTGGCAAGGGATTCTTGTAGAAAAGCTTCAACTGCGACGTCGGCATCGGTGACTAAATCGCGAGGACTTTTTTTAGTCACTGCTAAGTTGTTCAAATCTTTAAAATGAGCCATGGCAATCGATCCGGCTTCACGGATCACATTTTCAAGAACGGCAAGCGAAATGGGCATTTGTTGTAACCTTTATGGGAAAGAGGGTGAGGTTGGAATCAGGTGCTTAACCAAATTTAAGCGTTATTCTGAGCAGTTTTGCTCAACAAAAAAATCAATCTTCTCAGATCAGGCGAGCTTAAGACGCCGCGAAAAAAGATGAGGGAAATGAATGTGCGGTTATTCGGCGAACCATATCTTTTGTTGATGTTTTTTTCAAGATATATGCCGCTTAGGATATACCAAACAATGCTAAAAGCTCGCCATTCTTTCAGGCAAAAGTGATGTGCAAGTTTTCTGGATAAGTACCTCAGTATGCAGCCGGTCGCCAAGGTCGGCTAGGGTGCTGTGGTCTTCTTGTCACTTGGCCAATTCCGCTGCATCAAACCATTGCCCATCCTGTATGGTTGGATGCCGGTATCATTGCGATAGCCTTGTCAGGCATATTTAGTCGGTGGGCTAAACGCGGCCTTATATGCGAATTAGAAAAATAATAATGACTACAAATAGCAAGGATGTGGCAAATTCTTCCAATCGTTCAGCGAACGGCGGCTTGCCATCCTCCATGATGATTTTAACTCGATTGGTTACTTGGTCACGCATGTGTATCCGTTGTTGCAACATGATGTTTCTCCTAATGTTTCTTGGTATAACTGCGCATTTGTCCCACTAGTACGCCCTGAACTTCAACTTGCTCCGGGCTATAGCGCATCGCTTTCATCGTTGAGTTGGCGGGGATAAGTAAGGTTTCGTGCGGATATTGCTCAATAAATTTTAATGTGGCTTCGGCTTTATTGACCAAGGCCACCACAATTTCGCCATTACGAGCATGGCTGCGTTGTTCGATAATCACCCAGTCGCCATCATAGATGCCTTGTTCAAGCATGGAGTCGCCTTTTACTTTAAGCACGTAGCAGGGTTTCTGTGTTTTCAGCTGTTCGGGGATGGCCATATAAGTGATGTTTTCAACCGCTTCAATGGGCTTTCCGGCGGCAATAAATCCGACAAAAGGCAGTGCGCTTTGGTCGTCGGAATGGCCGATCATAGCTTTAGCATATTCTGTCAGACGAATGCCGCGTTGTTTGCGTTTTGGGGCTTCGATCAGGTTCTCGTTAATCAGCGCCTTTATATGGTTATGCAAAGAGCCGCGGGACTTTAAACCCATGGCAGAGCAAAGCTCTTCCAAGGTGGGTGGGTGGGGGAAGCTGTTCTGATTTTGCAATAAGAAATCAAAAATTTCCTGTTGTTTTCTGGTAAGTGAATTAGTCATAATTTGTTCTTGGTTTGTTTTTAAAAAATATAACACAAGAACAAATAAAGAACAATAGAATATTAAGCTTCTCCTTTAGCTTAACGTATGAGGTTCTGCTTGCGGTATGATTTACTGAGCGGGTGAATTTCACATCGCGCTGAACGATTTTTTAATAGGAGGATGTCATGCCATTTGTACCTGCATTATTACCCAGCCTGATTCAGGCAATAGATCACGCGATCGAAACCAATGCCGAGGAAGTGACGGCTCTGGATCAAGCTATTGGTGACGGCGATCATGTGACAAATCTGCAACGCGGCATTAAGGCGCTGTTAGCTCAAGGTGACGAGCTGGCCCTGCTTGATTGGGCGACGGCTTGGCAGAAAATCGGTATGACAATGATGACGACGGTAGGCGGCGCATCCGGTTCTTTATACGGTACCTTATTTGTTGCGATGAGCAAGGCAGCTCAAGACCAGCCTTTGGATTTGCAGTCTTTTGCCGAGATTTTTAATTGCGGCGTGGAGGCCGTAAAACAGCGAGGAAAGGCCGACGCGGGTGAGAAAACCATGCTGGACGTGCTGATTCCGGTGGCTGCGAGCTTGAGGCATGATGCTGCGGATTCAGTTGCAATATCAGAAGTGTTGAAAAATATCTCGCGAACAGCTGTAACGGGCATGGAGTCTACCCGAGACATGCTGGCCACCAAGGGACGCGCTTCTTTTTTGGGAGAGCGCAGTCGAGGATATATTGATGCGGGCGCTAAAACCAGCCAGTTAATGATCTGTGCCTTGGTCGACGTGCTGATGGAGCATTTAACAACCCCATCGTAAGGCCGCAGTGTGAACAGGAGCATCCCATAAACGCAGCATCTCTTCATCAAGTAAGCTTAGGGTAATTGAGCAGCCTGCCATATCCAGGGAAGTGGTGTAGTTGCCGACCAAAGAGCGGCAGATGTTTATGCCGCGTTTTTCCCAGAACCGAGACGCCAGTTCATAAACCAAGTGAAGTTCCATTGAAGGCGTCGCTCCGAAGCCGTTGATATGTAGTAAAGCCGATTGGCCTTTTTGTGGCTTCAAATCTTCATCAATAACTTCAGCCAGATAGTCGACAATTTCTGTGGCGCTGCTCATGGCTATGCGTTCGCGCCCGCGCTCGCCATGAATTCCTACGCCCATTTCGATTTCGTTGTCGCCGATGTCGAAAATAGGCTTGCCTAAAGCAGGTACGGTGCAACTGGTTAAGGCCACGCCCATAGATGCAGTAGCGAGGTTGGCCCGCTCGCCTAATGCCTTGCAAGTCGCCAAATCCGCCCCTGATTCTGCCGCTGCGCCAACGATCTTTTCTACAATCAGGGTGCCGGCAACGCCGCGCCGGCCAGTGCTATGGTCTTTAGGGAAAGAAACGTCATCGCTGACCAAGATGGTTTCGTGCGGGCAATCGAGCATTTCGGCGGCGATTTCGAAATTCATCACATCGCCCGCATAGTTCTTGACAATGAATAAAACCCCGCCGCCATTCTCTACGGCTTGTGCTGCCGCCAGCATTTGATCAGGAGTAGGGGAGGTGAAAACTTGTCCCGGACAGGCCGCATCCAGCATGCCTGAACCGACAAAGCCCGAATGCAAGGGTTCATGCCCAGACCCTCCGCCGGAAATTAACGCAACCTTGCCTGATGCGGTTGGTTGTATACGTCTAATGAAGTGGGGCTGGGGATTGAGTTGAACAATATCTGCATGGGCTTTGGCAAAGCCGTGCAGGCTTTCGTCAAGCAGATTATCAATGCTATTGATAAATTTTTTCATTGCTGCGGCTCCAATTGGTGCGGTTTGATGATGGCAAGTGCTGTATCTGATCAATCAGTTTTAATGCGTAATTGTCAGTTTTTCAATGCCTGAGTCACGGCGCGAATGTCCGGCATGACCCAAGTTGGCTGGTAGTCTGTTGTTTTAAAATCATCTTCGGTGGATACACCTGATAAAACCATAAGGCTGCGTATGCCGGTGCGAACTGCGCCAAGAATATCAGTCTCCAGTCGGTCACCGATAGCTACTGTCTGATCCGGGCTAACGCCCAATAACGCAAGGGCTTGCTGATATATGATGGGTTCGGGTTTGCCGATGATAGTCGGCGTTACGCCGGTAGCCGCCTGCAGTGCTGCAAGAATTGCACCGTTGCCGTGAGTAAGGCCTCGTTCTGTAGGTAATGTGGTGTCGGCGTTAGTGCCGATGAATTGGGCGCCGGCACGAATATTCAGCGTGGCTGTAGCCAGCTTGTCCCATGTCAGGGTGCTGTCTTTGCCGCAGACAACAATGTGGGCTCCCATATTGGGGTTATCTTTGTCATCGTTTAATTCATACAGGTCGGTCAAGGTAAAACCATGATCAAGAAGTGGCTGTTTAGCGCCATCTTCGCCGATGACGAATACGCGGCATTCAGTAGGATTATTATGCTTGCTCAGATACAAGGCGGTGGCCATGCTGGAGGTCAGGATCTCATCTCGTGTTACCTGTACGCCCATCTGTGCCAATTTAGTGACATATTGCTCCTGAGTCAGGCTGGCGTTATTAGTTGCCAGAATAAAACGGATTTGTTGATCACGTAAGGTTTGAAAAAAGTCTGTCAAGCCGGGCATTGGTTGGTCGCCGTGCCATAAAACGCCATCCATATCAATGATAAATGCTTTTATATTGTTAAAAGGTTCCATTGCGTTGTTTCTCTCTTAATTGGGTTCGTTATTATAATTTACATCGAATTATTAAGGTATGCATTCCGTTGTGCTCCGGTTGGGCATGGTTGCCGGTTTGGGCGCAAGCGGGTAATTAACAGACTGGCTGTGTATTTGATGATTTTGCATTAGTGCGTATAAGTCACTTTTTGTTATCAAAACACAAAATCTTGGTTGATAGATTGTCTAAATCAATGGATATAAAGTCCGGGCTGAATTTCGTTTGAAGCTTGATACATAGGCTTAATTTTGTCCGGATATACATCATAACGGTTTATGTATCGATTCAGCAGTGTATGGGATGGGTGCATTTAATGCGATTGCCGTGATGGTATTGCATCTCTTTCTTATTATATGCAGTGTATTTAAAACCGTTGAAATGTATCATTGCATAGGGGCAAGATCGGGCTGCTGCGTGAGTGTATTCTTATGCAAAATATCTTGACAGTGTTTGTGTTTGATTGAAAAAGTTGAAAAATTTGTGTTGGTGTGGTTACTGGCTAGTGTTTATAGAAGATAGACGGTGTAGCTGAATTACAGGGAAGGCAAATGACTACTGATACATAAAATTAAGCTTATAATATTTTGCTTGCATGTTTCCTTCATTCAGCTGTTATCGATATGTCAACTTAGAACATTGAGCATTGGGCATTGACATCTGTCCCCTTTCTACTTTAAAGTTGCGTTCGCATAAAGAATAAGTAACTAAAACTATAACTATTACTATAACCATCGGAGCACGCATCATGGCAAAACCATTAATTCAAATGGCATTAGATTCACTGGATTTCGATCAAACAGTAGGCCTTGCTACATTAGTAGCTCCTCACGTTGATATATTTGAGATCGGAACTCCATGTATCAAACATAATGGCATTAATTTGGTTAAAGAATTAAGAGCGAGATTTCCAGAGAAATTGCTTTTAGTTGACCTTAAAACTATGGACGCAGGCGAGTACGAAGCAACACCTTTTTATGCGGCAGGTGCTGATATTTGTACAGTTTTAGGCGTATCTGGCCTTGCAACTTGTGCAGGCGTTATCAAAGCAGCTAATGCATATGGTGCAGAAGCTCAAATCGACTTGATTAATGTTGACGATAAAGTAGCGTGCGCACGCGCAACTGCTGAAATGGGCGCTCATATCATGGGTATTCATACAGGTCTTGATGCACAAGCTGCAGGACACACTCCATTTGCTGATTTGAATGACATCGCAAGACTAGGTTTGAACGTCAGAATTTCTGTTGCCGGCGGCATTAAACCGTCAACTGTACAAGATGTAGTTCGCGCTGGCGCAAACATCATCGTAGTTGGCGCGGCCATTTATGGCGCAGCTTCACCTGCTGATGCGGCTCGCGAAATCCGCGAATTGGTTGACGCGGTATAATTATGCACCAGAAACTTATCATAGAAAAGATTTCAGGTGTTCTTGAAGCTACAGATGATACGTATGATGCAAAGTTGACCCAAATGCTGGATAACGCCAAGCGGATATTTATCGCTGGCGCAGGGCGGTCCAAGCTTGTCGGGAATTTCTTTGCAATGAGGTTGGTTCACGGCGGTTACGATGTAAGTGTCGTGGGCGAAATTGTGACGCCAAGCATTAAAAGCGGTGATTTATTGATCATTATTTCCGGATCCGGAGAAACTGAGCAATTAATAGCATTCACTAAAAGTGCAAAAAAAATAGGTGCTAACATCGTCTTAATTTCTGCAAAAAGCAGTTCAACCATTGGCGATCTGGCAGATGCAGTATTTCAAATCGGTAATCCAGAACAATATGGTAAAGTTTTAGGAATGCCTATGGGGACTGTGTTTGAGCTATCTACATTGTTATTTTTAGAAGCAACCATTTCTCACATTATCCATGAAAAAGGAATTCCCGAAGAAGTGATGAGAGAACGGCACGCTAATTTAGAATAGCGGCACAGGAACGAGTGGTTATGGCCACTCGTTCTAATCCTTGTAGGGTAAAACGCCGAAAGAACATTTCGTGACAAAGTCGATCAGGCTAAATAAAAGTCACCATTTAGTAATATATTAATAGTAAGGAGAAGAATATGACTTCGCGTCGAGAATTAGCGAACGCCATACGCGCTTTGAGCATGGATGCCGTGCAGAAAGCAAACTCAGGGCATCCTGGCGCGCCTATGGGAATGGCGGACATCGCCGAGGTTTTGTGGAATGATCACCTGCGCCATAATCCGTCCAATCCGAAATGGTCAGATCGTGACCGTTTTGTTCTTTCCAACGGTCATGGTTCAATGTTGATTTATTCATTGTTACATTTGACTGGTTATGATTTACCTCTCGAAGAATTAAAAAATTTCCGCCAACTACATTCAAAATGTGCGGGGCATCCTGAATACGGTTATGCACCCGGCGTTGAAACAACGACTGGTCCGTTAGGACAAGGTATTGCCAATGGTGTCGGTTTCGCAATGGCTGAAAAACTGCTAGCCGATCAATTCAACCGTCCAGGTCATAAAATTGTTGATCATCACACCTATGTATTCATGGGCGACGGCTGTTTGATGGAAGGTATTTCTCATGAAGTCTGTGCATTGGCCGGTACTTGGGGGTTAGGTAATTTAATCGCTTTCTGGGACGATAACGGTATCTCTATTGATGGCCACATTGAAGGCTGGTATACGGATGACACTGTAAAGCGTTTTGAAGCTTACGGTTGGCATGTTCTGTCAGTAGACGGGCATAATCCGGAAGAAATTAACAAAGCAATTGTCATGGCTAAAGCAATGACTGATATGCCATCGTTAATCTGCTGCAAAACAACTATAGGTTTTGGATCGCCAAACAAAGCAGGCACGCATGAATGTCATGGCGCGGCTTTGGGTCAACCCGAAATTAATTTAACAAAAGCTGCATTAGGCTGGGATCACGAAGCATTTATTATTCCAGAAAATGTTTATGCAGGCTGGGATGCTAAATCAAAAGGCGCCAAAGCTGAATCGGCTTGGGATGCAAAATTCGCAGCTTACGAGGCAGAGTATCCAGAGCTAGCTGCAGAATTTAAACGTCGTATGGCTGGCGAACTGCCAGCAAATTGGCAAGCAGCGACTGATGCATTAATTGCTGAAACCAACGAAAAAGCAGAAAATCTGGCCACGCGTCAATCTTCCCAAAAAGTAATTGGTGGATTGGCTCCTACTTTGCCTGAATTTTTAGGTGGTTCTGCAGACTTAACAGGTTCTAACTTAACCAGTTGCAGCAGCTTTAAGCATGTCAGCGGTAAAGAGCCGGGTAATTACATCTCCTACGGTGTGCGTGAGTTTGGTATGTACACCATTATGAACGGAATGGCTTTACATGGTGGTTTATTGCCTTTTGGCGGAACATTCCACATGTTCTCTGATTATGCGAAAAGTGCTTTACGTATGTCAGCGTTAATGAAAATTCGCACTATTGCTGTTTTGACTCATGATTCTATTGGTCAAGGGGAAGACGGTCCAACGCATCAGCCGATTGAAAACACTTCTGCTATGCGTTACATTCCAAATATGGATGTATGGCGACCAGCCGATACCACAGAAACAGCGGTTTCTTGGGTAATGGCAATTGAGCGTATGACAGGACCTACAAGTTTGGTATTGAGCCGTCAAGGTTTGCCTTTTATAGCACGTTCAGAGGAACAAATCGCAGCTATCCGTAAAGGAGCTTACGTTATCTCTGAAGCAGCAGGCAAAGCCCAAGTTATCCTTATTGCAACAGGTTCAGAAGTTGATTTAGCAATAAAATCACAAGCAGCCTTGGCAGAAAAGGGAATTCAAGCGCGCGTTGTTTCAATGCCATCGACAAATGTATTTGATCGTCAAGACCAAGCTTATAAAGATAGCGTACTAACACCCGGTGTTAAACGCGTTGCGATTGAAGCAGGTATTACTGATTTCTGGCGCAAATATGTTGGTTTAGACGGTGGTGTTGTAGGTATTGATACTTTCGGCGAATCTGCTCCTGGTGGCGTATTGATGAAGCACTTCGGTTTTACTGTTGAAAACGTTGTCAAAAACGTAGAAGCGGTACTTTAATTTTAAAGGCCATGTTTGCGTTAGTTGTTGCTTACTGAGAGGACCTCAAAACTGACAGTATTCATTCAGTTATGATTAGTTTATTGATATGCAGTTACTATTGGCAAAAACGATTAACGCAGATATGGCTATTATAAAACAACGCAAAGAGGGGGATTAACACGTGAAAATAAATAATTTGACGAATGGTTTAGTTGCTACGCTGTTATTAGCAAGTCCCATAGTAGGGGCGGAAACAGAATATCCGGCAGCGGATTTCAAGCCAAAAGTAATATATCAAGATGTGGACAGCAGCAAGTCTGCATCCACGCCAGCTAAACAAACAAATTCTGTTGAAGCGACTGAGGCAGATTCAAAATACCCTGCAACAAATTTTGAGCCGAAAGTTCTATATAAAGACGCTGATTATAAGCCAAGCAAATTTACTGGAACAACATCAACGTCATCAGCCTCTGAGCGTACTAAAGCAGCTGACACAGAAGTAAGCGCCCCAGTTAAGACTGAAGAAGACTCAATGATGAGTTACTTGTTGGGGTTGATTATTTTCGCTGTGGCTGGGTTTATCTTCTTGAGCAAGCGTGAGCCAAAAGACAAAGTTAGCAAAGCACCAGCTTACACTAGCCATGCTAGTGGGCTTTCTGGTGTTGCTCGATATCTGAGAAAGCATAATATGGTTGCTGCAACTGGTGTTGCAAGATATCTGGAAAGCCATGCTGAGACAGAAAAAGAAAAAGCGGCAACAAGCGGAGTTGAAAAGTATCTCGAAAAACAGGCTAGGTCTGCAAAAGAAGCGGCAGCTCAAGCAGGAACTGGAGTTGAAAAATACATGCGCAACCGGGGGTGATAAGTGGGTCAAAATTACTTGATCAATTTAGTGTCTGGAATTTTTGGCTCCAAAAGAGAAGTTGAAACACCAACCAGTCCTCGCGCATATATAAGTGATTCTAGTGGGCTTACTGGAGTTGCCAGGTATTTGAAAGGCTTGGAAGTTGAGCCAGTTTTAAGCGGAGTTGAAAGATATCTGAGAAATCAGCAAGAGCTATTGGCGAGTAATGAACCTACTGATTCCACCGAAAGTCAGGAGCTTACGGCAACTGAATTAGTTGATCGCTTGGAAAAACGCGAAGAGAATGCGTCAGTAAGCAGTGTTGCAAGGTATTTGGAGAAATTGGATCAGCATCCTGTGAGCAGTGTTGCTAGGTATATGGCAAAGCAAGCGGTTTTGGCAAAAAATGCGCCGAAATTAAGTGGTGTTGCTAAATACGTGGCTAAGCATGCTAGCGTTAAGAAAAATGTGCCTGCAGTCAGTAGCGTTGCTAAGTATGTGGAAAAGCAGGCGAAATCACCAGTTTTAACTAGTGTTTCTAAGTATTTAATAAAACAATCCATATTTGCTAGGAACGCTACTGCTGCGACCGGGGTTGCTAAATATCTTGAAGATGAAGCTCTCGCTGAGAGAAAGTCTGCAGCTGCAGCCATAGTTGCCAGGTATCTGGAAGAGCAACGTTTGTTCGCAATAGAGCAAGAAAAAGAAAGAGAGAGAGAAGAGCAGTTGGCAATAGAAAGGGAAATGGAGAAAGCAAAGGAAAAGGAAGTGGCGGCATCAGCGTCAACTGGAGTAGCTAGATATTTGGAAGAGCAAGCGATTTTGGCGAAAGAAAAACCGCCTATGAGTGGTGTTGCCAAGTATGTGGCAAAACAGATTTTATTTAGAAAAGAAGCTCCTATTTTAAGCGGAGTTGAAAAGTATATAGCAAAGCAAATAAGCAATGTAAAAGAGGTGACGGTTGTTAGTCGAGTCTCAAAATACATTGAAAGAGAGGCGATGGCAGCAAAAGCATTGCCTAAAAAAAGCGGCGTTGCAAAATATATGGAAAAGCAATCTATATTGCCCAAGGTAAGTAGTGTTTCTAAGTACTTAACAAGACAAACAGTTTCTGCAAGGGAAAACTTAGAGAAAGCTTAATTTATGTAATGTACAGATACCTTGCATAAAACATAAGTCGAGCTATCTGTACGCATTGCCTATAATTATTGAAATTAAAAGAAAGTTTATAAGTCGTATAGAGGAAGTTAAGATCTGTATGATGTTAGATGGCGGCTTTGTTTAATTAGTGCCCGATATTAAACATTTTATTTGGATCTCTGCCAAATGCTTCAATAAAAAAGTGGCTCAACTTCGGTCGGTAAGGGCTGTGTTTATGTTTGCTTTTTGATGGTTAACCACCGTTTCTCACGGTATAATCCCACCCCTGTTATTAAATCGGATTTCATTCGTCAATTTCTGTATATATTTGGAATTGACGAGTGTGCCTTGTAGTTTTTTAATCTTAAAATAAAAGGAGCCCCTAATGGCCAAGACTTTACTTGAGCAACTGAGAGAAATGACTGTGGTTGTAGCTGATACTGGTGATATCCAGGCTATTGAAACTTTCAAGCCACGCGATGCGACCACTAATCCTTCGCTGATTACTGCTGCTGCTCAAATGCCACAATATCAAGGAATTGTTGATGATACTTTAAAAGGTGCCAGAGATACTTTAGGTAAAGATGCCTCAGCAACACAAGTAGCTACATTAGCATTTGAGCGTTTAGCTGTTTCTTTCGGACAAAAGATTCTTGAAGTTATTCCAGGACGAGTTTCTACTGAAGTTGATGCTCGTCTTTCATATGATACGGATGCTAGCATCCGCGTAGGTCGCGAATTAATTGCAATGTATGAAGCATTGGGTGTATCTCGTGAGCGAATTTTAATCAAAATTGCTGCAACATGGGAAGGTATACAAGCTGCTGCTGTTCTTGAAAAAGAAGGCATCCACTGTAACTTAACCTTGTTGTTCGGTCTGCATCAGGCAATTGCATGTGCTGAAAACGGAATTACACTAATCTCGCCTTTCGTTGGCCGTATTTTGGATTGGTACAAAAAAGATACTGGCCGTGATTCTTATGAGCCTGCTGAAGATCCAGGTGTTCTGTCTGTTACAGAAATTTATAATTACTACAAGAAATTCGGCTATAAAACCGAAGTTATGGGCGCTAGCTTCCGCAACGTAGGCGAAATTGTTGAATTAGCAGGTTGTGATTTGCTGACTATTGCACCGTCTCTGCTTGCTGAACTTCAGTCTACTGAAGGTAGCTTGGAGCATAAGCTTGATCCTAAAAATGCAGCCAGTAAGTCAATTGAAAAATTAACAATTGATAAGGCGACTTTTGATAGTATGCATGTTCAAAATCGCATGGCTTCTGAGAAACTTGCAGAAGGTATTGATGGCTTCACTAAAGCGTTAGAGTCATTAGAAAAATTCTTAGCAGACCGTTTGGCTACTTTAGAAGGTTAAGAAATTTTAAAGCCATTCGGCGGAATGCTCTCGTGTTTATAGCCGGATGGCAACTTTGTTATTTATAATATAATTTTAAAAGATAGTGTCTTTAGCTCGCTGCAATAGTCGCGGCTTGCATATAATTATGAATTATCTGTTAAGTACCTATGCAAAATTAATCTGGTATTTGCCACCCAAATTTCCAAATATTACGCTCAACGCGGAGCGCATCGTTTCATAACAAGGGTAGGCAGCCCAGGGCAACCACTCGTATTTGATTTTCTTCCATAATATCTTGATTGGATTCAGTTCGGGCGAGTAGGCAGGGAGAAACCAGGCCCAAACACGCTGCCCCAACCATTGCCAACTAGCCTTTTCCACCGCTTTACGATGCACCGAGGCGTTGTCCATGACCACGATGGTCAACTTATCAGGGTTGCGCAAGCGGATGAAACCGTTCATCGCTGCCATGATCTCCTGATGGGTGACCGAGCCTCCACGGTGTGCAAATAAGCTTCATTGTTCCGGCTCAGAAAACCGATGACGTTGGTTCGACCCGGCACATGGGCGGGTAGGCGCAAGGTTTCGCCCTTATGCTGCCCTGCGTAAGGTACGCAAGAACGAGAGCTAAAGCCGCTCTCGTCAAGGTAGAACACATCAAGCTCCCGATCGCTTCCCGCTCATGGAAGGCCTGCACTATCCGCTTGCCCTCCAAGAAGGCCGTTTCATCACGCTTTTCCTTCAGACTCCGGCGGCAGCGTTTCCACCGCCAGCCCTTTTCTTTCAACCAGCGCCGCACCGTGTCCAGTGACACAGCGCAATCCGTCCGTGCCTGGAAGCGCTCGCACAAGACCCGAAGCTGGTGAGGCGATCTTGGGTCGTTTCACACAACCATTCCCGGTCTTCCTCCGTTCCCTTGCGGGGGCGTCCCGAGTGTTCCTGGTCGCGAAGACCTAACCATCCATACTGTTCCCATGCCTTCAGCCAACCAGATACCGTGTCCCGGTCTACCTCAAAAATGTCCGCTAACTGTGTCAAACTGTAGCGCTTACCACTCAAAAGAACCGCATGCGCCCGCTGCCGGAATCGCGGCCAAGGAGCATACCGTGATGCATCCAACAGCGTGCGCTGCTCAGCTTCGCTCAATCGCTTCACAAACTTCATTGATCACTCTAAAAACAAACAATCACACGGTTTCATTTTACCCGTTTTTTTATGCCAACCTACTTACTACGCACTTTATCGATAAGTTTGGGTTATTACTTATCTGTTGTGTTAATAGTCAGCAATATTGTTTAAATACATATACGGTGTGTCTGCTTCATTGAGGTAAGACTGGTTTGCAGTAAAATTCATTTTTAAACAGTTGTTACGAGAATATCAAAACAATTCTTTTTTTAGATAGTCTGAAATTGTGATAATGCGATTAGTATCTAAAAGGATGTGCTAATCTATACAAGAATCAGCGCCATATCGGTTGATGTTTATTGAGAAAAAAATATCTGCTAGTATCTTAATGCAGTCGTCTAAAGTTTAGTTACCGATTAGCACAAAGTGTTATGTTTCGTAGAACCACCTCAATGCGAAATATAACTAAACAATAAGAGGTGAATTATGGGAATATACTATGAATAATCTTACAGCACTTTCGATAAGTATCGCCTGTCTGGCTGGTGTTGCAACGTTTTTGGCAGTTGGCCCCCTTAGTGGTATTTTTTTTATATGGGCTGCAACTATTGCATGGGCCGCTTACTTTTTTTTAGGCGCCACTAAAGAAGCATTAAAAAACACCATAGTATGTGGGATTTTCGGTGTATTTATGGCTTGGTTAGCGGCTATTCAAATCACTAATATTCCATCTGCGCCATTTCTAGGTTTTCCTTTCTGGGCCGCTGTTACAGTAACTTTCTCAGTTGTTGTTATGTGTCTAGCAGCGAATATTCCAGCTCTTGCGGCTATACCTGCGAGCGTACTTGGTTATTCTTCTACATTTGCGTATTTGCTACAAACTCCCGGCAAATTAACCAAAGATATTTTGCTGGGTGTTTCTTTGGATAATCCTCTGGTTGTGATTTCTATCTCTATTGTAGTTGGTACATACTTTGGTCTGTGGTCAGGGCAATTGAGCGCAAAATTAACAAAATAATTTATGTGTGGCCTCACCACCTATCAGTTTATAAAAACGACGGAAAATCTTGGAAAAGGTTTGTCATTTTGCAAACATCTTTTCAAGTATCGCAAGCAGCGCTTGAACCATGACACCATGCAACGCCGGAGTTTTTTAAAGCTCCAGTGCGAGGAGTCAGTTTGCTCCTTGGTTTTTTTCGAGCGGTGTCAGGGCCTGCACCGCGTCATGGTAATCGATACGTGCACACCAGTGAATGGCCTAAAGCCATGATTAAGATTAACCGTTCCAGATGCGCCGGATGTTTCAGGTGCGAATCCTCCAACTGGAAGCCTCGACTTTTAAAATCGGAAAAAGTCGGCTCAATCGCCCTAACGGGAGCCGTAATCCAATACCGCCGATCGCGTGGGAGGGCAATCCGTGGCAATGATCCAAGGCTCCGGATGCCCTTCTTCATGCAAGAGACCAATGTTCGTCATGACCTCGCTGGCGCCAAACAAGTGCACGTCCCGCCAATAACGTTTAGTATTATCTTGGGCCAATGACCGGTCGTGGTTTCATCCTCCATGCCGGTATCTACCCGCATATTGCCTTTCAGGCGCAAACGGGTGTGCCATCCCAGAGTCTTGAGTCATTGAAACAATTCCACCGACGGATATAGAAGTGGTCGGCCAGCAACATGACTGCCGCATCGGTCGGAATCCATTTCCGTACGTTATCCAACAGGATTTTCTGCTTGGGGAAACCGATATTGGCCGCACCGGCCTCGGCAAGACACGCCAAAGGCAACGAACGGTAGCCTATCCGGACGGTCAGCATCAATACCGCCATCCGGTCACTCAGGTCGGTTTGATCAAGGCTGAGCAGGATAGTCTGCCCATTTTGCTCGGCGTGCTTTAAGGCCTCTTGCGCAAGGGCGCAATGACTGTTTCACAAGATAACGCAGGCGAGGTTAATATCGCCTCAACCATTGCTCCCGCAGGTCTTGGCGCTCAGTTTCCAACGGCAATAAATTCGACAATTCCACGGTATTTGGGGTTCGCCCTTCAATCATGGCGCCTACCGCCAACTTAATTCAGGACTAAAGAGGCGGCAAAGTTGAGTATTATTGATTAGTTGGCTTTCTATAATGGTAAACGCGCGCACACAAAAATAAGCTAACAATCCCCGTTGGAATTTGAACGGGAATTCCATAACAAAGCTGTTTAAGAAAGTGCCCTGTTTTAGTCGGCAATTACAGTTTTCTGTGTTTTAGGTTCCTAAGGTGTTTTGAAATCAGGAATCAGAGTATCTGTAAAAACGTATAAATTGCCAAATCTACATAAAATTAATTTATGTTTCTTGATTTACTTGTAAGGCGGCGATACTTTTGGGTAATTAGGAACGACTGAAATTATATGTCTTCACTCAAAGACAGTGCTATTTCCTGGGCCGATTTTTGGTTTATCTTAAAGCCTCGCATTTCCAAAATACCTTTGGTATTGAGTGAAATGATCAGATAAAGTGCCTCGGAATAAGATGCCAGATTTAAGTCAGTGATTGATGGGGTGGCCGGTGAGGTTGGGTGAGAATGATAAATCGCAAATAGTTCTTCTCCCTGAGTGCGCATTTTTGTCATCGCTGAAATTTGCTGGCTGGGATCAAGCTGGAATCGCTGCTGAGGTTGTTCGGAAGTGTTTTTAATGGGATAGCAACTGCATGGTAGTCCGTTCTTACTGCCGATGAGTCCGCATACTTCCAAGTCCGGCGAGATTTGCGCAAGATGGAGCAATTGATTGGTTATTCTGCGAGGAATTTGGATGTGTTCTTGAGTCATGATATTAGGCCTCAGGATTAGTGGATTTGGCTGGGACAGATGAAGGGTATCAGACAAAGTGGGCTGGCATTAATTCCATTGCCCATAAGTGACCCGGGGCTGTCCCGATAAGTCTGTATAGGTTTGTACCTTATCATAATGCAAATCTTTAAGCAGGGCTTGGACTTGGTGCTGCTGGTCGTAGCCATGTTCAATCAGCAAATGTCCGCAGGGCTCCAGGTAATCGCGTGCCGTGTTGGCGATAATTTTAATGTCCCGAAGTCCCTGCTCTGCGGAGCGTAAGGCTGTCTGCGGTTCAAACCGAACATCGCCTTGCAGAAGATGTCTGTCATCTTCTGCAATATAAGGCGGGTTACTGATAATCAGGTTGAATTTCATATGAGGAATATCGGTAAACCAGTCGCTTTGATAAAACTGAATGTTGTTAATGTTGTGTTTGTCGGCATTGAGCCGGGCGACTTGTAACGCGGCCAGGCTGAAATCGGTGGCGCTGATCTGGGCATGCGGACGCTCAGCGGCCAGTGTGATGGCAATAATGCCCGAACCGGTACCTAGGTCGATGATTTTGGTGGGTTCATTGGCCGGTATCAGATTCAAGCTGAGTTCAATCAGCAGTTCGGTGTCGGGCCTTGGAATCAAAACGACAGGAGTAACCTGAAAATCCCTCGACCAAAACTCCCGGTTGCCGGTGATATAGGCAATAGGTATGCCTTTTTGTCGTTGTTCAAGCAACGCCTTAAAAGCGGCCAGATGCTCAGGCTGTAGTTGCTGGTCCGGCCATGCGCGAAGATATGAGCGTTGTTTGTTAAGCGCTAGGCACAGTAAAACTTCTGCATCCAGCAAAGCTGAATCGGAGACTGCTGCCAGTGCGGCTGCGGCCTCTGCCAACATGGATTTTATACTGCACATCTTAACTTAGTCTTCACCCAGCTGAGTGAGTAGTTCGGCCTGATGTTCGCTGATTAGCGGTTGCAGGACTTGCTCCAGCCCGCCTTGCATGATGTCATCCAGCTTGTACAGAGTCAGGTTGATGCGATGATCGGTTAAGCGTCCTTGAGGGTAATTGTAAGTGCGGATGCGCTCCGAACGGTCGCCGCTGCCGACTTGCAGTTTACGGGTGGCCGATTGTTCTGCCTGGTGTTTTTCCTGTTCGGCGGTTAACAGGCGCGATGCCAATAAAGACATGGCTCGGGCACGATTTTTATGTTGCGATCGTTCGTCCTGGCATTCGACGACAACGCCGGTCGGGATGTGGGTAATGCGTATCGCCGATTCCGTTTTGTTGATGTGCTGGCCGCCCGCTCCTGATGAACGGAAGGTGTCGACTTTAAGGTCGGCGGGATTGATGTCGATGGCGTCGACCTCTTCGACTTCCGGCATGATCGCGACGGTGCAGGCCGAGGTGTGGATGCGGCCCTGTGATTCGGTTTCAGGCACGCGTTGCACTCGGTGTGCGCCGGATTCAAATTTTAACTGCGAATAAACATCCTTGCCGGCAACCCGCAGTATGACTTCCTTATAGCCGCCGTGATCGCCATGGCTTTCGCTGATAAGCTCTGTTTGCCAGCCTTTGCGCTCCGCATACCGTTGATACATGCGGGCCAGGTCACCGGAAAAAATTGCTGCTTCATCGCCGCCTGTTCCGGCGCGTATCTCTATAAAGATATTGCGGTTATCGTTGGGATCTTTAGGGAGTAACAATACTTGCAGTTCATGCTCGATTGCGTCCAGCTGGTCTTGCGCATCGCTGATTTCTTCTTTGGCCAACTCCCTTAACTCGGGGTCGCTGTCATTGGCCATTTCTTTGGCTGATGCCAGACTCTGCAAGATTTGCTGATAGCGTTTGTAGCATTCAACCAGCGGATTGATTTGGGCGTATTCCTGGCTCAGGGAGCGGAATTTGTTCTGGTTGCCTTGTACTTCCGGTTCCGAAAGTAAGGCGGCAATTTCGTCATAGCGTTCGCATAGACTTTCAAGTTTATGTTGTATGGATGGTTTCATTGAGATTTGGATAATTTAAAAATTTCGCGGGCGGCAGCAATTAAATCGTGCCGCTCGTTTTCGGCCGCCGCTCTTATTTGAGTGCTCGGTGTATGGATGAGTTTGTTGGTCAGGCTGTGAGCCAAACGGTTAAGGACTTGTTCTGCGGGGACGCCGTTATTTAGCATCCCTAATGCTTTTTGCAAAGCTTCGTCGCGAGACTGCTCGGCTTGCTGACGATAATCCTGAATAGTAGATTGGGCGCCTTGAGCGCGCAGCCAGGCTAGAAAATGATCCACTTGAGTATCGATTATCTCTTCGGCTTGCTCTGCTGCGAGGCGACGAGAATTCATGTTTTGATCTATGGTGTTTTGCAGGTCGTCGATAGTATAAAGATAGACGTCTCTAAGCTGCTCAACTTCTGCCTCAATGTCTCGAGGTACAGCAAGGTCCACCATGAACATCGGTTTATGCTTGCGTTTTTTTAAGGCGCTCTCAACGCGACCTTTGCCGAGTATCGGCAATTGGCTGGCGGTTGACGAGATGACGATATCGGCTTCGGCAAGATGTGCGGGTAATTCAGATAAGGCGATTGCGTAGCCGTTAAATTGTGCGGCCAAAGCATGGGCTTTATCATAAGTACGGTTGGCGATAATGATGCGGCCAATGCCTTGTTGCGATAAATGTCGGGCGGCCAACTCTATGGTTTCACCTGCCCCTATTAATAGGGCGGTCTGCTCGCTGAGTTTATCAAAGATTTGCTGCGCCAACTGAACGGCAGCAAAAGCAACCGAAACCGGACTGGAACCGATGGCTGTATCGGTGCGCACTTTTTTTGCGGCTGTAAAAGTATGTTGAAACAGTTTACCCAAGCGTTTGCCAAGCGTTCCTGCTTCGTAGGCGGCCTGATAAGCCGTTTTCATTTGGCCCAGGATTTGCGGCTCACCCAGAATCATGGAGTCCAGGCCGCAAGCTACTCGAAACATATGGCGAATGAGGTCGCTATCGGTATGGCAATAGAGATAAGGGGTAAAATCAGCAGCACTGATTTGTTTGCTTTGAGCAACCCAGTCAATCAGGATTTGTTTATTCGCTGTGGTTGATGTGCAGTAAAATTCAGTGCGGTTGCAGGTTGACAGTATGGCGGCTTCATTGATTTCTTTGATGCGCCACAGTTCCTTTAAGGAGGATTCCAGAATTTCGGCAGGGAATGACAGGCGCTCGCGTATCGAAACTGGCGCTGTGTTGTAATTAATCCCAACTGCAAGAAGTGTCATGTGCTTAGGTTCATGGTAAAGGGTTCAAGGTTCAACGCATAGGTCGGTTTTTTTAAAATACGAAACTTTTACCTTGAGCCTTAAGGTCTGTATTATGTCAGTTTATTCTAAGAAATATAATGGCTTTATCCAAATGGAATAAATCAGCTATCCGACGCAGCTGGTTTTTCTGATAATCTATAACGAAAATACTTGTAGGCAATGAATAGGACGATTGTGTGTTAATTTTTAGGTTGTTTCCAGTGATAATCTTTGTTTTTCTTAGTGGTTGCGCCAGTTCGCCTGAAAAATCGGACGCGCAAGAAGAGGTGCTTGAGCCAGTCAAGATAGTTGAGCCCAAGAAAGAAGCGCTACAAAGCGAAGCAAAAACAGCAATGGATCCTGATGTGATGTATATGCTGATGGCGGCAGAGCTTGCGGGGCAAAGAGGGCAATATGCCGTTGCGCTGGAGGGATACATGGAAGCTGCCAAGCGTGTCGATGACCCAAGATTTGCAGAAAGGGCAGCTAAAATTGCTATGTATATGAGAGATAGCAATAAAACAGAGGAGGCTGTCTCTTTATGGTTGAAGCAAGATCCTAAAAATTCTACGGCAAGAAAAGTCGCTGCATTATCAGCATTGAGAGCCGGCAATAAGCAGGCATCTGTTGATCACTTAAATATATTGTTGAAAGCTGATCCTGCTGGATTTGAAAAGACTGCGCTTGAGTTGGCAAGTGTGCTGCAAAGAGATGACAAGTCCGGTTTTTTTTATGAAGTGCTGGAGGCTGTAGGAGAGAAGAATCCTAATCAGGCTGTGGTGTATTTTGTGCAATCGTTATTAGCTATGGAAATAAAAAATAGTGCACTGGCCGACAAGAAAGTGCAGCAGGCTTTAAATATCAAGCCCGACTGGGATAAAGCCTTAATATTTCAAGCCCAGATAGCAGTATTTTCGGGCGATTTGAATAAGGCAAAAACCTTGTTGAGAAACGCATCCCTTAAATATCCCGAAAATGACAAGTTTAAGAAACTACTGGCGCAGATATTGATAAAGGCAGCGGAATATAAGGCTGCGGCTGATGTGTACCAAAGCATTGTTTTGGCCAATCCGAAGGATACTGAGAGTCAGGTTGCGTTGGCTTTAGTGTATTTGCAATTGAATAATGATGAAAAAGCTGAAGATATCTTTAAACAGTTACTTGATCAGCCTGAATGGCAAAACCAGGCCAACTTTTATCTAGGGAAAATAGAAGAAAAACGAGGACATACTGAAAAAGCGTTGGCTTTTTTTGATAAAGTGACAGATGGGCAGTTGGTTTTTGAATCTAGGCTGTCGGCAATTTCGTTGCTGGTAAAAGTGGGGAAATTTGATGAAGCTGATGCGCGGTTGGACTTATTGTCAGCTCAGTTTCCAAAACAAAAGCTGCGTATTATTCTGATGCAGGCCGGATTGTATGGTCAGCAAGGTCAGTATGAAAAAGCTTTTAAGCTACTGACTGATACACTGACGGCAAATCCGGATGAAAGGGATTTGTTATATACGCGTGCGTTAATGGCAGAGCGGATTAACAGGGTGGATGTGTTGGAAGCTGATCTGAAAAAAATATTAGCGAAAAACCCCGATGACGCTGAGGCCTTAAATGCATTGGGTTATGGCTTGTTGGGTAATGCTAGCCGATACGTCGAGGCAGAAAAATATTTGCAACAGGCACTCAAATTGCAGCCGAATGAGGCTGTGATTATGGATAGTTTTGGATGGTTGCAGTTTAAGCTGGGAAAGCTTGAACAAGCCTTGGATTATCTTGAGCGAGCCTATACAAAGCAGCAGGAAAGTGAAATAGCGGCTCATCTTGCTGAGGTGCTGTGGACTTTGGGCAGAAAAGAAGAGGCTAAAAGAATATTAAACGAGGCAATTAAAAAAGCTCCAGATGACGAATATTTATTGAATTTCCAAAAGAGATTGTTGAGCGGCGAAGAATAAAGTGTTGCATTTTAAATTAGGGTTGTGGGCCGGATTGTGTTTGATCCTTCTGTTGCCGGCTTGTTCGGTTATACCTGTTGAGCCTAGTGTTCCTGGTGCTCAATATTCAAGGACTGCAAGGCTACATCTTTATGATCTGGAGCGTTGGTCGTTTGACGGTCGATTGGCATTGACTGGGCAAAACGATTCCTGGTCCGCTAACATAAGTTGGGAGCATAGTCCTGAATCAGAGAAAATAAAATTATCCGGGCCCTTGGGGCAAGGGACGGTTATTATTTCATTAAAAGGGAATATCGTTACCATTGATCGGGGCGGTGATGACGTGCAGTCATCGGCACAGCCTGAGGAGTTTATTAATCAACAATTAGGCATGTTTGTTCCTGTACGGTCACTGCGGTATTGGGTAGTGGGTCTGCCGGAGCCGTTGGGTTCATATAAAGATACTGATAGCGGTTTTCATCAATCTGGATGGTTGAATGAATACAAGCAAATGCAACCTGTTGATAATGGCACTATGCCGCTTAAAATGATGGTTATGAATAAGCAGGTCAAATTAAAATTAATCATCGATCACTGGGTACTAAATAATGCAAAATCAAATTAATTGGTCCGCATGGGCGGAAGAATGGCCGGCACCGGCAAAGCTGAATTTAATGCTAAGGATAACCGGCCAAAGAAGCGATGGTTATCATTTATTGCAGACAGTATTTCAATTTATAGATTTATGCGATTGGATAATATTTCATCCTGTAGATGACGGGCGGGTGAGTTTGTTAAAACCCATTCCTGGTGTTGCTGAAGTGGATGATTTGACGGTTAGGGCTGCAAGACTATTAAAAGCAGAAACGAGCTGTGGGCAAGGAGTATGCATCGAAGTCAAAAAAAATCTGCCTATGGGTGGAGGGCTGGGTGGTGGCAGTTCTGATGCTGCAACGACGCTGGTTGTGTTGAATGCGTTATGGGGACTGCATTTATCGATTGAAAAGTTGATGGAGTTGGGTTTGACCTTGGGCGCAGATGTGCCTGTATTCGTATATGGATACGCGGCATGGGCAGAGGGTGTTGGAGAAAAGCTTGAAAGAATAAATCTCCCTGAGCAGTGGTTTGTGGTGATTAAGCCAAATTGTCATGTAGATACAAAAGAAATATTTTTATCTAAAAACTTGACACGAGATAGTAAGTCGATCAGAATACCTGACTTTATAGCGGGCCAGCACCAAAATGATTGTCTTGGAGTGGTTCGTGAAAGTTATCAGTCTGTAAAAGATGCTTTGGTTGACTTGTCTGAATATTCCGAGGCAAGGTTAACCGGAACGGGGGCTTGTGTCTTTGCGCAGTTTGATTCAGAAAAAACCGCTGCGAGTGCGTATCAGTCACTTCAAAAGAAATGGCAAGCGTATCTGGTAAAGGGTGTTAATGAATCGCCTTTGTTTTCAAAGCTGAAAAAAGGTAACTATATATCTTGATTATTGGGCCGTCGCCAAGCGGTAAGGCACGGGGTTTTGATCTCCGCATACCAAGGTTCGAATCCTTGCGGCCCAGCCATTTACCTCCGCTAAGTTAAATTCTATTGGGAGTGCTTGATGAGTGACACCTCTGTGATGGTGTTTTCTGGAAATGCTAACTTGGCTTTGTCAGAGGGTATAGTAAAGAAACTCAATATGCGCCTAGGAATGGCGACCGTCGGTAGATTCAGTGATGGAGAGATCGCGGTAGAAATTGAGGAAAATGTTCGTGGCAAGGATGTTTTCGTTATTCAGCCTACTTGCTCACCAACTAATGAAAATTTAATGGAGTTGTTGGTGATGATAGATGCTCTTCATCGAGCTTCGGCATCGCGAATAACAGCGGTTATGCCATATTATGGATATGCCCGGCAGGATAGAAGGTCTCGGTCGGCTCGGGTGCCGATTTCTGCAAAATTAGTTGCAAAAATGATTGAGCAGGCGGGTGCTCATCGAGTATTGACGGTTGATTTGCATGCAGATCAGATTCAGGGTTTTTTTGATATACCTGTGGATAACGTTTACTCGTCACCAATCCTTCTTGGGGATGTGTGGCGACAAAAATATAAAGATTTGATTGTTGTTTCGCCTGATGTTGGTGGTGTCGTTAGGGCTAGGGCGCTTGCAAAGCGTTTAGATGATGCTGATCTTGCGATTATAGATAAGCGCAGACCCAAGGCTAATGTTGCAGAAATCATGCATATTATTGGGGATGTTAATGGGCGAAGTTGTGTATTGATTGATGACTTGGTTGATACAGCAGGAACCTTGTGTCATGCTGCCGAGGCATTGAAAAAACATGGGGCGATCAAAGTGGTCGCCTACTGTACTCATGCGGTGCTATCGGGTTCTGCTTTAAAAAATATAAATAACTCGGAGCTAGATGAATTGGTTGTGACTGATACCATTCCATTAAGTCGCGAGGGCGCTGAATCAGCTAAAATAAGACAGTTAAGTGTCGCAGAAATGCTGGCTGAAACCATAAGGCGTATCTCCGCCGGTGAGTCGGTAAGTTCGCTCTATGTGGATTAGCGATCGAAGATTATAAAATTTAATTTTTTGTGCTTGATAGCACGGGGTTGAGAGGAAAATGTCTAACGTATTTGAGTTTGTTGCCGAAAGTCGTGGGCAATCAGGTAAAAGCGCAGCCAAAAGAGCGCGTCGGAAAGGTAATGTGCCTGCGGTAATATACGGCGGCCATGGTGAGCCTCAAATGCTTTTGCTGAATCACAATGAAGTAATTAAGCATCTTGCGCATGAAGCAGTTTATTCGCATGTATTAGATATTAGTGTTGATGGTAAGGCAGAAAAAGCTGTTCTAAAAGGCGTTCAGCGTCATCCTGCAAAATTTCAAGTTTTGCACATGGATTTCCTTCGAGTAACTATGTCGGAAGCATTGAAAGTGCATGTGCCATTGCATTTTATTAATGAGCAAACGTCTATTGGTGGAAAGAAGGGCGGTATAGTTGCTCATGCAATGATTGATGTTGAGGTTTCTTGTTTGCCGACTGCTTTGCCCGATTATATTGAAGTGGATCTTGCTGGTTTGGATATTGGTGAGTCAATTCATCTTTCTGATATTGTTTTGCCGGCGGGGATTGAAATTGTAGCTTTGGCTCAAGGTCCTGAGCATGATCATCCTGTTGCATCGATGATGGCATCAAAGGCAAGTAAAGACGAAGTCGCTTAATGCTTTATAAATAAAGCATATGATTAAACTGATAGTTGGCTTGGGTAATCCGGGTCGGCAGTATGAAAAAACCCGGCACAATGCCGGGTTTTTGTTTTTAGATAGTTTAGCATCAGATTCGAATGGTTCTTGGGTTAGTGAATCTGGATTTGATGGGCAGTTGGCGGAGATTGGGGTTGCGGGCAATAAGGTTTTGTTGTTGAAGCCATGTACGTTCATGAATCGAAGTGGTCAGGCTGTAGGTAAGGTTGTTAGGTATTACAAATTAGCGCCGAATGAGGTTCTTATCGTGCATGATGAGCTTGATTTTGAGCCTGGTATGGTAAAGCTAAAAAAAGACGGTGGTCATGCTGGGCATAATGGTTTGCGAGATATTATTGTTCATCTGGGAGCGAAAGAGTTTTATCGTTTAAGAATAGGAATTGGTAGGCCTTTGCCCGGAAAGGCTGTTGCGGATTATGTGCTGTCCAGTCCTTCCAAGAATGATTGGGAACTGATTTTATCGGCTTTTGATTTTGCTGCAAGTTATATTGAACAAATAGTCACGGGTGATATGGCGGTAGTGATGAATAAATTGAATTCAAAATAAATGATTCATTGACAGCCTGAGTTTTATAATAGATAATGGCTGGGTTTTCCGATAACGGAGGGGTTCCCGAGCGGCCAAAGGGATCAGACTGTAAATCTGCCGGCTCTGCCTTCGGAGGTTCGAATCCTCCCCCCTCCACCATCAAATAAAAATATCCGCGGGTGTAGTTCAATGGTAGAACTCCAGCCTTCCAAGCTGATCACGTGGGTTCGATTCCCATCACCCGCTCCAAATTCAAAAAAATATTAAGCTCATATAGCTCAGTAGGTAGAGCACTTCCTTGGTAAGGAAGAGGTCACCGGTTCAAATCCGGTTATGAGCTCCATGTGTTGTGTTGATTATTAGAGGTGTATTTCAATGGCCAAAGAAAAATTTTCACGTAGCAAGCCCCACGTAAACGTCGGCACAATCGGTCACGTCGATCATGGTAAAACTACTTTAACAGCTGCATTAACCAAAGTAATGGCTGAGCTCCAAGGTGGAG
>Ga0208116_1000028_pt1 | contig 107810 bp, 104 predicted proteins | sample LakWasMeta9_HOW4_2_FD_183859 | JGI IMG/M metagenome (GOLD analysis project Ga0208116, IMG submission 183859) | Freshwater sediment methanotrophic microbial communities from Lake Washington under simulated oxygen tension - Sediment Metagenome... | ecosystem: Environmental > Aquatic > Freshwater... | reverse complement strand
ATACAGACTGTTTTCATCCTGTCAACATTTATTTTTCATCCTTTTCAGTCCGCTTTCAACTCAGTCACTTAATAATAAAAACAAATGACCAATCCAAAAACCCGCTCCTCCTGAGCAACCCCACCACACAAACTCCTGTTAGTGCCGTAGTGAGCTGGCTATTATAGCGAACTGGGTTTTTTAGTCAAGCGTTTATTTTAAATTTTCTTACCTGTGTTTAATATTTAAAAATCCTAGGTCTAAAAAAAAACAATAGATTCTGCGTTAGAATGTAACCTCATCAATTATCATTGGTATAAGCACATGAGTACCCCCGCAGCAATTACAGCCTTGGAAGAGACTAAACAAATTCTCGATACATCTGCCGAAACGAATCGCAATTTATTCATTGCCTTTAATTCCGTGCTGATAACATTATTAACCTTATGTTTAAGCGTCACCGATGAAATGCTACTATTGGATTCATCTATCATTGGATTACCACTCCTAAATATTGAATTACCAATTGGGGCATTTGCTACGATTGCACCGCTAGCATTAGTTGCCCTGCATTTTAATTTATTGCAAAACATTGATGTACATCGTGAAAAACTGATAACTTGGTGTCACTGTTGGTCTATCGTGCATCCATCACCAAGCGACAACATCAATATGCCTAAACAGTTATATCCATTTATGTTTGATTTTGCGTGGGTTTATGAAAATCACATTAGCTCAAAATCAATGGGTATGAAGCTATTGCCTAGACTGTGTTGGCTATTATATAGCTGGTTAGCTTATAGCGTATTAGTGATTTTTTTCGTACGTTTTGCCGAAGCGCAACACTACGGCTATATGCTTTGGCATTTATTTTTATTAGTGTGTGATGCCTTGGTACTTCATTGGTATTGGACTGGGCTTTCGGATCAACCTAAACCTACGGCATGGCGATTCATTATCGGCATTATTCTGATACCTTTTATCACCCCATTTTTATGGTTACCCCAAATAAAGCATAAACTGGCACTATGGCGGTTAAAACCAGCCAAATTAATATTTTTATGCTTAAGCAATATGGTGGCGTTATGGACATTAGTGTTATTTACCCTGATACAACTGCATATCGATTGTAATAACTTGCACCCCACTATTCGCAACGTTCTTGCTTGTAATACAAAACCAAAGTTGGTTGAGTGGGCTTTAAACCTAGAAAAGCATTATAGTTTAAATCTAGTGCCACGTCTTAGCTTACGAGTGTTTCGTATTCCCCTTCCTAACAACTTTCTTGCGCTCGAACGCTTGTTTGAGAATAAAAAAGACTTTGAAATTTGGCAAGAAAATAAGAATAAAACTCTTGATTTGTCGGGGCGGCGATTAGCATTTGCAGACTTTGGCGACGCACAATTACCACATGTCGCACTAAGTGGGGCTCAATTACAAGGTGCTTGGCTTGGTAATACTAATTTGCAAGGTGTGGATTTTAATGGTGCCAATCTGCAAGGTGTGGATTTTCATGAAGCACATCTGGAAGCCGCGTCTCTTGATGGTGCACATCTGGAATATGCGAATTTTCAGCTTGCCAATCTGCAAGGCTCATCTCTTAATGGTGCATATCTGGAAGCCGCAAATCTTGGATTAGCTAATCTGGAAGGCGCATCTCTTAATGAAGCAGATCTGGAATATGCCTTTCTTAATGATGCACATTTGGAAGGCGCGTCTCTTAATAAGGCTCATCTGAAATATGCGTCTCTTAATAAAGCTCATCTGCAAGGTGCAGATATTGAGAACGCCCAGTTGACATCTGCCGTATTGATACAGACATCACTGAAAGGCGTATTAGTAACAATGGAGGGCAGTCCATTTGCAGGCAGTTGGCTAGAAAAACCTGACTGGGAAACACCGTGCGATTTTGGCACTCTTAAAAATCAATCATGGGCAAAGACAGAAAAAGTTAAATCTCTGCTTAAGGATGCAGAACAACGGCAACAAGTTAATATATCCCCACCGTTACCAAAAGAGCCTACCCCAAAAGATTTCAATAAAACTTGGTTAGAGCAACTTTGTAAGGATAAAGATATAACGAAAAAAATGCTAACGTTATTGAAGAACTACAATCATAGTGTCCCCCCCCTTACCAAAGACGCACGCGACCACTTAAACAAGCAAGAAACCTGCAAACCCTATCGTGATTTGTTACCCACAGAGAAGAATACTAGCAAAACAGAATAGAATACGCTGAGAGCGTGAATTAATACGACTGATGCGCCGCCGATGGTCGGGCGGCACATCTATTGGGCTAATCAAACCACCTCAACCCGTGCAACAACCGTTTGCCGACTTGATAAACTTGATTACTGCTGACTGTACTCAGATAAGGCTAATCAAACCACCTCAACCCGCGCAAATTTTCGTTTGCCGACTTGATAAACATGGTTGCTGCCGATTGCTAATAGCAGTTTGGTGTCGCTGACTTTTTCGCCGTCTATTTTTACCGCGCCTTGGTTAATCATGCGGATGGCTTCTGAGGTGCTGGCGGTTAAGCCTGCTTCTTTTAATAGAGTGGCGATTGCGCAGCCTGTGGAGTCGCTTTTAACGGTTACTTCATCCATTTCATCGGGCATTGCGCCGCGTTGGAATCGGGCTTCAAAATTTTCCAGAGCTTTTTCGGCGGCTTCTTTGTTGTGGAAGCGTTCGACTATTTCTTGGGCTAACAGCACTTTGTAGTTGCGTGGATTCGCGCCTTGTTCACATTCTTGCATCCATGTTTTTATTTCTGGCATGGGGCGGAAGCTGAGTAGTTCAAAATAACGCCACATGAGTACGTCAGAAATCGACATGAGTTTGCCGAACATTTCATCTGCTGCATCGGCTATGCCAATGTAGTTGTTCAGTGATTTTGACATTTTTTGTACGCCGTCCAAGCCTTCTAAAATCGGCATGGTGATGACGACTTGTGGTTTTTGTCCGAATACTTCTTGTAATTGTCGCCCCATTAATAAGTTGAATTTTTGATCGGTGCCGCCTAGCTCTACGTCGGCTTTCATGGCAACAGAATCGTAGCCTTGTATTAAAGGGTATAAAAATTCATGGATGGCGATGGGCTGACCACTTTTGTAACGTTTATTGAAGTCATCACGTTCCAGCATTCGTGCTACGGTATTTTTTGCGGCAAGTTGAATGAGTTCGGCGGAGGACATGGCGTTCATCCATGTGGAATTAAACACGACTTCGGTTTTAGCAGGATCTAGAATTTTAAAAATCTGGTCTTGGTAGGTTTGGGCGTTGGCTAATACGTCTTCACGCGATAAGGGTTTGCGGGTGACGTTTTTACCTGTGGGATCGCCAATCATGCCTGTAAAATCGCCGATTAGAAATAATACGTCATGCCCTAAATCTTGAAACTGTTTTAATTTATTGATTAACACGGTATGCCCTAAGTGTAAATCGGGGGCAGTGGGATCAAAACCTGCTTTGATGCGTAGCGGTCTGTTTTCGGCTAATTTTTTGATTAATTCGTGTTCTACTAAAACTTCGTCAGTCCCTCGTAGCAACTGCGCTAATACATCTTCTTGCAAGGTCTTTCTCCTAGTTAATCTGAGTTAAAGGTTGCCATTATAGAATTACCCAGTCATTCGATAGAATAAAATTTTTCAGGTTTCGTATTAATTGGTAAAAGCTACAGAAAACACTTAAAATGACACCATAAAAACATCGCCACCCGTTTTTTAATATATTTCAAACGCTTAGCCAATAATTCATGAAAAATAAATTTTATGCCTCTTTGTTGATAGGGATAAGTCTATCGGTTAGCGCACTGCCCAGCGTTGCAAAAACCGCTCAGCCGCCTGCTAAAAAGCAGCCTTCGAGTGCTGCCAAGCCCAGTAAAACAAATGCAGCGAGCAGTAAAAAATCAGAGCCGCCCGCATCGAAAAAAACACCTGCCAAAACAGTCGCCAAACAAACTCCGAGCCAATCAAAGACCCATTCAGTCGCTGATACTAAAGACAGTAAACACGGCAAAGGCAAAACCCAGCAGCTTGCCGATACCAAAGACAGCAAACACGGCAAATCCAAAGCCCAGCAACTCGCCGATACCAAAGACAGCAAACGCGGCAAATCCAAAGCGCAACAACTCGCCGATGCTAAAGACAGCAAACACGGCAAATCCAAAGCCCAACAACTCGCCGATGCTAAAGAAAGTAAGCATGGCAGACATGGCAAAATAAAATCCCATCAAGTTGAAGACGAGCCGTTGTATGGCGAAGCCGATGACGGCGATGCGTCAACAGCTGTCGTAGAAGGCGAAGCAACGGCTGAGCCTGAACAGGTTACCGCACCCGATACTTACAGCGAAAACACCGCGCCAAAAAATAGCCCGCTGATTACTACACCCGAAAAATCCAGCTCGTTATTTTTTCCGCCCGCGCCCTCGGTGGCGATGAACGCCAAACCCAGCGACAATGGGCAAGCACCTGATAATCCGTTTATTGCCGCACCCCCAAAAGCAAGCAACCCAATGGCGAATAATGAGCGTGTCCACACCTTAATAACACAGGGCGCAAAGCCGTATCAGAGCATTGATAACAGTCACGAAACGTCGTCTGAATCCAGCGAAAACAATAGCCTGCTCATTCAGCCCAGCAATAACAAGCGTACTCACACCTCATTAGGTGCGCGTAACAACATTATCAACAACGCCAGCAACAGCGAAACCTCACAACAAGTCGCCAGTGCGCACGGTGTTATTGATGACACATTGCCTTCAGCGGGTGAAAAAGCAGGTTTATCCAATGATATGGTGATAGAACTGACCGATATTTTTGCGTGGGATATAGATTTTGCCAACAACTTGCAAGAAGGCGATCAATTCACTGTTTTATATGAAGAAGGCGCGGGTAACGCCCATAACCGCATTATCGCTGCACAATTTGTTAATCGCGGCAAAACCTACACCGCCATTCGCTATAAAGATAAAGAAGGCATCGTCAGTTATTACACGCCAGAAGGACGCAGTTTGCGTAAAGCGTTTTTAAGTTCACCGCTCGACTATGCGAAAGTCAGCTCACCGTTCAGCACCCACCGCAGACACCCGATATTGAACAGAATCCGCGCTCATAAAGGCGTTGATTATGCCGCGCGGACAGGCACACCCGTCAAAGCCGCAGGTGATGGTGTCATTCTTTCGCATGAAAACAGAGGGGCTTATGGACGCATGATTGTGATTTCACACGGCGAACATTACCAAACCGCTTACGCGCATTTGTCCAATTTCAGAAAAGACCTGCAAGACGGCGAACCCGTCAAACAAGGTGATGTGATTGGCTACGTCGGCTCATCTGGGCTTGCGACAGGCCCGCATTTACATTATGAATTCCGTGTCGATGGTGAACACCGCGACCCTGAAAAACTCGATTCACAACAAGCCATGCGTCTGCCTAACGGTATCTGGGAAGATTTCCACGCCCAAACCATTCCCGTGCTGACCCGCCTTAATCAGGCAAAAACAGGCACGTTAGTTGCCAAAAACTTATAGCACACCATGAGTGAACTCTATATTGGTCTTATGTCCGGCACCAGTCTTGATGGTATTGATGCCGCGCTGGTGGAATTTAACGACCATCACGTTCAACTGATTGCCTTTGAATATCAGCCGTTTTCCGATACCCTGAAAAATCAGCTTGCAGCAATCAGCGATGCCAACGCCATGATTTTTCTTAAAGACTACGGCGCGATGGATACCCAACTGGGACACTTATTCGCCGACATTATCAACACGCTATTGAGCAAAGCCAACATACCCGCAGCCGCTATTAAAGCCATCGGCAGTCATGGGCAAACCATCTTCCACGACCCGAACAGTGAATTGCCGTTTTCCCTGCAAATCGGCGACCCCAACATTATTGCCGAACGCACAGGCATCACCACCATTGCCGATTTTCGCCGCAGAGACATTGCCGCAGGCGGACAAGGCGCACCATTAGTCCCCGCATTTCATCAAGCCGTGTTCAGTCACCCGTCCGAACACCGTTGCATCGTCAATATCGGCGGCATTGCCAACATCACCATCCTGTCCAATACAGTCTCAGAAGCTGTCATCGGTTTTGACACAGGTGCGGGCAATATTCTGATGGATCAATGGATACAAAAACACCGCAGCCTTAATTACGACGCACAAGGCGCATGGGCAAAATCGGGCAACATTAATCACGAGCTGGTCAATCAACTCAAAAAAGACCCGTATTTTCAACTCGAACCCGCCAAAAGCACAGGCAAAGAATATTTCTCACTGGATTGGATTTATCAAAACATCAACGTGACCGATTACCCAGCCGAAGATATACAAGCCAGCTTATGTTATTTAACCGCCACCACCATCACCGACGCGATTAAAAAATATGCACCTGCCACCGAGCAAGTATTAATTTGCGGTGGCGGCATTCACAATGACTATTTATTGCAATTGATTGAAGAAAATCTGCATTGCCCTGTGAGTTCCACCGAACTGTACGGCATTCATCCAGACCACGTTGAAGCCATTGCCTTCGCGTGGTTAGCCAAACAAACCTTACATCATTTAACCGGCAATCTGAAAGAAGTCACAGGTGCGAATCGAAATGTCATCTTAGGTGGTATTTATCAGGGTAAATAATAATAAACTGTAGCTTGGGTTAGCTGTGAGCTTGTCGAACAGCGTAACCCAACATTTACCGGCGAAAGGAACGATACGGCGCAAGAACCCACAACCTCAAAAATATCAACCTTGATTTACCGTGCAGTAAATTTTTATACCCCTTGTTATCTAGGAATTTATCCATGAATATCGCCAGTATTTTTAATTATTGCGAAGCAGTCTTATGGTTTACCATTGCATTAACGGTTTTTCTGCGCCGAAAAAATGCCAATGTCAAACTCACCAAACTGGCTATATTGGTCAGTATCAGTTTTTTCTTTTTTGGTATTTCTGACCTCATCGAAGCCAATACGGGCGCGTGGTGGCGACCTTGGTGGTTGTTAGTGCTAAAGGCTTTGTGTATTTTATCGTTCGTGACCTGTTGGTATAAATACAGGCAAATCAACAAAGAAAATAACTAACTGAAAACTATGGATACCATCAGCATACGCGGCGCACGAACCCACAACCTGAAAAATATCGACCTCGATTTACCGCGCAACAAACTCATTGTCATCACAGGCTTATCGGGTTCAGGCAAATCTTCCCTAGCCTTCGACACACTGTATGCCGAAGGGCAACGCCGCTATGTCGAATCCTTATCCGCCTACGCTCGGCAATTTTTATCCATGATGGATAAACCCGATGTGGATCACATTTCAGGTTTATCACCTGCGATTGCCATCGAGCAAAAATCCACTTCCCATAATCCGCGCTCCACCGTCGGCACCATTACCGAAATTTACGATTATCTGCGCTTGTTATACGCCCGCGTCGGTACGCCGCAATGCCCTGAACATCACACCTCATTACAAGCGCAAACCATCAGCGGCATGGTTGACCAACTGTTAGCGCAACCCGCAGAACAACGCTGGATGTTACTCGCGCCCATCGTTAACGAACGCAAAGGCGAACACACGCAACTACTCGCCAATTGTCGCGCCCAAGGCTTTATTCGCGTGCGCATTGATGGTGTGATTTATGAGTTGGACGAACTGCCTGTTTTAGATGCCAAGAAAAAACACACCATTGAAATCATCGTTGACCGTTTTAAAATTCGCCCCGATGTGGCGTTGCGCTTATCGGAATCCTTGGAAACCGCGCTCCGTCTTGCCGAAGGTATTGCGATCGCCGTCTGTATGGACGATGACAACACCCTGTATTTTTCTGAACGCTACGCCTGTCGGCATTGCGGCTACACCTTAAGCGAACTCGAACCGCGCATTTTTTCCTTCAATAATCCTAAAGGCGCGTGTTCAACCTGTGACGGCTTAGGTATCAGCCAACAATTTGACCCTGAATTGGTAGTCGAACACCCCGAACTCAGCTTGGCAGACGGCGCGATACGCGGCGGCTGGGACAAACACAATCCCTATTTTGCGCCGATTTTACAGGCACTCGGACAACATTACGGTTTTAATCCCGATACTCCGTTTGCCGAACTGCCCAAAGCCGCCCAAAATGCAGTGCTGTACGGCACAGGCAACACCGCTATCGAATTTGCCAACCACAAAAAACAGAAATTTGCAGGCGTATTGGCGACCTTATACAAACGTTATAAAGACACCGATTCACAAATGATGCGTGATTATTTCGCCAAATATCTCACGCAAACGCCCTGTCCTGCCTGTGGTGGCGCACGAGTCAACACCGCCGCCCGCAATGTATTTATCGAAAACCTAGCCATTCATTCTGTCTGCCATTTTTCCATTCGTGAAGCCTTGGCATTTTTCCAGCAACTGACACTAACAGGTCAACGCGGCGCAATCGCAGAAAAAATCGTCAAAGAAATTCAAGAACGACTCACCTTTTTAATCAATGTCGGCTTGGATTATCTGAGTTTAGACCGCAGTGCCGACACCCTGTCAGGCGGTGAAGCGCAACGTATCCGCCTTGCCAGTCAAATTGGCGCGGGGCTGGTTGGCGTGATGTATGTACTCGATGAACCCTCCATCGGCTTGCATCAACGCGACAATCAACGCCTGCTTAATACGCTGATACAACTGCGCGATTTGGGCAATACTGTGATTATGGTCGAACACGATGAAGATGCGATACACGCCGCTGATTACATTGTCGATATAGGACAAGGCGCGGGTGTGCATGGTGGACAGGTGATTGCACAAGGCACAGTCGATGACATTATTAACACGCCCGACTCGCTGACAGGTCAGTATTTATCAGGCAAACTGAGCATCGCTATCCCTGAAAAACTCACCGCGCCCAATCCCGATAAACAAATTATTGTCCGCAACGCGCACGGTAATAATTTGAAAAACGTCACCATAAACTTCCCCGTCGGTTTATTAACCTGCGTGACAGGCGTATCGGGTTCAGGTAAATCCACGCTGGTCAACGATACGCTCTATCGCTACGCCGCCAGAGCTATCAACCGCGCGGGCAGCATTCCTGCACCGTGTGACGGCATAGACGGACTGGAACAGTTTGATAAAGTCGTCGATATAGACCAAAGCCCCATCGGCAGAACGCCGCGTTCTAATCCCGCCACTTACACTGGCTTATTCACGCCGATACGCGAACTGTTCGCTGCCACCCACGAAGCCCGCTCACGCGGTTACAGCGTCGGACGTTTTAGTTTTAATGTTAAAGGCGGACGCTGTGAAGCCTGCCAAGGCGATGGCGTAATCAAAGTCGCCATGCACTTCTTACCCGATATTTTTGTGCATTGTGATGTCTGTCACGGCAAACGCTACAACCGCGAAACTTTAGAAATTCGCTACAAAAGCAAAACCATTGATGACGTGTTAAACATGACCGTCGAAGAAGCCGCCGAATTTTTCAGTGCCGTCCCCAGTTTAGCGCGTAAATTACACACCCTGATAGAAGTCGGTTTAAGCTACATCACCCTAGGACAAAACGCCACCACCCTCTCAGGCGGCGAAGCGCAACGGGTAAAACTCGCCAAACAACTGGCAAAACGCGACACAGGCAACACCCTGTATATTCTCGATGAACCCACCACAGGCTTACATTTTCACGACATCAAACAACTGCTATCCGTATTACACACCCTGCGAGACCACGGCAACACCATCATCGTCATCGAACATAACTTAGACGTGATTAAAACCGCTGATTGGCTGATTGATATGGGTTTAGAAGGTGGCGCAGGTGGTGGTTTGTTGATTGCAGAAGGTACACCGCAACAAGTAGCTGATAATGCTGTTTCTCATACGGGGCGGTATTTGAAGCGGTTTTTTTGAGTGAGCTAATTGTAAAAACTTGTTAGCTGCTTACGACTAAATCAAGATATACTAATTTTTTGAAAATTAGTATATCTGTGAAAATCATGAAAATTCCTGTTTCTCCGCCCTCTATTGATACGTTGTTAACAAGATTCAAGCTTGCAGAAAACTATGAGCTACTGACAAAATTATTGAACACGGAATGCGGCGCGACAGATAACCAAGGACGTTATTTACACTGGGATAAATTACGTTATTTAGAACCGCCTGAAGGATTATCACCTGAAGAATATTGGTTCGTAACCAAAAGATCGCGTCAATCCATATATAAAAAAATACCGTTTTTTGATAAACGTGGTCAAAATTTCCAATACTGTGTCACTGACACGATGCTCAAAGACTTACATTGGTTAGACCAACACTGTGCTGGTACGATTAATATGGACAAACCCATTATTAATACGCAAACCAGAGACACTTATCTAATCAGCTCACTAATCGAAGAGTCGATTAATTCCAGCCAACTAGAAGGCGCATCAACCACGCGGGATGTTGCTAAAGCAATGCTCAGACAAGGACGTAAACCGAAAGACCATAGCGAACTTATGATTTTTAATAATTATCAAGCTATGCAGTTTATTCGCGAGTATAAAAACGAAAAATTAACGCCCGCTATTATTCTGGAACTACACAAAATTCTAACGGATAACACATTGGATGATGTAAGTAGAGCGGGTAGTTATCGAATGGCTAGCGATGACATTCATATTGTTGATGGAGCAGAGTATCATGTATTACACACGCCACCCGATGCCTCGGAATTGCCCACAAGAATGGCAAAAATCTGTCAGTTTGCCAATGAACAGAATGAGCAAAATTTTATTCATCCCGTTATAAAAGCTATTGTTCTGCACTTTATGATTGGCTACGACCATCCCTTTGTCGATGGTAATGGCAGAACGGCAAGAGCATTATTTTACTGGTCGATGGCGCAACAAAACTATTGGCTAATCGAATTTATTTCTATCTCTAAAATAATCAAGCAAGCCCCCGTACAGTATGCAAAAGCCTATCTGCACACAGAAACTGATGATAATGACTTAACCTATTTTCTTATTCATCAATTAGAAGTCATCAGAAAAAGCATCCAAGCTTTACAAGATTATTTAAGAAAAAAAGCGGTGGAATTGGAAGATGTAGAAAAACGCTTGGATAACCCGTCTTTGCAGGGTTCATTAAATCATCGGCAACTGGCAATCATAAAACACGCATTGAAACACGCAGGATTTGAATACAGCATACAAGAACATAGCACGGCACATAACATCAGTTATCAAACTGCCAGAACAGATTTATTGACCTTATCAGATAAATTCAACCTGTTAAGAAAACGTAAATATGGCAATAAGTTTGTGTTTGTTTCACCGCCAGACCTTAATGAAAAATTAACTGTGCGATGTGGTTAATAGCAACAAGTAACTGGGTAAGTTGGGTTGCCGCTTTTTGGCAACCCAACTTACCCCGAACCGCAGCCAATATCACAACCGTTCATCACCATATTTTTATTGGATTGACATCAATCCAACCCGCACAAAACAAAGCAATTTATTCACAGGTGTTTAATTCAAGTAAGGCGGTATTAAAATCGGCTTCGTCGTCGGGATTCTTTTTAATCGACGCTTTTAAAACTGTTAATTTTTCATCGGTCGGTTTGAGGATGGTATTAAGCTCATCCAGTTTGCCACCTAATTCTTTTAATAACGGCTGGTCGTGATTTTTATGTGCCGTTAATAATTTTACTTTGAGTTTATTTCGTTGGCATTGCTCAGGATAAACCTGTTTTAGCAGAGTAATGGCTTCTGTAACACATTTACTATCGGCAAAAACGGGGTTTGAAAAAACCGCAACGAAGATAAATGCAAAGGTGATTTTATATTTAATCGGTTGGTTATGATGTTGTGAATTATTTTTATATGGTTGTTTCATTGTTATTCCCCCAGTTTTACCCTTGTGTAGTGTATAAAATGCAATATCAATGTTATTGCAGATGATAACTTATAATTATAGTGGTTACCGCTTTTTCTCTTGTTGCCTACCATGCGTTGCGGTAAGTTGTTTGCAGAAACTCGGCAGGTACAAGTGATTTAAACCTGCGAGGTTTTTAAAACCTCGCAGGTTTATTTATACCGTCGAACTTATTTAATATCAACTTATCGCATAGTATTTTATAAATACTGTTTTATCGTAGCTATTAATGACAGCGGCGATGTAAAAGGCGCGTAGCGTTTAATCGGGATGCCGTTTTTATCAATTAAAAATTTGGTAAAGTTCCATTTGATGCAGCGTGATCCTAATAGACCAGACTGCTGTTGTTTTAAATATTGATATACCGGCGCAGTATTTTTACCATTCACGTCTATTTTTGCGAATACGGGAAAGGTAACATGAAATTCCGTTTGGCAAAATTCGGCTATTTCATTATTACTTTTAGGTTCTTGCTTGCCGAATTGATTGCAGGGAAAAGCTAAGATACTGAATTGATCTGGATTTAATTGTTCATAAAGCTGTTGTAATTCTTTATATTGCGGGGTAAAGCCACAATAACTGGCAGTATTGACTATCAATAATACTTTGCCGCGATAAGCACTTAAGGCTTGCTGTTGTTGGTCTATGGTTAATACTGAAAAATCATATAGCGTTGTCATATTGATTCCTTAATAAAAAATGACATTACAATAAAACCTCGTACGTTGGGTTAAATCAGTAACTCCCCACATTCGGCTATCACTTTATATGGCGGGTCAGTATGTCTGAAAAAAACATAATCTGGCAATTTATAAAATAGATAATCCATCATTAACACGTCACGCTGTTTTAAAACTATGGCACTTAACGACGGGTATATCGATGTTTAACTCCAACGGGAAAATATTCAGAGTCGGCAAAGTTATGCAGGGTAATGAGCGGGGTTTGGCGTTCGCCGGGGGTGTAGTTGGCAAACTCGCTATTAAGCCGTAACAATTGGGTGCGAATGGAGTCGGCAATAATGGGTTTCATGGCATTATCAGCGGTAATATCGGGCAGTAATTCTACTGCGATATGTAAAAGCTTGTCGCCGTCTTGTGTGTCCTGTGTTTCCAGCACAAATTTACCTGTCAGCCATTGCATGATGTTGGCTTGCTCTAATCCGACAGTGACATTTTCAGGGTAAATATTGGCACCGTAATAAGACACGGTAAAATCTGCCCGTCCAAACACATAGACAAACGGCAGGTTGCGCGGTTGAAAATCGTCAGGCAAACCTAATTCGGTCAGCGACATAATACCTTGTGCCTGTAAAAAGTCCTGCATCTGGGCAAATTCAATCACGCCGCCTTTATCGGCGATGTGATAACGCACTAATGGCACGGTGTTTTCACCCGATACCACTAAGGTTTGTTCGTGCGTTTCAAAAAAGCGGCTGTTCGCATCATATTGAACCAAGGTTGGCAAACGCGATTCACCAAATAATTGCCGCGCTGCGTCGGGATGGGCGGCAAGCCAACGCCGTATGGCAATGCTGAACGGTGTTTCATTGCCCAATACGCCGCCGTCTGCGGTGCCATACAGTGAAGCGGAATCAAAACACGGTGCGGTTGAGCCAATACGCTCACTCAGTAATTCACGCCATTCTTCGCTAAACACTTCACCTGCAAACACCAGTTTAGGCTGGTATTGTGACCAGTTAATGCCTTCGGCTATGCCAGCATCAATGACATCTTTGACAAACGGCGGATAACCGAGCAATACGGTTTGTTCAAACTGTGGCGACAATTCTCGCACCACGCGAAAAATTTCCGCTTTATTATTACCCGCTGTTGCGACCATCAGCGGATAGCCTTTGTGTGCCAGATGCCAACAGCAGGAGGTGGTAAATAAACCGCCGACCCAATTACCCAATGCAAAACACACTATGGCTAACGTGTTGCGATTGTGTGCCTGAAAACTGTCACGGAACACCTGCTCGAAACGCACGGCAATATCCAGTTCATACGCCGCCGAACGCGGCCAAAAAGTCGGCTTACCCGTTGAGCCTGAAGAAACGGCAATGCGATCCGCGCCTTTCAGACTACCGCCAAAACAGCGGTCTGGTAGCGGATACGCCTGCATATAATCCGCTTTATTCATTAACGGCAAATGGATAAAAGACGCATAATCGCCAATATCCGCCGAATTAATCTGCTTTGCGGCTAAAAACTGGCGGTAAGCAGGCACTTCAAGCACGCAACGCTGAAATAACTGTAATACTTTGTCTTCGGCATTAACGCGCTGTTGTTCCGTTAGCAGGTCATCCAGCGAGGTGTTGAAAAAGTGGTCGAACAGAGGCTTGTTTGAAGTAGCTGACAGAGTAGACATAAAAAACCCGCTAATAACAGAATCCAGTATGCAGATAGTATATGGGTAGAAAGATGGCGAAACCAATATAAAAACAAGGTTCGCACCTCAGTTCAAGTTTACTCCATTGTCTCATTCACAAGTTGTGGCTTGTGAATGTCTGCCGTCGGCACATCTGTAATTAGCAACCATACGGCAAAAACTGCCTGCCCTACAATAAAATTCCTGCTTCCAGCCGAATCGTGCGCCCGCATCGTGCCGCTAATGCGTGGTCGTGAGTGACTAAAATCAAGGTGGTTTTATGTTCCGAATTCAATTCAAACAATAAATCAATAATATACGCTCCTGTTTTACTGTCCAAATTGCCAGTCGGTTCATCGGCAAATAAAATCGCAGGTTTGGTGACAAATGCTCTCGCCAAGGCAACGCGCTGTTGTTCACCGCCTGATAATTGTTTGGGTGTATGGGTCAGGCGATGCGCTAAGCCGACACGCTCCAGCAATGCCAGTGCCGCTGGTTTGGCGTTTTTATCGCCGCTTAATTCCAACGGCAGCATGACGTTTTCCAATGCGGTCAAGCTGGGCATGAGTTGAAACGACTGAAATACAAAGCCAATCAAGGCGTGGCGCATCGCGGCTCTGCCGTCTTCATTCATTTTAGTCAGGTCTTTACCGTCAATAAAAACCGCTCCTGAACTGGGCGTATCCAGCCCTGCTAATAAGCCGATTAAGGTTGATTTACCTGAACCCGATTCACCCACAACGGCAATACTTTCCCCCGATTTGATTATCAAATCCAAGGATGACAGAATATGCAGCATCCCATCCGCCGTCGGCACTGACTTTCCTAGGCTTTCTGCTACTATAATGTTGTTTAATGAGTGATCTTGAGATTGCATAATGGCTAAATTTTTGTGTGTAGTAATAATGGCGTTAATGTCGCAGACTTTGATGGCTAAGTCGATAGTGGTGTTAGGCGATAGTATCAGCGCGGCGTATGGCATAGACGTGGCACAAGGCTGGGTGGCGTTAGTACAGAAAAAACTGAACGACACGCACCACGATTTTACCGTCTATAACGACAGCATCAGCGGCGATACCAGCGCAGGCGGTTTGGCGCGTATCGACCAAGCATTAAGCCAACATAAACCCAGCGTGTTAATTTTAGAACTGGGTGCGAATGACGGCTTGCGCGGTTTACCGCCTGCGCAAATGAAAAGTAATTTAGCCGAAATTATACGCCGCGCTCAACACGCTAATGCAAAAGTTTTATTATTAGGTATAAAAATACCGCCCAATTACGGCAAGCGTTATATCGAGATGTTTTATAACGTCTATCCGCAATTAGCCCAAGAAATGCACATCCCTGTGATTCCTTTTTTATTAGAAGATATTGCCTTGACGACTGGCTTAATGCAGCCTGACGGACTGCACCCCAACGCCCAAGCACAACCCATTATTGCCGAAAAAATCTGGCAGCAATTGCTGCCATTACTTAACTAACCGAGAGAAACATGAGCTTATTAACGCTGGAAAAAGCCAATCAAATTATAGACAACGCTATTAATAAAGCCCGCGAACTGAATTTATCGCCGCTTACCGTGGTAGTATTGGATGAAGCGGGGCATTTAAAAGCCTTACAACGCGAAGACGGCGCGAGTATGATTCGCCAACAAATCGCGACCGCAAAAGCATGGGGTGCGGTCAATATGGGGGTTTCGTCACGCAGTCTGGCGGGTGTTGCAGTGCAACGTCCTGATTTTATGAATGCGCTGGTCAATATTGCCGACGGCAAACTCATGCCCGCACCGGGTGGCGTATTGATTCGTGATACCGATAATCGTCTTATCGGTGCCGTCGGTATCAGCGGCGACAGCTCGGATCAGGATGAGCGTTGTGCGATTGCCGGCATTGAAGGCGTGGGTCTGTTTGCCAGTATTTAACATCGTTACCGTTCGCCCTGAGCTGTGAGCCTGTCGAACAGTCGAGCGGCGAACGGTAAATCTGCTCATAATGTCGTCACAACAACTTGGTTAGCCTACTATGTCAGAATCCCTAGAAAACGCCGACAAAGCCAGTTACCAACGTTCCGAACCCGCTGGGTTTTTAGAAAAAATCGGCGTTCAATATTACCAATACCTATCTCAAAAAGCGGGCGTGGGTGCGATAAAAAACATCGCCATTGATGATTTGCCGCCCGATGAAATTATGGCTACGCTGGCAAACAGCTTAACCAACTTTGCCGCTATTATCGCGTTTAGTATTGGCGCGTTGACCACTGTAGTCAGCGTCTGGTTTGAATGGGAATACGAAGGACGCATCAGCGATGCCCTGTATTACAGCGGCTATGCCTTAGTAATCCTCGCTATGTTAGCCGTGGAAATGACAGTGTTATTCTGGTTGGGACTGCGCACCGTACACGGGCTTGCCTGCATCACAGGGCATCATGGGTCGAATGATGACAGTTTAGCCGACGCGGATACCGTACCGAATATGCTCGCCCGCGCCGCCTTGGAAGTACCTGATCCTGTCATTCATTACCTCGGCATAGACCCGCTTAAACACGTTCCGAAAACCCAACTGCTGTTTGTCGGCGTGCTATACAAAGCTAAAATATTATTAAGCAGCCTGTTGATAAAATTCATATTGGTGCGCGTGTTCGGCAAAGGCAGTTCACGCTTGGGCTTTCAATGGGTCGCCATTCCCGTCACGGGAATATGGGATGCGGTTGTGATGTACAAAGTCGCCAGAGAAGCCAGATTACGGCTGTTCGGCAGCCGTCTGGCGCATCATATCGCCGATGATATTATGCAGCCTGACACACTGAATAAACTATCGCCTAAAGCCAGAGAAGGTGCAATCCGCGCCATCGCTACCATGATGGTATTATCACAAAACCACCACCCCAATATGCTGGTGTTATTAGTGAAGATGTGTGAATCCTTTGCCATAGAAGACAGTCGTGAATATGACAACTGGGAGGATTTTATTGCCCTGCTGAACGAAGTCACTGAACACGAACGCTATTTTATTTTAGATTTACTGTGTGTGTCCGCCGCGTTCGATGGACATTTATCAGCTCTGGAACGCGAACACCTGCCCGAAGCCTTCGCTGAATACACCGATGTGTATATGCGCCGCATTGAAGAGTTGATAGCAGCGTTATTAAACGGACATTTACACAAAGCAAAAGACCTGTGTAAACTGGATTTTGAAGCGGGTTAAGCAGAAAGCATCGTACCACCTGCCCTATATGATTTACCTCAAGACCCCATTTTATCAATAGTGGTTTTTATATCCATAATTCTTGACTGTAACACTAGGAATAGTCATAATTTTATTTTTATTTCAAATAGATAGAGAGTATATATGTCCAATCCGATTATTTTTACGGACAGTGCGGCAAATAAAGTCAGCGAACTCATCGCAGAAGAAGGCAACGATAACCTGAAATTGCGCGTGTATGTGTCAGGCGGCGGCTGTTCTGGTTTTCAGTACGGTTTCACCTTTGATGAAGAAGTCAACGAAGATGATACCAGCGTCGTCAACGGCGGCGTAACCGTATTAATTGACTCCATGAGCATCCAGTATTTAACGGGTGCTGAAATTGACTATAAAGAAGATTTATCAGGTGCGCAATTTGTAATTCGTAACCCGAATGCAACCACGACTTGCGGTTGTGGCTCGTCTTTTTCGGCTTGATATAGATTTGTGGGTCGGGTTACGCTAATCCGACCCTATTATGCTTCAAGCCTATCATCCTGTATTACCCTGCAATTGTGCCGCTCGGCTTCCTGATACCAGAATTTCGCTTTTTCAAGGTCACTTCCAACATAAAATGTCGCGAGTTCATTAGCTGCGAAATAACATTTTGCTTCGTATGCTTCAAGAAAAAGCTGCTCTGCTTTTTCTATAGATTTTTCATGGACAGGATGCCAATGACCCAAATATGTGTATGCTAACATTCGCTTAGCCTCACCATCTCCAGTAGCAGATAATTTCTCCAATTCCTCCTTTGCTTGTACAGCATATTCTTCGCTTTTCTTTACATCGGTTGGAATTGCTTGAATTGGATAGGAAAAACCTTCGGTTGAATAACATCTACAAGACATATCAAGCAATGCTAACGGATGTTTTTCATCAACAAGGCGTGTAAGAAGAGCAAACCCTTCTTTTATTTTTCCCGCTTGTTCTAACTCGGAAATATTAAAATATTCTTCATTATTCATTTTTGCACCTAAATTAGTATTAACTTATCCAATTTGATTTGATATATTCGTAGACGGGTAGTGTGTCATAGCGATTTAATATTATTCATAGCAAAGATTACACCTTATTTTAACTTCACATAGAGATCGAAAATGGCAAACTATAATACATATCTGGTTGTTTTATCTTATATCGTTTCGGTCATTGGTTCTTTCGGGGCATTAATAGCTGTCCGCGAGGCACTCAAACAAAAGTCTGGTGAACGAGGCGAATTGGTTTTTGCTGCCTCATTGTGTTTAAGCGTCATCGGTATTTGGTCGATGCACTTTATTGGGATGCTGGCATTCAATATGCCTGCTATGAATATGAACTACAACTGGTGGCTGACCATTTTATCTTTGCTGGTCTGCATGGGCGTAGTGTATATCGGCTTGACTTTCATGGCTGCCGCATTCAGCGTTGGCAAAGTAATTCTGGCGGGCATTTTCATCGGTGTAGGTGTTGCCGCCATGCACTACACAGGTATGTTGGCAATGAAAGTACAAGCTGATATGCAGTGGGATTGGAATATAGTGGCCGTTTCAGTCGGTATTGCTATAGCGGCGGCTATTGTTGCCTTGTGGCTGGCCATGCACGTTAAATATATATGGCAGATTATAGTCAGCGCGTTAGTGATGGGAATTGCGGTGTGCGGTATGCACTACACAGGTATGATGGCAGTCAATTTTGTCCATAATCCTGCTTTACCGCCTATCGAAGCGATGGATTTGGGCGTTGTTGCTTTCTCAATCATTGTTGTCGCAATGGACGTGATTATTATGATTATCGCAATGGCAGTGGTGGGCGCGAATAGAAACCAATTGGTTTTTAATAAATAGTAATTTGGGCGTGCAGGGTGGGCAAACAGCTTTATCATTTGCTCACCCACCCTTGTTCGATAAAAAAGGCGGGCAAAACAGCGTTGCCCACCCTGCAAAGTTACTTCGCCTCTTGCTGATCTTTCTTCATCATCAACCGAATTCCACGCACTGCCTGACGGGTTCTGTGTTCGTTTTCAATCAAACCAAACCGAACGTGGGTATCGCCGTATTGACCGAAGCCAATTCCGGGTGCAACCGCCACTTTCGCTTCCAGCAATAATTTCTTGGAAAATTCCAGCGATCCCATTGCGGCATACTGTTCGGGAATTTTTGCCCAGACAAACATGGTGGCTTTGGGTTTTTCCACTGCCCAACCGATGGAGTTCAAACCATCACACAATACATCACGGCGTTTGCAGTACATTTCCGCGATTTCATGCACACACTCTTGCGGGCCTTCAAGCGCGGCAATAGCGGCGATTTGAATCGGAGCGAATGTGCCGTAATCCAGATACGATTTGATACGCGCTAAGGCTGACACTAATTCTTTATTGCCGCACATAAAGCCCACGCGCCAACCGGGCATATTGTAGCTTTTGGATAGCGAGAAGAATTCGACCGCAATGTCTTTCGCGCCTTCGACTTGCAGAATGGACGGGGCTTTGTAGCCGTCAAAGACGATGTCGGCATACGCAATATCTTGCACTACCCAGATGTTATGTTCTTTTGCCACCGCGATAATTTTTTCAAAAAATTCCAGTTCCACGCATTCGCTGGTCGGATTGCCGGGAAAATTAAGAATCAGCATTTTTGGCTTAGGCCAGCAGTCAACAATGGCTTTGCTCAGTTCTTCAAAAAAATCCACACCGTCAATCATCGGCACATGACGTACGTCCGCACCCGCAATCACTACGCCGTAAGGATGAATCGGATACGCAGGATTCGGCACAAGCACCACATCCCCAGGCCCTAAGGTGGCTAGGGCTAAATGCGCTAAACCTTCTTTAGAGCCGATAGTGACGATAGCTTCCGTTTCAGGGTCGAGATCAACATCAAAGCGGGTTTTATACCAGTCACAAATCGCTTTGCGTAACCGTGGAATACCTTTAGATACTGAATAACGATGGGTATCAGGACGTTGTACGGCTTCAATCAACTTATCAACAATGTGTTGCGGCGTGGGTTGGTCGGGATTGCCCATGCCAAAATCAATAATATCTTCGCCCGCAGCACGCGCTTTGGCTTTCAATTCATTAACAATGTTAAAAACATAAGGAGGGAGACGACTGATTCTATGAAATTGTTCCATTTAATAGCTTGTGGGAATAGTGTTAAAAATGCTGTCTAAATTACTGTTGTTACTACAATATGTCAAATGGCAAACTATTACTGGCTTTGTCGGAGTGACAAAATTAAAATTACCGCTACTTTCTTTTTTCCTGAGTTTTATAAAATGACCTTTCCAATACAAGATTACGCCCTACTTGATGATGCTGAATGTGATGAGCGCATTATTGCCGCCAAAGCCAAACTGGGCAGTCGTTGTGTGGTACTCGGACATCATTACCAACGCGACGAAGTCTTTAAACACGCTGATTTTTCAGGCGATTCGCTGAAACTGTCCCGCGATGCCGCCCAATCAGAAGCGGAATACATCGTATTTTGCGGCGTGCATTTTATGGCGGAAGTCGCCGACATCTTGTCACGCCCTGAACAAATCGCCATTTTGCCCGATCTCGCCGCAGGTTGTTCTATGGCAGATATGGCAAATCTGATTAAAGTGCAAAAATGCTGGCAGGAACTTTCGCAGGTAATAGATGTGGAAAATACCGTCACACCTGTCACTTACATCAACTCTGCCGCTGATTTAAAGGCGTTTTGTGGTGAACATGAAGGCATCGTCTGCACGTCTTCCAACGCACAAAAAATCCTTGAATGGAGCTTTAGCAATCGGGAAAAAGTGCTGTTTTTCCCCGATCAGCATTTGGGGCGCAACACGGGCTACCGCATGGGCATTCCGTTGGAACAGATGGTAACGTGGGATTTTCATCAACCGATGGGCGGCTTGACCAAAGAACAGATTGAAAACGCGAAAATGATTTTGTGGAACGGCTATTGTTCGGTGCATCAGGCGTTTAAACCTGAACAAATCGACAACTTTCTCGCCCGTTACCCAGAAACCAAGGTTATCGCGCACCCAGAAGCCTGTTTTGAAGTCTGTCAAAAAGCGGATTATATCGGCTCAACGGAATACATTTTAAAAACCGTGCGTGAAGCTGAACCGAATACTCGCTGGCTGGTGGCAACCGAATTAAATCTGGTCAACCGTCTGCATGAAGACTGCAAAGCCCAAGGTAAAAATGTGCATTTCATGTCGCCGACGCTATGTATGTGTTCCACCATGTTCCGTACTGACCCGCAACATTTGGCGTGGGTACTGGAAAATCTTGCCGCAGGTCACGTTATCAACCAAATTTCTGTGCCTAGCGACCAAGCCGCATTAGCCAAAAAAGCCCTGAACAATATGCTGGAGGTATCGTACAAATGATAAATTTTCACAAGTTTACCTATTTTTCCATGACTTATGTGTTCATCGAAGAAGATGAAGACATTGTGTGTGAATACGAACAAACCAACGCCCCGCTTAAGGTCGCCGCAGATGGCAACAGCATCACATTTACACTAAAAAACATTGATCCCAATGAAGACAGCGAAGAATACACCACTACAGTGGTGCAAGCAGCCGATGATGAGTTTTACCTTAAATCATCGTATTTTGAAGATGCGGACGAGCCTTATCCGTTAAGCGTCGAAATATCGGATGAAGAAGTTAAATTCACCTTAGCGGGTGAAGATGAAGTCATGTATTTGTATGGTTTTTTTGATTAACTTGCGTTCGACATAAGAAGCTTTTATCCACGAAAGACACGAAAAATAATTGAATTACCGCACTCTTGGTCAATTCGTGGATAAAAAAGACAGATTTTGTTTAAGGTGGTTGAAAAACCGTTGCAGTCGGTTTCTTTCAACCATCTATTTTCTCAGTATTCATTCCAATTCCCACCTAACAAATAAAACTCTTTGATTTTATTAACATTTATTTTAATAAAAATTTATGGCATGAAAATAGCTAAATAGTCTGTAAGTTCATGGATTTTATTTTTACATGAAACTATTCATTCATATTTAACTGACTTTTCGGAGTAAACATCATGATAGTAGACATTATCCTTACCGGCGTTTTTGGATTGGCTATGTTTTATGCGCATATTTTTCTTAAAAATATGAACACTGACGAATAAGATTCACACATCAAGTTCACGACTGATCAATAAACCAGCGAAGTCTTCAAGACTTCGCAAGTTTGAGCGTTTTGATAGTCACTAATTTACTCAACATAATGCCATCCGTTCATATTGCATTCAGCAATCACCCGTTAGTATTTAGTCTATATTTAAAACGTGACTTTATTCATTGAAGCTCTTGTCAGAGATGGTTGAATAAACTTTGCAATGATTTACACACAGAGGTGATACGACAATGAACGCAATAAACCAAAACAAAACATCCAATATCGAACCTGATAATAACTTTGATGCTCTTTCACAGGGTTTTGATGGTGAACACTTTTATGGCTTGGAATACATTCTCGAAGACTTTTTCCAGAATAGCACAGTACAAGCGGCTGCACCTGCACAACAGACTGTCGATTGGTTCGGGTTGAATACCTAAGCAACTGAAGATGCGCCGATGATATAAAACCTGTCAATCGCGATAATGTGCCTGCTCTTCATCAAGCAACTCGGATACCACATAGCGGACGCTGAACAATACTTGTTTTAGTGTTGCACTATCACTGTGGCAGCATCAATACCGATTGCATAGCGCACTTGGGTGTAACCATAACTAATTGCATAATTTCATATAATTAGAGTGGTATATTTATAAACGTAATTTTTATATACTTCCCAATTTAAGCACTCTTAAGGAAGTAAAACGTTGAATCTGACAAGGACCGTTATCCCGCTATCACTTATCTTTGGTTTGGTTGTTATTTTCTATATTCGTTATGAAAATGCAGTAGTGAGTCACTTTTTAACAGAAGAAGATGGATTAATTGAGAATTTAAGCGCGATATTTTATCTCACTGGTTTTGTCGCCAGTGTTATTTCGATTTTTAGAAATCAATCTATACTTTTGCCCATCGTTTGCGCTGTAGCCTGTTTTTTCCTTTTCGGTGAAGAAACAAGCTGGTTACAAAGACTATTTGATTATCACATCTCTTTTATAGAAAATGAAAATCAGCAGCAGGAATTTAATCTGCATAATTTATACGCAGTGACAGGAGGGCATTTAACCGATATATCCAATGGATTTGAACTTAACACACTGCTGAATGTGCTGAAAGATTCTCAGACTTTATTTCAAATTGCTTTTTTTTGCTATTTTATAATCCTGCCATTTGCGCTGTATATTCCAAAAATCAACACACTGGTATTAAACACAGGCTATAAAAAAACCGACATCCGTTTCAGTCTTGTTATTTTATTGGTCATCGCACTGTCATTTTTTCTGGTTTTTAACTGCCCGCCAGATATTAAACACAATATAGCTGAAACAAGAGAAATGCTATATGCCTACTTTATTATGATATACGTTACATTTTATATATAAATTGGTAGTGCGGGTAATCGTGTGGCTATAACCCGTTGTTATCCCGTTAATAGTCGCCGAAGAAATAAATACCGACTTATCGGCGGCAAAACCATATAGCTCCAATAAAGATTCTGGTGCAGAAAACCAACTGGTTAATATTCTAAAAACAGATACAAATAATATTTGTTCATCTGAAAAGCTCAATAAATTCGACGCTATAAATAAACCTGCGAGGTCTTAAAGACCGCGCAGGTTTGAATAATATGTACCCGCCGATTTTTGCAAACAGCTTACCGATTAATTCATCGTTACCATGCACACACTTTAAAATCTTCACCTACCCAGCACGCCTTATCTTCTGTAGATCTTTTGGCTTCACCCCAGCGTGAATTAATGCCATCTGTGGTCAAACCGCTCACTTCAGCAACGCCTTTTTCAATAATAAACACACTTACATCAATAATACCATCAAGCAAGGGTTTATCTTTTTTAGGGTTTGCCAGTGCAAAAGAACCTTTTGTATCAGGTATAAACAGACACTTGCCTTTATATGACGGTGAACCAGCACTGTCTATCTGGCATTTTACAATTCTATCTGCCGCAATAGTCGGGCCACTTATCAACAGTAATACGGTTAGCAACGGGATTAATTTTTTCATTGTTTTCTCTTTGTGATGTTGTTGAATATAAAATCGCTCGTTCCCAAACTCCAGTTTGGGAATGCCTATTGCCAAGCTCCGCTTGGTGTGTCAGGGAACAAAACAGGTTTATTTTTATGCTAATAACGATTAAACGTCAAGCAGAGCTTGAGGGTAGGCATTCCCAAGCCAGAACTTTGGGAACGAGACAATTGGGGGAGAGGTAGGTTGGGTTGGGTTGGGTTTCGTTCCTCAACCCAACGTACGCGGTATCATTTTACTGAGCCACTATTATAATTTTCACGCTTAATATCATATTGATTTTCCATGCCTTCGGTTAGATTATAACCTTCGGCATTAAATAAATTGCCGATAAAAAATAAACGCATATCGATAATATAAGCGATTTGTTTCATTTTATTTTTTTCAATCATAATAATGGCAAAATGCGGATTACTATCTATCAATTGGATAACCAGTGTTTGCGGATTACTGGGGTCTTCTTTTAATGCACCTGCAACAATTTGTCTGGCTCTTTCTGTGGTGAGTACGGGATTAGTCGTGGGTAATTGTGCGTTTCTTGCTTGTTTTAATGCCTCTGCATTAAAGAAACCGATGTCATAGCTGAGCTTAGATAATAAGCAAAGTAGAATGATGCAAGCATAGACAGACAGTCCAATTTTTAAACGTCTTCTAACACGCGGATTAGATAATCTTTTAATAATAAAGCGAATTTTCGACATATAGGCTCAGAGTAAAATTAATTTGAAAATTCAATTATTTCTTTTTAGTTTCTTCTTGATTACTTGGGAACTAGCGAATTTCGTAATAATTTTGTAGATACAAGGTCGGGTTACGCTATCGCTAACCCTACCTAACGGCAATACCAGTTTATAAAAATGCGGCGTAATAAAAGCGTAGGAAAGAAATAAACGGTCGTTCTTTTTCCAGTAATTGACTGATTTTTTGTTTAGCATTTGGCATGGTTTTTACTACTTTAGCCAAAGTAGAACGGGCGTAATAACGTTCACTATTAAGGCGTGGATTATCTAAATTAAGTAATTGGATGGTGTAATTCGCTTTATCACTGTCTTTTTCGTTGGCAATAATAGAACAAACTTCTTTGTGATATGAAAAATATTCGCCAATATCCTGCACAGCAACTGGATTTAAAAAAAGATTAATATCAGTGTCACTGCCTTTTTTATGTCCACAAGAATGTACGTCTTCAGGACGGAATTCTTTTTTAAGTTCTGGATTGCACATATCACCATTACAAGAAGCAATTAAATTCTGATAATCAAAACGCAATGCTGGCTTAATTGATTGTTCGTCTATGTGTTCAATATGAGTATTTGTTTCGTCAATGCCGCGCTCACAATACGCACATAGTTTTTGTTGTTCTGCGATTAAGTGCAAACGTAATTGTGTTCTGCAATGCAGGTTGTCCCATGCGGCATCATTGATTAATTGCTGTTTTTCTTGTTCAAAAAAATCGGGCGAGCTATTTTTTTTGATATATCTCATACAGCATCCCGTAATTCTATTAAAAATGCCATTTCCTGCATAAATTCTGAATGCTCACTTTCTTTTGTCAATAATTGCAATTTAATTTCTTTTGCGGCTTCACTATTTTCTTTTCTATATTCAACAAACTGTCTGTATTGACTGTACAAATCAATCAGTTCTTTCGGTCTAGGCTCTGCGCCCATGATTTCAAACAAAATGGAATTTATATCAATACCAGACGGCGGATGCTGTAAATGTATGGGCTGAATTTTGCCGTTTTGTTTAGTTAATAAAATGCGATTTTGATAGGGAACGCTACTTAAAATTTGCGGTGAATGCGTGGCGACAATAAATTGATTATTTTTGCCAATATGTCCGTATATTTGCATGATTTTTTGTTGCCAAGCAGGATGCAAAGCAATTTCTGGTTCATCAATCAGAATAATCGAGTTGCGCGGTTCAAGCAGCATTAAGGCAATCACTCGCGCATAAAGCTGTTTTTCACCATCACTTAATTGTTCAATAGTGACTTGCTGACCCGCTACGTTGGTAAAAATAGGACGATTAAACTGTTCTTTAGATAAACCCGATAATTGCGTTAATAATTGAGCATCTAAAAACTTGGCATTAAATGAATCAACAGCTTGTTGTGTACGTTTATCGGGATTTGCCTCAAAACTTGCCCGTTCATGGCTAATAATATATTCCTTTATGTAAAATTCGGCATTTCCCAAAATGGCGGCAGTATCTATTTTTTTACTAAATTCATAATCAATCGTTAATTGTGAAATAGAACGATATGAAAAACTTTGCTGAGAGGATAAATAGATGATTCGCGGTGCGTCATAAGGTGGGAGTTTTCCAGTATTTTCTTCACTTAACTGTTGAATTTTTTTAAAAAGGGTAGCGATGTAATTATCGTTATTAATGCAACCTAATTCAGAAAGGGTAATTAAGACTTTTGACCGTAAAGTGGAATAGTATCGTTGGTCTTTAAAATTATCAAAAATCACATCCAATAAACTGGTTTTACCGCAACCATTTACCCCCGCAAGCACATTAATTACATTCCCCGTTTCCACGCTCGCTGTTTGTTCAGGCACAGGCGTTTTAAAACAAATTTCAATATCTTTTAATACGCGAAATTCTGTAATGTTTATTTTTTCAAGGTACATCGTTATTCTCAAAAAGTATTGAAGCCCATCAATCGCGACAGATGGACTTCCTTACGTCAGCCCATCCTATTTCATGTGTTTCGTGAAAGAAAACCTACCCCCGCAACGCCTTCAACACCGCCTGCATAGTCGCATTGGCATCACCGAATAACATCCGTGTGTTCTCCATCACAAACAATGGATTACCTACGCCTGCGTAACCTGAAGCCATACTGCGTTTTAGCACAATGGTGGTTTCGCCTTTCCAGCATTCCAATACAGGCATTCCTGCGATTGGGCTGTTGGGATCGGTGATTGCCGATGGATTAACTATGTCATTTGCACCGATGACGATGGACACATCGACTTTGCCCCAGTCTTCGTTGATTTCATCCATTTCAAAGACGATGTCATAAGGCACTTTGGCTTCTGCTAATAATACGTTCATGTGACCGGGCATACGACCTGCGACTGGGTGAATACCAAAGCCGACTTTTTTGCCTTTATCGCGTAGCAGTTTGGTGATTTCATAGACCGTGTGTTGGGCTTGGGCGACTGCCATGCCGTAACCGGGGATAATCATGATATTTTTTGCCGCTAATAATACAGACGCGGTTTCTTCGGCTTCTATCGGTTGCACTTCGCCTTCAATTGCTGCCGCTTCGCCGCCTGAGGCAGTACCAAAACCACCTGCAATCACGCTTAAGAAATGGCGATTCATGGCGCGGCACATGATGTAACTCAGAATAGCACCACTACTACCGACTAACGCACCTGTGACAATTAATAAATCGTTGTTGAGCATGAAGCCTGTTGCCGCTGCTGCCCAACCTGAATAACTGTTGAGCATGGACACCACGACGGGCATATCCGCGCCACCGATTGCCATTACCATGTGTACGCCGAAAATCAGGGCAATCACGGTCATCATGGCGAGTGGGATTAACGGGTCGTCGCCAGTGTCGATGGCTTGTAAAAACATCCAGCCCAACACGACAGAGGCGATTAATAAGCCTAAATTAAACCAATGTCTACCGGGTAACAATAATGGTTTGCCGCTGATTTTTTCGCTGAGTTTGCAAAAGGCAATCACTGAGCCTGAAAAAGTAACCGCGCCAATTAAGATACCGAGGTAAATTTCCAATACATGGATGGTTTTTTCAACACCTTCAATCACAACGGTGTTATCCATGAAGTTGGCGTAACCGACCAGCACCGCCGCCATACCGACTAAGCTGTGCATGATGGCGACCAATTCGGGCATTTGGGTCATTTCGACTTTTGAGGCGGCTATTACGCCAATCGAACCGCCAATTAAAATCGCTACAATCAAGATACTGTAGGTAGTAACCGACGCGCTTAAGGTGGTGGCAATAATGGCAATCGCCATGCCCAACATTCCGTAATAATTGCCTTTACGCGCGGTTTCCTGATTGCTTAAGCCACTTAAACTTAAAATAAATAAAATGGTGGCAACGATGTAGGACATCGCAACTAAACTGTGTGTCATCGTATTCTCCGATTATTTTCTGAACATTTCTAACATACGACGGGTGACTAAAAAGCCACCTGCAATATTGATAGAAGCAAGAAGTATGGCAAGTCCCGCTAATACTTTAACGATCATTTCAGGTTGGGAAATCTGCACTAACGCGCCGATAACAATAATGCCGCTGATGGCGTTGGTAACGCTCATCAATGGAGTGTGTAGCGAGGGCGAGACGTTCCATATCACTTGATAGCCGACAAAACAGGCTAAGACGAACACGGTAAAATGTGCCATAAATGATTCAGGCGCGACCGCACCGACACTGAATAACACTAAACCCGCTATCAGCAGCGGCAACAGCTCTTTAAACGGGTGTTTAGCAACTGACACATGATCGACAGCGGCGGCAGGTGCAGCCGCAGGTTTTGCAGGGGCTGCGGATAAGGTGGGCGGTGGTGGCGGCCAAGTGATTTTGCCTTCTTTAATGACGGTCGTGCCGCGTATGACTTCATCTTCCATGTTGACGTTCAGCAAACCGTCTTTTGCAGGACACAGTTCAGTGAGTAAATGGCGTAAGTTGGTGGAATATAATTGGCTGGATTGGTTGGCTAAACGGCTGGGTAAATTGCTGTAGCCGATAATGGTTACGCCGTGTTTAACGACGACGGCATCTTTTTCTGTCAGTTCACAGTTACCGCCTTGTTCTGCGGCTAAATCGACAATGACACTGCCCGCACGCATGGAAGCAACCATATCAGCGGTGATGAGTTTCGGTGCAGGACGACCGGGAATTAACGCCGTGGTAACGATAATATCGACTTCTTTGGCTTGTTCGGCAAATAACGCCATTTCAGCGGCGATAAATTCAGGGGACATGGTTTTGGCATAACCGCCTGTGCCGCCGCCTTCTTCTTTGAAATCCAGCATCAAAAATTCCGCGTCCATGCTTTCGATTTGTTCTTTGACTTCGGGACGAGTATCAAATGAACGTACGATTGCGCCCATGCCTTTTGCGGTACCAATTGCCGCAAGTCCTGCAACCCCTGCGCCGATGACTAAGACTTTTGCAGGTGGAATTTTACCTGCGGCGGTGATTTGTCCTGTGAAGAAACGTCCGAAATGTTGCGCGGCTTCAACGATAGCGCGATAACCTGCAATGTTTGCCATTGAGCTGAGTGCGTCGCATTTTTGTGCGCGGGACATTCTAGGTACGCTGTCCATTGCCAGTACGGTGGCGTTTTTTGCTGCCAGTTTGTCCATTAATTCAGGCTGTTGTGCAGGCCAGATAAAGCTGATGAGTCGCCCGCCTTCGGGGAGTAAATCAACTTCATGAATGCCTAAGTCGGGGTGTTGTTCAGGAGCGCGAACTTTCATGATAATGTCCGCCTCTCGCCATAATGTCGGAGCATCAGGCAACACCTCCACGCCAACGGCTTGATAAGCGGCATCAGAAATGTCGGCGTTTAGCCCCGCGCCGCTTTCTATGCAGACTGAAAAGCCCAGTTTCATAATGTGTGCGGCAGCATCGGGCGTAGTGGCGACACGTTTTTCGCCAAGATGAATTTCTTTAGGAATACCAATCTTCATACAATCTCCTATGGGGATGATTTAGTGCATAAAAAGCGAACGTCTTAGTTTCATACAAAACTAAACTTGCTGAGCATAGAAGATTGGCAGTCGGTTTTCAATAAAAAACCTGTTCTGAATAGTGGCTAACGGGTTTTTCTAAGTTGTTAGCTAATAATGCGGGGGCTTACAGAGACTGATTATCGGACAATGATGCACTATTTTCAGGTTCGCCCTGTAGGTAGGAGGCACTGGGATCAATGATAAAATTGCCGTTCATTGCGGTGCGCCCCAGCAGCATACGAAACTGCATATTGTCGCGGTTGGTGAGGGTGATTTCCGCACTGATGAGCGACTGCCCAATTATGAGTTGTGATTCGATAACATAACGCCGTTGTTTGTGACCGCCTGAATCAGATACAAGGCGGCGATCTTTAATGGGCGCGTGGCATTCAATCACTGTGCCGGTGTGTTTTTGCTCAGGGTGGATGGCAAACATCACCCAACGCTGTCCGCCTTTGCGGTAGGGATCAAGTGCGAACGCGTGCAGAGCAGACGACCGCGCACCTGTGTCGATTTTAGCTTTGATGTGCTGGAGATTAAGCTCAGGTAATGTCACCCATTCGCGCCAGCCTAATAAAGGGAGTTGTGTCATACTGAAATACGATGCTCGGCTTAGTTACTGATGATGTTGTCTGGCATTTTATTGCCCGATTTAGTATTCGTCTGCCGTCCACGGCGATAATGGTTGTTGCCGCGCTTTTTGTTGTTGCGGGCTTTTACCCGCCGTATATCGAGTTTTTGCTGATTGATTTCTACCGTTTTCAGGTGTTGAAATATATCCAGCGGCATTTCATCGGGTAAATTAACCAGCGTGTACAAATCTTGGATATTGACGTTGTTGATGTTGTTTTTATCAACGCCGGATTCTTCTATCAACACCTGTTTAAGTGTATCTAAATTGAGCTGGTGCTTACTGCCGACATTGAGACGATAACGCACCATTTTTATGTTGAGTTGACTGACAACAGGCGGCAATACTGCAATGTCGATTTGTTGCTCTACAGGAGTAATACTTTTACCTTTTTGCAGCAAATACAACAATGCCGAGGCACACTCTACACTATCAATACCCAATTCTGCTGCAATGGTGTTTATTGAGTTTCGCTCTGCCAATAAGTTTTCATTGGTTAAAATCTGTTGCAAGCTCTGTTTCAACAGCATGGCTTCAGCTATGTTATCCGGCATAAGGTTTATCACAATCCTTGCTTTTACCCATCTTAACCATGAATTTCAATATACGCTTCATCGCGTAAACGCCGTAACCAAAGCTCGGTTTCCTCTTCGATTTTGCGTTTGCGGATGGCTTCGCGTATCAGGTTTTTTTTGTGTTCTGACGCATTGTCTTTGTCTTTTCTGTCCAGCACCTGAATTAAATGCCAGCCGAACTGACTTTGCACCGGTTCGCTGATTTGATTGACGGTTAATTTATTCATCGCTTCTTCAAAGGGTTTGACCAGACTGCCCGGCTCTACCCAACCCAGATCACCGCCTTTGAGTGCTGAACCTTTATCATCGGAGTTACTACGCGCTAAGGTGGCAAAATCATCACCATCAGTAATACGCGCTTTTAATGCCAATATGCGTTTTTTTGCTTCGTCATCATCAATCAATTCGTTGGTTTTTATCAGAATATGGCGCACTTTAGTGGTGGAAATGACGTGATTATCAACGTCACTTTTTTTACCCAGCATTTTTATAATGTGAAAGCCGCCTGAGCTGCGAATGGGATCGGACACTTCATCAAGGCGCATTTTTCTCACGCCGTCAACCAGTTGCGAGGGAATATCATTAATACCGCGCCAGCCCAAGTCGCCGCCTTTTAACGCATTACCATCTTCGGACTCGCTGATGGCGGTTTGCGCAAAGTCCTGCCCTTTACGCAGTTTTTTAACCAGATTATCGGCTTTAGTCTGCGCTTTTTGGATTTCTGACGACGACGCGCTTTCTTTGACGGCAATCAATATATGACCTAAATGGTATTGGGTTGCCTCGTCACCTGCTTTTTCTTCAGTTTCCATGTAATGCTCAACTTCACTGTCACTGACTTTAATACGCGAGCCGATTTCTTTGGCGCGAATCTGGTTGATGACAATTTCATTGCGCATATTGTCCAGAAAGCTGTTATAGGAAATGCCGCTGTTTTCCAGTTCGGTACGGAATTGCTCAAGACTCATGTTGTTGCGTTGCGCAATATCGGCGGCTGAACTGTTGAGCATTTCTTCGCTGACCGACACACCTGCTTTTTCAGCAAGTTGGCGTTGTAATTTATCAATAATCATTTTTTCCAGCACTTGCTTACGCAGAACGCTTTCTGGCGGCAATTGTGCTTTACTTTCAGTCATTCTCGCTCTTATCGTTGAGACTTCTCTTTCCAGTTCGGCTTCAAGAATAACGTCTTCTTCAACTACTGCAACGATTCTGTCAATCGTTTCGGCGTAGCCGATAACGCTATTTATCAACAAACTGCAACACAGTGTCAGGACTATTGCTCTATTTTTTTGCTTCATCATTGTGTAGGTTTCCGATAACCATAAATATTTCGTTCAAAGAACTCATCCAGTCTTTCCCCGATACCCGTCAGTCCTTTCAGTTCAATTTGGAAGAAAACACCTGTTTGCGCTTGTCCTTGTGCAATTCCCTGATTGGTTCCTGCGGCAACAAGTCCTGTGTCATTAGTAAAGCTACTGAGATAATGCCGCCCTATGACACGAAAACGCCAGCAACAGTTTTCTTTTTCCAGACCAAAAAAGCCTTCTTGAGTTCTGTTATATAACAACGAGTATTGCCAACGTCCAACCACCGACCAATCATCATAAACAGGCCAATGAAAAGATACGTCACTTTGAATAATATCGTCCAACCTATTTGGTATTTGTGAATTTTTGCGGTAATAGTAGCCTGCATTAATAATTTCATTAGGCTGATTAATAAAATGAATCGCTGCCTTGCCTCTCGTAATATCGTTAATATATTTATTCCGAGTCACATCTTTAACACTCGGATCCCATTGCAAGCCAGTGTCAAAGGTAACGTGTTCGCTTAATTCACCGCTCAGTTCAGCAATAATCGGTGATGTAAAACTGGTTTCCACAGGATAAATCGGACTCACGTTGACCTTTCTATCCTGAAAATAGAGAATGTCACCAACACTCAATTTTAATTTTTCTCTGCCTGTCCCTGAATCAACCAGACGTGAGGTCAATGCCACTGATAACTGGTTGGCATCTTGTATTCTGTCTGAACCTGAAAAACGATTTTCTCTGAACAAACTGGCAAATACGAAATCGTATTGTGCCGTATCAAATAGCGGGATGTTGTCTTGCTTCTTATAAGGCACATAGAGATAAAACAATCGTGGCTCCAATGTATGCAACATGGCTTTACCACCAAGATTCATTTCTTTCTCAAAAAACAGCCCGCTATCCAATGAGGCGATAGGTAAGGTACGAGAAATATTACCCACTGTCCCTACTGCTTGCTTACTTAGAAAATACTCGGTGTGCTGCAAAGACAGTCTGGGAGTAATAAACGCACTGGCAGTTTGAAATGGCATTGCGATTGAGGGTTTAGCATTAAGCCGTTCGCCATTCACCTCTGTGCCGTGCTGAAAATACACCGACTCGCTTTCCATCGCCACATCCAGCGGAACGGGGGTTTTGAATGAGTGATTCAAATTCAGGTTGACTTGCGGCAGTCGTCGATAAGGCAGAACCAGCAGTTGAGGATCAATCCGTTGGTAGTTATCGGCTCTGGCGGTCAGAGACACGCCTTCTCTTACATAATTCACATCCGCTGAACTTCTGAGATAACTGAAATTAGGTAACGCCATCGCATTACCCAATTGATTAAAATAGTTTTTATCAGACACATAATTCAAATCGAAATTTGAAGTAATGTTCGGCGTGTAAACCGTGTGGTTGGTCATTGCGCCCAAATAGCGCGATCTGTTCAACTGACTGTCATCAGGCATATATTCCAATTTCACATCGCCTCTGGTCATCTCCTCTAAATAGCGGAAATTAGCACCCAGTATCAAACCTCGACTGGTCAGATAACGCGGTAGAAAAGTGGCATCATAATTAGGCGCGATGTTCCAGTAATAGGGCGCGTAAATACCGACACCGCCTTGTTGAGTATAGTGCAGTGACGGCGGCAAGAAGCCGGTAATACGTCGGTCATCCTTCGGAAAAGACAGATACGGCGTATAAAATACGGGTACGCCTTTAAATTCAATCCACGCATTTTTAACCGCACCTTTGCCCGATATATCATTCAACTTGAGTTCTTCGGCATGAAGCACCCAGTCCTGATTACCCGGTTTACAACTGGTATACGCCACGCCTTTGTAACGTGAAAAGGTTTTACTGTCGCGATAAACCACTTTTGAGCTGCCGCGCAAATGCGTGGCAGGGGAAATAAACAACGCGTCACGCAGTTTTGATTGATCGCTGGCTAATTTTATCGACGCAGAACGTCCGTATAATGCCAACTCATCTTCGTTGTAATACACATCGCCGTTTAAATCCAAAGTTTGCGATACCTTGTCATAGTTGGCGATATGCGATAACGAATGTTGATCGGCACGATTTATTTCCACATTACCCAAATAACTGCCGATTTCATTATCAAATATTTCTGCAAAATCCGAGGTCAGTTCCAGTGGTGCGGTGTCGCGGTTATTTTTACCCGTCTCCGCTGTCGCTTTAGCTTGTTGTGTAGCGGCATCAATTGCCCAAGGATCGTATTTTAATTTGGACGTAAGCGTTTCAAAATTCTGCTCATCGCTGTTATCAAACGCAGGATCTAACAGACTCAAACTGTAGTCACTCTCTTTAGCCACTTTCCGAACAGGATGCGCTTGTCCTTTAGGGTCAGCCCCCACTAACTGACAGTTCCAGTTTTCATCCTCATTGCTGCTATCACAATTCCAACCTGAATGTTTGTTGGCTGTCGTTGTACTGGAACTGCCCGATGTGGCGCGTGTTGCCGCTGGAGGCAATTGAATAGGCTCATCTGATGAACTGCGCGTGGTTTTTTCCGCACTCACCGCTGGCGTTGTTTCTTCTGCTACAGGCGCGTCGTCAACTGATTTTCGTTCCGTTGCGAACGGCATGAAAGATTCAACTGTTTCTTCCTTGGCAGGCGGTTCAGCAGGTTTGGCACGCTGGGTGATTATCGGCTCAACGGGCTGAACGGGTGGTTTCACCACAGGCACATCAGCGGGTTTAGGGCGTTGTACTGTTACAGGTGCTACTGGTGCAGCAATCGGTTTAACAGGACGCGCGGGTGTAATGGGAGCAGGCGTATCATCCACGACAGGCATATCGACTGGCTCAGTCAATGACGGTGAAAATTTTCTGGCAGGTTGCGGATAAGACTCTTCAGTCTGGGCAGGCGACTTTTCATCACCCACACAAAGCCACTCTTTCGTGTCTTTATCTTGCTTACAATCCCACGCTGTGTCATTGGCAAAACCGACAGGTGCATACAATAAGGGCAAAAAAACCAGAGATAATCGGCGGCTCATAGGCAATATTAACTTTAGTAACGTAATGTGTGGTAAATCGCATAGAATGCTGATTTATCATTTTACCTCAATTCAACTACCGCGTTATAACTAATCTATGATGATTGACGACTTAAGAACTCTCGCCATGCTCGACTGGCTGGAAAACGACCTGTTATTGACGATTAACCACTGCGAAATCGCTTCCAGTGATGCCAGTTTTCGTCGTTATTTTAGAATACACACCCCAGAAGGCTCATTCGTCATCATGGACGCGCCGCCTGACAAAGAAAAACTCGAACCTTTTATGCACGTTGCCGCCTTAATGGCACACGCGCATCTACACGTTCCCGCTATTTTTCAGCACAACCTAGCCGATGGTTTTTTACTGCTGGAAGATTTGGGTTCGCGCTGTGTATTGGATGAAGTTAACAGCCAAAATGCCGACAGTCTTTATCAAACTGTCTGCACAAGTTTATTAAATCTACAATTCAACACCGACTTAACCAATAGTCAGTTACCCGCTTATGACAAAGCTCTACTGGAACGTGAACTGGGCATTTTTGAAGAATGGTTTTTAGGGCAATATCTGGATATTGAAATCCCTGCCGACCTGTGGCAAAACGTCCGCGACATTCTTATTAATTCCGCGTTGGAGCAACCTGTTACCTGTGTACACCGCGATTATCATTCCCGCAATCTGATGGTATTGGAGGACAACAGCATCGGCGTGATTGATTTTCAAGATGCGGTGTTAGGGCCGATTACTTATGACTTGGTGTCATTATTGCGTGATTGTTATATTGCGTGGGATGCTGAAAAAGTGGAAAGCTGGATGAAGGTTTACTATCAGCAATTGTACGCTGTTCAGCTGATAGATTGTGAGTTGGCGCAATTCAAACGCTGGTTTGATTTAATGGGAATGCAACGCCACCTTAAAGCCATCGGTATTTTTTCGCGGCTGAATTTTAGAGACAACAAACCCAATTATCTGAACGACATCCCGCGCACTCTCCACTATGTCACCACGCAAGCCGCCGCTTATCCAGAATTTGCCGAATTCAGCGCGTTTTTAAACACCATCGTATTACCTGCCTTATGAAAGTCATGATTTTAGCCGCAGGGCGCGGCGAACGGATGCGCCCTTTAACCGATCACACCCCAAAACCGTTATTATCCGTCGCGGGCAAACCGATTATCGTCCACACCATCAACCAATTAGTGAACGCGGGTTTTACCGATATTGTCATCAACCACGCCCATTTAGGTGCGCAAATCGAAGCCGCGCTGGGCAACGGACAGCAATTCGGCGCGACTATTAGTTACTCGCCCGAAGGAGAACAAGGACTGGAAACCGCAGGCGGTATTATCAACGCCCTGCCCTTGCTGGGTGACGCGCCATTTATAGTGGTCAATGGCGATATTGCCACCGATTTTGATTTTGCCACGCTGAAAAATGTTCGTGTGGATTTAGCGCATTTAGTATTAGTACCTAACCCTGAACATCATCCTGAGGGCGATTTCGGGCTGGATGATACAGGGCTGGTCGATGAACACGCGCGTGAAGCATTGACATTCAGCGGTATCGGTTTGTATAGCCCTGAACTGTTTCATAACCTGCCCGCAGGCAGTCGAAAACTCGGTGGATTGTTGCGTCAAGCAATAAACAAACAGCGCGTATCAGGGCAGCAACACACAGGCTTCTGGCTGGACATCGGCACACCCGAACGTCTGCAAGACCTGAATGCGTATTACGAAAGTTCTATCATCAAACCTGCGAGGTTTTAAAAACCTCGCAGGTTTAATTTTCGTGGACAATTTTCATTTCACAAAGCTAATAAACTGCCGATAAGGTGAGTCATTTTTCCAAGTGAACGCCTCGGTGTAATAGTGCATTAATGCCAGATAACCCAACAAACCCAAGGTTATCGCTTTACGAATTTCCACGCCGAAAATCACCTGCGTCAGATAACCGACCGCGTCATCACCGTAAGCCTGCAACACAAACGCCAGTGCAAATGACAGCAACGGCAACACCACAAACACCGACAGCCGACATTGCTGGGCGATACGGTAAAGCACATTTTTCGGTTGGGCGTGGTGCTTGTTGTAATCATGCGTTACATAAAAAATATACGCGGTGGCATCGTGTACCAGACGCGGTACGAGGATGGCGAAAAAATAATATTGCTGCGTATATAAATAAAAACTGCTTAACACCAGCAACACATTCGCCCATAAAAACCAGCGACCAAACGCGGTATTCACATACCGCTGACAATACGCGGCACCGATTACCAGCAAGGCACACAAACCACCCGCAATGCTTTTAATCCATAATACTTGCTGCACTTCCAGACTATTATTTAAAAAAATACCGATATAAATAAACAGTCCCGCACTGACACTCAGCCACAACAATAAATAAAACGCCCATTCAGGCAGACGACATACTCCACGCGCCACGCCATGCTGTTGTTTAAGCACATGGTAAACCGTCCACGCCGCCACCAATACATACAATGCCCGATAAGGAATAAACAAACTGCCTACACCGAAAAACACTGCCAGCGCGAGTGTCATCCACACTAATTTGGATTTATAAGCAGTGAAATAATCGCTATTACTGGTCAAGACAATCGAGCTGGCGATAATATGCGGCGTGCCGAATAGCACCTGAAATAATAACAGATGGGTTGGACGACTCGGTAAAAACGCCTGTAACGCGCCTTGCCACCACCAACTATCCATTAACTGCAACAACACACACAGCGGAATAATGGCATACAGCCCCAATAACAGGCGAAATGAGACGGCGAGCTTGCGTGTTTCGGGCAGTTCTTGAATGGACAGGGCTGGCGCAGACATAAAGCAATCCTCCTCAGTATTGTTATTATTTTCAGCAAAAGGTAAGTTAAACTAATCGCAACCCTGCTTTCAAGTCCTTTTTATCACGATGAATTTTCAATTACACCCACGTTTACAACAAGACTGCATTACTATCGGTCGCTTCGAGTTATGCCGCTTATTAATGATGAATGACAGCCAATACCCTTGGTTTATTTTAGTCCCAGAGATTAGCAATCTGACTGAACTGTATCAGCTCGATAAAGCCCAGCGTGAACTGTTGATGGAAGAATCCTGTTATCTTGCCGAAAACTTAGCTGAGCTATTTCAAGCCGATAAAATGAATATTGCCAATATCGGCAATATGGTTGCGCAACTGCATATTCATCATATTGTGCGTTATCAAACCGATAGCGCATGGCCTGCGCCTGTCTGGGGGAAGTTTGCCGCCGTGCCTTATACGGACACACAAATCATAGAGCGAGTCGGGCAAGTGACAGCGCGGTTAAGTGAAAAATTGCAATTGATTGAATAACTTAAGCATGACTGCCAGTCCTTTAAGGACTGGCAGTCATTAATTACTCAGCCTCAGCCAACTTACTGTGATTCATCGAATAAGTAAAATACACAATCAAGCCGATAAGCAGCCACACGACAAAGCGCAACCAAGTAATCGCAGGTAAAAATGCCATCAACCCGCCACACGACAGCATTCCGAGTACAGGAAATAACGCGCCGAACGGGGCTTTAAACGGACGAGGCATATCAGGCTTGGTAATACGCAACACAATCACGCCCAAACAGACCAGCACGAACGCCGCCAGTGTACCGACATTGGTTAATTCCGCTAAATCACCCAACGGTATAAAGCCCGCAATGATAGACATAACGATGCCGCATAACACAATAACGCGCACGGGCGTTTGGGTTTTAGGATTCACTTCACTAAAGAACGGCGACAATAAACCATCACGCGACATGGCAAAAATAATGCGCGTCAAGCCGTAATACAACACCAGCATTACCGTGGTCAGCCCTGCAATCACACCCGTAGCCACCAATGCCGATGCCCAGCTATAGCCCAGTAAATTCAACGCATGAGCTACAGGTGATGACACATTCAAATCAGTGTAATGCACCACACCCGTGAGCAAACCTGAAACAATAATATAGATAACGGTACAAAACACTAATGAGCTGACCAAACCCAGCGGCACATCACGCTGTGGATTTTGCGCTTCTTCGGTTGCCGTAGACACCGCATCAAAACCGACATAAGCAAAAAATACCAACGATGCACCCGCTAACACGCCTGTGGTTTTTCCATCGGGCAAGGTTTGAAACCAGCCAAATGGCATAAACGGATGCCAATTATCAGGATGCACATTAAATGCCGCCAGCCCGATAAACACCGTGATGGTAATTAATTTAACTACTACCATCGCATTATTGGCTTTCGCACTGTGCTTTACACCCATAATCAACAAGCCCATCAGCAACAAAATAATCGCCGAGGCAGGCAGATTAATCAGCCCGCCCATTTTCGGGGCTTTGGTCAACATTTCAGGCAACGGAAAACCGATGGCAGTCAACGCATTATTAAAATACCCCGACCAACCATTCGCCACCGCCGCCACCGCAATGCCGTATTCCAGCAGTAAATCCCAGCCGATAATAAACGCAATCATCTCACCGAATGCCGCATAACTGTAACCATAGGCACTGCCGCAACCGCCGACCGAAGCCGATAATTCCGCATACGACAACGCGGCAAACGCACACGCAAAGCCCGCAATAATGAACGACAACACCACCGCAGGGCCTGATTGCGTCGCAGCAGCAATGCCCGTCAATACAAAAATACCCGTACCGATAATCGCCCCGATACCGAGAAACGCTAAATCCCACGCCGATAAACAGCGTTTAAGACCGTGATCCGTACCTTCATCTTCCGAAGTAACGTATTTGGTACGAAATATTTGCAATGCCATAATTAAGAACTCTTGGTTTATGTGAAAGCTGGATTATAACGCACACCCGATAAACAACAACGCCCGTCAATTGTCCAAAAATAATAAGAAACTCAGCTCGCTCCGCCGCCGCGTATCGTCACTTTTGTTTGTTAAAATGCACAAATACACCAAGCTCGTGATAAAATTTATCCATAGACAAGCCTAATTATTAAACTCAGTGCTACACTTAACGCATTGTTCCAAGAGAAATTTATTCTAATGAAAATCCGCACTCTACTTGCTTATTCACTGTTATTGTCGTCTGTCGGCACTGCATACTCGACCACCTACAACCTGCCGCCAATGAAAGGTGACACTGTCATCGCTCATTACCCCAATGAAGACAGTCACTTAATTACCGTGACCCGCGCAGACTACCCTGAAATACCTGAAACCGAGAATATCACGCTGTTAGACATTGCAAAACGCTATGGCTTAGGGCAAGAAGAAGTCGTCAGATTAAATTCTTCCGACCTTCGTTGGCTGGTACTGCCCTGTCAGCAGTGTCCAGATACGCACGGCGGCTTTCAGCCCCCCGTTAATAACAAACAAAGTGAAACCGTCCGCATACCCAACAAGCGTATTCTGCCCGATTCGCCTCACAATGGCGTAACGCTGAATATTTCTGAATTCCGTATGTACTACTACCCGCCCAACACAGGCAAAGTGTATTCTTTTGCACATGGTATCGGCAGACAAGACTGGAAAACCCCGTTAGGTCAAACTAAAATTACGCGCAAAATTAAAAACCCTGTCTGGAATCCGCCTGAATCTATCCGCCGTGAACACGCCGCCGAAGGTGATCCATTACCTGCAACCGTTCCCGCAGGCCCGCACAATCCACTAGGCACACGCGCACTGTATTTAGCCCTTCCGGGTGAATACCGCATTCATGGTACCGATGTTGATAAAATTTACGGTATCGGTATGCAGATTACACATGGCTGTGTGCGTATGTATCCCACTGATATTGAAGAACTGTATGACTTAATCAACGTAGGCACGCCTGTCTACATGGTTAAACAACCCATTAAAGTCGGCTGGTTGAACAACGTCCTGTACGTCGAAGCGCATCCTGATCTGGAAGGCGAAAACATGGGCAAAGAACGTCGCTACCAAGTCGCGTTAGATTTAATTCGTAAACGCAACGGTGGTGAACTGCCTGAGTTTGATCAAAAAGCCCTGAATGACGCACTGGAAAAGTTGGATGGCGAACCTGTCGCCCTGTATGAACGCTTACCATCAATGGATGGTCAGCAAGAAGCGATGCCTTCAACTGAACCCACGTTACCACCCGCTATTAACGATGAGCCTTTAACGCCACCGCCGCCACCTGAACCCGTGTCGAAACTTGCCCCAAAAGCGACGGCTGTTAAGGTAGCTGTAAAACCTGCGTCTAAAGCGGACACCAAAGTTGCTGTAAAAGCCGCACCTAAAGCGGACACCAAAGTTGCTGCAAAACCCGCGCCTAAAGTGGACACCAAAGTCGCTGCAAAACCTGCGCCGAAAGCAGACACCAAAGTCGCCGCAAAACCTGCACCTAAAGCAGACACCAAGGTCGCCGTTAAACCTGCACCTAAGGCAGACACCAAAGTCGCCGTTAAACCTGCGCCTAAAGCGGATAGCAAAATCGCTGCAAAACCTGCGCCCGCACCTAAAGCTGTCACGAAAGCCGCAGTAAAACCCGAAGCAAAAACCGCCTCAAAATTTACCATCAAACCGCCTGCGACTATTTCATAGGTTAGTACATCGTCAGTTTAGTGATGACGGGTAAAGTTGCCAGACCTGCGAGGTTTTAAAAACCTCGCAGGTCTTTATCGCATACCTCATAACAAAATAGACTGATTACAAGTTTAAAATTTCATGCCAGAGACGTTGCAGTGCAACATCTCCAACGCCAACAACGCCATATTTTTAGAACCGCCGCCCTGCCCTAACCTCTGTTTAACATCGGACAAATTTTCCCGCATCGTTGCGCAATAATCCTCATCCGTTAGCATCCGCGACACTTCTGCCGCCAAATTTTCAGCCGTCGCCTCATGCTGAATAAACTCCCGCACAATCGACTTACCCGCGACAATATTCGGCAACCCGATAAACTTTGTTTTCACCAACAACCGCCCCAGCCAATACGTCAGCGGCGACAGCTTATAACAAATCACCATCGGCACCGTCAGCAACGCAATCTCCAGCGTCGCCGTCCCAGAAGTCGTCATAATCGCATCACAACACTGCATCACATCGTAAGGTTGCTGCTTAATCACCGTCACTTTCACAGGTGCGTCAGTCAAATACTGCGCCAGTAATTCATCACTGATTGAATCCGCTTGGGGCAAAATAAACTGACAATCAGCAAAACGCTCATGCAACAACGCGGCGGCGGCAAGCATCACAGGCAACAAACGTTTAATCTCATTCGCCCGACTGCCCGCCAACAAACCCACCACCCGCCGATTCACAGCCAAGCCAAAACGTGCCGTATCTTCTGCTTTAGTGTATTGCGGATGCACTTTATCCACCGACGGATGCCCCACATACCGCACAGGCACATTCTCCGCCTCATAATAAGGAATCTCGAACGGAAAAATCACCGCCATCATATCAATCACTTTTCCGTAAGCCTTCACCCGCCCTGCACGCCACGCCCACACCTGCGGACTGACATAAAACAACACCTTAACCCCCTGTTGTTTCGCATATTTCGCCAGCTTAAAATTAAATTCCTTATAATCCACACACACCAACAAATCAGGGCGTTCGGCATCAATAATCCGCTTCATCAAAGTCAACGCCCGCCGAATTTCGCCATAATGTTTCAACACCTCGACCACGCCAATCACGCCAATCCCAGCCGAATCATAGCGAATATCAACCCCCGCCTGCGCCATCTTCGCCCCACCCATACCGATAGCCTTAATATCAGGCTGATGTTTTTTAATTTCTAAAAATAGATTAGCCGCGTGTTGATCGCCAGACGATTCGCCCGCGCTGAAAAGAAGTGTGGTCATAATTATTGGGAAATAGGGAGGATTTTATTTGTTATTCTCAAACCGAGCGTGAAAAGAAAGTAAAAATTGATTTAACGTTTCCGTCGTACAAACTTGAACATCTTCCGCTTCACCCATCATTCCATTGAGCTGATTAACAAGTGCATCGAGCATTCTTATATCAGTTTCATTTTTACAAACAATCAGTAATCTATATATAGGGTCATCGTCGGCAGATATATTTGTTTTTCTATAAAGTCTTTCAATAATAGCAATAGAACCATTCCACTTTTTACCAAATTCATCTCTTAGACCCTTCCATACTTGTTTTATAATTTCCTTTTTTTGTTCCCTCTTATACTTAGGTTTAATATCTTCTTGTTCTATTTGTTCAAAAAAATTTGCTATTGTGGCATTACAATGCTGCATATCTTGTCTTAAATCGCTTAATTCGATCAATAAGATATTACGCTCATTTTCTAAGAAATAATCAACTTTATTAATGACATTGCCTTTAAAACCAATGTGTTCTGCAATTCCGTATGGGTCATATATTCCATCTGAATCATCTATTTTAAAAGCATATAAATGAGAACTTTCGCGTTTTCTCAAAATTGTAGGTGTTCCAATTGAACAGCAAGGAGAGTGCCTAATTTGTTTAAAATACTTACTTTTATCTAGCATATATTTTAAAGGTCACTAAAATAAAGTTGTTCATAAGTTGAATTTAACTCACTTCTTGCCTCAATTAATTGTTGTAAAGAATTAATTGACTCAAATTCCAATAATTCACCGTCTAATTCAACAAAATGTACAGATAAGAAATCATTAAGATCATCAATTTTTCGTTTTTTTAGTCCGACTTCTAAAGATTTTAATATATCGGTACTATGAGTAGTAATCACAATATTAACTCCTCTTTCGGCTAACGATAATAAAGCATTCATTAAAATCAATTGCCAATCGGGGTGTAAATTAGTTTCTGGTTCATCAATAAATACAAACGAACCTTTGGTAATAATATTGTGTTTTAACAAAGCATGAATCATCCCTAAATTAGTCATACCAAAAGAAACCAGATGTTTTGATATTTCTCGCCCTGTTTCCTTATCTTTAAAGCTTAAGTTATCACCTTTAAAAACAAATTCCCCACCTAATACTTTTTCCAGCGAATCAGCTACTTCTTCAAAATCACCTGATGTTTTGGTTTTAATTTTTAGCGTGTCATCTAAATCATAAAAATACTTAGGGACACCTGTTAGAACATCCTCAATATTTTTTCTAGGCATTCCTAACGGACGTAAAATTTTTTCTTTCGCCATTTTTAAAGCATCTTTAACCTTCCAATAGGCGGGAGATTCAAAAAAAACAACACTCGATAAACTAGCAACTTCATCAATAAATTCAGTTCCCAAACTTAGCGAATTAGTTTTTTCTTTTTCAGAAAAGCTTATATCAAGCACATCATTAACCGAAATTTTCATTATTTTTTCACCAAAACTAATCAATTCATTAAGTGATGAAACTTGAAAATTATCTTTTAATTCGTTTTCAATGTGTTCATTAATAAGACGAGAATCCCGACTAGACGCACCTGTTAGCTGTGATATTAACAAGCTTAAATTTTTATTAATGGTATTAGAAATTCTTGCAATAGAGTTAAATTTTGTTGGTTTATTTTTTAACTCACTGATATATAAAATATAGCAATCTTGTATTCTTTTTACATCTGACAACTTTGACTCAGTAAATATTAAAAAGTCATTTATTTTCCAATCTCTAGTTTCGTCAATATCATTTTGTAGTGCCTCTAAATATGAATTTATTTTTGTATAAGTAAAAATGTCATTATCACTCTGGTAATTAATCGTACCGAGAAGACTGGATAACTGTAATTGAAGCTGCCGAATAGTTTTACTAATAGTCTCATGATAAACATTTTTATTAATAACATTTAAAATGGAATAAAGCGATTTAGTAAAAAAACTTTTACCTGTTCCATTAGAGCCTGTTATCACCGTCATTGGGCGAATTTTAAATTCGGCTTCTTTAATCTTTCCCAAGTTTTTGACTTTTACATCAATTTTCATACTGTTCTCTTTTATCTTACTTTCATTTCATTGTTTCCACATTACACAGAAACAATATGGAAAACTGGTTGCTAAAACGTCAAGGTTGCCGCTTTTTCGCCGTTTGCAAAAACAAAGCAATTGGTCTTGCTGTTCATATCGGTCATACACGATGCGGTGACTGCTTTTCCTTCGTAGTTGCCGCTGAATTCGCCAGCACCAGACCATGTTGAAAGTGTGTTGTTAATAACAATTTGGTTGTTTATTTTAATGATGACCGCGTAGGTGAATTGATCCATTTCACCCGTTATATTCCAAGGCGCACCTGCATAATTCGCTGGTCGATAATTTTGTGACGGTGCTGATGTTGCACAGCCTGTTAATAAAACAATTATTGACGCGATAAGTGCATTCTTCATATTTTTATCCAGTTAGATTATTCGTTTCTACATTGCGTGAGAACGATGCGATAGGTTCATATAAATACATTCGATGGTATCAATAAACCTGCGAGGTCTTAAAGACCTCGCAGGTTTGAGCAGTTTGTACTCGCTGATTTTTACATCCACTTAAAGATGACTTAGTCAAAGGTCAAGGTTGCCGCTTTTTCGCCGTTGACGAATACGAAGCAATTGGTGGTATCCGATGCGTCGGTCATGCACGAGGCGGTGACGGGTTTGCCTTTGTAAATGCCTGTGAATTCTCCGTTACCTGACCATATTTCAAGCGCGTGGTTGATGACGATTTCGTTGTTTATTCTGATAATAACCATGTCGTGGGCATCATCCATTTCGCCTGTAATCACCCACGCCGCACCTGCGTAATTGGCAGGACGATAGGTTTGTGAGGGGGCGATGGTGGTGCAGCCTGCTAATAAAACAATCATTGATGCAATCAGTACGTTTTTCATGTTTTTCTCCAGTAGCTTATGGGCGGAGTCCAAAATCATGATTTTGGATTCCAAAAACTTATTCTTTCACAGTCTCAACAGAAACGCGCAAGGCAACCTACTTTGTTAAGGCTCTATATCTTCATAAAACTGTGTTTCGAAACGCGGTGTACACAGGGCAAGAAATATTAAGTCTTCCGCGCCTGTGTTGGTAATTTTTTGTGAACAACGCGGAGGAATGATAACGACACTGCCCGCACTGACGGGTTGTGCAGGTAAACCGTCCACTTCCACACTGCCTAGACCAGACAAAATCACATATCGTTCAACCAGCTCTGTTAAACGATGCAAGCGGGTACTCATGCCCGCTTTAACCCGCGCTCTGGCAATGGATAAGGCGGGGTCTTGCGCTGAGTTGGAGAGTTCTAAAATGAAACAACCTTCTTCAAAGTAGTATTCCGCACTTTCTGGGGTGTTGATGATATGTGCTTGCATGGTTTTTGCTCGAGTTCAGTCAGATAAACTGGCGGAGTTTTCCACACTTCACCAGTTTGAATTTTTCTCGTTCCTACGCGCCTGCGTGGGAATGCAGTAGAGACGCGCTGCGTCTCGCACCGCAGCGCGGTGCAAAGGCATTCCCACGCGGCGCATGGGAACGAGAGCAGTTTTTATCATCCTCGCAGGTTTGCATTGGTTAGGCAACCAATACGCCGCGAATTACGCCGACAATTTCTCTTATTTGTTCATCAGTTAAAAATGGACAGATAGGCAGAGAAAAACAGGTAGCGGCGACAGCTTCTGTGACAGATAACACGACACCCGCACATTCTTCTGTAAACACATTTTGTTGATGCAGCGGCACGGGATAATACACCGCGCAACCGATTTGTTTGGCTTGTAGCGCGGTCATGATGTCATCGCGGCGGTCGGATAACAGCGTGTATTGATGATAAACATGAATGCCCACGCCGTCTTCATGCGGTGTGGTCAGCGGTAAGTCTGCCATTAATTCAGAATACAAATGCGCGACGTGACGGCGGGCGGTGTTGTATTGGTCGATACGTTTTAATTTGGCTCTTAAAATGACAGCCTGCATTTCATCAAGGCGGCTGTTGTAGCCAATGATGTCGTGATAATAACGGACTTTTGAGCCGTGATTGCGCAGTTGTTTGATAGTTTCGGCGGTTGCGTCTGAGTTGGTGACCACCAAGCCGCCATCACCAAACGCGCCCAGATTTTTGCTGGGGAAAAAGCTGTAACCTGAGGCGTGTCCGAGTGAACCCGTTTGTTTGCCGTTGATAGACGCGCCAAACGATTGGCAGCAGTCTTCTATCAATTTTAAATTGTGTTGTTCGCACAGTTCGACAATGCGAGCCATATCGGCAGGTTGTCCGAATAAATGCACGGGCATGATGGCGCGGGTTTTGGGCGTAATCGCGGCGGCGATAGCATCTGGGCAGATGTTGAAAGTTTTGGGATCAATATCAACGAATACGGGGATTGCGCCGACGTATTTAATCGCTTCAGCGGTGGCGATAAAGGTAAATGAGGTGGTAATCACTTCATCACCTGCACCGATACCTTCGGCAATCAGCGCAAGATGCAGCGCGTCTGTGCCTGAGGCAACACCGATTGCGTGTTTTACGCCCAAATATTCAGCGGTTTCCCGTTCAAATGCGGCAACATTAGGGCCCAGAATAAAAGAACAGTTGTCGATTGTTTCAGCTAAGCCGCGCTCCACTTCGTCTTTAATTTCAACGTATTGCGCTTTGAGGTTGACCATTGGGATCATGTTGTTGCCTTTTGTTTAGTTCATTAATTAAGCGTACAAACCGAGTGCGCCAAGTTTGTAGACCTGCGAGGTCTTTAAGACCTCGCAAGTCTTTGTTGTATATGTCAGATTATTTGTCGCCCAAGAGCTGGGTAATTTGTATGGCAGTGGCTAACGCACGTCTACCTGCTACGCCTGATACTAACGGATTGTCACCCGTGTGTATGCAGTTGACGAAGTGTTTAATTTCTTCCAACAGCGCGTCGGCACTGTCAAACGTAGATTCTTCGCTGATAATTTCAGGCACACCTGGAAACATTTCTTTCGTGCCTGTTTGGTATTTGCTCAGGATGCGATTTTGAAAATCCACGGAAATATACGAACTGGGTCTGAATAGTCGCATTTTACGTTCCATTTTCATGCTGATACGACTGGCGGTGACGTTCGCTACGCAACCGTTTTTAAAGGTTAAACGCGCGTTGGCAATGTCTGTGCCTTGGGTTAAAACGGGCGTACCACTGGCATCTATGCGGTCAATTTCAGAATCGACCAATGCCAGAATAATATCAATATCATGAATCATTAAATCCAGCACCACGCTGACATCATTAGCGCGGGGATTAAACGGCGATAAGCGGTGTGATTCAATGAACAGCGGTTTTTCTTCTTTATCCAAACCTAGCACGGCAGGATTAAAGCGTTCTAAATGCCCGACTTGCAGAATCAGGTTTTTGGCTGCGGCAATGGCGATAAGTTCATCGGCTTCGGCAACGGTCACAGTGATGGGTTTTTCCACCAGCACATGAACACCCGCATTGAGGAAATCTTTGGCGACTTGGTGATGCAGCGTGGTGGGAACAACAATGCTCACCGCATCGACAGTATTCAGTAACGAACTGTAATCGGTCAGAGCCTCTGCCCCGTGTTTGTCCGCAACGCTTTGCGCGGCTTCTTGATTAATATCCACCACCGCGACCAATTCGCAGTCAGGCAGCAGTGCGTATTTTTCCGCGTGGAATTTACCGAGATAACCCGTGCCGATAACGGCGCATTTTAGTTTTTTCATTAGTATGGCTTCTATTGCTTGGTATTTATCGACATTTTACACAAAATCGGGCGGTTCATCATTTCTCGTTCCCTCGCGCCCACATCATCTGCCAGTCCTTTAAAGGACTGGCAGTCATTCAGTCAAAAAATGCTAAAATCGGCTTTTTAATTCTATTGCCAACTTGATAAACCATGACTGATACCGATTGGAACGATTATTCCCTAGAAACTCAAGCTATCCGCGCTGGTCATCGCCGCACCCACGAAGATGAACACAGCATTCCGATTTTTGCCACTTCCAGCTATGTGTTCAAAAGTGCTGAAGAAGCATCGTTGCGCTTTACGGGCAAAATAGCAGGTAATATTTATTCGCGTTTTACCAATCCGACCGTGGATGCGTTTCAACAACGCTTAGCATTGATGGAAAAAGGCGAACGCTGTTTGGCGTTTGCGTCAGGGATGGCGGCGATTATGGCGGTCGGTATGGGCTTGTTAAAAGCAGGCGATCATGTGGTTTGCTCGCGCGGCGTGTTCGGCAATACCGTGATGATTTTCACCAATTATTTTGCCAAATTCGGCGTAGAAACCGATTTTGTCGATTTGATTGATACGGCAGCGTGGGAAGCGGCGATTAAACCCAATACCCGATTTTTATTTTTAGAAACGCCGTCTAATCCACTGGTGGAAATTGCCGATATTCAAGCCTTGGCGGATATTGCCCACGCCCATGATTGTTTGTTGATTGTCGATAACTGCTTCTGTACGCCTGTGTTACAAAAGCCGCTGGAATTGGGCGCGGACATCGTGGTGCATTCGGCAACTAAATACATTGATGGGCAAGGACGCTGTGTCGGCGGCGCAGTAGTTGCCAGTAACGAGATTATTGACCAGTTTATTTATCCCTACTTACGCACAGGCGGCGCGACCATGAGTCCGTTTAATGCGTGGGTATTTTTGTCAGGTCTGGAAACCTTGGCTATTCGCATGAAAGCGCATTGTGACAGCGCATTTGAACTGGCGCAGTGGTTGGAGCAACAGCCCAGCGTGGCGAAAGTGCATTACGCGGGTTTGCCGTCTCATGCGCAACATGAACTTGCCAAACGCCAGCAAAGTCACTTCGGCGGCATCGTCAGTTTTGAATTAACAGGCGGAAAAGATGCGGCATGGCGATTGATTGATGCCACGCAGATGATTTCTATTACCGCCAATCTGGGCGATGTTAAAACCACCATTACCCATCCTGCCACGACTACACATGGACGTTTAACGCCTGAGTTACGCGCTAAAGCAGGCATTAAAGACGGTTTGGTGCGTATTTCGGTGGGCTTGGAAAGTCTTGAGGATATTAAGAACGATTTGTTGCGTGGTTTGTAAATATAAAACCTAGTTCCCACGCGGCGCGTGGGAACGAGAAATCTACTTGACGGGTTAAGCTATGAATGTTGATGTTTTGTGTGTCGGTCATGCGTCTTATGATTTAGTGTTTTCCGTTGACCATCACCCTAGCGACAATGAAAAAACCGTTGCTGATAGTTTCATTGCCTGCGGCGGAGGCCCTGCGGCGAATGGGGCGGTGATGGTGGCGAAACTGGGCTTGTCTGCGGCGTTTGCAGGGTATTTGGGGCGTGATGTGCATGGTGAACTGCACGCTCAAGAATTGCTGGCGCAGGGTGTGAATACCCAGTGTGTGGTGCGTGGTAAATCGCCTACGCCGTTATCCACCGTGATTGTTAAACCCGACGGCAACCGCGCGTTAATTAATTACAAAGGTGATACCCAAGCCTTAGTGGTGGGTTCAGTGGATTTTTCTGTATTAAATCCGAAAGTGATTTTATTTGATGGGCATGAGCCGCATATTTCCGTGCCGTTAGCTGAACACGCCCGCCACGCAGGTATTGCTAAGGTATTGGATGCAGGTTCGGTGCATGACGGCACATTGGCACTCATGGGCATGGTCGATTATTTGGTGTGTTCGGAAAAATTCGCCCTGCAATTGAAAGGTGATGAACACGCCGCGTTAGCGTATCTAGCCGATTTTGCGCCTTATGCGGTGATTACGCTGGGTGAGCGCGGTTTGATTTGGCAACACGGTACAGAAAGCGGCGCGTTACCTGCGTTGGCAATTAATGCAGTTGATACTACGGGTGCGGGTGATGCGTTTCATGGCGCGTTTGCGGCAGGCATAGCGGCAGGGTTGGAGTGGTTGACAGTGTTGCGTTATGCCAGTGTGGCGGGGTCGTTGTGTTGTACGAAAATGGGGGCGCGGCTGGGATTGCCGTCTAAAGAGGAACACGCGGCGGCGTTTGCAAAGTTAGCAGAGGAGTTTTATTGATGAAAAAAATATCGGGTTTGTGTCTAAAATTTTTAGGTAATAAATGACTGCCGGTCCTTTAAGAACTGGCAGTCATGCTCAACAATAATTTAACCCGCTACCCTCTGATTCATACAGCATTAAGCCAATAACCTGTATTCTTAAGCCCACATCACTTCCACAACACAGGTTCATCCATGAAATTAATACTACAAATCGCCTTGGGCGTAACGCTGGGCATTATGTTGAGTGCGGGCATTTTATTAGGCGGTACTATGATGGTATTTGTTGCAGGTTCGCCGTCAACACAGCTGTTCAGTAAGGTATTACAACCTGCCGAACAGCCATTGGTCAAGCTGCCCGAATTACCTGCGATACCCGCACCGAGCGTTGCACAACCCGTTATTCAAGCCGCTCCTGAACCGCCCGTTGCCGCCAAAACTGCGGAAGAAATTCAAGCGCAACAGCAACAAGATGCCGCACACGCAGAGAAACTGAAAAAAGACGCGCTGTTTAAAGGCTGGTATAAAAAACCGCCAGAATGTAATTCGCCTAATGATTACGGTCATGCGACCCTGATAAAATGCGGTAATGAGTATGTCCGCGCCCGCGTCAAGTTTGAAGAATTGTACCAACAAGGCAAAATCAAAAATTAACTGCTAATCGCACACCGACCATTCTGGGATCACTGGGTACGCCGCGCACGCTGTCGGTTTTGAAGGTGTAATAACGGGTATCGGTGATATTTTTGGCAAACAGATACACACTGTAATTCTTCTGCTCATAACCTAGCCGCAGATTAGCCAGTGCGTAGGCATCCTGACGCATAATGGCGGCGTTGCTTTCATCAAAAAAAGTTCTACCTGTCCACACGCCTTCCGCCCGCGCAAAATAACCGCGCGGGTGTTTGTATTGCAACGCCAGTAAGCCCGTCAATTCAGGCACAAACGGCGCGAGTTTACCCGCATAATTCATTTTAGTAATAGGGTCGCGGTACTCATCAAATTGCGTGTGCGTGTAACCGAAATTACCGTTCAGAGTGAGATTATCCATGAGTTGCGCTTGGGTTTCGACTTCAAAGCCAACGCTGTGCGCTTTGGGTGCGTTGACTATGGCGTAATCGGTTTGGGTAAAAAATCGCTCAACCTGATAATTTTCAATGTCGTAATAAAAACCCGCCACATTGAGTTTAAGCCGCTCATCCAGCCAGTGGCTTTTAATGCCCAGTTCATTATGCCAAAGCCGCTCTTGTTTATAATGCGATAAGTTGTCGATGATATTGGCAATGGTATAACCTGATGGTTTATAAGATAAACCTGTGCTGGTATACAGCAGGGCATTGTTTGATAGCGTCACATCGACACCGATTTGCGGGCTGACAAATACCGAACCTTGGTTCTGGTCATAAGGCAATTTTTTGCCATTGGGCAGAACAGTATTCGCATTAATGACATTGCGCACATAATCGACGCGCATATCCATGTAGGGCTTGATCGTTTTAAATCCCTGATAGGTTAATTTGCCGAACAGCGCATAATTATCGGTATTACGTTTTTTCTGCTCAATGTGGAGGTTTTTACCTGACAATACGGTATCGGTGACGCTGTGGCGGGCGGTATTGCTATAAAACAACCCTGTGTGCCACAGCCAATCACTGTGCTGATCTTTGGGGCGTAAACGCAGTTCTTGTGTCCACGCGGTTTCGCTCGCATTTTGGGTACGCGTGTATTGCGCAGGTGTTAAGTTTAAATCCACCACACGCGGATCCATGTTCCACGTCTGCCGACTGCTCACCGATAACAGCTCATAATTATCGCTGTTATAGGCAATGCGCAACGCCTGATTATCGGTTTTTTGCACCAGTTGTTCCGCCACTTCAGAGCGCGTGGTGTACCTGTCGGGCGAATCCAGACGGGAATAGCGACTTGCGCCATCATTATAATGTTCCTTATTCGCGGTAAGGCGCACATCCCATGCCTTGGTAGGAGTCCATTTTAAGCCTGCCCGACCGCTGAACATTTCCTGATTATCGGGTGTGGTATGCAAGTAGCTGTTATACAAAAATCCATCACGCTGTTGAAATTCACCGCTGAGATTAAAATACAGTTGGTCTTTGATTAACGCGCCCGAACTATTGGCGGTGACTTGATGTTGATCGTAATTAGCCAACTCCAGCGCAACGCCTGTGTGCAGCTCGTTTACAGGCTGTTTGGTTTTAATATCAATCGCGCCTGCATAGGCATTTTTACCAAACCGTGCAGGCTGGGAACTGCGATACACCGCCAGACTATCAATGGCAAACAACCGCCCCATTGTGGCTAATGAACTGCTATAAGGCACGTCATCGACATACACCACTACCGCTGGCGCACTGAACAGCGCGGTATTGCTCAAGCCGCGTACACTGAATTGCTGTCCATAAGAACCGACACCTGCATTGGTTAAATGCAGATTGGCGATTTGTTGCGTGGCGTGTTCGAGATCATTCACACCGCGTTCAATGAGTTCCTGCTGATAAAAGTCATCTTTACTGACGGGTTCGGTATTAAACGAAGGGGCAGTTGACGGTTTATCCGACACCTGAACGGGAGCAAGTTCTGTTACGGATTGTGCTGCCCATACCGTTAGCGGCAATAAATAAGTCGTCAACAATAACGGTCGTTTAGCGTTCATGATGGGCAGTCGCGTTTAAAAAAGGTGAATACTTACCCACTTTTATGAAATGAAAAAAGAGGATTTATTTATACTGCTGAATTAAAAACACAGACCCGATTTCTGCCTTGAGCTTTAGCTTGATACAAGGCTTGATCGGCATAACTGACCAACTCATCAAAACTATCATGGTCTCGACTGCAAACACCGAAGCTGCTGGTGAAATGCAAACCCTGTTGCTGTGGAAACATTTGCTGTTCACAAGCCCTGCGGATTTTCTCAGCGACAATAAATGCCTCCTGAGTATTGAGTAACGGCAACATAATTAAAAACTCTTCGCCACCCCAACGGACACAAATATCGGTATTGCGCGTTGAATTTTTAATTATTTCGGCAAACTTCTTAATGATAATATCACCGACAAGATGACCATATTGATCATTAATTAACTTAAAGTTATCAATATCGCCCATGATTACCGCCAACGGTCTGTTTAAAATATTATTATTTTGCAAAGCATGATCCAAGCCGCGTCGATTATAAAGCGTGGTTAAAATATCCTGATGTGATTTTTCGGTTATTTTTTGAATTAATTGTTCGGTTGCAATTAATACCACACAAAAATCCAGTGTCGCAACATACAGCATCAAGACAATAATCATCATTGAGTGCATCCATCCACCTTGCAGCTTATAAGGAGGAAATGGATCGCCCATTAAAATAAAGACAATCCAAACGGCAAACAACAGTGTAAAAATACCCGCAATAACCATCAAAGGCGTATAGATTGTTTGGTGTGTTTGTTTTTGAAAACGATAAATGGTCGTTGCAATTAACAAAAACTGCAAGCAATTAAATTCATTTAATACCGTTACTCTAATACGGGTATCGGGAATAATATAAGTAAATATAAAAAACAGACTGATTGCACCAATTAATAAAATAGCGGAGCGAAGCACTGGATTTTTTTTATAGCCAATAAATTTAAGATGGGCGTGGTACGTCACATTACCCGACAGCATTATTAAACCGTTGCCTACAATAACTGACCAGAATATATCAATATACCCTCTTAAAAAAACCAATATAATCCCTATTGCCGTTAAAAAACTGGCTATTGCAAATAAATAAATGCCATCAAATGAAGAAGATACTTTACGCGCAAATGCAACCGCCCCAATGCTGTAAATGAATAGAAAACTGGTGCAAATAAAAAAAACGGTACGGACATCAAGAAATGACATCAGATTTCCTTGTAAATAAATGGGTGTGCGTATAACTAGCCAGTACACCGTGAATTTAGTGATGACGGGTAAAATTACCAGATCTGCGAGGTTTTCAAAATCTCGCAGGTCTTTATCGCACAACGCATAATAAAATGGACTGACTGTTAGGTAAATGCCACTACGCCATTGCGTCCATTATGTTTGGCTTTATACAACGCGTCATCGGCGTGTTTTATGGCTTCATCAACCGTATTGTCATTGCTATCGAACATTGTCACACCTAAACTGATCGTGCAGGCAATATCAACAATTTTATTTTTAGCGATTGCTCTTCTGAGTTTTTCAGCAACTTCTATGGCTTTTTCTTGGTTGGTATTGGGTAATACGCACAAAAATTCCTCACCGCCCCAGCGTCCTAAGGTATCGGTTTTGCGTAGCTGGGTTTTTAAAATTTCGGTGACATCCTGCAATACTTTGTCGCCTCTTTCATGCCCATAATTATCATTAACGGCTTTAAAATAATCTATATCCAAGAGTATTAACGAGCATACACTGTTATAGCGTTTAAATTGATTAAATTGCTGTGTTAATATTTGTTGCGTAGCACGGCGATTATAGATATTGGTTAAAAAGTCAATTTCAGCCGTATCGCGTAAATCCTGATAAAGCCGATGACTGACCATCATAATAAAACCGACATTACGCAAATAACCGCTGATAAATATTGCTAATAAAAAGCTGATATTAACAGACTCGTTTTCAATCGAAGAAACCATCTGATAAACAATAATGATATAGCAACGCGCAATAAATATCAGAATAATCAGTATAATACTTAACAGTACAAAATACAGAGAGCTGGCAAATCTTGCATGGCGACGCTGCCACAGAAAATAGCAGGCTGTGCCATAAAAAACGATGCCATAGATAGGCACTAATAGCGGATTAATAATACTGGTACGATGAATAATAACACCGTAACTGGTTACTGAAAAAAACAGCACCAGTACGCCCAATAACCAGCGAAAATCAAAATCAAAGTTTAAAAATCGGGCAATGCCAAGGGCATAAAAATAACACGCCGATATTAAAAAATAGCCAGTACCCAGACGCAGAATGATACTGTCCGGAAAAAGTGAATACAGTGTTGTTGCAAAAAAACCGATAGCCGCACAGATTGCTCCCCACATATAAAGACGAATGCCTTTGTATTGATTGGCTTGCAGGGCAAAAAAAGCGATGGTGATTGCATATAAAAAAGAGCTGATCACCACCATCAGCGACATCGTTTTAAAATCAAGCAACACGGTACCACTCCTTTCATTCAGACCTTCTACTGACAGTCTATTGCTTCAAGACCGCATCACAGGAGATCGGCAAAATAGGCTCAACAGGTTCAGTAGCAGGTGATGGCGGCGGATTTTTCGCTTCTGCGGTAAACCACCATGCTAATTTTGCATCACAACCATCGCCTTGCGGTAACGGATCTTGACCTTGGCATTCTTTGCTGTCAGCAGGGCATTTCAGCCGTACATGAAAATGGTCATCATGTTTATACCACGGGCGAATTTTACGCAACCAGTCACGTTTGCCGCCTGCCTGATTGCACAGGTGGCGTTTAATACTGGGATTGACAAAAATTCTATCCACTTCGGGCATATTGGCGGCAAGTTCTAATATCTGTTCATTGGCGATTGACCAATGACGTAAATCTATATCATCGGAATGCCCTGCCAATACGGACGGCGCGCTCCATTTTTCCCGTTCGCCAGTGCTTAAGGGTCGGCTATTGGCTTCGGGGGATAATAAAAACCACATATCAACATCCAAGCCTGAGGTATGGCTGCGGTGTCCGCTGACAGTGGGCCCTCCGCGTGGCTGCCCTAAGTCACCCACTAAAATGGTACCCAGTCCTTGGCTGTAGGCATTGTGAGCTAAATTTTCGATAAAGTTGATTAAATTCGGATGCCCGTAAAAACGTTGCCGCGATAAGCGCATGACCTGATAGCCCGTGCCATCAATGGGCAAGCTCGCCGCACCGCTTAAACACCCTGCGGTATAGCTGCCGATACTTTGCGCCGCACCGTAAGTCGGTTGGGTGATTTTTGCCCAGCGTTGCGCAACAACACCCGCCTGACACTCAATAATAGTGGCTAATAATAAGCAGCCGATAAGAAATGGTTTGTTCAATGAACATACTCCAGCAGTTGAATCGTAAAAAATGATTATTTTACCGTGTGCTGAGCAGGCATTGTTAGTAAATCGTCCGCTTTATCAGATGGTACTGGCGTACTCGTTATAGCCTGAGTAAAATGCCTTACAGTACCCATTCACATCCATTCACTATTTGAGGAATATACCATGTTACAACGCGCATTTTTTACCACTGCTCTGCTCGCCGCTACTGTGTCTGTCTGTTCAGCGGGTACTATTACCAAAGGCGTTTGGTCGCCCAGCGGTTGCGGTGCAGAACCCGCACTGCCTGCGGTTAATCAAACAACGGTTGACGGCTATAACAAAAGCGTTAAAACCATCAATGAATGGCAGCAAAAAGTCGGTACTTACAGTGCCTGTGTGGTTAAAGAAGCCAATGAAGATAATGCCGGTATTGCCAAAGCCGCCAATGAGCGTCAGGCAAAATTACAGGCACTGACCGAAAAAGTTCATGCCGATACTGATGCTGCCAAAGCTAAACTGGACAGTAAGTAATCGCTACCTTTTCGTAGGTTGGGGGTGAGGTACGAACCCCAACAAAAACTATCAAGTCTCAACGTTGGGGTTCGTGCCTTACCCCAACCTACGTTTTAATCATTAATGAAAACACACCGCCTGCTTGAACTCTTTGCCAATCGCCGCTTACTGCTCTGTATTCTCACAGGATTTTCCTCAGGATTACCGTTATACATCCTCATCAATCTGTTCGCCGCGTGGTTTCGTGATGCAGGTGTGGATTTAAAAACCATCGGCTTACTGACGCTGATACAACTGCCTTACACATGGAAATTCATCTGGTCGCCGCTGTGCGACCGATACACGCTCAGTTTGGGACGGCGGCGCACTTGGATGCTCATCACCCAACTGGGTTTATTGGCGATTCTGCCCGTGTTCGGCTATTTTTCTCCCAAAGAAGATTTAACCATCATCGTCGTGCTGGCGGTCATGGTGGCATTTTTATCCGCCACCCAAGATATTGCCATTGATGCTTTTAGACGTGAATTATTACACGAAGTCGAGCAGGGCTTGGGCAGCGTGATTCATGTCAACGCCTACAAACTCTCCAGTTTAGTTCCGGGTTCATTATCACTGATACTCGCCGATCATCTGCCGTGGTCGCTGGTGTATGCCATCACCGCCTTATTCATGTTGCCGGGGATTTTGTTGACGCTCTCAGCACAAGAACCGCTGTATTCTGCCAACGCACCTAAAACCTTGCGCTCCGCCATTGTCGAACCGTTCCATGACTTTTTTCACAGCCAAGGCATCAAAAGCGCGCTCACCATCCTCGCCTTTATCTTTTTTTACAAACTGGGCGATACGATGGCAAGTGCGTTACTGACACCGTTTTACTTGGATTTAGGTTTCAGCAAAACCGAAATCGGCATTATTGCTAAAAATGCAGGACTATGGTCAAGTATTGCAGGCGGGATTCTAGGTGGCGTGTGGATGGTTTATATCGGCATTCATCGCGCCTTGTGGGTGTTCGGCGTATTGCAGGCATTGGTTATTTTAGGCTTTGCGTGGCTGACCGCTGTTGAACACAGTTTGGGCAGTCTGGCATTGGTCATTGCCACTGAAAGTTTCGGCATGGGACTCGGCACAGCGGCATTCGTCGCCTTTGTTGCCACCACCACCAATCCCACCTACGCCGCCACCCAGTTTGCCTTATTCACCAGTCTTGCCGCCACGCCGCGTTCCGTCGCTAATGCACTGGCGGGGTATTTTGTTGAAGGCGGTGATATTAATTTGTTTAATGTGCAGTTATTGCACATTCCCGCACTGGGCTGGGCAAACTTTTATTACCTGTGTTTTGCACTGACCCTACCCGGAATGTTGCTGTTGTTTAAAGTAGCTCCGTGGCAGAGTGCGAAAACAGCACCATGAATACCGCACAAACAAACCCACCTTTTAGTAACCAACGACCCATGAATACAAAAAAAGTACGTTATCAAGCCATTGATTTTTTTCGCGGCTGCGGCTTATTGATGATTTTCATTAATCATATTCCACATAATCCGTGGTCATGGCTTATGCCGACGTGGCTGGGTTTTACCGATGCGGCGGATTTATTTGTATTTTGTTCTGGTTTAGTGGTCGCGCTTGCTTATGGGCGGTATTATGAAAATAACGGCTATTGGCAAGGCGTTTTAAAAACATCCAACCGTTGTTTTCAGTTATACACGGTACATCTGAGTGTTATTTTAATTTACTTTGCATTAACAGTTTGCGCGCAACTTTTAACAGGTATTGATTATCCGACAGGGGCGCACATGGATTATTTTTATCGCGAGCCGTTTGATGCGATAAAATACCTGTTTGAATTAAAATATATCCCTAATTATCTGGGTATTTTACCCATGTATATTATGATGCTGAGTATATTACCGATAATCATAGCACTGTCACGCATTCATCGTTTTCTGGTATTGATTATATCGCTGACTATTTATATCTCTATGTATCTATGGGATTTACATTTTATCAGCAACCCTGAAGAAGGCTGGCCGTGGTTTTTTAATCCTTTTGGCTGGCAATTATTATTTTTCTTAGCCTATACCATTGGCTCAGGCTGGATACCTTATCCGAAAGAATCTAAACCGTTATTAATCGCCTGCATCGTGTTCTGCCTTATTGCCGCGCCGTTAAGTTATGACTTACTGCATGAATATGTTCCCTTGCTAGCCCATTGGCGAAAACTCATTCAACCTGCTTTACATAAAACGCCCTGCGCACCGTTACGCATTATTTATGCGTTGGCGGCGGCGTATATTTTGCGCTGGTGGTCGGTTAAACACAGTGATTTTTTTAATCAGCGTTTTGCGCATTGGCTGACTATTATGGGGCAATATTCCTTGCCCGTTTTTGCAACCAGCTCATTATTATCATTTATCGCATTTGTTATTATGGAAAAAATCCAATATGCGGTTATACCAACCCTGATAATTAATATCATCGGTTGTTTATTATTAGTCGGTCTTGCGCATATTTTGCATAAACGTAAACAAGCGGTTAATTATCGAAATTACCCTGCCATTGCACCCATTGATACTAATTTTTAATGAACGACTGCCAGTCCTTAAAGGACTGGCAGTCGTAGTGTGACAGGCATTAATTCACCACCGCTTACGCAACAGTATTTCATCGTACTCAGGATGCACCAAACCTTCAATAATGCCGATTTGTTGAAAACCCTGCCGCTGATAAAATTGCAGGGCTTGCTGATTGAATGACGAGGTGAGCAACCACAGATTATTACCATACTGCTGGGCTTCGGTTGTTGCCCAACTCAAAATATCCGTACCGATACCGTGTCCCCGATAACTGTCCAGCAAGCCCAATAATTCAATATACGCACCGCGTAGCCACGGATAACGCAGACAAATGATGCCTGCCACTTGATTATCAACCCGCACCGCATAACGGTACAAATGGGTATCGTCACGCAGAAAATAATTTTTCAAGCCTGTCGCAGACACGCCCAAGGTCAACCACGGTTCACTGAGCGCAAAAGCGGCACTCAATAATTCGGCATCGGCGATGGATAAGGAACGGGTCAACTCACACGCCGCTAACGAAATGCTGATTTTATTAAACGGAGGTTGACTCATGGCACGGGCTGTTCAGGTGCAGGTTGTACAGGTGCGGTTTCCACTGGCGTGGTTGCAGGTGTTGGTACTGGCTTGGGCTTGGGTTTGGGCTTAGGTTTAGGCTTTTTAACCCGCACCAAGCCATTGCCATATTGCGCGTCATAACCGACATTATCGCCGCGGCGCAATTCGTAACACTCATCCACCGCTTCAACTGTGCCAGCGGCGAGTAATTCGCTCACGGTAACAAACTCAAAACCCTTGGCGCGTAAGTCATCGACAATACGCGGCAACGCAGCCGCAGTACCACGTCCGCGTCCATTGGCATGAAAAATCACGATTGAACCCGCGCGGGTTTCACGGACAATCTGCGCAGGTTGTACGGTAATCGCAGGATCACCGCTGACCACATCCCATTGAATCGCGCTTAAGCCGTGCGCGTTGGTCGCTTGTAAAGATTCTGGGCTGCAAGTGCCGAACGGAAACCGTAAACCCGCAGGTTGCGGCGCGACCTGCACCATTAAATCGGCTAAGCCTGCGGCGTTGGCTTTGTCCTGTAAATTGTCGCGAATGCGTTCGTATTCCGCCTGCGTCCAGACGATTTGCTGCTGCACGTCTTCGCCCTGCAACACGCGCAAATTGCCGTGCGTCCAACTGTGATTACCGATTTCAAACAACGGGTCTGCCATCAACTGCATAGTTTTTTCAGGATGCGACTGCATCCATTTACCGCCCGCATAAAACGTCGCTTTGACTTTTTTATCGCGCAACGCATTGATTACGCCACGGTCATAACCCGCCACTTCATCGGCGCGTTCGCATAAATCAAAGGTCAGCGCGACCCATTTTTTATCGCTGGGTAATTTAACGCGCCGTATGGAATTCATATATTCAGGCTGGAGCGGCGGTAAAGTGCTATTCGGCTGGGTGCGACTCGGTGGCGAAAAATCGGGTGCGCGTAAATAATGAATTTTTTCATCGCCCGCTTTGCCCTGCAATTGCTCCGCTGTCCACAAGGTTAATAAACCTGTAGGTTGTGTGACAGGAGGCGGTGCTACCACGGCGGATTCTGATTTAGGTTCAGCAGGTTCTGGCTTAGGCTCAGTGGCTTTTTTTTCGACACTGACAGGTGTATCAGGCAACACGTTCAAGCTGGAAAAATCCACTTTCCACTGCTTGTCTACCCGTTTCATTGCCAGTGTGGCTTCGGTTGTAGTCGGTTTTTTTTGTTTATTAAGCTGATAAGTCACATTAAATTTTAACACCGTTTTATCGGGCTGTTCCGCTACGATGCTGATTGAATCGCCCAATTGTAAACTGGCAATCGCCTGACAACGCTCCAGACTGTAACCCTCAGATAACGCCACCGCCTTGTCACACTCATGACTGGCAATCGCCTGATAAAACGTGCGTAGCGTTTCTGTAGGATTAAGACATCCCAACGCGGCTATTGATAACGCACCGCAAACCCATGTAAACATTCACTTCCTCTCATTCATCAATCTATATACAACGGCTATTTAAACAAACGCCGCTAAAATTCCACAATGTTTTTTACCACGCGGCTTATAATTCAAGCTCTACTGTTAATTATCAGGGGACACGTTATGTTAATCGGCTTACCTAAAGAAATTAAAGATAACGAAAATCGAGTCGCCATGACCGCAGGTGTGGTCAGGTCACTCATCCATCAAGGACATCAAGTGCGTGTCCAACGCGGCGCAGGTGTCGGCAGTTCAATTGCCGATGCAGAATATCAAGCCGCTGGCGCGGAACTGGTTGAAACCGCCGCCGAAGCGTGGGCGGCGCAGTTAGTCGTTAAAGTCAAAGAACCCATTGCCGCCGAATACGGTTATTTACGCGACGATTTAATGGTATTCACCTATCTGCACCTCGCATCGAATAAGGCACTGACGGAGGCATTATTAACCGCAGGCACAACCGCGATTGCTTATGAAACCGTACAGACCAGCGGCGGACAGTTGCCGTTATTGATCCCGATGAGCGAAGTCGCAGGGCGTATGGCTCCGCTTGCGGGTGCGACTCATCTGCAAAAAAGCAACGGCGGATGTGGCGTATTAATCAGCGGTGTCCCCGGTGTTGCCCCTGCAAAAGTCGCTATTTTAGGAGCGGGAATTGTCGGCACCAATGCCGCGCGTATCGCCGTGGGCTTAGGTGCAGAAGTCACCATACTGGATATTAGCCATGAACGCTTGAAGTATTTGGATGATATTTATCGCGGGCAATTACAAACCCGTAGCAGCAACGAATACACCATCGAAGAAGCGGTGTATCAAGCCGATTTAGTCATCGGTGCGGTATTAATAACAGGCGGACGCGCACCGTGTTTAATTACGCGTGATATGTTGCAGAACATGAAAAAAGGCGCGGTCATCGTCGATGTCGCCGTCGATCAAGGCGGCTGTATCGAAACCACACGACCGACCACACACAGTAATCCGACATACCAAATCGACGGTATCGTGCATTATTGCGTCAGCAATATGCCGGGTGCAGTACCACGCACCAGCACCTTCGCACTGAATAATCAAACTGCTTTGTACATACTGCTCTTAGCCAACAACGGCTTGGATGCCGTGCGTAATAATCTGGCATTACAACACGGACTAAATACCCATCGCGGCTTACTCACTCATGTCGCCGTCGCCAATGCGTTTGCCTTGCCTTACACCCCCCCTGCACAAGCATTGGTAGGCGTTTAAATCCAGTAAGTAGCGTTCATTTTTTGGTAGCCCTGAATATTGAGTGATTTTTCACATTTTGATATGACGAAATACAAACCTAGGTTTGCATTCGTCTCACTCGATTTATAGGACTACCATTTTCTAACAGCTATATACTCTGACCATATACCAATGCACAAAAGAAAATATCATGTTACAAGGTTTAGTTTTTATTACCGATAAAACCCAAGCGATGCGCTTGCTTGTTGAGGCGCGTTTTAATGAAATTGAAAGGATAATGCAATGATAGAATCACCAAGAGGTATGACGATAATGGAAGCCTATGAACTGTATAGAAATAATAAACTATACATAAATAGACGCTATCAAAGAAAACTTGTATGGAGTTCACAAGAAAAAAAAGACTTAATAGATTCTGTTCTGCTGCAATATCCTATTCCATTAATTCTTTTAGCTTCACAAAGCGACAAATACGAAATAATAGACGGAATGCAACGGCTTAATGCGATTTTTGGATTTATTGAAAATCATTTTCCAGTAGACATTTTTGGCTCTGAAAAATACTTTAACATTCCCGATTATACATTTGCACAAACTCAAGTATCAAAAGGAATAATTACACCAAAACAAAAAGAGGAAGGAGAATTTTTATCTCAAGAACAAGTTTCTTCTTTTATTCAGTATCCTTTCCCTGTAACAATTTTTAAAACAGGTAGCACAGAAGAAATTAACGAAACATTTAGAAGAATAAACTCAACTGGAAGAAAACTTTCACCACAAGAAGTTAGACAAGCTGGTAATGTTTCTAAATTTTCTCTTTTAGTAAGGGAAATAGCTTCTGAAATTAGAGGAGATGTTTCAAGAGAAATACTACTTCTTCAGGAAATGCCTGAAATAAGTATTGATTCTAAATTATCAAAACACCAATATGGTATTAATGCTGAAAATACATTTTGGTGTAAACACGGTGTTTTAAATGTATCAGACCTTAAAGAAAGTGAAGATGAACAATTAATCGCTGATATTATTTTATCTTGTATTCTTGGACAGCCATTTCCTGCTAGTAGAGTTGCTTTCGACAATTACTATGGAAGTGGAAAGAATGACAAATCAAATGATATAGACGTAAAAATAAATGCTTTTGGTGTTCAAAATATAAGAACCGAAATTCTTACCGTATTTTCAGAAATATTTAACCTTGTTGACTACTATTTTGAAGGCGAAAGATTAAAATCAGTTTTAAATCCAAAAGCTGGTGGCAATCCAGTAAAAGAGGCTTTTTATACACTTTATATGGCTTGTTACGAACTAATAATGAAAGAAAACAAAACTCCTTTCGATTATAAAAAAATAAAAGCAAGTCTAAGTAACATTCATCAAAAACTTGTAAGATCAAGTAATTACACAACTACAGAGGATAGAAGAAACAATATAAATATTTGCAAAGGACTCATTCAAGATTATTTCAAAAAAACAGATACACCTTTTAGAAGTACAACCTCCTATATTATCGACTTTCAAGCGTATTTAATGAAATCAAAAACAGAAGCAGCAATTTATGATTTCAAACAAGGTTTTTATACATTAAATCCTTCAAAGCGTGAATTTGATGAAAACAGTTTTAATAAAATACTTTGCAATATATCGGCATTAGCTAATTTAGGTAAAGATAAAATTGGTTACTTATTTATAGGTGTTACAGATAAAGAAGAAGATACAGTAAAAATCGAATCATTAGATAAACTAATAAATATTACAAGATATTATGACTTTGGCGTGGTTGGTCTTGAAAGAGAAGCAAAAATAAAAGGTGTATCGCTTGACCAATATATAAGTTACATTACTGGTAAAATCAGCTCATCACCCCTAGAATCCTCTCTCAAAACTCGCATTACAAAAGATATAACGCCAATAACTTATCATGGAAATACCGTTTTAATGGTTATTGTTAATTGTGGAACAGAGCCTGTTTACTTTGAAGACAAATTATATCAAAGGGATGGAGCAAATTGCATTGAAGTCACTGGTTCAAAACAAATGGAAATATATAAATTGTTCAAATAGCCAAATAACAGTACAAATTAAGACTAAAATAAGAAAAATAAACTATTTTCAAACAATAACTATAAAAAACCAGAGAATTAATTATCATGATACAAGAACAAATATTTGAAGAAATAAAACAAATACCCAGTGAAAAACTGGCTGAGATTTATGACGTTATTCATTATTTTAGATTAGGTCTAGCACAGGAATCATCTGGTTCTCGTACAATAAAACAACGCCCTATTGGGTTGGCTAAAGAACAATTTAATGTACCTGCCAGTTTTTTTGAGGATTTACCTGATGATATTTTGAATGCTTTTGAAGGTAAATAAATGAAAATTTTTCTCGATACTTGTGCTTTTTTATGGCTAACGACTGACGCGCCAGAATTATCTGAAAAAGCTAAATTAGTTTTTCAAGATACTCGAAATAGTGTTTATCTAAGCAGTATTTCACTATGGGAAATTATGGTAAAACATAAATTGGGCAAACTGCCTTTGCCAGAAAATCCAGACGTATTTATTATGGATCAATGTAGAAAACATTTAATTGACAGTTTGCCACTTGATAATAACGCCGTTTTTTATTTAAAAGATTTACCCGATTATCACCGTGACCCGTTTGATAGAATGTTGATATGTCAGGCAATGGCACATAATTTAACATTATTAACTTCCGATACTACGATTATGCAATATCCTGTCGCGACGGTTTGGTAATAACTCAAAGTTACCGCTTATCCCAACGGCGTTACCAAGTTCAATTCGGACTGTATAACATTACTTCGTAATTATCCTGTTTAATGATGGTGATGCCCCTCGGTCTGCATGATTTTCTTAACAAACGGATCATTTTCCATATCGCCAAAATCAACTGCGTCAATCTGTCTGTAATTATTGATGTCTTCAACTGATATGGGTTTTTTGTGTGCGGATGACAAGCTGGTCATGTCAACAAGGTTCAATTCTACGCGGCTGGTTTGGTCTTTTCTGAGAATACGCGCGGGTAAATTTTCATCCAGCAACCAAACGACTTCTATGCTTTGAGTGCCTACTTTTCCTTTGCGCAGTTCGGCATTATGACCCAATATTTTGGTTTTTTTAACGGGTTTCAGCGCGTCCAGCTCTTGCTGGTTGAGCATACTGGAGAGTTTGAGCCAATCAAAATTCATGTTATTGGTGGGCATATCGGCGGGCATATATTCGACTGCGGTTTTATCGGCATGATAAAGCTTGCGGTATTGAATGCTGCCGTTAGCGGTTTTTTGCCATAGTTCGCCATGATCGCCATCAGCATCCAGCGTTTGTATCATGCTGGGATTACGCCAGAAGAACCAGTCGTTGCTTGATGCGTTGGTTTTGCTTTGAGGAATTAATTTGGTGACATAGTGGCAAGCGACTTCTGTCGCCTGTGGTTCGTTATTGCTCTCGGCGAAGCTGACGGTGGAAAAACATAAGCCAACCATAAGGGCGATTTTTAAGACATTGGGTGTTTTCATATTACGCTTAGCTGTGAATCAAAATAAGAAAAGGGATACAACGTATCCCTTTTCATTAAACAACAATTATCGCCTTGGACAAGGCGATAGTGGCGAATTTACTTGCCGTGATGATGTTTATCTTCATGTTCTTCAGCACTATCCTTGGCAAATCCCAAGGCTTCCGCCATTACATGATAAATCACGTTTTGTTCAACGATACCATGGAACAAATGGGCTTGTGGGCCGCGTGCAAAAATGGCAACGTCTTCAGCGGCGTGTGTTTCCGCCGTGAGTGGAATAATCGCTTCTTGTAAATAATCAGAATTTTCTACTTTAGCGGAATCCAGCAAAGGACGACCTGTGGCAGGGCTGAATGTGGTCGGGTTGTGACCTTCACTACCTGATGACCACGCGCCAGCGGCGGCTTTAAATGATTTTGAACCTGCTGGTTGTAGATTTGATGCACCTGTGTAGCCTGTGCCGTTGGCGTAGTTCAAGGTGGTGTAGGGTAAGCCCAGCATATCCAGATCAGGTTTAGTCGCGCCTACACCTTGGGTTAAACCTAAAATAGGATTGCCGCGTTGCGGATAGCCGCCGATGGTGAATACATGACTATGGTCAGCCGTCACGATGATTAACGTTTCTTCTGGATTGGTTGAATCCACCGCCGCTTGAACCGCCGCTGCCAATTGCTGCGTCTCGGTTAACGCGCGGAACGCATTGCCTGAATGGTGTGCGTGGTCGATACGTCCGCCTTCTACCATCAGGAAGTAGCCATTTTTATTTTTCTTCAAAATATCAATGGCTTTACCGGTCATTTCAGTCAATGAGGGTTCACCCGCTTTGTCGTGGGCGAGGCGGTCGGCTTCATAATGAACGTGTGACGGTTCAAACAAACCCAGTAAATGATCTGTTGTTTTCGGGTCTATCGCATCGAACTGTGCTTTATTCCACACATACTGCGCATTGCTGTGTTTGCTTAGCCATTCAGTCGTCAGGTTGCGTCCGTCTTTACGTTTACCTGCTACGCCATATTCAGGATCTGTCACTGTAGTAGGGATAAAGCGCGTACGTCCGCCGCCTAACGCCACATCAATACCACCGTTGAGATTAAAATCAACTAATTGGGCGGCGATGTCAGAAACTGTTGCGCCTGCGGGTCTGTCCGCATCGCCTTCCCAGTCACGATTTGCGGTATGCGCGTAAGTTGCCGCAGGTGTTGCATGAGTGATACGCGCCGTAGACACAACACCAACCGACATATTATCGTGTTTGGCTTGTTCTAAAATAGTGGTCAGTTTATTCGTATTGACAGTGCCAGCATTCGGTTCGCTATGAGCGACCAAGTGATTAACAGAAAGCGAATCGCCGATTGTTTTAACACCTGTCACCATTGCCGTCATCGTGGGTGCAGAATCGGGAGTTTGCTGGTCAACACTGTAAGTTTTTGATAATGCCAGATAAGGAAATTTTTCAAAACTCAACGAATTTTCTTCGCCGTGTCCGCCTTTTTGCTGACCATCATAAATGCGTGACGCGGTGATAGTGGAAACCCCCATACCGTCGCCGATAAATAGAATGACATTTTTTGCAGGTTTTTTAACAGGCTTTAAATGCAGGGCATTGATTACTGTTTGGCGACCTGCATTAAACCAAGCCTCAGGTGTCGGTTCGGCAGCTTGTGCAATACCCGCAGCACACAGAGAACTAACAGCGACAACGCTGAGTTTTTGTACAAATATCATGGGATGTTTTCCTCAAATAGTATCTTTAAATGGCTGTAGTGATAACCTGCCGTTGCTCACGATACAGAATTGCTCATTGGGAATACTATTTTAACGTTATGACAACATGATGATGGTGGGGTAATAAAAAGATGAAAATAGGCAGATAAAAAATAGGTCATTATAGAGACCACACGGTAGGCTTACCGTTATTGCAATAGTGAATAAATACTTGAGTTATCCTATTTTTTAAAAACCCGCACACTGCGTCCGATAACGTCCGATAACGTCAGAATTTCGTTATTTTTTCGTGCTTTTCGTGTCTTTCGTGGACAAAAGCTTTTATATCGAACTCAGGCTTTATCGTTCGCCCGCCATTTTTTATCGGTAAATGGCAGGCAACCGTGTAGCGGCTCTACAATGTATAGCTGTCGGGTTCTTTTCGAATGGTGTGGTTGTATTCGTGACGGAATATCGAAATGGCTTGATAAATTATTTTTCGCGCTCGGTTTACGCCACCTAACGGACGATGTTCGGGTAAGGCGTGCCAAGGGGTGAAGGATAAATTGTCGCCGAATTGCCGCTGTTCCTCGCTGTCAAATTCCTGTTGTAAAATTCGGATAGTTGCCACTTTGCGAAACGGTGACAGGGTTTCTGACCATTCATGCCCCGGATCTTCAATCGGCATGGTCTCAGGGTCGGTTTGCAGCTGCACGGTAAAATCAAATACCGCTTCACCGTCTTTCAATTGATTGACCATTGCCACTCGCAGATAATCATCGTCTGGGTAGTCGGGTATCACATCGGGAGTCGTGATGTGCGGTATGGCGGAATATTTAACGGCGGTGTTGCCGAATAAATACGGCGTGGTGCTGTAATAACGTATTTGCAGCGGGTTGGCGAATTTTTTTAATGATTTTACTAAGTTCCAGACCACGCGCCAGTGGGTCAGGAAAAAGCAGGCTTTCTGGAATAAATTACCCGTCAAGGCGGCAATCAGTCCGTCAAATTCTTCCACGTCTTTAGTGACGAACGCGCTGGTGCTGATGACAATAAAATCATGGGTTTGTGCGTCTTTTTCCTGTTCGAGCAGTTTTTCTCCCGCCACGCCCATTAATTTAATCGCCATGCCGCGAATATCGCGTTCTATATCGGGGCTCAGGCTGCCGCTTTGATTGGAAAACCGAATCCACGCAGGATAGGTTTTGGGGTCTTTAAATAAGCCGATTTGTAATTCTTCGGGCAGATTGGGTTCTATGATAAATTCGGCTTTGACCACGCCGTGCATTTTGGCATGCGCATCACGACGCATGATGCCGCCCGCATTATCGGCGATGATTTTTGCCTTGAGCCGTGCGAGCAGGTCTTCGATGTAGTGACTTTCCCCTGAGGGAATGGTTTCTTGTGGTGTGTGTGTTGTCATTTTTTTCATCCCATTACAGCCTGTTTGAAAATGACTGCCAGTGCTTTAAGCACTGGCAGTCATAAAAAAGTTACGTCGGATCAATCACGCCACGCGCTATCATTCTTAACGCGGTCATGCTGGGGATGAAAAAATAATCGCCGCCGCGTGTTTCGACAAAACGGGGAATTTTGGACAAAATGTACGGTGCTTCATCACTGTCCGGATCGACTTGCAGCACCGCTTTACTCGGAAATTTTTCATTCGCCGAGTGGTTGCCCAAGATAATTTCCTTGTCGCTCCCTGCGCGGAAATCATTGCCGTAGTTAATCCACTGTTGTTGGACGAACTCGAATTGACGATTGATGTCGGCGTTGACCATCATGATGATAATCCCGTGATTGCCGTCATCTTTGGTGCGGTCTTTGACCTGACCGTAGGGTAAACCACGGCGTAACAAACGTCGTCTGTTGGATAATGCCCCCGGAGTATCAAAGGCATTTTTGCTGACTTTCAATGCGCCTGCTTTGTCAGGATCACTCACCATTTCCAGTGACGCACGCGGGTTGATACGGCGGATATGTGAGCTGAACGGGCATTTCGCGCCGCTCATGTCGTCATCGTAAGTAAAGTTGCTGAGCAAATCGTCTTTACCCTTATCATCCGCCGCCGCGTATTTTGCATCGAATGCGGCTTTACTGGCGGCATCGGGGGCTTCGGTCAACGGCGCACCGTTGTCACGCCAGCGACCGACAAATTTGGCAGCCAGTAATTCTTTACCGCCCGCGTATTTTTTACCATGCTCATCCAGATACGATTCAAAGGTAGCGACATTTTCATGCAGCTTGCGATACACCATGTAAGTGCCGTTGCGGGACAGCAGAATGGGCGCGGGTGCAGGCGGATATTCTTTGGCTTCGTCAATATGTCCGAGCAGAAATTCCCCTGTTGCCAAAGGAGCCCATGAGCCGTCTTCCATTTGTTTGCCGCGACCGTTAATGCGGTCGGCATCATAAGGAACGCCTTCAAACACAGGATCGCTGATACCGTCGGTGTAGCCGAAATGTTCTTTAGCCGTCGGCATTCCGTGTTCATCGAGTACGATTTTGGCATCCTGATAATCCATCAATGTGCCGTCATCGCCTTTATGCCCGCCAAGAATGACCACGCCTTTTTTATGTTGATTTACCACACCCAGTAACCACTGATAACTTTCTTCGAGTAAATCGGTGTCTTTACCGTATTGCGCATTGAGCGCGACAAAAATATGCACATCTTTGTCACGCGTTTCACGGTTGCCCTGCCAGATAGGATCCCAATGTTCAGGCGAACTGACACCATCATCACCGAGTATGTCTTTTCGCTCTTTCATGCCGCTGACAAATTCGGGCGAGAAACCGACCAGAGAGGAGCGCGGGATGCCCAGCTCTTTCATGCCTTGGTAGGTGAAGGCGATATTCACCGTCCATTTGGGTCTGGCAATCTCCCCGTCGTCCTTTTTACCCCATTCCACCGATGTGGTTACTTTTTTGGTAATTTCACCGACAAAATCCCTGCCTATGCCATCATCGGTGATATTTAAAAATACATAGCGCGCCACAGGAAAGCCGAAACGACCGTAAGCACGAATCACGTTACCCTGAATATCCAATAAGTCTAATTGTTTGGTCATAATGTCATCTTCCTAGTCTAAACGGTATTTTCCGGCAGCCCATGTGGGCGCGGACAAATTGGCAGGTTGAACACGCTCAAAAAATGCCTGAAAATTCTGCTTTAATTCAGCGGCACTGAGTCCTTGATTATCAACGGCGAACTTGGCAAATTCCTGTTTCAAATACAGGGCTTTCAATTGTTCTTCCAGCGGGTCGTCATTCGCACCGACGAAAAACAGCGTTGCGGTCAACTGGCATTTTTTCATGTAGGCAATGAAGCTGTCCGCGTCATTGACCGCTTCAAAACCGTAGCAATAGCCCCAGATGTCTTGCACACGATCGCCGATGGCATTCCACATACCGCGCAGATAATCGTCAACACTGCCGCTGGGCCCGCAATAAAAATTGCTGGAAAACACCAGATAGCGGGATTTCAAATGGTCTTCTGCGGGCAACGCACAACGACGCGCCCAATCAGGCACAAACGGCAGCCAATCAACAATGGTATCCAGTGCGCTCGCACCGGGCAGAGATTCGGTGTACACATCATCCAGCACAAAAAAACGGCACAGATAAGTTTGGGGCGTGAGTGTCATCGGGCTGTTTTGCTCCGTATTCCAGCCTTGCAGTCTGTCTCTGACAATATCCGAGTAGGCGATTTCGTCTTGGGTAAAACCGTCCTTAATCGGCGAGAGAATGGTGAGTGCGTAAGCATTACCGCTGATATTACTTGCCATGAGACTGCTCCTGTTGTTGCAACAAATTCTTTTCGTGCCATGCTTGCCGTCTTTCTACTTGATAAGCGGACATACTGACGATAGGGGTCGGGTGCATATCACCTAAATCATGCTGCAAACCGCGCAACAAGGTGTTATAGCTTTTCAGGAACTCGTCATCACTTTGGTTCTGGGTGTCCTGATTGAATTTGATGAGTGAGGATTTGACGGTTTTGGCACTTTTAACATCGTTGGATGCTGCCAGAGGATAAGCGTTGTAGTAGTGGATGGTTTCAATCTGGTTGTAGCGGATGTAATCATGAAACGGGGTCAGGGGAACTGATTTCGGATACCGAACCGTCCATTTCCACAGGGTATCCAGTCCACCGGGAATCGCAAAAGTGAATGAATCCACATATTGATCCCAACTGCCATTAAAGTTACTGAAAAACAGCATATAGTTGTAACTTAACTCCTCCTTGGGCTGCGTCTCATCGAGATGCGGAAACTGGTCTCTTCTTATAATGACCCAGCGTGCGTAATGAATGAGTGACAGCGTAATCAAGCCTTTCAAAACTCCGGGTAGAGTACCTGCTGACCAAAATAGAAACTTATTGAGCCACGTCATCGACGGTCTAAGCGGTGAAATGACATTCATCGCGTAGGCCTTACCTGCTATATTTGACATACTTATTCCTCTAAATGTTGTGCGAACCAAATGGCTTAAAAAAACCAGTCAGTGCAAGTATTGTTGAATAAATCAGTAGCGTTTGTTTTTAAATTATGGGTAATTGTATTGAGTCGCTACCGTGGCTAGAATGAAATATTTTCAATAAAAAATCACGAAGTATCTGTTTACTGTCCTGCGCATTATGGAAATATAAAGTGAATCAAATAGATAAAAATAAATTTTTTTGCGTAGTGAACATTTTTGCCGCACGAATTGCTGATTGCGATAGTCAGTTATTTACTGTCGCAGTAGCACAGGCTTAAACACCGCATACACCTCAAACTCAAAGCTGACTTGATAGGCACGGTATTTATAGTAATAAGCGTGGTAAGCGTCTTCGTAAATAAGCACGGGGTCACTGCGCTGTGCATCGGTGTCAGAACGTTTGCGGGTAAATTCATGCGCGGCAATGTCGTAGGCTTTACCGTTTACAGTCACTGCGCCTGCGTACTGGTCATGAATCAAATCGGTATTTTTACCATCGGGATAGCTGCTTAATTGCAGGTTTATATCCACGTTGAACGGAATTTTATCGCCGTGATTATCATACAGCGCGTAACTGAACGTTTGCCGCTCCTGTACTTTATTTTCTTTTGCTAACGATGAAACATAGCGTTGCACACTGGGTAAACGCAGCTCTTTGAATTTCAGCTCGATATTGTTGATGCCGCGCTGAATATCGAGGTCTGCATAATAACGGTCGGAATGCGTCACCTCATAATGCACGATGTGTTTTCCGATTTTAATGTCGGTGATGACTTTTCTGGATTGATCGGGTTTTTCCCCCGCCAAGGCAATGGGTTGTGAGTTATCCAGATACATCGCCTCTGGATAAAAGCGCACCAAATACACCTCGGCTTTTTGCAGATAAAACACGGCGGCGGTTATCGCGGCAGTCACTAATACTAATATCACGCTGGTCAGCAGTTTGGGGGAACTGCGTTGTTTGTTGCCGTGCAGCGGTGCTTTGGGAAGTGCATTTTCACGCGCCAGCACTTCATAAATTTCAATCGCTTCGTCGATGCCTTTCAGATAATAGCGACCGTGATTTTGCCAGCGGATGTTTTTATGATTCGCCAGCCAGCCTTTGGCACTGTCAAACACCGTGTAACTCAAATAAATCTGCCCGCCATCGGCTAAACTTTCAATCCGCGCGGCGCGATTGACATGACGACCGAACACATCCGCCTGCAACGCATTACCGATAGACACCTGCCCCGTATGCAGACCGATACGCACGTTTATCGGCTCAAACGCCTGTTGTGAAGCATTGAATTCATCCAGACGCTGTTGAATTTTTAACGCGCGTTCCACCGCCACACTGGGTTCGGAAAACACCGCCATCACCGCATCACCGATAAATTTGATGATTAAGCCCGCGCCGTCTGCTTCAATCACCTGCGTTAAAATCTCATCATGATGGATTCTATATTGCGTCGCGTACTGCTCGCCTTTTTGTTCGGTCAGCTCAGTAAAGCCTTTTATGTCGGTAAACATAATGGTCAATACGGCGGTATTTTTGCTTTGAATATACGACTGGATGCTTAAAATCTCTGCCGAATTGACAGCGATATTAGCAGTCTCATTAATACTGTTCATAAAAGCCTCTTATTTGTTTGACGGTTGCAGATTACCACGAACGGTTATAATAAAATCATGACTTCTTTCAAAAATAATTAACCCATTATGCTCAATACCGACGCTACCAACCCGCCCAAAGACACTAAATTAAGCATTCACCAAGTGCTGCACTGGTTGCAGGATGATAATTTAATTTCCGCCAGCGATTACGAAAAATGCCTGCATTATGGCTCTACCTCCAAAAGCCAGACCAAGCACCCGCTGAATGTATTGATTGATTGCGGAGCGGGCGACCAGACTCAGTTCGGCAAACCGTTCACCTTAGAAGAACTCACGCGCTGGCTGGCAAAAAAAGTCAATCTGCCGTATTACTACATCGACCCGTTAAAAATTGATGTTGCCTCGGTCACCTTAATTTACAGCCACGCCTACGCGCTCAACTACAAAATCCTGCCGATTCACGTCAGCCCAGAAGAAGTTATCATCGCCACCGCCGAACCCTTTATCCGCAGCTGGGAAGTGGATGTTGCCAAAATCCAGACAGGACAAATCAAGCGCGTACTTGCCAATCCCGATGAAATTGTCCGCTATTTAGGCGAATTTTACGCCTTCGCCAAATCCTTAAAAGGCGCGACCGACAACTCCGCCAATAAACCCGCCAACACCATTTACAACTTTGAACAGCTGATTGAACTGGGCAAAGTCAGTGATTTGGATGCCAATAATCAGCACGTCGTCAATCTGGTCAACTGGTTATTACAGTATGCTTTTGATTTACGCGCCAGTGATATTCATATCGAACCGCGCCGCAAACAGGGCAACGTGCGTTTCAGAATCGACGGCATTCTACACGACGTTTATCAACTGCCTGCCGCGATTATGGCGGCGGTATTGAGTCGCTTAAAAATCATGGGACGCATGAACATCATTGAAAAACGCCTGCCGCAAGACGGACGCATTAAAACCCAAAGCCTACAAAAAAAAGAAATTGAATTACGGCTGTCCACCATGCCCACCGCGTTTGGCGAAAAAATCGTCATGCGGATTTTTGACCCCGAAGTGCTGTTGCGCAACTACCAGCAACTGGGTTTCAATGAACGTGAACAAGCGGTGTGGAACACCATGATTCAACACTCGCACGGTATTATTCTAGTCACGGGGCCGACAGGTTCGGGTAAAACCACCACGTTATATTCCACACTCAAACACCTTGCCACCTCGGAAATTAACCTCTGCACCGTCGAAGACCCGATTGAACAAATCGAACCCAGCTTCAACCAAATGCAGGTGCAACCCAATATCGGACTCACTTTCGCCAGCGGCATTCGTACCCTGATGCGTCAAGACCCCGACATTATCATGGTCGGCGAAATCCGCGATTTAGAAACCGCTGAAATGGCAATCCAAGCCTCGCTCACAGGGCATTTAGTATTTTCCACCCTGCACACCAACAACGCCCCCTCAGCCATCACACGGCTGTTAAACTTGGGCGTACCTGATTATCTGATTCAACAAACCATCTTAGGTGTCATGGCGCAACGCTTATTACGGCTGTTATGCAAATCCTGCAAAAAACCCGTCACTATTGATGATGAACAATGGTTCAGCTTAATCGCCCCGTTCAAAGCCAAAAAACCCGCACAGGTTTATCAGGCGGTCGGCTGTTTAGACTGTCGTCAAACTGGCTATTTAGGCAGAATCGGTATTTATGAAATCCTCGTCAACTCCCCTACCCTGAAAAAATTAATGTCCGCCGATACCGATAACACCCTGCTGCAAAAACAGGCGATTGCCGAAGGAATGCGCCCATTACGCCTGAGTGCCGCCGAAAAAGTCGCCGCTGGATTAACCAGCATTGATGAAATGATCCGCGTCGCACCTGAGACGATGGAGTTTTAAATCAATACTTGGCAGGATTGTTATAATGTGAGTTTTAACTTAGCCACACATAGATTCATGACAACACCTATTTCTAAACTGCTGGTGATACTGGCGGTGACTCTGACCTTGTTGGGTTGTACACCCCCACCTGAGATACAAAAAATCAGCGGCAATGCGCAAGGCACAACTTATCATATTAGTTTCTGGTCGCCTGAACCTGTTGATACGGCAAGCATTCATCAAGCCATTGAAGCAGAATTTACCCGCCTCGATGAGCAGTTATCCAATTACCGTAAAGATTCGGTGATTGAACAATTGAACGCCACGGTAAGTGCTGAACCGCTGGCGGTCAGTCAGGAAATTATCGGTTTGATTGAACAGGCGCGGGCGGTGAGTGTTGCCAGTGGCGGCTGTTATGATTTGACCATTAAGCCGCTGTTTGATTTGTGGGGCTTTAAGGGCGATAAATTAACGCCGCCCAGTCCAGAAGCTCTGCAAGCGGCATTAAAACAAGTCGGTTTTCAGCAGTTGAAAATAGTCGATGCCACGCATATTCAAAAACTCAATCCGCAGTTACGCATAGATTTATCGTCTATCGCCCAAGGCTACAGCGTGTCGCGCATGGTGGCGTTATTAGAACAACACGGCATCAACAATTATCTGGTGGAAATCGGCGGCGAGTTGCAAACACGCGGCAAAAAACCCGATAATTCATCGTGGCGCGTTGCCTTGGAAAAACCGCTGTCCAGTGAGCGCACCATGCAAAAAGTCGTTACCATTAATCGTGTTGAACCGTTAGCAGTCATGACTTCAGGCACTTATCGGCATTATTTTGATGTCGCTGGCAAGCGTTACAGTCATATTCTGGATGCAAAATCAGGTGTGCCTGTGGAACACAATACCGTCTCTGTAACCGTGCTGCATGATAATGTCACCCAAGCCGATGCGTGGTCTACCGCGTTGTTATGTCTGGGGAAAGACAAAGGCTTGGAAGTCGCCAATCAAGCGGGTATTGCAGTGCTGTTTATTGAGCAACAAGGCGAGGCGTTTAATGAGTTCCGTAGTGCGCCGTTTGTGGCGTTGAAGCAGATTCATATTGAATAGAACCACTCGTTCCAATGCTCCAGCGTTGGAATGCCGCCGTAGACGCTCCAGCGTCTTCATGCGTTTTAGAGTCGTAACGCTGGAGCGTGGGAACTATAAATACTGTGCAAGACGCGGCGCGTCTCTACTGCATTCCCACGCAGCGCGTGGGAACGAGATTTACTCAGCTAACGCCGCTTGTAACCGCTGATACAAGCCGCCGAAACTGCCGTTACTCATCATCACAAAATGCCCGCCTGCTGGGGCTTCGCGTTGTAAGCGGGCAATAATGTCATCGAGAGAGCTATAAATTTCAATGTTAGCCGCCTGCTGACACAGTTGGCTTAAATCCCACGTCAGATTAGATGGTTGATAAATAATCGCTACATCGGCATTGCTGAACGATTGCGCCAAAGTGTCAACGTGTGTGCCTAAACGCATGGTATTGGAGCGCGGTTCAACAATCGCCACAATGCGCTCGTTGCCGACTTGTTTACGCAACCCGTCCAGCGTGGTTTGAATCGCGGTCGGGTGATGGGCAAAATCATCGTACAAGGTGACGTTGTTAATTTTTGCTATCACTTCCATGCGCCGCTTCACATTTTTAAACTGATTCAGCGCGGCAATGGCATTACAAGGCAATACACCGACGTGTTGTGCGGCGACGATAGCCGATAGCGCGTTGTAAACATTATGCTCGCCTGTCAATGTCCAATCGACCACACCTTGTTCAACATTATCAAACATGACGCTGAACCGACTGCCATCGGCTTGCTGCAACACCGCGTTCCATGTCGCGTTGCCATTGATAGCCGTGTGCGTTGTCGGTGTCCAGCAACCCATCGTCAATACGTCGTTGATGTTGGCATCCACCGCAGGGCTGATAATCAAACCCTCGCTGGGAATGGTTCTGACTAAGTGATGAAACTGTTTTTTGATAGCATCCAAATCAGGAAAAATATCAGCGTGATCAAATTCCAGATTATTGAGTATCGCGGTGCGCGGACGGTAATGAACAAACTTTGAGCGTTTATCAAAAAATGCCGAATCGTATTCATCGGCTTCCAGCACAAAAAATTCTGAATCACTGAGCCGTGCGGAAATGCCGAAATTCAGCGGCACACCGCCGATTAAAAAGCTGGGCTGTAAACCTTGATGCTCCAATATCCACGTCAGCATACTGGTAGTGGTGGTTTTGCCGTGTGTACCTGCCACACCCAACACCCACTTGCCCTGTAATACATGATCCGCCAACCATTGCGCACCTGAGGTATACGGTAAACCTTGATTTAACACCGCTTCCACTTCTGGATTACCGCGCGATAAGGCATTGCCGATAATCACCAAATCAGGTTTACGCGCCAGATTTTCTGCCCGATAACCTTCCATTAAGGTGATACCTTGTTGCTCCAGTTGATTGCTCATCGGTGGGTAGACGTTTTGATCTGAACCACTGACTTCATGCCCTTGTTGTCTTGCCAACACCGCAAGCCCGCCCATGAAAGTACCGCAAATGCCGAGAATGTGTATATGCACTGTTTTTGCCCTGCTCAATTAATGTATTTAGACATTTTACCGCTGTATCAGCCTATCACGGTACGGCTTTATTATAATGATTGTATTCGCAGGGCAACATGGATATTACACGCCAACCTGCAACATGAATTGGTGGGATTTGCTGAGCTTGCTGATGCTGTTAAATAATTGTTGATTAAATCTCAGGCGTACAAAATGTACTATCAACATGAATGGTTACATTTAACTGGGTTTTAAGAATTCCCAGTATTTTAGTTAAATTATCCATTGTCGGATTGCCTTTAGCCGACAGCATACGGTGCAAGCTCTTACTGGGTTTTTTCACTTCCTGTGCCAAGGTTTCAAAGCCTATCGTGGCATTGACTAAATCGCGTAACACTAAACGGGCAACCTCTGGCTCGCCGTTTAAAAACAAAGCAATCGCCTCATCCAATAACGCCTTGGCAAAAGCAGGATCGTTTGCTACGCGCTCGGTGAGGGTATTTTTATAATCTTGGGTGATAGTCATATCTTGCCTGTTTTTTTGCGTGATTTGTATTCAGCGAAAAGCTTTTTTGCATTATCAATGTCTTGTTGCTGGTTTTTTTTCGTGCCGCCGCCAAACAGAATAATCAGTTGCCGTCCGTCTTGAGCAAGATAAATTCGATAGCCCACGCCCCAATCAATACGATACTCGCCAATGCCATCAAACCATTTAATGTTAGACATATTACCCAATTCCAGTCTTACTTTGGCAACAGCGATTTTCGCAGCGGCAATGGCATCTAATGAATTGAACCATTTTTGATAGGGATTCGAGCCATCTTCTCTGATGTATTCTGTTATTTGCATGGGTAAATAGTAACGTATAAGTTACTATGAGGTAAATCTTAAAATGGACAGGCAATAAAAAACCGCCTTTGGTTTTGACTGGAGGCGGTTTGTAATATTTTGCAGGGTGCATTAGCGATAGCGTATTCCGCCTTACAAATTAACTTATTGCCAATTCCTGCAATATATCAGGATACTTTTCTGCCACCTTGAGCAACGTTTTAGCCGCGCCTGATGGCTGCTTGCGACCTTGCTCCCATTCTTGCAGAGTACGCACCGATACGCCCAGTAATTTAGCAAATTGAGATTGTGATAGTTTTGCTGTCATGCGTGTATAAGTAATACCTGACAAACTATCCTCGCGTTCTACCGTACCATCTGCCAATGTCACCAGCCGCCGTACAGTGCCGTCATTTTGAGGGATAAAATCAGTTTTTCGCGCCATTTTATCTGTGTTCATTTCATGCACAGATTGCAATAAATCGTTGCAAAATTGTTGCATTTCATTGTCCATGTTCTGCCGCCTCTTTCAGTTGTTTTAAAAAATTAAGGGGTAAATTGTCAAACTTAGTTTTGGTATAAACGATGAGTAACACAATAACGCCGTTTTCCAGCCTATTAAAATAGATTACCCGTGCGCCACCGCGTTTGCCTTTGCCGTCAGTAGCCCAGCGTACTTTGCGTAAGCCCCCGCTCTGCGGAATGACATCACCTGATTCAGGATTTTGAGCAATCCATAATTTAAAGGCTTCTCGCTCATCATCAGACCAAACAGTTGCGGCGTATTTTTCAAAAATGGGGGTTTCAATGATGGTATACATGAGTGAATTATACGCTTTAAGCGTATAATAACAAACTTATATGGCTAATTTTGCGGGTATTGGCTTATGACGATAGTTTGCAAGATGCAGTTGTTGGAGCTGTTTGACCATCTAATGAACACGCAATAAAAAACCGCCTTTGGAGGCGATTTTGTTGGTGTGAGGGGTTTCACTGCGCTCTACCCGTTATAGGATGGGCTTCCTTTATCAGCCCATCCTATTGTGCTGCCGTAATTTTTTTACGGCAAAATTACCATTTTAGTAAAAAACTGCTAAACTTAAGACATTTAATGTTATTTTCAGTTGGCTTACTATTATGCTTACAAGATTCGAGGTTACTAATTTCAAAAGTTTTAAGGAAAATTTTGTTTTTGATTTTACCAACACTAGCGACTATCAATTTAATCCTGAATGTATAAAAAATGGCATTGTTAATAAAGGCATGATTTATGGTGCTAATGGCTCAGGAAAATCTAATTTAGGCTTTGCTATTTTTGATATAGTTTCACGTCTAACAGACAAAGACTGTGAAAAATCATTTTATAAACATTATTTGAATGCTTTTGGTAAAAATAAACTTGCTGAGTTTAAATATGTATTTTCTTTTGAAAAAGATATAGTTGAATATTCTTATGGAAAATACAATATAGAAATATTCGCCTATGAAGAGTTAAAAATTAATAATGAAACAGTTATTTCATTAGATAGAAGGGTTACAAAAAAAGCAATTGTCACACTGAAAGGTGCAGAAAAATTAAACACTGACGTAGGTGATTCTGATATATCAATTGTTAATTATGTCAAAAAAAATACTATTCTTAAAAAAAGCTTTAAAAACAATAAATTATTTAACCGCTTTATAAAATATATTGAAGGGATGCTTTTTTTTAGAGCGTTAGATACTAACACCTATTTAGGATTTGAAAAAGGCAGTAGTCGAATTGATGTTGATATTATTGAGCATGGCAATGTTGAAAATTTTGAAGCGTTTTTAAATACGGCTGGAGTTGAATGCAATTTAACAGTAGTGGATAGGAATGGAGAACCTGATTTAGCTTTTTCTTTTGATGGAAACACAATTAATTTTTTCGAGATAGCTTCTACTGGAACACGCTCTTTAAGTCTATTTTATTTTTGGCTACAACGCTTAAAAGAAAACAATCAAGTGTCTTTTGTTTTTATTGATGAATTTGATGCGTTCTATCATCATGAGTTATCAGAATTTATTATCAAAGAGTTGAAAGAAATTGATGCACAGGTAGTTTTAACTACTCATAATACCAGTATTATGAGTAATGATTTATTACGACCAGATTGTTACTTTTTAATGAATAAAGAAGAAATAAAGCCACTTAATAAATGTACAGAAAAAGAACTGCGCTTTGCACATAATATTGAAAAAATTTATCGGGCAGATGGTTTCCATGTCTAAAGTTATTTTATTAGTTTTTGAGGGAAAAAGAACAGAACCTAATATTTATAATTCTTTAAAACAATATTTCCTAAACGACGATAAGCGCACTGTTATTTACGCGACCTTTAACACCGTCATTTATAAACTTTATAATGATGTCTTAAAAAAATATGGTGATTTTAATTTTGATTTAATTGAAGAATTAAAGCTTAATAATTCTAGTATTCCTGATGAAATTGTTAGAAAAAATGTAGCAGAGATTTATTTGGTTTTTGATTATGACGGTCATGCTTCAAACGCATCTGATGAAAAACTAAAAGAGATGCTTAAATATTTTGACAATGAAACTGAAAACGGTAAGCTCTACATTAGTTATCCAATGGTTGAAGCTATTAAACACCTTAAATCAGATATTCCTTTTCACGAAACGACTGCTGAAGCTAAAAAAAATATTCAATATAAAAAAAGAGTTAATCGCGAATGTGATGAATGCTATAAACAGCCTTGGCAACAGAGTCATTGGACTGTCATTATTTACGAACATTGTAGTAAATTAAATTTTATAACGACAGATAGTTACGTTTTTCCTCATCGTACTTTTGAACAACTGGAAGTTTTTGAAGCACAATTAGAAAAATATATTACTCCTGCAAATCAAATTGCTGTCCTAAGTGCGTTTCCTGTGCTTTTGCTAGATTATTACGGAGCAAAAGGACTTTACAATAAAATCTCTTCCCAATTAACCATGCCATAAGAATTAATTTAAACAGCGTGTGGAAAAGCAATATGAAGTTGTATGCCGTTAAATACACAGATATTACTACCTTGCCACAGCTACTGCATTTTGGGCATTGCATCCAACATTTGTTCGGCTAATTGTTTACCTGCTTCCATTAATGGATGAATCACAAAGGTTGCGCCTAACTGGTACAGCTTGCTTTCTTCGTCATCGTCAAAACAGACTGTTCCGATATGCCCCGTAAATTGGCGGTTTTTTAATTGTTTAATCGACGATACTCTGACTTCAAATTCTGGCATGGTCAGGACGATGCCTTTGATTTTTGCCAAGGGGATTTTTTCCCACAGTTCGGTATCTTCGGCATCGCCATAAATAACGCGCCGTCCGTCAGCGATTAACTGCTCCAATACCGTGGGGTCGGCATCTAAACCCAGCACGCGAATATTTTGTTGATGAAACGCCAGATACGCCGATGTGCCTGTACATCCCATACCGATAACCAGCCATTCCGCTACACCTATGCTGCTGGGCAGACGGTCGGTACGCTCTATTTTTCGTTCAAAGCGAATTAAAAAATGTTCCAGTACAGAAAACAGCCGATGAGAAAAATAGTTTAACGGCGCGGCAATGGCTAAAGACAGCGCGACCGCCAAGCCGATAATAGGTTTCCACTCAGGCGGTAATAGCTGGGCGTTGACCAGTGCATTTGAGGTGATTAGGGCAAATTCGCTGTAGGTCATCAAGGCTAATGACGATACAAAAGCGGTTCGAGCGCGTAATCCTGTTAATAAAAATAATACAAAAAATAAGCCGCCTTGTAAGGGTAATAATACGATAAGCGTTAATGCCTGTAGCATTTCGTCATAGCTGGGTAAATTGCTTAAGCCGATTTGTAGAAAAAATGCGACTAAAAAGAGTTCTTTCAAGCCCCATAATTTTTCAGATAATTCTTCTATATCGCTATGTCCAGCCAGCATAACCCCCATTAACAACGCGCCGATGTCGCTGGAAATACCGACTTTTTCTGCTAATACACCGCCCGCTAAGGCAAGCAATACGCCCAATAATAATTTTAATTCGTGGTCACGACTGGCATTCAATAAGCGATAAGCTAACGGACGCAGAAAAGGAATCAACAGCAAAGCAAATGCCCACGGCGTGGGCGTTTTTCCAGCTGAAAAGGCTAATAAGCCGATAGCGACAATGTCTTGTAAAATTAAAATACTGAGTACATCACGACCATACAGGGTGGACAGTTCGCCGCTGTCATCCAGCACTTTAATGGCCAACACGGTACTGGAAAACGCCAAACTGACACCCAATACCAAGCCGCCCGCAATCTGCCCGCCAAGACCGAAATAAACCAGCATGGAGCTTGCCGTGACCAGCAGTAAATGCGTACCGCCCACCGTCAAAACTTCATAACGCAATAATGAGCGTAATTTTATTTTTAATCCGACGGTAAATAACAGCAGTTCAATACCGATGTCTGCCAAATGCGCCAAGGTGTCATCCATTTGAATACCCATAACATTCAGCACATAGCCCGCTATCAAATAACCGACTAATGGCGGTAAATATAAACGGCTGCTTATTAAACCTGCCAGATACGCAGCACCCACCCAAAGCAATTCCATAATGGTTGTTTTTCCAATAGATGATAAAACGATTCATCTGCATCGAAAATCGCAGATTTATCGGCAAGAAGATATTGACGTTATTTATTAACTGACGATTTAAGTTGCTTGGCAAAAATCGGCGGGTAAAAGTCGCTAAAACCTACGAGGTTTTTAAAACCTCGTAGGTTTATTTATATAGATTAACTGTGTGCATGAACTTAATGGCAGTTATTTTATTAACTCTATTTTAATAAACGCATCCATTGTTCCCATGATATTCCCCGCCGCATCGGTTTGATTGCCTTTACCGACCACAACTTTTACTTTTTTACCTTTATAACCGCCTAAATTTTCATCGGTGGCTTCTATTAATTTATCGCACAAATCAGCCATACATAATGCGTTATGCTCTTTGCCTTTATTATCGACAATGGTTAAATAAAAATTATCTGCGCCATCAAAGGCGGTAATCGTACCTACGACTGTTTTATTAGATACTTTTTTTGCGTAGGCGGCAGTGTTTAGGCACAGTGCGGTTAATAATATAAAAGTGAATGATTTTTTCATAGTTATGTCCTGAATTAAGTATATAAATAAATCTGCTAGGTCGTTTACAAAAAGTCGGCTGATAACAATTACTAAAACCTGCGAGGTCTTAAAGACCTCGCAGGTTTATTGCTACCGTCGAATTTGTTTATATGTTAGGTCTTAAAAATACGGCAGGTTTTAATAAGGTAAGACGGCGATTACTTAACGTAAGCCATAATCAACAGCCAAGCCAATAAAAACTGCCAAGCCAAACCAGTTATTATTTAAAAAGGCTTTAAAACATAAGGCTTTGTCGCGATTGACAATTAATACTTGCTGATAAACCGATAATCCAGCGGCGACTAATAACCCGATATAATACGCCAATCCGCTATGCTGCATTATGCCGACGGTGATTAATAAGCCGATAATAATAATTTGTAATACTGCCATGATATGACGGTCATATTGTCCGAATAATATCGCGGTGGATTTAACGCCTATTTTTATATCATCGTCTTTATCGACCATTGCATACATAGTGTCATAGACTAATGCCCATAATATCACTGCTAAATACATGACCCACGCAACGGCGGGAATAGCATTCATTTGTGCGGAAAATGACATCGGGACTGCCCAACCGAACGCAATACCTAAATAGGCTTGCGGTAATTGGGTATAACGTTTCATAAACGGGTAACTGGCGGCTAAAAACGCGCCGCCAAACGATAATAAAATGGTGTAAGTATTTAATAATAATACTAAGGCAAACGCTATTAACGTTAATACGATGAAAAATATTAATGCTTCTTTGGGCGTGACTTTGCCTGCGGCAATCGGGCGTTGTTTGGTGCGTTCTACATGAGGATCAAAATCACGGTCGGCATAATCATTTATTACGCAACCTGCCGCACGCATTAATATCACGCCTGCACAAATGACCGTGAGTACCAGTTTATCGGGCTTACCATCACTGGCAACCCATAACGCCCATAATGCCGGCCATAATAAAATTAAAATCCCAATGGGGCGATCAAACCGCGCTAATAACCAATATTGCTTGGCTCTGTCTATTACCCGTTCCATCATGATGTGACCTTTTTTGCCGCCTGAGTTTTGTTAAGTGCTATTATAACCGCTTTATATTCAGTGATTCGCACGATGAACGTAACTATTTATCATAATCCACGCTGTGGAAAATCCAGACAAACACTGCAATTACTCAAAGACAACGGTATAGAACCTGTGATTATTGAGTATTTGAAAGCACCGCCCAGTGCTGAGCAATTGGATGCGTTATTGCAGCAATTAGGACTACAGCCGCGTGAATTGATGCGCACCAAGGAAACGGAATATAAGGAACTCGGTCTGGCAGATGAATCGCTGGATAGACACGCCTTAATTGATGCCATGATAAAACATCCCATTTTAATTGAACGCCCGATTGTGGTTGCGAATGGCAAAGCGGCAATTGGTCGCCCTCCCGAAGCTGTATTGTCTATTTTATAATGCCCAGACGTATGACAAAAATTCTGATTTTATATTTTTCCCGTCATGGGTCTACCGCTGACATGGCGAATTTAATTGCGCGGGGCGTGGAATCAGTGACAGGTGCGGAAGCGGTGCTGAGAACCGTTCCCGATGTGTCAGCGGTGTGCGAAAAAACCGCCGAGACTATTCCTGCACACGGCGCGATTTACGCCACGCTGGATGATTTAAAAACCTGTGACGGTCTGGCATTAGGCAGTCCGACCCATTTCGGCAATATGGCGGCTCCGCTGAAATATTTTATCGACCAAACTACGCCGCTGTGGTTATCAGGCGCGTTGACGGGCAAACCCGCATCGGTATTCACCGCCTCAGGCAGTATGCACGGCGGGCATGAAAGCACCTTATTGTCGATGATGTTGCCGTTACTGCATCAAGGTATGCTCATTGTCGGTTTGCCGTACACAGAACCAGCCCTGCGCGATACCACTACAGGCGGTACACCGTATGGTGCGAGTCATTTGGCAATGGATCACGCGGGATTGTCCGAGCATGAAAAAGTATTATGCCGTGCCTTGGGTGCGCGTTTGGCGAACACTGCTCAGCGGTTAAAAGTGAGCGCATGAAAATATCCTCTGCTTATTATCACGGTATCGCGGTCGCTGGATTTTTCGGGCTGTTTATTTTAATGATGCTGTGGCACACATTACTTGTACCCGTGACGGTTGTGCCTGTGGTGTTGGTGTTGTTAATGACCGTAACGCCGTTATTATTACCGATGCGCGGCTTATTAAACGGCACACCTAAAAGCTGTGCGTGGGCAGCTTATGTCAGTATGCTATATTTTGTTCATGGTTCAATAGAAACCTATAGCAATCCCGATGAGCGGTTATACGCCTCATTAGAAGTTCTTTTTAGTTTAATGCTTTTTCTTGGCGCAGTCGGTTATGTGCGCGGAGTAAAAAAATAGCACGCCATCATGTCAAAACAATTAGCTTTACAGTTTGAATTTACCGCCAATCAAACCTTCAACGATTATTTCGCAGGGTGCAATCAGGAAATTGTCAGCCATTTGCAAAACAGTGTTGCAGGTAACGGTGAAATGCAGATTTTTCTGTCAGGAGACAGCGGTTTAGGTAAAAGCCATTTACTGCAAGCCTGCTGCCATCTCGCACAACATTTAAAACGCAGTTCATTTTATCTGGATTTAGCTGCACCAAATTTGTCCGATACGTCGATATTAACAGGCGTGGATGCACTGGATGTAGTATGTCTGGACAACATTGAACATATTGCAGGTCAGCGCGACTGGGAATTGGCAATTTTTAATTTTTTTAACAGACACCGAGACAGCGAACATACCCTGATTATTTCCGCCTCTTGCCTGCCAAAAGAACTGCCCATCCAATTACCCGACCTCAAAACGCGCCTTAACTGGGGGCTGACGCTAAAAATACAGCCGCTCACCAATAATGACCGCATCACCGCGTTAATGTTTAAAGCCAATCAAATGGGTTTTGAAATTTCCCCGCAAGTGGGCTTATTTTTACTGACGCACTACGATCTTAATTTATCAGCATTATGGCGGTTACTGGAAGAATTGGATCAAGCTTCATTGTCAGCCAAACGCAAATTAACCATCCCGTTTTTGAAAAAAATTTTAGATCACACCGATTAGCCTTTATTAGCCATAATATAAATAAGAAATATGTCAGAATAAGAGGGATACTGACAAAAATTACACATACTTGACAAAATAAATCAAGAAAAGCCTCTCTGCCATTTAATGAAAAGGGCAAAATCACCACCCTTTGGTAACACCATTTTTAATATTAAAGCTTACTTGACTTTGTCTTTACAATGAGTAAATACTTTACATAATGTAAAATCAGTATTATTTATCCATTACACTGCATCTATTGGCACAAAATATGCTCTGTTTTACTACACAACGCGACAATACACCGTCAGGTTTCGCCATCACACATTATTTATATTTCTGGAGTTATTAAAATGAAAACACAACAAGCAGGTTTTACATTAATTGAACTAATTGTAGTTATTGTGATTTTGGGCATTCTTGGCGCAGTTGCGGTGCCTAAGTTTGTTGATCTCAGTGGCGATGCTGGTGATGCAGCTGCTAAAGCGACTGCTGGAGCATTAGGCTCTGCCGCAACGCTTAATTATGGCAAAAAGAGTCTCGGAACAGGCGGCTCAGCGATTACAGCGACTACAACCTGTGCAGATTTACCGGCGATTTTAATGGCAAACGGTGCTTTATCCAGTGACGCTAACATCACTTTTGTTGCGCCTACCATGAGACTGGACTTTGGTGGTGCTACTTTAGGAGCAGGAGACACTGCGTGTAATGGTGCAAACACCATCAGCACTGCCTGCAAAGTGAAGCATGCAAATGGAACAGCAACAGGTTTTCCTGCTTATGTCATTTGTACCGGCTAATAATTGCATGAGTAGCGGCAATAGCTGATACCCACACACGATAAAAAGGCGGCTTAGGTCGCCTTTTTTATGTGTAAAAAAGAGACTTGGATTATGCTCAAGAACTGCAAACAATCAACAGGATTTACCACTATTGAATTAGTGATGGTGATGATTATTCTCGGTATTTTAAGCGTCACTATCGCACCTGTGTTTTTTGATAATTCCGTCTTTCAGGCGCGCGGTTTCAGCGATCAGACGTTAGCCGCGCTACGCTATGCGCAAAAAACTGCGATTGCTCAACATCGGCTGGTGTGTGCCGATGTAACCGCAACCAGCGTGACACTGACTATTAGCGGCAACACAACGTGCAATCTGGTGTTGAATTTACCAGACCGTGCGGACAATATACTGACTGCACCCTCTGGCATCACCCTCAATCCCGCCGCAACGCTTACGTTTGATGCACTGGGTCGCGCCGGTTCTGCCGCTGCCATCACTGTTTCAGGCGTTAGCAACGCCATTATCGTAGAAGCCGAGACGGGTTATGTACACCAATAAAGTGCAGCGCGGTATCAGCCTGATTGAGCTGATTTTATTTATCGTCATTATCAGTATCGCACTCGTCACACTCTTGTCTGTACTGAATGCCAGTACACACAACAGCATTGACCCTCTGTTGCGCAAACAAAGCTTAACCATTGCCGAATCACTGCTGGAAGAAGTGCAGTTGCACGATTTTGCCAATCCTGCGGGCGGCTTTACGGGTGCGGCAACGCAAGCCAACCGCGCCTTGTTTGATGATGTTATGGATTATAACGGTTTTGCGACCACGGGCATTTATTCTGCCGATGGTTCTGGAACAGGAATTGCAGGATTGAGCAACTATAGCGTGAGTGTAACGGTAACACCGACAGCATGGCTTGCCGTTGCCGATGATACGTTACAAATCACTGTGACCGTCACGCCCCCTAACGAGCAATCACTTCAAGTCGTCGGTTATCGGATGAATCACTGATGCGCACTCATAATACACGGCACACGGGTTTCACCCTGATTGAATTAGTGATAGTGATTATTATCGGCGGCATTATCAGCGGTATCACGATAATGTTTCTTAAAACCCCTGTCGATCAATATATCGACATTACCCGTCGTGCTGAAATGACGGATATTGCCGACACCGCCTTGCAGCGCATGACACGCGATGTGCGTACCGCCGTACCCAATAGTGTGCGTTTATCGGGTGGTTATCTGGAATTTTTACCCGCCAAAGCAGGCGGACGGTATCGTGCCAATACGCTGGGCGGCTTGGGATTATGTACGGCAGCGGGTGATGAGTTATCATTTACCGCCGCTGACAGTTGTTTTGAAATGACCAGCCCTACTATCAGTTTTGCTGCGGGCGACAGCATTGTTATCGGCAGTACGCAAGCCGATGGCAATGCAGCCTACAACAGCAGCGCGACGGGGGTGTTGCGTGCCTATACAGGTGCCGTCGGAGCGCAAACCAAAGTCATCATCAGCGCAACCCAATTGCCCGCGTTTGCCAGTTTACCCAGTCAACGCTTTACCGTGGTGTCGGGCAGTGAACAGGCGGTAACGTACGGGTGCGAAAATGTCGGCGGCACGGTAGACGGCACGGGAACATTGAAACGCTACTGGGCTTATGGCTTTAACGCGGCACAGCTTGCACCACCGACAGGCGGGTTCAGCGCGTTACTTGCCGATAACATCAGCGCGTGTGCCATCACTTATAACGCCATCAATCAGCGCAACGGACTGGTCACTATTGCCCTGACGATTCTGCAAAGCGGCGAACACATTCACCTTTATTCCGAAATTCACGTTGATAATATGCCATGAAACAATCTTCAGGCGGTTTTACCCTGCTGTCAGCGATTTTTTTATTAGTGGTCATTGCCGCGCTGGGTTTATTTGCGGTCACTATTTCCAATACCCAACAACAAAATTCCGTGATGGATGTACTGGGTGCGCGCGCCTATCAGGCGGCAAAAGCGGGTCTTGAATGGGGTCGTTATCAAATCAGCAAAGGCGGCGTAACCGGCTGCGGGGCATTTCCACAACCCGCGCTGCCCGCAGGAACGCAGTTATCGGCATTCACGGTATCGGTAACGTGCAGTGTGACGATCTACACCGAAGGCACCAATACTTTTTCGGTGTATCAACTGACTTCAACCGCTACAACGGGCGGAGCAATTGGTTCGGCGGGTTACATTGAACGACAACTGCAAACTGTTATTAAACAGCCGTAACCAGCGAGACAAGATCATGATCATTTGGAAAATTACAGTCACTCTCGGATTAGCTCTGTTACTGAGCGCGGGTAAAACGATGGCGTTTGATGCCGTCGAAGTAGGCGCGGCAACCGCAACACCGATTTATACCAAACTGTCGGGAACCGAGTTTTTCCTGTCGGTAAAAACAACCCGTACCTATCGCGGCACGGTAGAAGTATCATTAGTGAATCCAGAGGCGGCAAGCGGCAATTGTACGGATACCCATGCGGGATTGAGCAACGCCAAGAAGTACCCGTACAAGTTCAAGGCGGCAGATCAAGGCACTCATACCTTTAGTTTTAATTACCCGAATGCGGCGCGGAATGTCAAAGTGCGTATTCGCGATACCAGCTTATCGACACCCAGTTGTTCAAGCGATGCGTTTGCTATTCGCCCCAGCAATCTGACCGTCACGTCAACGGATGCCACCGCCGATGCAACGGGCAGCAATACCGGCGCGTCTCCCGCCATAAAAGCAGGCGCGGCGTTTACCCTGAATGCGGCAACATCGACCGCAGGTTATGACGGCACACCCGCGCTGAATAATACCAAATTAATCGCACACAGCGGCGCGGTCACCAACGGCACGGTAGCGGGCGTATTCGACGCGGCAGATTCAGCCAGTGGATTGGCAGCGGGTCATCATTTCACCTATAGCGAAGCGGGCTATTTTAAATTGACTGCGCATGGCGTTTACGACAACAACTTTACCGCAATAGATCAGCCCAATGACTGCACCAATGATTTTTCCAACACCCTCACAGATGGAAAATACGGCTGTTCGTTCGGCAACACTAGCGCGAGTGATTTCTTCGGGCGTTTTATCCCCGATCATTTTTCAGTGACTCCCGCCGCATTCGACAACCGTGCCGATTGGTGCAATCACGGCTTGTTGGTTGCTGACGGCATCAGTACCTGTGTCTCCCCAGATTTTAGCTACATGGATGAAACCATCAATGCCCGTTTCACCTTAAAAGCAGAAAATACCAGCAACAGCACCACGCAAAATTACCACGGTGCATTCGCCAAGCTCAATCCAATCGCAACGGGCAGCACATTAGCCTTCGGTGCGCTGGATGATGTGACTGCCACCAATCTGAGTGCGCGGGTCAATACCAATTTAGTCACCACAGGTTCAGGCAGTTTTAACAATGGCACGGCGACCATGTCAGTGCCGATCAGCATCATGCGAACCCTACCCGCAGATGGTGCATACACCGCGCTGGATGTCGGCATTGCGCCTGTGGATAGTGATGGCGTAACAACGCTAAAAAATATGGATACCAATAACGACTCGGTGAATGACCGCACTCAAGTGAATACCAGTAGCACCGAAGTGCGTCATGGGCGTATGAAAATCGGCAATGTCTACGGCTCTGAATTACTGGCGTTATCGCTACCGCTCACGGTGGAATACTGGAATGGCACTGCCTTTATGACCAATACGCTGGACAATCAAACCCGACTCAGTACGGCTAATATCGGTCTGGCGAACTACAGGGGTAATCTTGCCGCAGGCGAAACCGCCGCCACTGTCGGCAGTGCGTTTGTTGCAGGTGTCAGCAATTTGTCGCTGTCCGCACCCGATGTCGGCAATAACGGCAGTGTTGATATTGTTGTCAATTTAGGCACAACGGCAACCGAAGCACCCTGTAGCCCGTTGACTCCCGACCCGACCACCAGCGGCGCACATCTTGGTTATCTGCGCGGTATGTGGTGCGGCAGCAATCATGACAAAGACCCCGCAGCACGAGCAACATTCGGACTCAACAAAGGCAATGACCGACAAATTTATTTCCGTGAGCTGTACTGATGAACCGCTCGACACTTGCTATACTTGGCACTGAACGCACATTCTCGCCGTCAGGATGATTAACCATGCAGTGGCTACAAACATTATTCAGCAAAAAAACCAGCCGCCAAGGTATTATCGGCATCAGCTTTTTGCCGCAGGGCATCAGCATGGCGATAGCCGATTACACGCAGAATGACGGTGTAAAACTCACCCGTTGTGAATACGTTGCAGTTGCAAAAAAAGAGGATTATGTCACCATCCTCAAACAATGGGTTACCCGCTACGAACTGGACAACTATGCCTGCCACTTAGTGCTGGATGGTAACGATTATCAGCGGGTGAATGTTGAAGCTCCCGCCGTACCCGTGAATGAAATGCCACAGGCAATCCGCTGGAAAATTCACGAACTTATCAATGTTCCCGTTGATGATGCGGTGATTGATTATTACTCCGTACCTGATTTCAGTGACGGTGTTCCCAGTTTAGAAGTCATTGCCTGCCCTCATGCCACTGTCAAGCCGCTGGTAGCAGAATGCACCCAAGCAGGCTTGGCTCTCACTGTGATAGATATTCAGGAAACCACCCTGCGCAATCTGGCGGCATTACTGCCGAACAATCCACTGGGCGTTGCGGTGCTGTATCTGCAACCCTCATCGGGGATTATTCTGATACAAAAACAAAGCGTTATTTATATGGCGCGGAAAATCGACATCGGTTATGAGGAACTGGAATTGGAAAGTTCATTTCCAACTGATATTTTAGAAGCAATGGAGCATGACAATATACTGCTAGACGGTCAGGATTCCGCAAGCGATACCCCTGCGGTTCTCAAAGCGCATGATAATCTAGCCTTAGAAATACATCGCTCACTGGATTATGTCGAAAATTATTACAACATGGGTTCTATTACCGAACTTGCCATTATTCCTTGGGCAGATGAAACAAAAGATTTAGTGGATAAACTGAATATCTTTTACGGTATTACTGCCTATCCGATGGATTTGTCCATCCTGCTTGATTGCGACATCGGCTTGGATTATGCAACGCAGTCATTATGCAGCCCCGTCATCGGCGCAACGTTACGCGACACCGCAGCATGACTATACAGCAAGTTAATTTATACCAGAGCAGTCTTAAGCCGAAACCGATTAACATCGGTTTCTATGCACTGCTGGCGGCAGTCTCGATTCTGGGGATTGCAGTGGGTATCGCCAGTGTGTATTTGACAAATGCGGTGCATGACGAGTGCGACCACGTCGCACAAGCACTCAAACAATTAAGCGACGAACAAGCGCGAGTAAAATCGCTTGAAGCTGCGCTGAAAAAACAGGATGTTGATTCCGCGTTAATGAGCGAGCTTGCAATGTGGCAGAAAAAAGTTGATGACTTGAAGCAAGCAATCACGACACTCGACACTACCGTACACGCACACGGTTTTTCAGCCTATTTGCAAGCATTGGCCAATCAGTCCATCGCGGAAGTGTGGTTGACCCGCATCCGTTTTGATACCGAACAGCAACAAATTGACCTTGAAGGCAGTACCTTCAAAAGCGATAAAATCCCTGATTTTTTACAGCAACTGCAAACCGAACCCGCGTTTCATGGACGGACATTTGCACAACTGCATATCGAAACATCAGAAAAAATACCTAAACTGATGAATTTTAAACTCAGCACTCATGTAGAACCGACTAAGAACAACCATGTTAAATAATCTGCTGACACAATTTTCTACCTTGACCAACCGCGAAAAACAGCTGTTCGGTATAACGGTATTCATTGGCTTATTGAGTAGCTGGTACGCCTTTTTTTATCTGCCGCTAATGAAAGAACAAGCCGATCTTAAACAGCAGTTAGCGACAACAGCAATACAAATAGCCGCGCAACAACAAGTCGCCATCCAATTGCAAAGCCGCCATGATATGGATGATACAAAAAATCAGCTGGCGGTATTAAAAGCGGACTATCAGCAACTACAGACACAAACACAAGCGTTGAATAACACCTTTGTGCCGCCCGCACTGATGGCGAACGTATTAAGTGATTTACTGAAACAAAATAAGCAGCTGACCTTGAACAAACTGGAAACCTTGCCCGTTAAACAACAGCAACTGCTTTATCAACACGGGCTGGAACTGCATTTTTCAGGTACTTACGCAGACACACTGACTTATTTGACCACCTTGGAAGCCATGTCGTGGAATTTTGTCTGGGACGGTATTCACTATCGGGTGAAAGACTACCCAATAGCGGAGATTACCCTGCGTGTACACACGCTCAGTTTAGAAAAGAGTTGGCTCGATGTATAAAAAAATCAGCTTGTTATTAGTCATCGTCCTGTTTTCCGCGTTATGCCGCGCCGACTTTAAAGACCCGACTAAACCCGACTATGCACCGTCTACAGGCGTTATTAAAGAAAACACCACCGAGGCTACGCTGGTTTTATCGGCAATCTGGATAACCGCCACTGCAAAACGCGCAACCATTAACGGCGTGACCGCTAAACAGGGTCAGACTATTTTAAATAACGTAAAAATTATCACCATCACTAGAAATACTGTCGTATTAAATCATAATGGTAGTATTGTGACCTTGCGACTACTACAAAGCCCCTATAAAACTAAATGACTTCCAATCCATACTTTCATGTTCGTTTTTTTATTTTTATTGCGTGGGCATTGTTGCTAACGTCTTGCGCTCATCAGGCAAAAATCGCACTGCCTACCGATTTGTTTTCCGACACCAAACCAACACCGCCGCCGACTGCGCAAAAACAGCCTGCTAAAGCGCAGCCTGCCTTACTATCAACCGCGCCCGTTCAAGCTCCGAAAAAGTTTTTTAACGTCTCGGTGCATAACATTGAAGCCCGCGAATTTTTCATGGGTTTGGTGATGGACAGCAATGAAAACATCGTCGTGCATCCTGAAGTCAGCGGCGCACTGTCGCTGGAATTAAAAAACGTCACACTGGCGGATGTTATCAATGTAGTCAAAAAAGTCTACGGTTATGATTGTGAAAAAACCGACATGGGTTACATCATTTATCCCTCCACCATGCACACGCGTACCTTTAAAGTGGACAGACTGGATTTAATCAGAGAAGGTCGCTCCAATACCAATGTCACCACAGGGCAGAACAACCAAGGCAGCAATAACAATCAACAAGGCATTAATAATCAAGGCGTAAACAATCAGCAAGGAGCAATCAATCAGCAAAGTTACAACGGCGGGCAGAATTATAACGGTGGTCAAAATTCCCAAATTCCCAGCAGCTCCATCAGAACCACCACCAGCAGTGATTTTTGGCAAGAACTGGATGACACCTTACACGCCATTATTGCCGTTGACCCGCAAGCCAGCGTCACCATCAATCAACAATCAGGCGTAGTGGTCGCGCGCGCTAAACCGATGCAGCTGCATGAAATTGAAAACTTTCTCAGTACCATGCAGAACCAGATTGGTCGTCAGGTGATACTGGAAGCAAAAATCGTGGAAGTGATACTGGATGACAGCCATCAGGATGGGGTTAATTGGGCGGTCATGTCGCAAAATGCCACCCTCTTTACGGGTTTTGGCACAGCGAACCCGACAGCCTTTACCGCTATTTTCACTAACGGCGATTTTGCCGCCATGGTTAAGCTGTTGGAAACACAAGGCAAAACCAACATCTTGTCCAGCCCGAAAATCTCCACGCTGAATAATCAGAACGCCATTATCAAAGTCGGGCATGACGAATATTTTGTCACAGGGGTGGCTGCCAACATCTCCAATAACGTCAACACTCTGACAGGCGTGAATAACAGCTCACCGCCCACGCCTGTGATGTCGTCGTTTTTTTCAGGTATCGCACTGAATGTCACGCCGCAAATAGATGACGCTAATAATGTGACCTTATACATTCACCCCTCCATCACCCGCGTGGAAAATCTGGATAAAACCTTCACCATCTACGGTCAGGATTATTCCATACCTACCCCGCTGAATACCGTCAGAGAATCGGACAGTATCGTCAAAACGCAAGACGGTCAGGTGGTGGTGCTGGGTGGTTTAATGCAGGAAAGCGCGTCGGAAAACAAAGAGGGGGTAACAGGACTTGCCCGCATTCCTTATATCGGTCATCTGTTCAGAGTCGATGAAGGTAAAACGCAAAAATCAGAACTGATTATTTTGTTGAAAGCCTCCATTATCAATAGCAAATCGGATTGGCAGGATAATCTTGCTCCCGCTAAACAACGCTATGAGCAACTGGAAGCCAAACCAATGTGGAAATAGAAACTAGCTGATGTTATGCAGAAGAAATTATTGTCCACGAAAAGCACCAAAGGCACGAAAAATAAAACTCTTTCATTCCGAGTCCAAAACGGGTTTTGGACTCGGAATGTCGCCTATTTTTACTATATTGCAACAAACCTGATTTTTTCGTGCTTTTCGTGTCTTTCGTGGACGATGGCTTTTTCATAGGTAACATCAGAATTTAATTTCTATGAATAGCCACTCTGCCAAAATCCCACATCGGCAAGAAAATACCCAACGCCAGCACCAGCACCATCGCCCCTAAACACACGATTAAAATCGGTTCGACCTGCGCATTCAGGGTTTTTATTTCATATTCAACATCTCGCTGATACATATCGGCGACTTCTGCCATTAATTCATCCAGCGAACCTGATTCTTCGCCTACGCCTATCATTTGCAACACCAATAAATTAAACACGCCGCTCTGGGTGGCTGAATATAAAATACTCTCACCACGCTCCAGACCTGACTGCATTGTTTTTATTTTGTCGGCAATAAAATCATTATCAACGGTTTGCTCAACCAACTTTAAGGTGCTGATAATAGAAATACCGCTTTTAGTCGCCAATGCGAAACTTCGGGCAAAGCGCGCCATTGTCGATTTGTAAATAATATCGCCCGCGATAGGCAGTTTCAATTTAAACCTGTCCCACTGATACTTGCCTTTCACCGTGCGGACAGCATAACGAGACAGCAACACGCCACCCACACTCGCAATGAGCAGATACGGCCATGCCACTATCATAAAATGCGAGCTGTGCAATAACACTTTGGTCATGAACGGCAGTTCAGAGCCAAAGGTTTGAAACATTTTGACAAACGCGGGAATCACAAACAAGTTGATAATCACCATTGCCATCACTATCGCTATCATGACAAACATCGGATAACGCAAGGCGGCTTTCACTTGGTCGTGCATTAATTTTTCAAATTCGAGATGGTCGAATAAGTGTAAAAACACCTTATCCAACAGCCCCGTTTTTTCGCCGACCCGAATCATACTGACATAAAAATGACTGAATACTTTGGGGTGCTGTTGCAATGCCGCAGACAATTCACGCCCACTATCCAGACTGGCGTGTAAATCGGCAATAACCGCTGCCAAGGCTTTATTCTGGGTGAAATTTTGCAAGCCTTTCAGCGCGTCCATCAGTGGAATCCCTGCTTTCAGCAAGGAATACATCTGGCGATTGAACATCATCACATCCAATACAGCCACCCGCTCTTCAAACACATTGCTGGATAAGCTGATTGTTTTGCCACGCGCTTGTATCGGCGCAATATCCAGCGGGGTAATGCCTGAGTTCATCAACTGCTTTGCCAGTGTATGGCGGTCATCACTATTCAACACGCCTTGAACACGCTCACCGTTACTGTCACGCCCTGTATAAGAGAACTGTGCCATCGCTATTGCTCGAATTGATTACTGACCCACATCGCTTCGGTCACCGTGGTTCGGTTGGCAATCGCCAACTGCACGGCGTTGTAACGCATGGTTTTATTCATCATTTGCTGGTGTGCCGTTGCTTTGAAATGACCAATATCATTGTGACTGATTGCATCAACCAGCTCATTATTCATTTCCAATAACGCATACACCCCGATGCGTCCTTGAAATCCTGTTTGATTGCAATGACTACAGCCCTGCCCTTTGACAAAACGATAATCATCCACCGCGCTGCCCAATTCAAGACTCAACCAAGCGTGTTCAAAACTATCGGGCGTATACGGTTGTACGCAATGTTTACACACCAGACGCAACAACCGCTGAGCAATAATCGCTAATAATGACGATGCGACAATAAACGGCTCTACGCCCATATCAATCAAGCGACTGGGCGTGCTGATTGCATCATTGGTGTGCAGTGTCGATAACACCAAATGCCCTGTCATTGCCGCCCGCATGGCAATTTGCGCGGTTTCCTGATCGCGCATTTCACCAATCAGAATAATATCAGGGTCTTGGCGCAATACAGAACGCAGGATTCTGGCAAAATCCAGATTGATTTTATCGTTCACCTGTATCTGGTTAATGCCTGCCAGACGATATTCCACAGGATCTTCTACGGTGATAATTTTTTTATTGGTGCTGTTGAGTTCGCTCAAACCCGAGTACAGCGTAGTGCTTTTACCGCTGCCCGTAGGGCCTGTTAATAACACCATACCGCTGGAACGGTGCAGCAAACGGCGAAAACGCACCAGCATTTCTGCGGGCATACCCAGTTTTTCCAATGAAAAACCCACGCTATCCTGTATGAGCAAGCGCATCACCACCGACTCGCCATACACCGTCGGCATGGTGGACACACGAATATCCACCGACTGCTGACGCACTTTAATATGGAAACGTCCATCATGCGGCACCCGTTTTTCAGAAATATCCAAGCCCGCCATCAGCTTGAGTTTCTGCACCAGTGCCGTGGTAATTTTGGCATCGACTTCGGTTTGCAGATGCAGCTGCCCGTCAATCCGAAAACGAATCACCAAGGTGCGCTCTTGCGGCTCGATATGAATATCCGAAGCGTGTACCTGTATGGCATCTTCAAACACCGACTTGAGCAGCTTGACAATAGGCGCGTCCGTGGTTTTATCCGCAGCCAGCAACACATTCAGGTCAATGTCGTTATCGGTCAGTTCATAACGCAACTGCTCGGCAAGCACCTTGATCTCATCGGTACGACGATAATATTGGTCAATCGCCGCCAATAAATCCGCTTCCTGCACAAACGCAGGGCGTATCGTCTTGCCCAACACACGCCGCAACTCATCCAATGCCATTAAATCGGTCGGATCAACCATCGCCAGCAACACATCATGAGTATTATCTTCCAACAGCAGAACCCGAAACCGCCGCGCTAATTTTTCAGGCAGTTTTTTAATAACGTCTGATTTTTTTGCATACTTGGCAACATCCAATAACGGAATTTTGAGATGCTGGGATAAGATTCGGAGAAAATTAAGCTCTTCAATAAAGCCTAATTCGACAAAAACCCGACCTAATTTTTTGCCGGTTTTTTTCTGTTCAATAAGCGCGAGTTGTAGTTGTTGCTCAGTGATAAACTGATTTTTAAGCAACAAATCACCGATAGAACCTTTTTTTATCACATCCATAGCGGTCTGGTTGAAGTTAATGGCACTGAATTACGGGTAGATTGATAGTTAAAGGGTACTGGAATCAAACATCATGATTTTTGACTCCGATTAACTAATTACACCAGTTCACAAGCTCCAGCCTAGTACAACGTCAGTTTAGTTATGACGAGTAAAGTTACTTAGACCTGCGAGGTTTTAAAAACCTCGCAGGTCTTTATCACACTGTCATAATACAATGGACTGACTACTAGGAACTGGCAACGACTAAAAACCCAAGCGTTTAAGCAAGGTTGAAAACGCATTGCCTTTGGAAGTCACCACGGGCGCGTCTTGCTGACTGATTTTGCCAATCATCTCGCCCAATTTAACCGCTTTATTCGCGGTAAAATCCGCGTTCCATTCGGCATAATCTTTGCCGAACAGCACAATAATGGTTGAACCCATATTGAAGCGTCCCATTTCCGCGCCTTGTTCCAGCGTCGGCGCATTGTCTTCATACAGCCAGTTTTGCACACTGGTGCGGGTCGGCGGTGTTACCACACCATGCCACACGGTTTCCACGCTGGACACAAAAATCGCGCCGACCAGAATCAACGCCATCGGACCCGCTTCGGTATCGAACAGACAACACACGCGCTCATTGCGGGCAAATAACCGTGGCACCGCTTCGGTCGTTGCGGTATTCACACTGAACAAGCGACCGGGAACATGAACCATTTCTGTCAATGTACCCGTCAACGGCATATGCAGACGGTGATAATCTTTCGGCGATAAATAAATGGTGGTAAACACACCGTCATTAAACGGCGCGGCACGTTCCTCACTGCCACCCAATAAATCAGTGACGGTAAAACTTTTACCTTTCGCTTGAAAAATATCCCCAGCGGTAATATTGCCCGCCTGACTGACCACGCCATCGGCAGGACTGACAATCGCGTTCTTTTCCGTGCTGAACGGTCTGGCATCGGGTTTTAATTCACGCGTAAAAAAGTCGTTAAAACTTTTAAAGGCATTAATATCCTGCACCAATGCCTCGTCCATATTGACACCGTAATGCTGAATAATTTTTTTAATAAACAGATTTTTAACCCACACAATTTCTGAGTGCGTGAGTTTGCTCATCAATGTTGACAAGGTATGTTGCGGCAATAGTGATTGCAAAAAAGCGTTCATGAAAATCTCTAAGGTAAATTAACTAATTCAGGCGCGTGCCACGCAGGTGCTCTATGCTCAACAACGATGGTGGTATACACACCGCCGCGCACGTTGAATTCCGCACGAATACGCATAAAATTGGGTTGAATGGCGCGCACCAGATCATCCAATATTTCATTCGTAATCGCTTCATGAAACGCGCCTTTATCACGGAACGCCCACATATATAACTTAAGCGATTTTAATTCCACGCATAACGCCGCAGGTACATAATCAATCTCGATAGTCGCAAAGTCAGGCTGCCCTGTTTTCGGGCACAGACAGGTAAATTCTGGTGTAGTAATATGGATGGTGTAATCACGGTCAGGACGCGGATTAACGAAGGTTTCAAGGTCTTTGCTGGGTTGTGTAGTCATGATACTCATAGCCTATTAAATAAATGATAGCGTATTTTAACAGCCCTACCGATTTACGGGGACACTATCATTCAATCACGCTACGGATGCGTTCCGCCGTGTGGTAGGATTGCCTTTATCGGTCGCTTGGAGTGCGGTCTACACACTGAACAATCAACCACCACTTAACAGGCACTAATGCACAACGCACACCCAAAAATCCCCCGTGAGTACGCGGCACACTGGTCAGACTACGAACTGCTGGATGCAGGCGGCGGTAAAAAACTGGAACGCTGGAGCAACATCATCACCATTCGTCCCGACATTCACGCCGATTTTAAAGCGGGTTGGTCAAATACCCACTGGCAAGACATGGCACATTGGGAATTTGAAGAACACTCAACAACCCAAGGGCAATGGAAAAACATCAAAGCGGACGCGCCCGAACAATGGACAATCGCCTATCAAAATTTACACTTCGGCTTAAAGCTGACGCAATTCAAGCATCTGGGCTTATTTCCCGAACAACAGGCAAACTGGCGTTTTATTCAACAACGGGCGCGTGCAGGTCAAAAAATCTTAAACTTATTCGCCTACACAGGCGCGGCATCGCTGGTTGCCTGTAACGCAGGCGCGGAAGTGGTTCATGTCGATTCAGTCAAACAACTGATTACTTGGGCAAACGACAACAAAGAACGCTCCCAACTTGCCGACATCAAATGGGTGCATGAAGACGCATTAAAATTCGCCCAACGCGAATTAAAACGCAGCAAACACTACGACGGCATCATCATGGATCCACCCGCGTGGGGTTTAGGCGCAAAAGGTGAAAAATGGAAACTGGAACACCACCTGTCCAGCTTAATAGAAACCGCCTACAGTCTGATGAACTCAGGGGCGTTTTTAATTCTCAACACCTACTCGCCCAAAATAGAACCCGCCGATTTAGCCGCCTCCGCCCAGCTGGTTTTTGCTAAAAACCAAATAGAAATCAAACAACTGTGGATGCCGACAAAAACAGGCAAAGAACTGTATTACGGTAATTTATTGCGGGCGATAAAGTGAGGCGGTTTTGACTTAAAAAATAAGTCATGTAGAGTGGGCAATGCTTTTCTGTCTACCGCTTTTATCAGCCAATGGAGGGCAAACGATAAAGCTGATTGCTCACTCTACATGGCTAAATATTTATAACCTGAATAATAAAAAATCATAATGCTTTTTGATACCCCCTCTTATTTTAACTATTCATTCCCCGCCCCACAGTATTTAGGCGCGAAGCATACGCATTTAGCGTGGATAAATAAATTTATTCCCAATCGAATAACAACTGCACTTGATGCGTTTTCTGGTTCGCAATCTATAGCTTTTCTTTTTAAGCAACTGGGATTTAAAACACTCACTAATGATTTTTTGAATTTTAATCATCAAATCGGTTTAGCACTGATTGAAAATAATAATACTTTATTAACCAATAAGGATGTTAATTTTCTTTTTTCTCCTGCCGAAAACAAAAAGGATTTTCAATTAATTGAGAATCTGTTTACCAATGTTTTTTTTCAACAAGATGAAGCACAATTTTTAGATAACTTACGCGCTAATATTCCGTTATTAGAAAACAGCTATAAACAAGCCTTAGCTTACACGGTTATTAATCGCAGTATGACCAGAAAAATAACCATGGGGCATTTTGCACATACTCAAGCATTGCAATATGCCAGCGACCCTGAACGCATTAAACGTAATCGTAGTTTAATAAGACCGCTACAAGCTATTTTTGAAGATCTATTACCCGAATATAATCAAGCTGTTTTTGATAATCAGCAAGATAATCGCAGTTATCATCAAAACATTTTAGAATTATTGCCAACTCTGGAAAATATTGATTTAGTTTATTTTGACCCGCCTTATTGTGATAGCCATGCAGATTATCAAAGCTTTTACCATTTACTCGAAACTTTTACTGAGTATTGGCAGGATAAACAGTTTATTAATGGTATTAAACGTTATGAACCGCAACGCTTTAGCGGCTTTGATAAAAAAAGAGAGGTTATTGCTTCATTTGAAAAGTTGTTTGAGCTTGCCGATAATATACCGCATTGGTTGATCAGTTATAACAATCGGAGTTATCCCTGTATAGAAGAATTTGAAAAAATACTCTCAAAACATAGAAGCGTTAAAATTGAAGCAAAAACTTATACTAATGGCAGAGGTGGAAAAGGCAGTGTAGCGGGAAGCAAAGAAATTTTATTTATTTGCCAGCCTAAGAAAAAGTATTTTTTATCTGTCATTAAACAAGGACAGCAGGAACAATGAAAGACTTTAATTATTGGAAGAAACTCTATGAAAGTGAACAGCTTGAAGAATTTAATACCGATGATACTGGACTTTTATGGTTAAAAACTAAATCAATCAGCCGTAAGGAGCTTATCGCTGAATTTATTAGTAACAATAATATTTCTCTTACAGAATCCGCCTTAGCTAAACAGTTCATTGAATTATTTACTTATCTTAAAAATGATATTGAAAATTCTCATAAAATTTTAAACGATTACATCAATATAAAACACAGTAAGCAAGTTGCCGTATTTAATATTGAGCAGTTAGTTTCTGAGCTTTATAAACTCAAAAATTTTGACTGGGGCGGTGATTATCGAAATTCGTTAGACAAATATTTGATAAGTCGTTATGTAAAAGTTAATCAATCTTACGACACTTTAATTTCAAAATTTGATAGCGAAATAAATAATGCTGTTCAAGGTTATGTATTGAATAGTTGGTATAATCATTGGAGTAGTATTTTAATAGAAAACATTTTCAAGTCGCATCCGTTAGTTTTGCCAACTATTGGACAAATAAAAAGCGTTGACTTCTTCATTAACTCTATTCCATTCGATTTAAAAGTAACTTATCTTCCTGCTGAATACATAAAATTAAAACGTAAAGAAATAGAGCTACCTGTTGAATTAACATTTTTAAAACATAAAGCAGTAGAAGGCGGTATTTCTTTTGATAAAAAAGCAAAGGATGCTGATATTTATCATGAAATTACGGAACGAATGAAAGATAGAAATGACGACTTCTGTCATTCTGTTTTGGCAACATTGAAAAACGAAAAATTAAAAATTCTTCAGGATGCACAAAATAATCCAAGAATGCTTGCAACGTGGTTATATGAAAATCAAGGCGAAATGCGTTTTGGTTCTGAAAATAGGTTGTTTCTTGTCCTTGTTGATTCAGAGGATTTTAATAACTCGTGGAAATTGAAGCGCAATCTTGACCTATTAGCACCGACAATTACAAAATATCTTGATAATTTCAACAGCAAAAAAATGGATGATTTAAAAGTTGCCTTTGGTTATAAAGGAAAGCCGCAAATTTTTACGGCGTTGGCTGATGTGATTTTCATCGTGAAGTAAACGCGATTAATAAACATCCCATCATCATATCCACCTTGTCATCAAGTCGTTTCTACCTATGTCAAAAAAAGTGTCTTCGTTTATTGTTACTTGCTGGTTGGTTTCAGCGGTTTTATTGTCGCCTGTGTTACAGGCTCAGTCTGCTTCTGGGGATGGTGACTCACAAGTTATTGATGATGAAGTAAAAAAAGTTAAGGCGGGGCGGTTTATTTGGAATCCTGATGCCGCGCCTGCTGGGGCGGTGGTGGCTTTAGTGAGTATTCCTAAGCAGCAACTTTATTTGTATCGTCATGGGGTATTGATTGGGGCATCGAGTGTCAGTACGGGCAAGCGGGGTTATGGTACGCCTGCGGGGATTTTTACGGTGCTGGAAAAAGACCGTTTTCACCGTTCACGCACTTATGACAACGCGCCCATGCCGTATGCGAATCGCTTAACGTGGGACGGGGTGGCGTTGCACGCAGGTCATGTGACGGGTGCGCCTGCGTCGCATGGTTGTATTCGTTTGCCCGCGCAATTTGCCCGTTTGTTGTTCAGTGTGTCAACCAAGGGCATGACGGTGATTGTGCTGGGCTATGAAAGTCAGGCATTCCGTTTGGCGCATCCTGTGATGGTGTTGCCGACGGACAGTAAAGACAATGCGGTATTGAATATGCTGGATTTAAGTCCGACGGAGGCGTTTCGCTGGCAAGCTGACAACGCACAAGACGGGGCGGTGTCGTTGGTGATGAATAAAGCCAGTCAGTTGTTATTGGTGTATCGCAATGGCATTGAGATTGGGCGGACTAAAATTTCACTACCCGCCGCTGCAAGCAATTGGGGTACACGCGCCTTCATTATGCAGGCAGAGCAGAACACCGACACCAATCCGTTTTTTAATCATCACTGGACGGCAATGAATCAGCATGAAGATAATACTTTATTCAATGCCGCGTTTTTTGCACAGATGAATATCCCCGCCGATTTTTCTAACGCGCTCAATGGCATTTTAACCGCTGGTTCGACGCTGCTACTCACTGATAATCTGAAACAACACCCGCAAATTCTGAAAACCGCCTCCGCGCCGCCCGTGCGTTGTGTGAGCGGCAATTGTGTTGATGGTTCAGGAACGCAGGTGTATGCCGATGGCAGTAAATATGTCGGTGAATTTAAAAACGGTGTGTCCGAAGGTCAGGGCGAATTTATTTCCGCCAACGGTGAAAAATACGCTGGGCTGTTTAAAAATGATAAGTTTCAATGGGATACGGATAATAAACCCCACTAATAAATCACCTGTAAAACAGTTCTCTCGTTCCCTCGCGTCTCGCACCGCAGCGCGGTGCAAAGGCATTCCCACGCGCCGCATCACTGCCATTAAGTTAAGGGTTTTGTAAATTAAAATACTATACATTTTGGATTATACAGTGACTAAAAAAAGCAGGTGATAGAACGAAGTCGGGAGTGGATTGAAGATGACGAGTTTAAAAAACGG
>Ga0208116_1000027_pt1 | contig 109733 bp, 105 predicted proteins | sample LakWasMeta9_HOW4_2_FD_183859 | JGI IMG/M metagenome (GOLD analysis project Ga0208116, IMG submission 183859) | Freshwater sediment methanotrophic microbial communities from Lake Washington under simulated oxygen tension - Sediment Metagenome... | ecosystem: Environmental > Aquatic > Freshwater... | reverse complement strand
CTGTTCTGGTCCACCGCTGCGTAGCCCGCGGTTTCCTCCCTCGAGGCTTGTCCGACGCCTGCCCATCAATTTCTGTCGCGTCTTGCAGTCTTTCGCAGGAGGGCAGGCATCTGACAACCCTTAACAATTGCGGACAGTCGAGATATTCTCAGTTTGTCACAAAGTCACAATCTTTAATTCACACAAATGTCATATTTATCATGTTAAGCTTGCGATCGAGAAATATCCCAACTATCAAAAATTCAGTTTTTGCTATTGCAAGCCGAACAACGTTACTGGGAAAAACTTTCAGATTGCCATAGAGAATTTCACCGGTTTTATCTTCACCTTGGGATCAATGCTCAAGCAAGTAAAGCTTTTATGAGAAAGCCGCGCTCATGTGGGCGGTAACTCACAATCAATGCATTAAATGAGAGAGAATTTTTTGCTACATCTAATCTAAGCTGGCGACATTAGCTTATCAACAGTCTAGGAATTTTGGCATGTCGTATAGACCTAAATCCTAATATGACAATTAAACGCATATCAAAGCTGGTCAGCTTGGCACTTGCCGTGATTATTATTGGTTTCGCGGTTGCTGTGAGTTGGTCGTTAAATCACCTGTATCAGGCTTTTGCATCGGTTGAGTTTTTTGGGCAACAAAAAGACAAGATATTTACTCAGGTCAGCCAGCCGATTTCCAATTATCTGCTGACGGGTGAGGCCACCATACTCGGAAATGTTGAGCAAACGCTTAATCAAATCAAAACTGAAGTTGAAGGACGCCCCGACCTGTCAGCTTCATTACAGGCGCCGTTTATCGGACTTATCGATGAGTTGCAACAAACTACTTTGACAGAGCTTACCGCGGCAGGCAAGCTGGCTGACCCCCAAGTGCTGCTGATAAATAATGAGCGACAGTTGTCTCAACAACTGCAGAAATTGTTGTCGTATGCTAAAGAAGCACACAGCGCTCCACAGTCGAAGAAGCAGCTGTATTTGAAAGTCGTTGGTGATTCTCAGGCGGCGCTGATAAATCTGGCCAGAGCGCGGCAAAGCTTTTTCACCTCGCGCCAGCCAATATCGCCGGATAATATTAACCGGCCCTTACAAGAGCTGATTGCTTTGGCTGACGAATTAAAAAAATTGCCTTTGCTCGGCGTTATGAAACAGAAATCCGCCGCCAGCGATGTGTTGAGTTTCAGTGAAGAGACCGCATCAACACAGCCTGAAGACAAAGCGATTGAACCGATCAGCGAAATCCCGCCATTGCTGCAACACTATAGCAAGGATATGGAGTTAGCCCTGAGAATTGCTCAGGATAAAATTACCGGCCAGGCAAAAGTCAATCAGCAACTCGGCAATCTCCAGCAGCGGTTGTTGGCATTGGAAGCTGAACTGACCCGTGAATACCAGCGTTATGAGCACTTGATGTTCATCATCATGGCGGTATGTTTATTATTGATCATTGCCGCGGTATTGATCTGTATTTTCGAGGGATCGCGCATTTTGCGCAGAGTCTCGGCTCTGGAATCGACCATGTCCAACATTGCCCATACCAACGATTTATCCCTGCGAGCCGAAGCTGTGCACCATGATGAAATCGGTAGCATGGCGCGGTCTTTCAACTCGATGGTTGAGAAACTGCAGGAGGCATCGAAACTGGTCAGACAGAAGATCAATGACATTCAAGCTGCCGCTCGCTATACCCGCAGTCTAATTGAGACGAGTCTCGATCCACTCGTGATGATTAGCGAAGATGGGCATATTACCGATGTCAACAGCGCCACGGAACGTGTAACCGGCATAGCAAGAGATCATCTCATCGGCAGTGATTTCTGTGACTACTTCACTGATCCAGAGAGAGCGCATAAAGTCTACCAGCTGGTATTTTCTCAGGGTTTAGTGACCGATTACCCTTTAGCTATTCGCCATGCGTCCGGCAAAATTACGGATGTGCTCTATAACGCCAGCGTATACCGTGACGAAGGGGGCAACGTAATTGGCGTTTTCGCCGCAGCTCGCGACATCACTGAACTTAAAAAGGCAGAAGATAAAGCGAAGTCGCGTCTTGATAATCTCGCACATGTTACTCGCCTTGGGCTGATAGGAGGAATGGCGTCCGGCATTGCGCATGAGGTCAACCAACCCCTGGCGGCTATTGTCAACTATGCTCAAGTGAGTATCAATGTGATCAATACTGAAGCTCCTGATCTGGTCAAACTCAAAGAGATCTTACTCAAAACTAAGCAGCAGGCTTTAAGAGCTGGACGAATCATTCATCGCATGAAGGAATTTGGTAAATCGCATTCACAACAACATTTAACCACTGACATTAATACCTTGATTTATGGCGCTACTGACCTCTGTATGACTGAATTTAACGCCAACAACGTCAAGCTAAATTTTGAACTAACCAATGACCTGCCTCCTGTAGTTGTCGATCAGGTACAAATTGAACAGGTCATCATAAACCTGATCCGAAACAGTATTGAAGCGCTACAAGGTCAACCTCCAAATCATATTCGCCAGATAACCATCCACAGTCACTTAACTCTCGATAGCAATGTACAGGTTTGCGTACAGGACAATGGGCCGGGAATTGATAAAGACCAACAACGAAAAATATTGACACCTTTTTACACTTCCAAGAAAAGCGGTACCGGCATGGGATTATCCATCAGTCGCGCACTGATTGAAGATTATGGGGGGACTTTAAATTTTGATAGTGAACCTGGAAAAGGCAGTATTTTTTATTTCACGCTACCCAGTGCAAAAACGAAAGTCTGATCAGAATAAATAACTTAGTGCCTTTGATTTTTGCTGTCGATGTATTCACTATATTGAATATTGCTTTTTAACATTTTCAGTGACCGCTATGGGTCCAGGCTGATGACATGGCCCCCTCCTCACCTTCAGGGTGTCATAATGCACCCAGCGAATAGGAGTCCATGTCATCAGCCTGGACCAATGTGAGACAGTCATTACAGCAAAATATCAACTTACTGAAGGTCCGGTTCCAGATATTTAGCGGAAGTAGCGCAATCCATTTTTGACGCAACTGTCGATTGTCTATGCCTTGACGCTTTACTCATGGATATGATCATAAGAGGTTTTCTTGAAAAAGATTCCTGCCAAAGCAATCAACAAACAGACGCCCCCGGCCAAGGTGAAAGTCAATGGCGCCCTCAGTCTGCTCACGCCGTGCCCGATAGCGGGATAAGTGATCAGCCAGAAGGCGTGAGTCAGTGCAAAATACGCGGCATAGGCGCGGCCACTGGGAAAACATCAGGAATGCCAGAATCCGCAGCATTAAGGCGTTACCGATTACGGCAGCGGCGGAACTGCCTCCCACCAGTTGATGAGCGAAGAGCGCCAGCCCCACGGTCGTCACCCCGCTACCGCTAAGCGATATGACCTGGGCCGCAAACAACAGCCTAAAGTTACGGCTGCGAGCGAGAGGGCTTGCCGACAGAAAAGTCAACGTCAGTCCTTTGCGTTTCGCAGCGCACCGAAGCGTAAATAAAGCACTGGCACCACGAACAGATTCAGTACCGTTGAAGTCAAGAGTCCAAAGAGAATCACGGTGGCCATCGGCGCCTGAATTTCGCTGCCCGGTTCCCCGCCGCTAAAAGCCAGCGGCGCCAGCCCCAATCCTGCGGCCAATGCGGTCATCAGAATCGGGATCAGCCGTTCTCTTGCGCCGCGTCGTACGGCCTCACTGAAGTCGTTGACCCCTTCCTGTTCCCATAAATGGCGAATATGTGCGATCAGCATCACACCGTTGCGGGTGGCGATCCCGAACAGGGTGATGAAACCGATCATCGACGCCACCGACAGCACGCCGCCCGCGACATAAACGCCGATCACGCCGCCCACCAGCGCCAGCGGCAAATTCAGCATCACCAGAAAGGCATCGCGCATCGAGCCAAAGGCGACATAGAGCAACAGAAAAATGCCCGCCGTCACCGCCGTGCCGAGGATCAGCAGTGTCTGAGCCGCTTCCTGGGCGCTCTCGAACTGGCCGCCGTATTCGATATGGTAACCGGGCGGCAGTTGCACTTGTTCGGTTACCCGCTGCCGAATATCGTTCACCACGCCGGACAAGTCGCGTCCTGCGACGTTGGCCATAACCACCAGTTTGCGTTGTACGTCTTCCCGGCTGATAGTATCGGGGCCGCGTGTTTTATGGATGTCCGCCAGCGCATGCAAAGGCAGTTGCGCGCCGCCGGCCGTGGTCAGCAACGTGGCGCGTATGGCATCGAGGTCTTCTTTGGATTCTGGAGGATAGCGCACCACAAGATCGAAAGCAGTTTGTCCTTCGAAAATGCGTGAGACTTCCTTACCTTGAAATGCCGTTTCCAGCGCCTCGGTGGCCTGTTCCATGGTAAAGCCGTAACGCGCAATGGCCGTACGGTCAAATTTCACCGACAGAAACGGGACATCCGACGGGTTGTCAATCGACACATCCACCGCGCCGTCGACCTTTTCGACCAGTCCTTTAACCTGCTGTGCCAAGCGGCGCAGTTCCGGCAAATCGTCGCCAAAGATTTTGACGGCGATGTTGGCACGGGTACCGGACAGCATGTGGTCGATGCGATGGGAAATCGGTTGACCGATCACCGCATTGGCACCCGGCACCAGCGTCAGCTTCCGGCGTAACTCGGCCAGCGCTTCTTCCTTGTCGCGGTCTTTCATCTGTAGACGGACATCAATTTCCGAGGCATACACCGCCTGGGCGTGAGGATCGAGTTCGGCTCTCCCAGTGCGGCGAGCGGTTGCGGCCGATTCCGGCAGTTGCAGAATGATTTTTTCGGCCATTTGCCCGATCTGGTCCGATTGTTCCAGCGAAGTTCCCGGCAATGTCACCACACTGATGGTCAGGCTGCCTTCGTTGAATTCCGGCAGAAACGAGCGGCCAGTCAACGCTAAGGCGATGATCGTGGCGATTAGAACCCCGGCAGACACCGCCAAGATCCAACGCCAGTGCGGCAGCACCTGTTCCAGGCAGGCGGCGTAATAGCGTTTCAGTTCCAGCGCCAGCTTGCTCTCGTGAGCCTGCGCCACCGTGCGCGAATGGGGCAGCAGGAAGCTGCTCAAAGCCGGGGTGATGGTGACCGCGACCAACAAGGAGGCGGCGATCGCCACCACATAAGCGAAGCCCAAAGGCTGCATCAGCCGCCCTTCGATGCCGGAAAGGAAAAATAACGGCACGAACACCAGCATGATGATCAAGGTCGCGTAGACGATGGACCCCAGAATCTCGCGACTGGCACCCAGTACCGTGTCGGCAATGGACGCGGGCGATGCCTGGCCGGCACGTTCCCTGAGCCGGCGTACAACGTTCTCTACCACGATGATGGCGTCGTCCACCAGCGCCCCCAGCGCGATCGCGAGCCCGCCCAGCGTCATGGTATTGAGCGTGGCTCCCGTGGCGCTCATGGCCAACACCGCCACGATCAGCGAAATCGGCAGCGCGATCAAGGTGATCAGCGTCGCTTGGGCGCTCAACAGAAATAGGGCGACGATGAGCACTACCAATATCGCTCCATCGCGTAGCGCGTGCCCCAGATTGGCGACCGCGACGGAAATGAAATCAGCCTGCCGGAAGAGATCGCTGTCTATCCGCATGCCTTCGGGTAGCGCCGTTTGAATTTGGCCGAGCGTCTGCTCCAGTCGTTCGGTTAATTCCAGGGTATTGACCGCTGGCTGTTTTTGGATGCCGATGATGACCGCCGGTTTGCCGTCGTGAGAACCCGTACCGCGTTTGTAGGCCGGCCCAATCCGAATATCGGCAACGTGCTTCAATAAGACGGGGCCTTGCGGCCCCGGCACCGCCGTTTGCATCAGATCCTCAATCTGTTTGGCCCGGCCCAGGCCTTGGATCAGATATTCCTGGCCGCCGGTAGTGAGAAAGCCGGCCGACGCATTGGTATTGGCGGCGCGTACCGCCTCAATGACCGTATTGAGCGAAAGTCCATACGCCACCAGCTTTTCCGGCCGGATTTCGACCTGGTACTGTTTAGTGTCGCCGCCGATACTGATTACTTCGGCCACTCCCGGCACTGCCAACAGCCGTCTGCGAATAGTCCAATCGGCCGTCGTTTTCAACGTCATGCCGTCATGTTGGTCGGAACGCAGTGCGATAAATAGAATTTCACCCATCACAGAGGCGATGGGGGTCAAAATCGGCGACGGCAGGTCTTGTGGTAAAGCGCTGCGCGCCAATTGCAGTTTTTCGGCGACAATCTGGCGGGCTTGATAGATATCCGTGCCCCAGGCAAATTCGATATTGATCACTGCAAAGCCGACGCCTGTGGTCGAGCGGACCCGGCGTACGCCCGGCGCGCCGTTCATGGCGGCCTCGATCGGAAAGGTGACCAATTGTTCGACTTCCGCCGGGGCCATTCCATGCGCTTCGCTCATCAGCGTGACAGTCGGAGCCGTCAGGTCGGGAAAGACATCCACCGGCATCCGCGTGGTTTCATAGCCGCCCCAAATCAGCAACAGCAAACCTAAGAGCAGGACAAACAAGCGGTTCTTGAGCGACCACTCCAGCAGCAATCCGATCATGAGGTTTCCTTGTTAGTGGACGTGGCCGTGCACCGCAGAGCCGGGCGCGGTCGCGGCGAGATAAACGAGATAAGCGCCTTGGGTAACGACACGATCGCCCGCTTTTAGGCCCACCTTGACTTCCACATAGCCCCCATCGCGCACTCCCAGCTTAACCGGCTGGCGCTCAAAGGACTCGCCACCGGTCTGCACAAACACCACCGAGATGCCGTTATCATCGACCAATGCCGACTCCGGCGCCGCTAACACTTCTGACCGTTGTTCCTTGAACAACCGTACCCGGGCAAAGGCCCCCAGCGGCAGACGAAAATTCGATGCGTCGAATTCGAAGATGACGGGTAGAGTTCGGCGGATGGGATCGATCACCGTAGACGACGACACCAAGTGGCCGTTTTCGCCGGGTTTGATTTCGAAAGTTTGATCGAAACCATCAACGCGAAATTCAGCTCCGGTAATTTGGGCAAGCTGAACAGAATCCGTTTCCGGCACTTGGGCTTCCAGCCAAAGCCGTTTCGGATCAACAACCAGAAAGAGTTTTTCGCCAGCGTCCACGTAACGTCCGTTACTGACAAAAGCTTGGGCAATGGCGCCCGCTTGCGGCGCTTTGAGCGGAATCCCGGTGCCGCCGGCAGCGGCGGGCTGACGATACTGGTTCAACCGTTTGCCTGCCGCATCCAGTTCGGCATGCGCCAACTGGTGCGCCGTTTGCGCCACGAGCGCTTTGTTCGCCGCCATGGTGCCAATGTCCCGTAACATTTTAGCGCGATCATCTTCCCGGTGCGCCAGATCATGGCGAAGCTTTGCCTTATTCGCTTCCTCGCTCAATGAGGCCATATCGCCCCGCTCGGCCAGTCGCGGCACGAGCGACGCCAAGAGTTGTCCTCTCTCCACGTGTTGGCCTACCGAAAGGATTTTCTCCGGCAACACGACAATACCGGCACTCGGCGCGGAGATAGTCGTTTCGGCGTTCGAAGGCGCGCGCAACACGCCAGTGGCCGGCAGCGAAGCGCGCAGGGTTTTGCTTCCAACCGTCGCGGTAGCGAATTCCACTTGCCATTGCTGCTCTTTCAAAAAAGGAATTTCGCCGGGGGCTCTCCCTCGCTCTTGGGCTTTCGGTGCCGACGTTAAATTGTCATAAATTTGTACCGCGCCTAATCGATGAACCGCGTTCACTTGCGGCGACTGCACAGTCACCGTCACTTGGCGCTCACCCGCATGCAACGGTTTTACCACGGGCCGAAAAATACCGGGATTTTGCGATGGACCGGCTTCAAAGTGTTCATCGGGTTGTCCTCCCCCCGACAGAATCACATTCACCTTGCCTTCGGTCAAGGCCGAGAAATTGGACAGGTTCGTCAGATGCGCGGCGAATGGGGATTCCTCGCCCACCACCAAGGCTTTGAATTCGACGAACAGCTCGCTGCTTTCCGTATAGTTCGTGTAAGCCAGCGCTTCTCTTTCAGGTTGGTTCGATTCTTCCGCCTGGGGAGCAAGAGTAAAACAAAGTAGAATTAAAAGGATTAGTAATTTCAAAGGTAGCCTTGGATCAAAAACCCATTTTCAACAAATAGCTATAATAGCATTTCTTGAAAAAAGGGGGCTTTTTCTGCCTGCTCAAGTAAGACGCTACATTGGGCCTGGGATATTAAACAACTAACAATCAAAAACGCTTGTGTGTAACGTCATTGGATGACGTCATCGGCATCCCTGTAACAGTCGACTTAGCACTGCTGAATGGTCATTCAAGGGAAGAAGGAGCGACTGGCGTAGGGTCGAACTCGATCCTTTGCGAATGATACAGCTCGGTCAACAGCCGACGATAGTAATTGCCAAATATAGAAGACGGGGCATTTCGAAAAGAGAACAGCCGTAACGCGTCCGGTTGGTCGAGGTATTAGCTCTCCTCTGATCCGACGTACTTACCGGCACTCTATAATCCGCTCAACAGCCGGATTTTTATCTGCTTTAGCAGCTGCGGCGCTAAATACATACCGTGTTGCCCGGTAAGTTGCTGCATCTTTTGCCAGGTTTGTTCAGCGCTCAGTAATTTTCGCTTTTCCAGTAAAAGCAATAAACCTACCGTGCCGATCACATCAACTGCCAGATTGTGCGCCTTGCGCCGGGCTAATAAGTCATCCAGAGCGACGTAATCGGCCGTTATTTCTTGCGCCAGAATAATCGCTTCCAGTTCGCCTTGATGCAGCCGCCCTAAAGCACCTTGCACATAAGCCGCACCGATTGAGGAAAGGGCGGAAACCTTTATAAACGAGGGCGGCGTATATTCGTGCAATTCATGAACAACCGCCGTGGGTGTATAAATGTCATCGCTAACGTCAGCCAACAACCTAAGACTATCTACCTTGCTTAAAAAGATAATCGGACTGGTGTTAAGGACGATTTTCATGGTTTTTTTATAACTTTTCTACCGTTTGAATATCTTCTAAAACACATTCATCGGCGATGATATAACCTTGATTAAAGTGCTCTGTTAAACGCGTTTTAAAACCGTCAAAATCCAAACCCGCCATGTGCGCAGCACTGGCAAAGCTTATTTTCCTGGCGTGATACAGGCTTGCTGCTAAAAAGAATTCCGCCGCATGACTGCCCAGCGGTTGCAATATGTCATCGAATTCAGGTTGAAGTTGTATCTGCATTGTTTTTCCTTATACGCTAACACTATAACCTCAGGCATAGTGAAATTAACTTGCAAGGCATTGTATGACATATCTTGGTTGCCGGGTGAGATTAAAAGTTCGGAATTTTGGGAATGCTCACGTGGAGGACATGTGGAAGCCCCTCACAACAATGCCTTAATCTCCGGTACGCAAGAGCCGCAGTTGGTTCCGGCTTTTAGGCAACGGCCGACTTCCTGATGGGTTTTAAGACCTTTTTCGCTGATCGCGGCTTTGATGGTAAGTTCTCCGACATTAAAACAAGCGCAAACGATGGCGCCGGTATCGGCCTCGCCCACCGGCGGACGGCCGGTCAACAGCGCCATGCGCTCCGCTTTTTCCAATGCGGTTTTTGCGAACAGCGCCATTAGCCAATTGCGTTCCGGCAACTGCTCAGACCCGGCGGCAATAAACACCACGCTTTCCAGCTGGTTGTTCACGATGCGTGCGGCCCTGTAATTGCCAAGGCCGGGGTCTTGATATTCCAACCATGGCGTTTCAGTGTCGCTGCCGCCAAACTTATTGCGCTGCCAATCCTGCCAGTTTTCCGGCACAACCAGTCCTGCCAGTTCATAACGGTAAAACTGCTCGCCTTTGATCTTTACCCAATAGTCGGGTTCTTTAATAGCCAGCTCGCGCCGGGACAGGATAAAACCTTGCCAAGCGGATTGATAAGCCTTGATGCGCACCGGCGTGTGCTTGCTTTCCGGTTGTTTGGAAATCGGATCGACCACGGCATTGACCAGCGCGCCCATGCGTCCTCGACTGGCGTATTGTTCGGTCCAATGCATCGGCACAAAAAGGTTGCCCGGAAGCTGGCCGTCGGTAATCTGCACCCGCGCCACCATGGATCCCCAAAAGCTTTCTATCTTGGCCAGACTGTTTGCTGCCAAGCCGTAGCGCTCGGCATCCACCGGGTGCACCTCGACAAACGGCTCGGGCTTGTGCTGGTTCAACTTCGCCGCAATGGCCGTGCGCGTCATGGTATGCCACTGGTCGCGCAAGCGACCGGTATTTAAAATAAGCGGATAGTCATGATCAGGCAGATTAACCGGCCGGAGCGGCTTGACGGCGATAAACTGGGCTTTGCCCGATTCGGTAAAAAACCGTCCGTCATCGAACAGCCTGGCCCTGCCCTGCGGATAAGCCTGATTGACCGGCCACTGGATCGGCTGCAAATGGTCGTAATCATGCTCGCTAATGTCCGCAAACGCCGATATATCAAAATCACGCGAGCCGTTATTTTCAAAGCCGGACAGCCGGGCGTGCTCGCGGAAAATCTCCACCGGGCTTTGATAAGCAAACGCTTGTTCAAAGCCCATGCGCCGCGCCACTTGGGTGACGATCCACCAGTCCGGTTTGGCGGCGCCCGCCGGTTCAAATAGCGCCCGTTGCCTTGAAATGCGCCGCTCGGAATTGGTCACCGTGCCGTCTTTTTCGCTCCAGCCTTGCGCGGGCAACAGCACATGCGCCAGAGCGGTGGTATCGGTATTGGCGATGCAATCGGACACCACCACAAACTTGCAGTTCCGCAAAGCCAGTTTGACTTTGTCGGCGTCGGGCAAACTGACCACCGGATTAGTGCCCATAATCCACACGGCTTTGACTTTTCCGCTGTAGATGGCATCAAACAGTTCAACGGCCGGGTAACCGGGTTGACGGGCAATATTGGGACTGCACCAAAACCGTGCGACTCGATCGATGTCATCGGGGTTGGAAAAATCCATATGCGCGGCCAGTTGATGCGCCAGTCCGCCGACTTCGCGCCCGCCCATCGCATTGGGTTGACCGGTCAGCGAGAACGGCCCGCATCCGGGTTTGCCGATGCTGCCCATCGCCAAATGGCAGTTGATAATGGCGTTGACCTTGTCGGTGCCGGATGACGACTGGTTGATGCCCTGGCTGTACAAGCTGATGACTTTTTTATGTCCGGAAAACCAGCCATAAAAGCGGTGCAGGTCGTTTTTGTTCAGTCGGCAAATCGCTGAAACCCGTTCTATATCGATACTGGCGAGAGCCAAGGCCGACTCAAAGCCCTCGGTATGGGCTTTTATGTAAGCTGAATCCAGCGCGTTTTGCTCACTCAAAAAATGCAGCAGGCCGTCAAACAACACGGCGTCAGTGCCACTCGCCAGCGGCAAATGCAAATCGGCGATGTCGCAACTGGCGGTACGGCGCGGGTCGATCACGACGATTTTTAACTCAGGGTTGGCTTCCTTGGCGGCGCGTATCCTTTGAAAAGCGACCGGATGACACCAGGCGGCATTCGAGCCGATCAGTACGATCATCTCGGCCTGTTCAATATCCTCATAACAGCCCGGCACGGTATCGGAACCGAAAGCGCGTTTATGGCCTGCCACCGACGATGACATGCACAAGCGGCTGTTGGTGTCCATGTTGCCGGTGCCGATAAAGCCTTTCATCAGCTTGTTGGCGACGTAATAATCTTCAGTCAGCAATTGCCCCGAACCGTAAATCGCCACCGCGTCCGCGCCGTATTGTTTAATGAGGGTGCTAAAGGTATCCGCGACCAGATCCAATGCCTGGTCCCAGCCGGTTTCATGCCCGTAGACTTTCGGCTGTAGCAGCCTGCCTTTAAGTTCTACGGTTTCGCCGAGCGCAGAACCTTTGGAGCAAAGCCGTCCGAAATTAGCCGGATGGCTGGCATCCCCGCTGATTTTAAGGCGATGAAGGGATGCATCGACCTTAGCGCTGATACCGCAGCCTACGCCGCAGTAGGGGCAAGTGGTTTGGATGTTTTTAATCATTGGGACTACTCGTAATAAACATCCAAAGCAAGCTTTGGACTCCAAGAAATACTACTGCCGGAGTTCAAAACTTGCTTTGAATATAGGTAAGGGAACGTAAGCTTTGTAATGTCAAAAATTATATGATGCCTGCGTAAGCTTTACCAAAAACCAAAGCCTCTCTGATATTCGAAATATCGCCTTCCTGCTCCAGCAGTTGCTGATACCAGCCGCCATCGGCCGTGTCGCCGTACAGCACGGCGCCAATCAGCTTGTTCGCCTTAATAACCAGTTTTTTATAAATGCCTAAAGCGGGATCGGTAAAACAGATGCAGTCAGAATTTTCACCGCCCTGAAAATCGCCGACTGAAAACAGGTTAATGCCGGTTACCTTAAGCTTGGTCGCTGTCGGCAAAGCGACATATTTCGCTGCGCCGTGAGCGCTCAGATGGTTGGCGCAGACTTTGGCTTGTTCAAATAGCGGGGCAACCAGGCCGAAAGTGGAGCCGCGGTGCTGAATGCACTCACCTACCGCGTAAACGCTGGGATCGTAACTTTGCAGGGTATCATTGACGACGATGCCGCGCTGGCAATAAATTCCCGCTTTCTGGGCTAGCGCCATATTGGGGCGCACACCGATGGCGGTAACGAACAGATCGCATTCCAGTTGACTGCCGTCGTCGAAACTTACCGCTCTAATATGGCCGTTTTCATCACCCAATAATTGCTTGAGTTTGGCGCCCATTTTAAATTTCAGGCCGCGTTGTTCCAGTTCTGTTTGCAGCATTTTTGCTGCGTGCCTGTCCATTTGCCGGTTCATCAAGATGTCATGGTTATGGATAACGGTAACGTCCATGCCTCTTAAAGCCAAGCCGCTGGCCGCTTCCAAACCCAACAGTCCGCCGCCCAAGACCACGGCTTTGCTATGACTATGGCTGTAGCTAAGCATTTTGTTGACATCGACAATATCCCGAAAGCTGATCACGCCCTTCAGGTCGTTGCCTGGCACCTGCGGCATGACAGCTTTGGAACCGGTAGCGATTAACAACCGGTCATACCCGACCACCGTCCCGTCTTGGGCATAGACATTCTTTTTTTTCCGGTCGATGTACACCACGGTTTTTTCCTCACCCGCATGCAGCTTTATGCCGTTGTCGATGTACCACTGGCGGTCATTGATAACAATATCTTCAATGGTTTTCTCGCCGCACAGTACCGAGGACAGCATGATACGATTGTAGTTACCGTATGGCTCGGCGCCGAACACGGTAATCTCGTATTTATCCGGCGCGGCCGTTAGCAGTTCTTCGACGGTACGCATGCCGGCCATGCCATTGCCGATCACGACCAAGCGTTGTTTCATCTGGTATCCCCTTATGAAGGCGTTAAATCAAGCTGTATGCAATTTCATAAGCAAACAGTATGCCGACTTTCACAGACTTGTTGCCCGCCAGTTGAAGCATAAAACAGATGCTTTTATGCACTATGATGGTGCAAAAATAACTTGCCAATACTTATAATCGGGCAATAATAGAGCATGGCATCAGATATAAGCCCAACCTTTCGCCAATTCTGAATGTCGGCCTATAAATTGCTGTGTAATTTGTAATGCCCTACTTTAAATAAACCGAAGCAAGCCATGCATAAACGTATACTTGACCATCTCAACGCCGCCATCCTGTTATTTGATCGCGAGCTAACGCTCACTTACCTTAATTCTGCCGGTGAAATTCTGCTTGCCGACAGCTCCCGCCACTTGGTGGGACTCGGTGCTCATGAGCTGTTCAGGTCGTCCGACCCGGCTCTGCTGATGAATTTGCAACAATGCTTAACAATGGCGGAACCTTTGGTGAACCGTGAGCTGACGCTGGACCGCATGACTCACAGCCTGACCATCAACTTTAGCGCAACGCCGCTATTAAAGGATGAGCGGGTCAACGAGATTCTGGTCGAGTTGCAGCAGGTCGATAATCATCTGCGCATCTCCAAAGAAGAGCGTCTGTTAACCCAGCAGAACACCGCCCGGTTGCTGGTCAGAGGCTTGGCGCATGAAATCAAAAACCCGTTGGGCGGCTTGCGCGGTGCGGCGCAATTGCTGGATCTGGAATTAACCGACCCGGAACTCAAGGAATACACCCGGATCATCATCGCCGAATCCGACCGCCTGCAAGGCTTGATGGATAAAATGCTGGGGCCCAACAAGCTACCCAATAAAAAAGCCATCAATATTCATGAAGTATTGGAGCGGGTCAGGCAGCTGGTTCAAGCCGAATCCAGCCTCGCCGTTCAATCCGACTACGACCCCAGCATTCCCGACATACTGGCCGATAAAGACCAACTGATCCAGGCTGTTTTGAATATCGCTAAAAACGCCGTGCAGGCGCTGAATGGCGAAGGCGAGATCATTTTTAAAACCCGCATTCACCGGCAGGTCACCATCGGTCGCAAGCGTTATAAACTGGCGGTGAAGTGCGACATTATCGATAACGGCCCGGGCATCGACGCCGACATGATGACTCGAATATTCTATCCGATGATTACCGGGCGCGCGCAAGGCGCGGGGCTGGGTTTGTCGATAGCCCAAGCACTGATTAACCAACATAACGGCTTGATTGAATGCGCCAGCGAACCCGGAAACACCGTATTTTCAATCTTCTTACCGATTATTGCGCAGGAGGAACTAGGCAATGACTAAACCCGAAACCGTCTGGGTTATCGACGATGACCAATCCATCCGCTGGGTCGTGGAAAAAGCCCTGAAAAAAGCCGACTTTGTCACCCGCAGTTTTTCCAGCGCGGCCGATTTGCTGAGCGCAATGCAAAGCGACCTGCCCGATGCGCTGATTACCGATATTCGCATGCCGGGCATGGACGGGCTGGAGCTTTTGCAGAAAGTTCAGCTGAGCCACCCTAATTTGCCGGTGATTGTCATGACCGCGCATTCCGATCTGGAAAGCGCGGTGTCGTCATTCCACGGCGGCGCTTTTGAGTACATGCCCAAGCCTTTCGATATTCAGGAAATCGTGGATCTGGCTCATAGAGCCTGTATTCACAGCAGACAGCAACAAATGGAAGCGGCTCCTGATACGCATACGGCAGAGGAAAACACGCCGGAAATTATCGGCGAAGCGCCGGCTATGCAGGAAGTATTTCGCGCAATAGGTCGACTGGCCCGTTCCAACATCACCGTGCTGATCAATGGCGAATCGGGGACCGGCAAGGAATTAGTCGCCAAAGCCCTGCATCGGCACAGCCCCAGAGCGGTCCGCCCGTTCATTGCGCTGAATATGGCCGCCATCCCTAAAGACCTGATGGAGTCGGAATTGTTCGGCCATGAGAAAGGCGCATTTACCGGCGCGCAATCGCGCCGCGTCGGGCGTTTCGAACAAGCCAATGGCGGCACTCTGTTTCTTGACGAAATCGGCGACATGCCCGCCGAACTGCAAACCCGCTTATTACGGGTGCTGGCCGACGGCGAGTTCTATCCGGTCGGGTCGCATGCTTCCATCAAAGCCGATGTGCGCATTATTGCCGCCACCCATCAGGACCTTGAAACCCTGGTAGAGCAAGGCCGGTTTCGGGAAGATTTATTCCACCGCTTGAACGTGATCCGCATCCATATTCCGTCCCTGCGTGAGCGCAGACAGGACATCCCGTTGCTGATGCGGCACTTTTTAAATCTGGCGGCGACCGAACTTAATACGGAAATTAAAATCTTAAAGCCCGAAGCGGAAGCATTTTTAAGTACTTTGGATTGGCCGGGCAATGTCAGACAACTGGAGAACAGTTGCCGCTGGCTGACCGTGATGGCTTCGGGCCGGGAAATTCACTTGCACGACCTGCCGCCCGAATTACTGGGAACCGTGTCAGAAAAAAATGCCGCGGATACCGGCTGGGAAGCTTTGCTGAGGGATTCGATAGACCAGCAGCTGCTGCTTGGCAACGAGGCCGAAATCGCCAAACACGTCATTCCTGCGGTTGAAGCCATTTTGATTAAAGCGGCGTTAAAATTTACCCGCGGCAAACGCCACGAGGCCGCTATTTTATTAGGCTATGGAAGAAACACCTTAACCCGGAAAATTCAGGAATTGAACATATAATTGTTCATAGACACCTTGTCTCTTCATGGAGCAGCCGTTCATCAGCCATTGCAGCATTCCTTTCATGCTCAGACCGCAGCCAAGGACGGCTCTATTAAGAATAACTCACTGAAAAACCGCGACAATATGTCACATTCCATTATCTAAGTACTTTTACTAGTATATATACAACTCTTGAGATGCAAATTTCCTCCTAGGAATTCAGAGTTGATATCCTTCTCTAATGCGGCCTCACCGGCCGCATTTTTTTTGCCTGCCGTTTATAATGCCTATAAAAGACCGGCATCCACTCTGGCTGGCGCGCGCGACAAAATGTCACACCCCTTGCATATCATTTAATGCTAATATAGTTACGCTCTTGAAGTTCATTCCTCCTCGGAATTCAGAGTTTTATATCCTTTTTAATGCGGCCTTTCCGGCCGCATTTTTTTTGTCTACACAATTGCCGGGAAGCAAAAGCTTCGCCTATCGATACAGGCTAATCCGTGAAATACCGCCGCCTGAAATAATACGCCACCTTGACCAATCCGATCAGCACCGGAACCTCCACCAACGGGCCGATGACTGCCGCAAACGCCTGTCCTGATTGCAGCCCAAAAACCGCTACCGCCACCGCGATAGCCAGCTCGAAATTATTGCCGGCCGCAGTAAACGATAGCGTGGCGCTAACACGATACCCTGCCCCGGCTTTGGCCGACATATAAAACGTGATCAGGAACATAGCCAGGAAGTAGATGACCAGCGGCACAGCGATGCGCGCGACATCCATCGGCAGTTGCACGATATATTCACCTTTGAGGGAGAACATGACCAGAATGGTGAACAGCAGCGCAATCAGCGTAATGGGGCTGATTTTGGGTATGAAGGTTTGCTCATACCATTGCAGACCCTTGCGTCGCACCAGAAAAAAACGCGTGAACATACCGCCGAAAAATGGAATACCCAGATAGATCAATACGCTTTTGGCCACTTCGATCATGGTAACCTGAACTTCAAGGCCGGAAGCGATGCCCAGCCAATCCGGCAAGACAGTGACGAAAACATACGCGTAAACAGCAAAGAACAACATCTGGAAGATAGAGTTGAACGCGACCAAACCTGCGCAGTATTCGTTATCGCCATCAGCCAGTTCGTTCCAGACCAGCACCATGGCGATACAGCGAGCCAAGCCGATAATAATCAGGCCGACCATGTATTCAGGGTAATCATGCAAAAAGGTAACCGCCAATGTGAACATCAGCACCGGGCCGATGATCCAGTTCTGGATCAGGGACAACAGCAGAATTTTGGTGTTTTTAAAAACCTTGGGCAGTTCTTCGTAGCGAACCTTGGCCAACGGCGGGTACATCATCAGGATCAGGCCGGCGGCAATGGGCAAGGAAGTGGTCCCGACCTGGAACCGGCTCAGCCATTGGGTGAAGCTGGGGATAAAATAGCCCAATCCGATACCGCCCGCCATGCTGAGAAATATCCATAAGGTCAGGAACCGTTCTACGAACCCCAATCGCTTTGGCGCGTGTTCAACTTGTGCATTCATGTTTGCTATTTCCAGTTTCTTAAAGAGTTTCCACACCGATTTTGTTCAGCGCTTCGGTCAGTTCAGGCTTGGGCATGGTCTCAACCGGCAATGCCAATAGCTGACGTATCCGCGTTTCCAGAGCTGCGTAGGTTGTCTCGAAAGCCGCTTCAATGTCTTCCTGACTACCGGCGACATGAGCTGGATCGGGTAAACCCCAATGCGCCCGCACCACACTATTAAGATAAACGGGACAGGCTTCCCCGGCCGCGCTGTCGCAAACGGTAATAGCGATATCGATGCCTTTGCCATCGAATTCGTCCCAAGACTGGCTGGAGAAACCCTCGGTTGGAATGCCGTGACGGGCTAATGTCGCCAGCGCGTTGGCGTTTACTTTGCCGGTCGGATGGCTTCCCGCGGAAAAAGCCTGAAACCGGTCGCCGCCCAGATGGTTGATAAGCGCCTCGCCCAGTACACTTCGGCAAGAATTCCCGGTACACAAAATCAAAATTTTCAGCATGCTCGCTCCTCATATTTATATATTCGAATAAACGAATATTATAAGGCAAAAAAATTCAGCGGCAATATTTCGCCATCTCGGGACGGTCGCCCCTGGCTTTCAGTCGTTCGCTGTCTTTTTGATGTTTGGTATGGGTAGCGAATTGTTTAACGGTAATATCCAGAATCTCAAAAGCCCAGGCTGGCAGCTCGGGGTTAATCTGGTAATACACCCACTGCCCTTCGCGGCTGTCCAGCAACAAGTTGCTTTGCCGCAATTGCGCAAGATGCCGCGAGATTTTAGGCTGCAATAAATCCAGCGCATGCGTTAATTCGCAAACGCAGAGCCTGCCTTCTTTATGCAGCAAAACCACGCAGCGCAGGCGTGTCTCATCGGCCAGACATTTAAACAGAGTGGTTGGCGTAATCATATTGACAATGGTTAGTGAACGGGAGATCTAGCCTAGCTTGAACCCGACAAAAAAGCCGCCCACGCCGCTGACGCCTTTGCTGGTAACCCTGGTCAAACGGTCAACCAGAAAACCGCCGGAACTTTTTGCAGCTTCCGTCGCGGCGCTGGCGGCATATTGCAGTTTTTCATCGGTTATATTGATGATGTCGTAATATTCGGCGACAAACAGCAGCACGATGACCGCGCCTCCCAGAAACAGCGCCGTGCGTAACATTTTTTTGGCGAAATAGCCGACCGCCAGTCCGATTACAAACGGGGCGCCGACATTGCCGATTAAAAAAGTTGAGGAAAAGATGTCGGTAGATGGCGCCGTATCGACTGGATGGGTGTTCATGGTAATGAATTTCCGCTGTTGTGATGATTGAGATAATTTTAGTTAGGCCATAGCCCAAAAGTTCTGTGCGTCTACTACAAAGGCCGCATTAACTCTGCCTGGCGCTATAAACAATCTGTCATTTTATCATTAAACTCAATCGTGTCAGAAAACAAACCTATGCTGGAGAGGCATCTGGCCTGTTAGATTTCAACATCCGGATATATTTAAAACCATATCCTTTAAAAAGTTTTTATAAGGTTACAATGCCCAATTCTTACCGCAAAAGCCCCTAATCAAATCTTAAGTTGGACAAGAGCATTATGTATTCAGTTGAAGTTTTTCCATGGAATAAAAATTTCGAAGTTGGAGTACCCCTGATTGATGAACAACATCAGAAGTTCGAGCTACTAAACGTTCTGGCAGGGCGAGATATGGAATAAGCGCAAAAATGGCGAGATATTCCCTGAATGGCTTATTATCACTGCCGTGAAGGAGCCTGATGAGAAGAATAAACAGATCAATCATTATGTCGCATCCTTTTCCGATATTTCCTCACGCAAAGCTGCCGAGGAAGAGATCAAACAATTGGCTTTTTATGATCCACTCAACCAAATGCCTAACCGCCGGCTGTTGCAGGAACGGCTTAAACACGACATTGAAATAGATCGGCGCGAGAGCAAGCGCATGGCATTACTGATGCTCGATCTTGATCGTTTTAAAGCGGTCAATGACAACTGGGGACATTTAGCCGGCGACGAGCTGCTTCAGCAGGTCGCTATACGCATCACGCCAAGGCAGGCAAGGCTGGATGCGGGTTTGCCGCCGCTCAGCTTATCTGTCAATATTTCTGCCCAACAGTTCCAGCGCAGCGATATTAACGCGTTAGTTGCTACGACATTGGATGAAACAGGGTTTCCAGCCGCATACCTGGAATTGGAAATAACTGAAAACGGGCTGTCGGGAAGCCAGAACAAGGTTATGGCGCTTCTTAACAAACTACATGCTCAGGGGATTCGGCTGGCCATTGACGATTTCGGCACGGGTTTTTCGTCGCTGGCTTATCTGAAGCATTTTCCACTGGATGAGCTAAAAATCGACACAAGTTTTATCGATGATATTTCTTACTTGTCAGACGATATGGAAATTGCCGCAACTGTTATTGCGATGGGGCATATTCTGGGTTTTAAGGTCTTGGCGGAAGGTGTGGAAACGCCGGAGCAGTTGGCGTTTTTGCAGGAAAAAAACTGCGATTTGTTTCAAGGTTATATCAAAAGCCCGCCGGTGCCGGCCGAAGCGTTTGCCGAGTTGTTACGAGAGCGGAGTTTTAATTAGCTCTGTCCGAAAAAGCCTGTTCGAGCGACAACAAAAACAGGCTTTTCCGGCAAACGCCACTAAGTTAGATATTTAACTTCAGGCTTGCCTTCCGAGGCAACCAGTTCGCCGATAGTAACGGCTTCTTCGCCCAGTTGGGCAAGGGTTTCAAGCGTCGCCCGCTCGTCTTCGGGAGCAACACAAACGATCATGCCGATGCCGCAATTAAAGGTAACCAGCATGTCTGCCTGAGAGACATTGCCATTCTCCTGCAACCACTTGAAGATGGCTGGAAATTCCCACGAGGCCAGATCAATATGGGCGTTGGTGCCTGTCGGCAAGACCCGCGGCAGATTCTCTGTAAGTCCCCCACCGGTAATATGGGCAAGGGCGTGAACCGGCACTTTGTCCAGCAACGCCAACAACGATTTAACGTAGATTCGGGTCGGTTCCAGTAAGGCGGCGCCCAAGGTTTTGCCGTTAAAAGTGTCGGTCAGCGCCGCGTTACTGTGGGTAATGATTTTGCGGATTAAGGAATAACCGTTGGAATGCGGACCGGATGATGAAATGCCAATCAGCTTGTCGCCGACTTTGACTTTGCTGCCGTCAAGCACTTTGCTTTTTTCCACGATACCCACGCAAAAACCCGCCAGATCATACTCGCCGTCCGCATACATGCCCGGCATTTCTGCCGTTTCGCCGCCGACTAAAGCCGCGCCGGCCAGTTCGCAGCCTTTGCCGATGCCGTCTACAACCGCCGCGGCAGTATCGACGTCCAGCTTGCCGGTAGCAAAATAATCAAGAAAAAACAAAGGCTCTGCGCCTTGAACGATAATATCGTTGACGCACATCGCAACCAGGTCGATGCCAATGGTGTCATGAATGTTCAATTCATTGGCCAGCTTCAACTTGGTGCCTACGCCATCGGTACCGGAAACCAGAACCGGTTGCTGATAACGGTCCAACGGCAGCTCAAACATAGAGCCGAAACCGCCTAAACCTGCCATGACACCTGCCGTCCTTGTTCTGGCGGCAATGGGCTTGATGCGTTCAACTAAGGCATTACCGGCCTCAATATCAACGCCGGCACTTTTATAATTCATGCCGAGCTCTCCTGCCCGGCACCCTGCGGGTAAATGCAAATTCGCTCCCGGCGAATTTGTCATGTTTTCTTGATTTTGTTCACTCAATGTGGTGTTCTCTTGCTAAAATTTAAACTTCCGATATTGTACAAGACATCATCGGTTTTGTCTGAAGGATATGAATGCGTATTTTTATTTATCGGACGTCCGCGTAGTGTTTGTATAAACGTTGCGGCGAGTCGAATTCACTAGAACAATAATTAATGTGGCTCCCTGTTAAATACAGCGGCTTAACCGGAGAACCATCACTGGCAACACAACGCTTTTTTTGAGGAGTGCATATGAAAATAACAAACATGTTTAGCCCCCTGCTGTTTATTGCTGCGGCATTATTGACCGGCACGGCAACGGCTTATGATCCGGGTAAGGCAGAAGAAATTTGCAAAAAGCCCCAATTCAGGGATTTCAGTCTTCCTGTCTATAAAGAACCCGAGAAAACCGAGGTTCCGCCTGAATCAACATTTACTTTCATGGTCTCGCCTTGGGCCAAAGCAGACACTATCAAATTAACCGCTAAAAATCAGAACCTTGCGTATACCGTTGAAAGCAACAGCAGTTTTCACCGGGTTAAAGCCAAGTTGCCTGCGGATTTCAATGGCCAATTTGTCAGGATTAATGCCAAAGCCACTGCGGAATTAGGATGTTCCGACCAAAACGGATGGTTAGTTAAAGTAGCCGATAAATGACAGAGATGAAAGGCTAAGGGCGAAAGGCGAAAAAACCTCGCCAACTGCTCCTGCGTTGCATTTTGCCTTTCGCCCTTAGCCTTTTGCCTGTTTTTAATAAAGCACCTTGTCGCTTTTTTCAGCCCAAATATTGAAAGGCTGCATCGCATCCGGCAGGTTTAAATGCAGCATGGCAATACTGCGCTCATGCGGCAAAACGGAAATCTCATCATAAATGAAGCTGTCGTCAAAGTTGGCGGCAGCGGCGTCATGTCGGCTACAGGCAAAATAGACTCTTTCCAGCCTCGCCCAGTAGATGGCCCCTAAACACATAGGGCAGGGTTCACAGCTGGAGTAGAGAATGCAGCCGCGCAACTGGAAATCTTGCAGTTTCTGGCAAGCCAAGCGTATAGCCATCACTTCCGCATGAGCAGTAGGGTCAATAGTGCTGGTGACCTTGTTGCCGCTAGCGGTAATCACCTGGTTGTTTTTTACGATAATCGCCCCGTAAGGGCCGCCCTGCCCTGACCGGGCATTTTCCACGGCCAGATCAATGGCCTGCTGCAAGAATTCGGTATGCACCTATAACCCCAGCGGATTGTTTGGATCGACACCTTCCATAAAAGGCAGGCCGCGTTCCTGGTGGGTCAGTTGATAGATTTTTCCCAGCCAGTTGTTGAATACCGCTTTTGCCGTATCGCTCCAGGTATTGTCGATATGTTCAAGCACCTTATCTTCAGGAAATTCCACTAACCTCTGCCCGCTCTGCCTGGCTAATCTAACCTGCTGCTCGTAATCGGTGAAGATCTGCCGAACGACATCATTAAAGTAATTTTCGGGAAATGGCGGATAATCATCCCGTTCGCCTCGATAAAAACGCAAGACTTCCCGCTTGTATTCTTTTAATAGGCTGATGTCATCATATTCAGGATGCCCCTGAAAAAACACAATACGAAAACCATCCGGACTGACCGCAAGATGCACGCCGGCCTCTTTGCTGACGGCCAGGGCTTTAATCCCATGCTGTTCCATATCGCTTTGGAATATTTCATTAAACCGGGAATGAGGAACATCGAAACGGGTGTTGATTTCTGCGACCAACGGATGCGTACGGCTGGTTACTTTGTGCGAAAAAACTCCCCAGCGTTTAGCCGGCAAGCGGGTGCGCTCAATGCCGTAGCAATATTGAATGACCGCGTGGGTCGCAAGGCACGAGCAAAGTATTGACGTGACGTTTTCCTTGGCCCAGAAAAAAACCTCGGCCAACGGCTGCCAAAAATCCTCTTCGTTCAAGTGGGGATGAGTAACATTGGCGCCGCTGATAATCAGCGCATCCAGCCCATCCCGCTTGATTTTCTCAAAGGGTTCGTAATATTTGGCAATATGAGCTTGTGCTTCCGGGCTTCGTTTCAGTCCTTCAATGGTAAAAGGATGCACATGAAATTGAACAATTTGATTGCAGGCTCCCACCAATCGGAAAAACTGTCTTTCTGTCGCTTCCAATGCCGCATCAGGCATCATATTGAGCAGACCGATGTGCATTTCCCGTATATCCTGATTACTGGCGCGATCAGGGTCTAATATTTCCTCACCTTCCTCACGAAGCCGCTGAAAAGTGGGTAAATTAGTATGAGCAACTAAGGGCATAACCGGACTCCGTTCGAATTATTGCTGAGAGCCAAGCGCATCAGCGATAAGCCGGATAAAATCATCCTCGCATTTAACGTTGGCCACATTATTTGCATCAACCGTATAGCCATATTGATCGGCAATCGCTTGGTAACGAGGTAAACGTGATTTGAATAGCTTGGGAAAAACCCAAGAGACAAAATCATCCGGTTGTATCACATCAGGAGAGGAGCAATTTCTAAGCTGCACAAATTCAGCCAGTTTTTCATCAAGAAATGCTTCCCGATAATACAGCGGCTTGGGATCGGATTTTGCGCGATCAATAATAGTTTGCTCCAACGTCGACGGTATTTTAATGTAGATAATCAGTGTGTTCTGCGCCAACGTTTCCAGCACTTCGGGACAGTCCAGCTCGCAAACGCTGCCGCCCGCATCATTGACAAAATGCTGATAGCCATAAATGTCTACCGCTTTATCAATAAACTCCGGCACATCATTCATTGCGGCAATTTCAGCCTGATGATGAAGCTTTTGGCGGCGTTTGAATTCCTGCAATGACAATCCACCCAGCTCAGGATTGCCGAGCTTGCCAAGGAAGCTGGAAACCGGAGCCAAATTATCGACGGTTATTTTATTGCTGATATGAATGGAATCAGAAAGCAACAATTCGCGCAGAAAAGGTACGCGCATGGCCTGACGTTTAATATTATCCAGGATAGGCTCTTCCAGATATTTTGTGCCTATCCTGTAATCGCCCGAATAATGAAACCATTTGGCTTTAGGCAATTTATTAGCCAGCGTGGTTTTGCCGGCGCCGGACATTGCCAATAGGGTAATTCGTTTTGTTTTCCAGTCCAGGAATTCCTGAGGACTCATTTTCATGTAATGTTCTTCCTAATTAATCCAGATAATCTTCGATGTCCATGTCTTCAGGATTGGGCCGATGTTCGTCGGGATCGGTATAGCCCAGATCATCGCTTTCAAGATCGTCAAAAGGCGCGCTCCAGTCTTCCGGGTCTTCGATATAATCGAAAGTCGAGTTATACCAGCTGTCATGATCGTATTCACCAATATCGCCGTTAAGGTATTGGACTTCAATGGAATCATCGCCCTCTTCAATGGCGATAACTTTAAATTTCAGGTTGTTTTCTACGTCCTTGTACCAACTGCCGATGATAGGGTCTGCTATGGTTGTCATGATTGTTCCTCAATACTTAACTAGGATGTTGGGGTAGAAAATGTCTAAAGATATTACTAACAATGACACAGAAAATACAAAGGTATTTTTATAGGGATTGGATAAATTCAGTTCTTGACTTTTTAGCTTGATATCAGCATTAAAGCCTGCTACAGCGAGGCCGATTAGCACTCATCCGGGCGTCGTATTTATAAAGGAAGCCACGCTTTCATGCAAGATTTCAACACCCTTGATTGCAAAAATAATAGGACGGCCCTTTACCCTGCCAAACGCCATTATTCACCGAAGCCCATAATCCGCTACCAATCCTGCAAATACAGCTACACCAAACCAGTTATTGTTTAAGAACGCCTTAAAACACAGAGTTTTTTCCCGGTGAAAAATCAATTTTTGCTGGTAAATCGACAAGCCGGCCGCAATTAAAATGCCGCTATAATAAGGCCAACCGGCATGCGCCATTTGCCCCACCATAATCAGCAACCCAAGTATGACGAGTTGCAACCCGGCCATGATTTGCCGGTCGTAAGCGCCGAACAGGATTGCGGTCGATTTAACGCCTATTTTCAAATCATCATCTTTATCAACCATCGCATACATGGTGTCATAAACCAGCGCCCACAATACGACCGCCAAATACATCACCCAAGCCACGAGCGGAATGCTGTTTAGCTGCGCGGAAAAGGCCATCGGCACCGCCCAGCCAAAAGCGATGCCTAAATAGGCTTGTGGCAAATGGGTGTAGCGTTTCATGAACGGATAGCTGGCGGCCAAAAATGCACCGATAAACGACAGCATGATAGTGTAGATATTCAGCAATAACACTAGCCCGAAAGCGCACAGGCACAGCACGACAAAAACTATCAATGCTTCCTTGGGACTTACCTTGCCGGCAGCGATAGGCCGCAGCTTGGTGCGCTCCACATGCGGGTCGAAGTCACGGTCGGCGTAATCATTAATCACACAACCCGCAGCACGCATCAACACGACACCCAAAAAAAACACGGTCAATACCAGCAAATCGGGCTTGCCATCACCGGCGACCCACAATGCCCATAATGCCGGCCACAATAAAATCAGAATGCCGATAGGCTTATCAAATCGCGCTAATAACCAATACTGCCTGATTCGGTCTATTGCTGTGTCCATCATTGTAATAGCCTTTACCAAAACCTGAATTACATTAAAAATGGCATTATAACTTTTTGTTTGTAACTACTTATCGGCTTTATAGAAATATTTGATGAACTAAGAAATGTTTTACCATCATTAAATTTGTCTCGCTCCCACACAGAGGTAGGGAACGAGACAAGGTATTAAAAAGAATTTTTTAAGGAGGTTACAATTTTACAAATCCATAGGGCAATTGTTGGCTTACCAAGAAAACGGCTACACAATAGCGCTTGGGTTTAAGAACTCTGGCTTGGCGCATCAGGCCCTGCCACTACACGCGTCAGCGCTTCATAGATCACATCATACAAAGCGCCGATTTTTTCTCCGTCTTCATTTTTACGGTAATCATAAACAACGCGCTCAGTAGTCGGGTCGTCCAGCAATGCCAGTAAACCATCAGCGACACGCCGGCGACCATCGTCGCCTAACTCTTCAGAGCGGTATAGGCCCAATTCGCCCAACAACAGAGTAGCGTGATAAGCTACGGTCAGGCTGGGGTTGCGCACGGCTTCGATGAGTTGCTCCAGACTGCCGGGGCCGAAAATCTTAAATTTGCCCACTGCCGAGTGGGTTTCAGCATACACTAAGCCCACGTCCTGACAGGCGGTAAAAAACGCGTCAGCCACGGGTGCTGTAAACAGTTGCATATTGCCTAAAGCACGGATGGCAAAGCGGCGGATGTCGAATTGCAAAGTATCCCGTGCGGCCTGAGCCAGCAAGCTTGCCACTTCCTCATGGCTATAATTACGTGTAAATGCCCGGTAAGTAAGCCGTTCGCTCAGTGCCGCTAATAAGGCTAAAAGAGTGCGTCGAACATCCCAGTTACTGTAGTCACCAATAAAGCATTCCCGATTCTGTTTTAAGTTCTTACCATAGACAGTCTCCAAATCAGAAAGTATCTGGTCTATCCAGTGGTTAGTTTGTTCTTTTGGGCATTCAACGATCCAATCAACAATTTGCTTGAGCATCCAGTCGTGATAACCAAGCTTGCCGTCGCTAGCATCTAGCCATTGATCGCAGCCTCCCATTGCGTCTAGTAAAGTGCGAAGCAACAATGTATCGTCATGCAGCCATGTACGCAAACGGATAATCCGATCGTCTTCCCCGTGGTATAGACGGGCCAATGCACAGGCGGCGGCGCGCTGGGCTTCAGTATCGGACGTAACCAGCAGAGTTTCCAAACGGGCAATCAATCTGGGAAGTTGTGGCAGTCTGTCCTGCCAATAGCGGCGCATAGTCCATTCCTTTGCCGCTTCCTGTAATAATTCTTCCCAGCCATATCTATAGAACAATACTTCGGAAAGATGCTCTGGCAAATTCAGCACATCTGGTGCCGCCAATGCAGTCAGTACTGCTTCAACATCCGGCAGGACTTGCAAAACAGCAAGTTCGGATAGCAAGCCAATTTCGTCGCAAACGTTTTTTTCATAATAATAAGATGTTTCGCCTTCTTTCTTTAGCCAACGGAACAGAGCTTCTTTGGAAGTATCCACCTCACAGAATCCCCGCACAGTATGCAATACCCGGCCGAGCGAATACAGTGCAAGAATTCGAGTATCTGGATAAGGCGAAGCTTCCGCACAACTAAGCAGAGTTTCGGCCACCTCCCAGGCACCAAGACCCAGTGCCCAACGTAATGAATAAACGGATTCATAACGAATACCAGCATCTTCATCTATCAGCGCCTGCATAAGTGCAGTATGAATTGCAGTATCTGCTCGTTCCGTTTCGTTATTCAACAATATTGTAGAAAAAGCACGGGCAACTGCACTCCTGGTAGCGATGGGGTGTTTGCTATCGTTTAGAGCTAGACATAGCAGCGGTAATACTGATGCCGAAACATCAAACACTTGTTTTAACGCTGCAAGCGCAGCTTGACTTTCTTCTGTGCCCTCCTGCTCCGCCACATTTAGCCAACGAGCAATCCAATAAGGATGGTCATGCCTGACGTTACCTAGTGCCCATAATGCCAGCGTAGCCATATAGCCGCTTTCGCCTTCAGAATGCTGTTGATAAAAATTTAACAGCCGTCCGATAGCCTCACTACGTCCATCAGTGGGAAGTTGATGGCAAACATTATGTAGCCTTCTTTCCGCTTTGCGACGCACATTATCATCAGGCGCTTGCGCCGCTTCCAGTAACACAGCGATTAGCTTATCCCACAAATCGGCAGCAAGCAGAGCTAAAGCTGCGGCACAACGGATGTCGGCAGAATCGTTGGCTAGCAGACTAGCCAACGCAGTTGGTTCTGCATCAGGTGTTAAACCTTGATCAGCCAAGGTTTGTCGAAGCCATGCGGCTAAAGAATGATTGTTACTGGGTGCAGTTAGCGAGCGTATCAAGGGATACAAAGTCTCTGAAGGCGATGAAAGTTGCAGTAAAACTGTTAAGGCAGGCAGAGCAGTGTCAGTTTGCGCCAATTGCTCCGATAATTTTGCCGTCAGCATTTGAGCTGCAGCTAAAATGTATTCCTTCTCTGGCTCACCTGAAGTTACGACGCCTTCCAACTCAGTTAAACGCTTGGCAGCGTCTTTAAATGCAGGAATCAAACTTCCCCCCCATTCGGCCCTTTCTAGCAGCCAGCGTATACAAACCTCACTTTCAGGGTAAGTACGAAAACGATACCATCCAATGTTAGAATGTTTTTCATCAATGTAAAACTTTGCTGGTTGAGCCACCCAAAGTTGTGTCAACGCATTATCCCAGCCTTGCAACCATAAGCCGCCCAGCAGTCGCACCACGGAAGCATCATCACGTAATGCCCGCCATGCATTATTGTTCATCTTCTCATCCAGGCTGGCAGCCCCCCCCATAATGGCATGCGGTACCAGCGAACAATCTTTCTGGCCTGCCAGTAACAGTGCAGCGTGATAGCGTAATTCAGCATCTTCATCTAGCAACCAGGTCAGGGCTTGAACGAATGTTTCTGTACCTTGCCATTTGATTTTGCGCAATAACTCCAGACTGCTAATGCGACACTCAGGCTCACGCATGCCTCGATTTAACAGTGCCAAAAACGGTTGTGTACCTGGAATTTCTTTAACCCCTTCCAACTTAGCGCATATTTCTTCCGCCAAAGGGTGATCAGGACTGCGCAATACCGACCAGCAGCTATCCAGCAAAGCCGGGCTGAAGTCCAGCGCAAACACAATACCCAGAGCTGACGAAGCTTGGTCAGTAGAGGCATGCAGTAATTCCAACAGTAAAAAGTATTGAGCTTCGTTAAAATTAACTCGCTGCCGAAACTCAGTTTCCGTTAATGCTGATAAAGCCAAGTAGCGACGGGCAACATTTGTCAGATCAGCCAGCACAATGGCGATAGCATCGTCACTTACTTTTGTGTGTAGCAGAAACAACGCGGCATTGCTGTAATATTGTGCGTCCTTGCTACTACGCATACTGCCCAGTAAAGTGGTCATTAAACCTGTTTGCAAGGCTTGAGTGTGGGTACACGAGGATTCCTCATCCAGCACATTGTGTTGAGACATAGCAGCTATGTGGAGGGCGAACATTGGGGCAAGTCTGTTGCCTTGTCCCGCATTGCATATTATCGCCTTTCCCCAACGTAAAAAGTTAACTTCTACGTTTGCATCTGAGTGATAAAAATTGGCATCGTCAGGCAAAAAGCTGCTACAAAGCGCCTCAATATCGTCTACCAGACGGCGAATTTTTGCAGGTCGCATGAGTGTAGGGATCCCAATCACTTTACTACGGAATTCATGTGCAAATGACGGAGGCAATTGTTCTATTTTGTTATACAGTTCGATGAATAGGCTTTGGCATTCTTCATCCAAGTCTAGTGTCGCATCTTCATCATTGACAACATTTTCGAGTCTGCTTATCAAACCTTCAATTTGTCGGCGTAACTTTCCAACTATCGGCATCATCGACTCGGCGGCAAAAGCGCACAATATCGGTTCCGCTACCTGTAAGCCCTGCTCTAGGGCCTTGTTCCAACCAAAACGCCACAATGCCCCTAACCACCAAGCCAGTGCCGTATCGTGCTGCAAAGCTAGCCAACCCTCCGGTGATATGCCGGCAACACGCGAACGTACTTGTTCAGAAAGTTCGCGAACGCGCTGCGTCAAGCCAAAATCAGTACAGGTATCCAGAGCGTCAGCCAAAGAGGGAGTACGACCTTTGAGCCAGTCCACAGCATCCAAAGCCTGAAGCAGTGTGTTACGGCCAGTAGCCTTTTTAATATGCGCGATCAAAGAGGCTTCAACCAGTGCGTCGCCTTGGTCATTACACAAGGCCAACAGAGCTTCTTTACATTGGTCTCGCAGCCAGCGGTAGCGACCGACATGATGCGGGTCGCAATAAATATCCAGCAGTTTGTCAGCGATTTTACGACGTAATATAGGCGCCAAGTTGACACTGTCGCCGACGCAAGCGGCGGCAAACAACAGATCCCGATGCAAAACAGTTTCATAATCGCTGCCTGCATCCACGATGCTCTCCAGCAATTCGCGGGTGTCGTCGTAAAATTGTTTACTCAAAGAGCCTATTGCCAGCAGGATAGGTTCTCGCCAGCGAGGCCGGTGCAGATGATTGAGAATTTGTGTCCGTGCTGTAGTGGAACGGCTGACCAGATGACGAGCAGTAAAATATTCCTCGAAGGTAAGATGCATAAAGCCATACAGACCTTCGCCTCGTTCCACAAACAAACCGCTGTGTTCGCGTACGGTTTCAAGAAACTCTCGTACCGCCTCGCGAGTGACCAGAGACGGTTGCTCAGGCGATTCGCCACTTTCTTGTGCCAGAATACCGGACAGGAAGCGTTCGGTTTCGCCTTTGCTCAGAAAGCCGCTGGCATAGTGCTCATGGATGTGGAAGGCCAAAGGTCCCAGCAGACTGAGTGCTTTGACGTCGTCGATAACAGCGCCCTTAACGCCGCGTTCCAGATTCCAATCGCGTAACAGAGTAATTACAGCGGTTTCGTAGAGTTCTACTCGGCGTTGCGGCAGATGCGATTCATTGCGATGAATAATGGCCAGAATGCGTAGCAGCAACGGATTTTCCGCCATGCGCCGTACGCCCGGCGTGGTTCTAATGGCATGCAGAATGCCGTCGATTTCTCGCCGGGCGCGTCGTTCTACCTGGGTTGTGTCAGGCGCATCGGCGATACGCCGCTCCACAGCGGGACACCATTTTTCCAGGAAGCGTCGGATGTCTTCCAAGCCCATGCGGCGAATAGTGTAGTGTTCAAAATCGCCCGGTACGCCGGCAAAGTGGTAGCCGGCAATACGGCTGGTGACGACGAAGCGGTTGCCGACGTGGGCATAGCGGGCTTCGCGTAAGGCTTCCTGCGCCATACGCTGTACTCGTCCGCTACGCTGCCATAGCTTTAGTTCCCATTCCTGGCGCACCGCATCGGGCTCATTACCGTGCCAAGCGATAATGATGTTCTGGTTATTATCATCTGAATGGCTGGATACAGTGCGCATGCCTGTAGGAGATTGAGCCAACCAGCTCGGTAAACCGGTTTCCCGATAAGCATTGGCAAACTGACCGATGGCTGCGGCAATATTGCGGCGGTCAGCGGGATCAATGATTTCATCCAAGCCATCCAGCAACACCAGACAACGCCCTGCATCCAGCATGCGCCGCAGTAACGGTCCCAAACACTCTGCATTTGGAACTTGCAGGCCGCAGAAGTAGCGCGGCAGATACTCCAGCAATGACAAATCCGGTTCTTTTTGTCGCGCTTCGGCATAATGGGCTATGCGTAGCAGAATCGGCAAGCGCACAGGCCCCAGCTCTGGCAAATACCAAGCGGTTTTGTCGTCCCACATGGTTTGAGGCTGGAACAGACGCTCCGGCTCGGCCAGAACCGCGCGCGCCAATTGTAGTGCCAGATAACGCAGCAAAGTGGTTTTGCCGGAACCAGGCTCGCCGAGGATAGCCAGTTGGCGGTGACTTTGGACAATTTGCGATAATTCTTCACGCGGCCCCTTGGTTTCCAGTGCTAGTTGCAAGGTACGTGCCTGAGACGCCCAAATTTGATACTGCTTTTCGCGTACTACAGGGTTTTCTTCATGTGCTAATCGCGCTTTGATTTCATCCAGTTCTTCTTGCATTACTCGGCGGTCTACGTCGGGACGATCATGATCGGCTTGCAGGCCTACATAGATTTCATCGAGTGGCAATACAACTTGAGTGCTGGTTTGCTTGATGCCGCCCGGTTCCAGATGAGTATGGTTGTCGATCAGTGCTTTGAGATAGCCTTCGAGCAGTAGCCGGTCCTGGTCAGGTGGTGCAGGAAATGACACAGCCACAGGGGTTGATATAGTCCGGGCAGCTAGATTTTTGGGTAAGGATTTGAGCGGATATTGCCCATTCGAATAGGTTTCGTTATCTTCTGTCCATGCAGTGTTTAGCTCACTCCAACGGCGCAAATAGACTATGCCTGTTCCGGCTGCAAGATCAAGACTCACCCAATTATAGGCGTTAACATAACGCGGATGATCGGCAATGCGGCGCTCATAAGCAGCCCCAGCAGGAATAACTACGCAATCGCCGCCAGTGCCACCAACCACATGCACCTTGGGCTGGTGCTCGTGACCGTGCAAAATGAAATGGCATTCCTGTTTCAATCGGTCTTCGATGCGGTGGCGGTCGAAATCAGCTAGCCATTCGAACGGGTGGTGTAACACGGCGATGCGAACGTCGGCATCGGCGATTTGAGTCAGCGCATCGTGAATTTGTGGTTCACCGACTAATAAATGTCCCTTATCGTCCACTTCATCTTTGGCGTTTTTATGGCGGGCACTCATCCAAGCAGAATTGAGTCCCAGCAGCGCAATGGATCGGCCTGATGTAGTCGTCAAGCGATGGATGCTGGCATAGTCAGGGTTAGCTTGGTTGGAGTAAGCTATGACAAAGGTGCGGTAGGCATCGAACGGTTCCAAAGTAAACTTATTACGTCTGGAATCGTCTAGCCATTTTTGCACCAAGGAGTCGTTTTCCAACGGTTTTTGCAGTTCCGGCGGCAGCGTGTCGTCATAGTTACGATTCATATCATGGTTGCCTGGCACCATAAACAGCCGATCCGGCTTCAGACCTAATGCTTCTAACACTGGGTCGAGCAGCTCCTTGCGAGCGGCTTGGTATTCTTCTTGTCTAGCAAAACAAGCCAAATCGCCGCTGAACACCACAAAATCCACAACGTCTAAAGCCATTGTGTGCTGTGTTCGTGCGCAGATATCATCAAGGAGTTTATCTCGAACTACCTTCCGGTCAAAGTCCGTTCCTTTTTGATGCCAATCGGAAAGGTGCAGCCAAGTTAGTTTTGTCATGGGGATGAATCTCGGATGTGTGTATCAATGTAAAGTCAATTAGGAGCGACTGCATGTCTTAATAGCTTGCTAATTAGCAACACTATCATTTGAGTTCAGCGTTTTATATTTTTCGCAAACTTTATTATAGGATTCAATGCTTATATGCTTATATGCTTACCGACAGCGAACAATGCGCGTTAGAGTCTAGATTAACAGCCTCTCATTCGACAAGTTTTAATGTTTAAATTGAAAACGTAAGTCCGCGTCATTGACGAGATTTCCCGCGTTATTATTACCTTTTCGAAGTCTGAGTTTTGTTAAAAATGCTATTATAGCTTTTTTATTTTACGGAGCGGGCTAACCATGACTGTAAAAATCTATCACAATCCGCGTTGCGGCAAATCGCGCCAAACCTTGCAGTTATTGAAAGATCAAGGCATTGAACCGGAGGTTATCGAGTATTTGAAAACGCCGCCGAGCGCACAAGAACTCGATGAGATTCTGCAAAAGCTGGATATGGAGCCGCGCGAATTAATGCGTAAAAAAGAGACCGAATATAAGGCCAACGGTTTGGACGATGCGTCACTGGACCGGCAAGCCTTGATTCAAGCCATGGTCAACAATCCCATTTTAATTGAGCGGCCTGTCGTTATCGCGGACGGCAAGGCGGCGGTTGGCCGTCCGCCTGAAGCTGTACTCTCCATCTTGTAATAGCTCAATTTATGGCAAAAATCCTGATCCTGTATTTCTCCCGCAATGGCGCCACCGCCGAAATGGCTAATCATATTGCCCGAGGTGTCGAGTCGGTTGACGGAGCGGAAGCGTTGCTCAGAACCGTACCCGATGTTTCAACTGTCTGCGAGAAAACGGCTGAAAGTATTCCTGCCCACGGCGCGATCTACGCAACGATGGATGATCTAAAATCTTGCGACGGCCTGGCGCTGGGCAGCCCGACTCATTTCGGCAATATGGCCGCGCCGCTGAAATACTTTATCGACAGCACCACCGAGATCTGGTTTTCAGGCGCGCTGTCCGGCAAACCCGCAGGCGTATTCACCTCGACCGGCAGCATGCATGGCGGCCAGGAAAGCACGTTGTTATCGATGATGTTGCCGCTTTTGCATCACGGCATGCTGATACTGGGCTTGCCCAGCACCGAACATGCATTGCGCGAAACTACGTCGGGCGGCACGCCGTACGGCCCCAGTCACTTATCGGCAAGCCACGCGGGAGTGAGCGATCATGAAAAAACTTTATGCAAAGCGCTGGGTGTACGCTTGGCTAAAACTGCGCTTCAATTGAAACAGACAGCATGAACATAAAACCGATTTATTGCTACATCACTGCCCTGACCGGCTTTTTCGGCTTGTTTGCATTGTTAATGCTTTGGAATACCGTGCTCGCGCCGTCGACCCGCTTTCCGGTGGCGCTGGTTTTACTGGTCGCTGTTACACCGCTGCTCCTGCCGATGCGCGGTTTGCTGGACCGCAAACCTAAAAGCTGCGCGTGGGCGGCTTATATCAGCCTGATCTATTTTCTCCACGGCACTGCCGAAGCTTACGTCAACGCCGACGAACGGCTGTATGCCTCCCTTGAAATCCTGCTAAGCCTGATGCTGTTTTTCGGCTCCGCATTTTATATCCGCCTGACGGGAAAACAGAACTGACAATGGCAGAGCAACTTCCATTACATTTTGAGTTCAGGGTCAATCAAACCTTTAACGATTTTTTTACCGGCGCCAATCAGGAAATTGTCACTCACCTGCAACAATGCATTGCAGGTTTGGGCGAACAGCAAATCTTCCTGTGGGGCAAACCGGGCCAAGGCAAAACCCATCTGTTGCAAGCTTGCTGCCATCAGGCCCAGCATCAAAACCTCAGCTCGTTCTATTTTGATTTAGCGAAGGCTGCGCTGCCTGATCCTTTTATATTGAACGGGCTTGACGAGTATGATGTGGTTTGTTTCGACAACATTCAGTGCATCGCCGGCAACAGAGCTTGGGAACTGGCTTTTTTTAATTTTTTCAATCAACATCGTGAGCGCGGCCACAAACTGATCGTGTCTGCATCCTCTGCGCCCAATGATATGGGCATTCAATTACCCGACCTTAGAACTCGCCTTAACTGGGGACTGACCTTAAAAATACAGCCTTTAACCGAGGCTGACTGCATCTCGGCATTGATCTTTAAAGCCGATCAAATGGGTTTTGAAATCGCCCCGCAGACAGGGCGCTTCCTGCTGACGCATTACAACAGGGATTTGGCCTCTTTATGGAACTTACTGGAAAAACTGGATAAAGCCTCGCTGGCTGCCAAACGTAAATTGACCATCCCTTTTTTAAAGAAAATTTTGGATGAGGAAAGCGATGGTTAGCACGGTGCTTGTCATTGGCGCAGGCGCCGTCGGCGCGTTTTACGGCTCGCTGCTGGCACAGACTGGTGCCGAGGTATCGGTCGTCTGCCGCTCCGATTACGATCGGGTCAAGCAGCAGGGCTTTGTCATCGACAGCCATTTTTTAGGCCGCTGGAGCTTTGCTCCGGCGCAGGTTCTAAAAAATGTTGCCGATTTTAAAGGCACTCCGGATTATATCTTACTCTGCACCAAGGTCATTCCGACACTGGATCGGGTCGCATTGATACACCCGGCTGTCAGTCGAAATACCTCTATAGTCTTTATCCAGAATGGCGTGGACATCGAGCAGGAAATGCTGGACGCTTTTCCCAACAATGAAGTTATCAGCGGTTTGGCGTTTATTTGCTGCAACCGGACAGGCCCCGGCGAGATATTGCATTTGGCTTACGGCCGTTTGGCTTTGGGCAATCTGCCAAACGGCGTCAGCGATAAAACCGCGCAGCTTTGTAAACTTTTTAATCGATCCGGCATTGAATGCGGAACAGTGGACAACATCATTGCCGGACGCTGGCAAAAATGCGTCTGGAACGCGCCGTTTAACCCGCTCTCGGTGTTATCCGGCGGCTTGCCGACGCTGGACATCCTGCAAACTCAGGAGTCCTTTATCCGCAGCATCATGCAGGAGATTTGCGACATTGCGGCGGCCTCAGGACATCCGTTGCCCGAGGATATTGTCGATATCAACATCGAACACACCTACGCAATGCCGCCTTATAAAACCAGCATGTTACTGGATTATGAAAGCGGCCAACCGATGGAAACCGAAGCCATCCTGGGCAACGCCCTTCGCGCCGCTCAGCGGCTAAACGTAGCGGCACCACATCTGGAATCGGTGTATGCGCTGATGAAGCTCCGGGAATTGAAGCTGGGTTATTTGCCGTAAAAAACGTAATCCGCGGCATAGGGCACGCGTTTTTCGCCGCCTGGATGATTGGCGTCACATCCCGACGAAGGTGGCAGGCCGCCTTGGGTATTAATCCGGTTAATGTAGCTGACATTCGAAAACAGGCCGTCGCCTTTGTGGGAAACCACCTCAACCAGTAACCAGGAAATAGACGAGCCAGGGGCCATTTCGATTTTCTTGAGCACTTTTCCGACCACTTGGCTGCCCTCTTTATAGTCCCATAAAGGCCCCGCCGTATGATTGCCGACTATATTGCCCTGCTCATCGAACAACTTGGCATCCGGCGCTAGGGTTTGCCATGAATACTCGCCGCCGTTGACTGTGCATTGGTAAATCTGGTCGCCCTTGGCATGTACGGTCAAAACTGGGCTATAGCCTGCCGGCACTTTAATTTGTTCGGGTATTGAGACTTCCGCATAAGCCGCACCTTGCAGCAGGGCCCATAAAATCAATGTCTTTTTAATCATAGCAGTTACCATGGCATTGGCGTTCCGTCATACTTGATGAAACTGCCTGATTGCTTCAAAGAAAAGCCCTCTATCAAGCCGCGCATACCGGTAATGCTTTGCTCGACATTAATCAACGCATTCGGCCCGCCCATATCGGTCTTGACCCAGCCGGGGTGAAAAATAAGCACGCCGACAGACTGATCTTTAAGCTCTATAGACAGGCTCTTCATCGCCGCATTCAGCGCTGCTTTGCTGGAGCGGTAAAATATACTGCCGCCGCTGTCGTTATCCGCAATACTGCCCATCAAACTGCTGATATTAACAATCAGCTTCTTATCGCTTTTTTTAATTTGCGGCAAAAACGCTTCGGCCATTTTGACCGGTGCCTCGGTATTGGTTAACAGTGACTCAGTCCAGGCCTGATAATCCAAGTTACCGAAACCGTTACTTGTGTTATCGGTATAAATACCGGCATTATTAATCAAAACATCAATCGCCAGATCCGCTAATTTTTCAGATAGCGCATCAATCTGCTTGAACTTTGAAACATCCAATGCTTCCAACTGGACATTAGGGTGATGATTGGCAAGGTTATTTAAATCAAACGCATCGTCCGGGTTACGGGCACAAGCGATAACGTGCCAGCCCTGCTCGGCATATTGGCGGCAAAATTCCAGGCCCAGGCCACGATTGGCGCCGGTAATTAAAACTGTAGCCATGTTTATTTCTCCCATAAAAAAACCTCCTGCATCGGTAGATGGCAGGAGGTTTCTATACTACTTAAAAACTGATGTTGCGCAATAGGTAAAAAACCTCAACGCGAAGGAAAACAAACGTGGTCCTTCGCAGCTACGATAACCTATGCAATATCGGTTAAAAAATTAAGCTGAAAAGTTTTTTGCAGCAAAATCCCAGTTAACCAATTTCCAGAATGCTTCCAGGTAAGTAGGACGTGCATTACGGTAATCGATGTAATAAGCGTGTTCCCAAACGTCGCAAGTCAACAAAGGTTTTTGACTGGTGGTTAAAGGGCAGCCAGCGTTACTGGTGCTGACCAGCGCTAAGCTGCCATCGGCATTTTGCACTAACCAAGCCCAGCCTGAACCGAAAGTAGTAACCGCACATTTGGTAAATTCTTCTTTAAACTTTGCAAATGAACCAAACGTTGAGTTGATTGCATCGGCTAAAGCGCCGGTAGGTTCGCCGCCCGCATTTGGAGCGATGCTGTTCCAGTAAAAAGTGTGATTCCAAACTTGCGCCGCGTTATTGAAAACGCCGCCGGAAGATTTCATGATAATTTCTTCCAGGGATAAACTTTCAAACTCAGTTCCTGGAATCAGATTATTCAGGTTGGTTACATAAGTTTGATGATGCTTACCATAATGATATTCTAAAGTTTCTTCAGAAATATGAGGCGCCAATGCATTTTTAGCATAAGGTAGAGCAGGAAGTTCAAAAGCCATGGGATTCTCCTAAATTAAAGTTATTGTCAGGTACTCTGTGCAGTCAGCCGGCAACAAAATAAATACCAAGTGTTTTAATAAACATTTACTTTAGCATTGCTTGCCGATTAAATAAAGTTATTAGCACAAGCAGGAAGAATGCAATCGATAAAACCGCTTAACAAGGCCCCATACTCATCTGCCAAAAGGCCGGTTTTGGAGCAATAGAGTTATTACCAATATATCGGGAACTACCTGTTCTTTATACTCCGTTTAAATAATACTTTCAAAATCTCACAGGCTTATACTGTTATTTACAATCCACTAAACAGCTAAAAAATCAGTAATCACTTACGGAAGGCCGCAATGATCAGACTGACTTACGCGAGTACCGCAATAGCCGACTTTAGTCCGGAAGACCTGTTATCACTGTTAAAAACCTGCCGGACAAATAACGGCGCCAGAAATATAACCGGGATACTCATTTATACCCACGGCACTTTTTTTCAGGTATTGGAAGGCGAAGAGGCCGCCGTTAACGCAACCTTTGAAGCCATAAAAAAAGACAAGCGCCACAAGGACGTCATCCTGCTTGAAAAAGTGCCGATATCTGAGCGGCTGTTTCCTTACTGGAGCATGGGCTTTGAGAAGCTGGAAGCCAAAGAGTTCAGCGGCATGGAAGACTTTGACAACTTCCTTGAGAAGGATTTGACACCTGCCGGTTTTGCCGCTCATAAGCACATTATCGGCCCCTTATTAGCTCACCTGCACAGCAAACTGGTAAAACACGTCACTTTCGAAAGTGTCGAACAACCGCCGACGCAACACGAAGAACTGCCTGTCCAGCACGAAGACCCGTTTATACAACTTTTACATCGAACTATTCGCTTGGGGCTCCAGTTTCTGGCTTTGCTGATGGTGATCGTTATTTTGTTTGGCATTATTGATGTGGTTTATGTGATTTTTGAAAAACTCACCCAGCCGCCTTTTATGTTGCTGACTATTAACGACATGCTGGAAACGTTCGGGGCATTTCTGGCCGTGCTAATCGCCGTTGAAATTTTCCTGAATATTACGGTTTATATTAGAAGCGATGTGATCCCGGTAAATCTGGTTGTGGCCACTGCGCTAATGGCTATTTCCAGAAAAATCATTGTCTTTGACTACAAAGGCTTATCCGCGGAATATGTGAGCGCATCAGCAATGGTTGTGATAGCGCTGGGTATTACTTATTGGCTAATTCAAAATAAAGAATAAGAGCTCATTGGCCATGTAATAACTTTAAGCTTGGGTATCTGTTCCAGAAAACTCAGCATATCCGGCAAGAAGGGCCCATTATTCAATATTAACGCTTGGTGCTGTTGTGTATCGTTTCCGGTATCTCGCTTTGTTCTTCTGCCAAAGTTATCGTTCGCTGGCCGCTTACAGTTTTTATTTTATTTATTTGACGATTTTTAACCCAGACTAAAATGCGAAAACCCAGCAAGAAGAAAGCTATTATTGAATAAAAAAATGGTTCGGCCAGATTGCCTTTGAGTTGCCAAAAATAATGCATAACCGCTGCAATGGCTGCAATATAAATAAGCCGATGAAGTCTTTTCCAGTTTTTCCTCATGAGCTTTTTAGCCCATTTGGAGGAGGTAAGCGCCAATAATAAAACAATAATATAAGCCAACAGCCCGACCCAAATATAAGGGCTTTCAATGATATCAATACTAATCATATGCCATATCAGGCCATGATCTATTAGCAAATAGGCAAGCACATGCAAGGTGCCATAAAAAAAAGCGTATAGCCCCAAAATTTGCCGGTAATCCGACAGACCGCGCCACTTGGTAATGATTTGAATAGGCGTAACAGCCAGCGTCAAACATAAAAATCGTAGTGACCAATCGCCAAGCCGGATATGCAACGCCTGAACTGGGTTTGCTCCCAAATTATCGAAGGCAATGTCAAGCAACAACCCTAATAAAGGTATCAGACAAACTGCTATAGCCTTCGACCTCAAGTTATTAATCTGCAAAATCATCAGAAAAAATGCCGTAAGTCCATACTGCTATAAAGCGAAGCGACCTGCTCGCCATAGCCGTTAAATAGTTCAGTTTTTCGACGCGGGGTAAAAAAACTGCTGCCTAATTGGCGTTCGCTGTTTTGACTCCAGCGAGGATGAGCGACAGCCGGGTTTACATTGGAGTAGAAGCCATATTCACTGGGTGCGAACTGGCTCCAGGATGTGATCGGAGGTTTTTTTAACAACTCGATTTTCACGATCGCTTTAATGCTCTTAAAGCCATATTTCCAGGGCACAACCAGGCGTAGCGGCGCTCCGTTTTGCTTAGGAAGAATATCGCCATACATACCAACGGCCAAGATTGTCAATGGATGCATGGCTTCATCAATACGTAAGCCTTCGACATAAGGCCATTCCAGCATCGCATTACTACGTTGTCTGGGCATTATTTCCGGCTGATGAACTGCAGTAAATTTCACAAAACGGGCGGTTGATAACGGTTTAACCGCTTTTAATAGCGTAGCTAGCGAAAAGCCAACCCAGGGCACAACCATGGACCAGCCTTCGACGCAACGAAAACGGTAAACATGCTCCTGAAGTGTCTGCTGGCGCAAGATATCTTCCAGATAATAATTACCCGGTTCTTCGACTTCGCCGCTTATCTCAACAGACCATGAGTCGGTACGCAGATTTTGCGCTAGCTTTGATGAGTCTTGTTTATTTAATGCAAACTCATAATAGTTTGTGTAATTTTTGACGCTTTCAGCCGGCGTAGGAATCAGAAGATCATCGGAAAAATCGCCTTGGGGCAAATTAGCCCAAACCGAATTATTGTCCTCAGCCCATGTTGGCAAAATGTTCACTACTTCTGCGGCCATCGTCGCCAGCGCGGCCTTAATGATGTTTCGCCGCTCCTTGAAGATTAAAGGATCGGTTATCTCACTTGCAGGAATCTCTTTTTTTGACTTAATTATCACTAAAGTCACCTACTGATTAGTCAATACGATCAACTAATATAAATTATTTGCTTTTTTTGCCTTGAGGAATCCAGCTCAACAATTTCCGAATTTTAAGCTCCGTAATAAATGCCAACGAAAACAGCTGTATAAAATTTTCAGCTTCAATTAAATCCAGGCCAATATCCGCAGGAACCAACTCTTTTCGAGTTCGGAAAATCCGGTCCCAGAATGACAGAACAATCCCATAGTTACTATCGTGCTCTTTCCGTAATTTGGAATGATGGGCACGGTGCAACGATGGGGTAATGATGACATGCGAAATTGCCTCTTCGTACGGAACGCGAAGGTTGGCGTGATGAAAAAAAATGAAAAATAACTCGATAATCTCAATGGAAAGCACCAGATACGCATTCACGCCGATGACGACTACAAGTATCGACTTATAAACGATTTCCAACAACAAATCGAAAACGTGAAAGCGAAAGCCTGTAGAAACATTAAAACTTTTGTCACTGTGATGTATTTTATGAAACCGCCATAAAAACTCGGACTTATGACTCGCAACATGCCAGATGTAAATGGCCAGATCAAACAGGATGAAAGCCAGCAGCCATTTAACCGGACCGCTTTCTAATTTGCTTAAAAGCCCGTAGGATGCAAACTGCTGCGCGACAAGAAATAGTGATGACGCCCTTAACGCCGTCAGAATCACGCTGTTGACTAAAAATGCCGTGGTATTGGTTACAAACGATTCCTTATTAATTTTTTGAGGAAAAGAACGATAAGGTTTGATTTTTTCTATGACCAACAAGAAAAGAAAAGCCACTATAGCGAGGCTGAATAATTCCTCATTAAAGAGCAAGTCACTGTCGGCGCTTTTTATCTCATTCATAAGCTTACCTTCACTTCTCAATAGCAGGGCTATTTGCTTGGCATGGCGCTTAATAAATTGTTCAGTTCTTGAATTTCATTGCTGGCGTTAATTTGATTGGTTATATCATGCTGCACACCCAAATAATAGATAACTCGCTTTTTTTTATCAAACAAAGGCGTTATTTTCAGTTGGTTATAGAACAAACTGCCGTCTTTTTTATAATTACGCAACGTTACTTCAATGGACTGATTATTTTTCATCGCCTCAATAATTTGGTAACGCCCAGCTTGATCTCTATCGTCACCTTGAAGCAATCGGCAATTGCGGCCGATGATCTCTCCCTGGCTGTACCCTGTCAAACGCTCAAAAGCTTTATTAACGTAAACAATCGGAGCATCCTCTAAATCCGGATCAGCTAAAGTTACGCCATTAACACACTCATCTAAGATAGCGGAAAGCACTTGTGGAATAAGGCCGTTATCTTTTTCTACAATAAAAGACATAATTAACTCCAATCTTTCTGACAATTACGGATCCGCTACATTAAGCGTTTTCAAAGGCGATCAGATTTTTAATGTTTTCAACGGTATTTTCTGCGCCATCTTCAATAGCGGAACGTATAAGCTTTTCAAAAGGACGCATGAAAACTTCAAGCTCTAATAATTCAAAGCGAAAAGTCAAACGGGTCGGTTGTTTTTGTTCGTTGCTTTCTAATAAATAACTGTGCTGATAGGGCTCAGTCAAGCCTTTGAAAGTCAGTTTTACGACGGGCTGGTAGTCCGTAATTTCAAAAATTGATTCGACTTCTTCGCCGTTGTCTTTACGCTTTTGCTTGGCCCTCGCACCGATAAAAACTTCTTTTCCGTCTAAAGCTTCAAATTCAACAACGCCTACCGACCATTTAGGATAATTATCAAAAAAATGTTCGCCAATGTAAGAAAAAACATCATTAATCGGTTTATTGATCTCAATGCTTGCTTCGCCCGTAATCGGTTTGGATAAATCAAATGGCAACTTAATTTGCATCGTAAAAAACCATCCCCTGCTGAGCGTATCACTCAACGTTATTGTCAGTGTGTTTTAATTTGCCTGCTTGCAGACCTTATACACTTTTTTAAACAGCTAAGACAACAGTGCCGTTGATACACATCAAGTCAACGCCATTCATTTTTTCATCAACCAACTTCGATCTTCAATCAAGAAACCATCGCTCCGGTCAATTACCCGACGCTGTCTCCTGTGCTACGTAGATATCCAACCGACTCAATCACCCTGCTGTGTGCGCTCGCAAAGTCAGTTAATAATTCAGGCCCATATTCCGTTTGCTTATTAAGCGCCTGCGCCAATGCGTCTATGCATACGCTTAATTCCGACATGGCAAGATTGATCGCCACGCCTTTCATCATATGCAGAAGCTTTAAAGCCGAATCAACGTCATCTGCTTGCAAAAAGGCATTCAAGCGGGGCTGCGCATCGCTAAAGCTTTCGTAAAATTTCAGCAGCAAGTCATGTAGCAACTGCACATTTCCAACGACATTTTTTAAACTCTGCGGTATATCAATACCGGGCAATAATTCCGGCAGTAGAGCTTCTTTTTGTTGGGCTGTCTCAACCAAACAAGCATCCGGTGTTTGCCGCAGTTCCGGATTGATCAATTCAATCAAGATTTCCAATAATTCATCAACATCTATAGGCTTGGTCACATACCCGTTCATACCTGTATGCAGACACTTTTCTCTCGCATCTTTCATGGCATGGGCCGTCATCGCTATGATCGGCAAATCATCAAATTGCGGTTCAGAACGTATGATTCGGGTTGCCTCATAACCATCCATAACCGGCATTTCCAAGTCCATCAACACGGCATCAAAATAGCCGGCCCGTATTTTTTGCACGGCATCCCGGCCATCGGTGGCAATACTGACATCAAAACCTTCCTGCTCCAGCGTTTCTTTCGCAATCTGCTGGTTAATATGGTTATCTTCTACCAACAAGAGTTTTGCGCCTCTAATCTGATAGAGCTTTTCGTTTCCTGCACTTATATGACGGAGTTGCACGGACGGATATTCGTTAAAACTATTTTGATTAAACGCTTCAACAACAGCACTAAACAGCGCTAACAAATGCACGGGTTTAATAAGAAAACCGTCCAGATTAAGGTCGGTTGCCCGCAATACAACACCCCCCCGGCTATGCGATGAGACTATGATAATGTGAGGAATACAGACAATTTTAAGGTTGTTTTTAATATGCCGTGCAACCGAAATACCATCCATTTTAGGTAAATTCCAGTCCATGAGTACAAGCCGATAAGGATCTTCGTCGGACGCATTTTCCAACACTTGAATAGCTTGCTCACCGGAGCTGACAGGCAGAACTTGAAAAAACAGCGTTTCTAAATGCAAACATAAGGCATTCCTTGATTCCTCATGGCTATCCACCACCAATGCTTTCACACCGCGAAAGGCATCGCGCGATGCCGATAATTTTTGATTTATTTCATTCGCGCGCCTAAAGGTGGCGGTAAAAATAAAGGTACTGCCCTTTCCTATTTCACTTTTTACCTGAATATCACCCCCCATCATAGTCACTATTCGCTTGCAAATAGCCAGCCCCAAGCCTGTTCCGCCGTATTTACGGGTGGTAGATTTATCGGCTTGACTAAAGGACTGAAATAACCCGCCTATTTGTTCTGTCGTCAAGCCTATGCCGGTATCCTTAACAGAAAATTCAAGCACAATCTGATCCGCTTTTTTTGCTCGCTCACTGCCTTCCGCTAAGGCGATTTTAATGACGATATCGCCGCCGGGGCCGGTAAATTTTACTGCGTTATTGACTAGATTAATCAATACTTGCCCCAGCCTGAGCGGATCGCCTACCAACTCTAAAGGCACGTCGTCGGTAATAAAATGCATCTGCAAGCCTTTTTCTTCCGCTTTGTCACTGATCAGGCAAGATAGATCATTCAGCACGTCATCCAAATTAAATGGAATAGCTTCCAGCTCCAGTTTTCCGGCTTCAATTTTGGAGAAGTCTAAGATGTCATTAATAATCCCGAGCAGTGCGCGTGAAGCAACCTGAACCTTAGCCAAATAATCCTGCTGCTTTGCAGTCAGATCCGTCTGTAAAGCTAGCCGGGTCATGCCGATAATGGCGTTCATTGGCGTCCGAATTTCGTGGCTCATCATTGAAAGAAACTCCGATTTGCTTTTATCAGCCGCAATAGCCTGATCCCGCGCTTCTGCCAGCTCATAGGTACGATCCATTACTTTTTGCTCTAGCGTGCGACTGTATTCTTCAAGCTTATCGTAAGAAATCTTCAGATTCCGGGCCATTTGAGAAAACGCAGTCGTTAGAGCCCCAATTTCACCATCCTGATGGTTTTCATTCACCTTGCCACTGGCCAAAAAATTGCCTTGAGCCAACTCATTCGCCAATTGAGTTAAGTGCATCAGCGGCCTGGACAGTCGTTCAGACACGAACAATACGATACAGGCGCCAATCAGGATAAAAACAGCCACCGTACCCAATAAGCGCGCTATCATTTCGTGGATTTGGCGAGTGCTCTCCTCTCGGGAATTGACAATCTCCTGATTAAGAATATCCAGGGAAAAACCTAGCCGGAGAACGCCCCATGGCTTGGTACTGACTTGAATAGGCATGATAAATTCCATAAAGGGTTTACCGTTGCTTATATATTCATTAACCGTTGCGGTTTTTCGCTCCGCGGCAAACACATCCTCTTTTTCAGACAAAACCGCCATCTCTAACTGCGGCTTTAGCGTGTGGATATAAGCCCGCCCTGACGCATCCATTAATACAATGTAATGAAGCTCTTTACTTACCCGAACCGCATCCCTTAACTGATCGGCAACCAAAGAAAGGTTAACCGAAGCAATGCCATTCTCAACTTGATCGGATAAATTATCGGATAGAATCTGTCCTCTATCGATCAACCTGCCTTTCATTAGCGCAATGCGTTTTTCCAGTTCCTTTTCAAACACATCTTTTTGAAACTCAATCTGAATAAAGGTTAACAGCGTCAACAAGGCGATAATTAAACCGACCATCGTAACGAGAAGTTTTCTAAAAATACTTCGTTTAACCATTTCTATATAAGCTCAAGATTGTTTAGGGGAATTTATTTTGATTGCTTGCGCCGATTTCTATCGGCATTATAAATCCAACTTTAACAGTGTCCTGGTTTATTACATCTGATTATTATGTTAAGAGCACCGCTTTAAAAGCCATGGTTCTCAGTTCATAAAGGATGGGTATCGATATGCAAGACTCAGATAATAGCCTGTTAGACTAGCAGTCCGTTTCACAATGAATGATTACATTACCTTAATCATAGGCATTGCCTGCGCCGGAATCGGCGGTGAATTATTTGTCCGCGGCACTGTGGGACTTGCTCATTGGGCCCGGGTTTCGCCAGGCATCATCGGCGTGACCATTGCGGCATTCGCCACATCGAGCCCGGAACTGTCGGTCTCTATCAATGCAGCAATGGCTGGAGAACCCCAAATCGCCCTCGGCGACGCCCTGGGCAGCAATGTGGTCAATGTTGCGCTGATTCTGGCTATCGCATTAGTCATTTCCGGAATCCGAAGCCCTCGCGACAGCGTCAAACGGGATTTTCCTGTTGCACTGCTGGTTCCGTTTGTCACCGGTGCGTTATTTCTGGACGGCGTGCTTTCCAGATTAGATGGCCTATTGATGCTGAGCCTGTTTCTTGGCTGGCTTATCGCAACGGTTATTGAAGCGCGAAAACAAAGAAGCGCTACGGAGTCTGTTCCCGGCGGGCATCATGGTTGGATAGCTGCCTTCTTCTGCGTTGTCGGGCTTTCCTTCCTTATTGCTGCCGGAAATCTAATCGTTACCGGGGCAAGAGCCATTGCCGTGACGTTCGGCATAGATGAATTCATTATCGGGGCAACCGTTGTGGCTATCGGCACGTCCGCACCTGAACTTGCGACCACGGGCATTGCAAAGTTCCGCAAGCAAGACGAGATTGGCTTGGGAACGATCCTCGGCAGCAATATCTTTAACGGTCTTCTTATTATTGGCGTGGCATCGGTTATTCATCCGATAGCCGTTGATCAGCGTGAGGTTGCGTTTACATTAGTGTTTGGACTGATTGCTTTGGCATTGACCTATCCCACGCGCCAGGGCTTCATCGGCAGAAGAAAAGGGATAATACTGTTGCTACTTTATGCCGCCTATATTGCTATTATCATCCAGCTCCAAGCGGCCAATAACTCGTTCCCTACGGACAGGCAAAAGCAGCACTTTAATCTGCATCCCATTCAACGGTTAACTTAAGTTTATGACCAAACCACTTTTGTCCTGTTTTGAACCGGTCGCAGATTCGAATTCAGAGATATTGATTCTGGGCAGTATGCCGGGACGGGAGTCTTTGGCAGCTGAGCAGTACTATGCCCATCGCCGTAACGCGTTCTGGAAGATTATGTCTGATCTGCTCGGATTTGATCCTGCCTCTTCTTATGAGACTCGCCTACAAGAGCTGAAGGCGGCCCGTATCGCACTCTGGGATGTGTTGCAATCCTGCACGCGAGTCGGTAGCTTGGACTCTAGCATTGATGCCGACTCTATCACCGTCAATGACTTCCGGAGCTTTTTTCGGACGCATGACAAGATCCATTCGGTATTTTTCAACGGAGCAATGGCCGAATCGGCATATCGGCGATATGTTTTGCCTACCGTCGGCACCATTTCGGTCGGGTACAAGCGCCTCCCATCGACCAGTCCGGCGCATGCTTCTCTCTCCTATACACAAAAACTTCAGGCATGGCGGACAGCACTAGCGCTGGGACATGATAAGCTTGTTTGAGCGAAAGTCGGCACTGCGCTTGGGTGTGATTTCCTGGCTGACGCTATTTCTTTTTGAAGTAAAAAATCTGCCTGTTGGATTCTTTTATCAATTGAATGATTTGATGCCCGGTCTGGTCGGAATAAACGCCAAAATCCAAATGTGCGGCCGGATCGGTTGCAATTACTTTGACAATATCGCCGCTGGCCATATCCATCAGGGCTTTTTTCAGGCGCAACAACGGTAAGGGGCAATTCAAACCGCTGGCGTCGACTTCCAGGTTAAATTCGATCATGAGTTTTAAGTTTTCTCAACTAAGTTTGGTACGCTTATAATACCATTCTCTTTTAAATCAAAGAATCATCGTAATTGAATGGATTATTTCCCTGTATTTTTAAAGCTTAAAGATCAAACTTGCCTGGTTGTCGGAGCCGGTGAAATTGCTGCCCGAAAAATCGAATTGTTGGCCCGGGCCGGTGCAAAAATCACCGTAATCGCTAATGAAATAAGTCCGGCAGTATTGAGCTTGCAATCTACTCATGACTTATCACTGCGGCAAAAATCATTCTCCCCAACTGATCTTGGCGACTTCAGGCTGGTGGTATCGGCAACGAATAATACGGAGACCAACCATTTGGTTGCCAAAACGGCAACGGAACGAAATATTCCCGTCAATGTCGTCGATAATCCCGAGCTTTGCACTTTCATTTTTCCCGCCATAATTGACCGTTCGCCGATCATTGCGGCGGTATCTTCCGGTGGTGCCGCTCCGGTCTTGGCCCGTTTGTTGAGGGCTAAAATAGAAACTGTGATTCCTCCCGCTTACGGCCAACTGGCCGGCCTGGCTGACAAGTTCAGGGATAAGGTCAAGCACCATATTAAAACCCCGGCTCAACGCAGGATTTTCTGGGAACACATTCTACAGGGCTCTGTCGCGGAATTGGTCTTCTCCGGTAAGGAGCAGGACGCCGAACAGCAATTGGAGCAAACCCTGCTCAAGCAAAAAGATAACACTAATTTCGGTGAAGTTTATCTGGTTGGCGCCGGCCCCGGCGCACCTGATTTATTAACTTTTCGCGCATTACGCTTGATGCAGCAGGCAGATGTGGTCGTTTATGACCGGCTGGTTTCGCCGGAGATTCTTGACTTGGCACGCCGGGATGCAGAGAAAATTTATGTCGGCAAAGAGCGCCAACATCATGCGCTGCCTCAGGAGTCCATCAATACGTTGTTGGCTGATTTGGCTAAAGCCGGAAAACGGGTAGTTCGCTTGAAAGGCGGCGACCCATTCATATTCGGCCGCGGCGGTGAAGAAATTGAAACTTTGATGCAGCAAGGCATTAACTTTCAAGTAGTTCCCGGCATTACCGCCGCTTCCGGCTGTGCAACCTACTCCGGCATTCCGCTAACCCATCGGGATCATGCGCAATCCTGTACTTTCGTCACCGGGCACCTCAAGGATAACTCCGTCAATTTAAACTGGACGCAGCTTGCAGCGCCTAATCAGACTATCGTTATCTATATGGGACTGGCCGGGCTGGAGAAAATCTGCGAATCTTTAATTGCGCATGGCAGTCCTAAGGACTTGCCCATTGCCATAGTGCAACAAGGCACCACAACTCATCAGCGGGTCATCACCGGTACATTGGAAACATTACCGGGCAAAGTTGCCAATCAGGACATCAAGCCGCCCACCCTGATTATCATAGGAACGGTCGTGTCGCTGCATGACAAGTTGAACTGGTTTCAGACCAATCAACCTGATTAACTATCGTTTGATTATGCTTTATCAACTTGAAGACCGAGCAAACGATTCAGCTATTATTCATAGCCATTATTGATAATATTATTCGGAAAAACAAATAAAACAATTGAATTTTCTCGTCAAATTCCCTATGCTTTCACGGTTTGACTTTTAATTGAACTGTTATTTTAAAAATAAGCAACAGTTCTTTTTTTACTACCAACAGGAGAGAACAACATGAAAAAAACATTAGGTACATTAGCGGGTATCGCTTTACTTTCTTTAAGCGGACAAGTATTTGCTGACGAAGCTACTGATATCGGTAAGAAAATTTATGAGCGTGCTTTCGGTCGCGGTTGCGGCACTTGCCATGACATCGCTTCAAACCCACAATTACCTGCTTTAATTAAATCAGGCCAATTGGACAGAGCGAAATTCGAAAACGTTCTGAAAGAAGGCAAAGGCGGCATGCCTAAAGCTATCGCTGAGATCATGAAAAATCCAGCCGTTGTTAAAGCTGGATACGGCGAAGACCAAGCGGTTGATGCTTTATACAAATATCTGGGCGGCAACTAATCCCTGATTGCTAAATATAAAAAAGCCGCCTCGGTCACAGACCTGAGGCGGCTTTTTTTATATCCGAAAACTGAAATCTAATTCTTCCCTAAATAGCCTGTTTTAGTTTCTTTATAAGGCAATGCGTTACGATTTTTAATCCAGATACCCGCAACAGCGGCCAGCATTAATCCGCAAGAAGCAATAGTCAAATAGATCAGACGTTTTAACTGGGACATTTCCTGCATTAGCTGCTCATTAGAAACGACCGTTGTCCCTTTCTTGGCGGGTTCTGAATAGGCGCGAAGAACTTTCAGGTCGTTTTTCAAATCTTCTATAGTCCCTATAGAGCTGGCGACAGAACCTATCCGAATACTCTCTTCCAGCGCGTTTAATTTACTTTCAATTGAACCGCTGACCAAGCCGACAAGCTGTCCTTTTAGAGCGTTAACTTCTGCTGAAAATACAGGATTCATTTCAGACGCATAGGCTTCACTAGTTGTAACGTTTTTATAGCGAGTTAGAAAGCTATCGCTTGGGATCAATAAAAAACCTCCGACCAGAACAATAACCATCAACGAACAGACTACAGCCAGCAACAACCTGTTAACTTTTATTAACGCATGATGCGAAGGTATTCTTTGCAGAACCATAGAGGGTTTGCCAGGTAACACCTCTACTACTGTATTTATCTTATCTATATCGCTCATTAATTACTTCCTCTCGAACCAGGAACCTATGGCAACTCACCATCCTGACCGAACAATTATTATTTTCTATAACAAACCGTGTCGGCAGTAGCGCCACCTAACTCGCGATTATACAAGTTTAATGTACAAATTCTGCATTTTATTTAAATACATTCTGCATACAAAACAGCCAAGATAAGAGGCAGCATAAACCCGCTCTATGCTGCCTCTTACACTATTAAATTGACCGCTTGGCAGCGGCTATTCTCAATCTCAGTGCATTTAACTTGATAAAACCTTCGGCATCCTTTTGGTTATATGCGCCGGCATCATCTTCAAATGTTGCGATGCTTTCATCAAACAGACTGTCGGTATCGGAAGCACGTCCGACAACGATGACATTACCTTTATAAAGCTTGAGCCTGACCTTGCCGTTAACGTTGGCTTGAGATGCATCAATCATAGCTTGCATCATTTTGCGCTCAGGACTCCACCAGTAACCGTTATAGACTAAAGAAGCATAGCGCGGCATCAACTCATCCTTTAAATGCGCCACTTCACGATCCAGCGTTAACGACTCAATCGCGCGATGCGCCTTGAGCATGACGGTACCAGCCGGAGTTTCGTAGCAGCCGCGCGACTTCATGCCGACATAGCGATTTTCTACAATATCCAATCGGCCGATGCCATTAGCGCCGGCAATCTTATTTAAGCGCTCCATCACGGTCGCAGGCGAGCAAGACTCACCATCGATCTCAACAATATCGCCCTGACGGTAAGTCAGCTCGATATAAGTCGCTTTATCGGGTGCGGCTTCAGGCGAAACCGTCCAACGCCACATGTCCTCTTCAGGCTCCGCCCAAGGATCTTCCAGAATCCGTCCTTCGTAAGAAATATGCAGTAAATTGGCATCCATGGAATAAGGCGAGGTTTTACCTTTTTTCATTTCTACCGGAATCTTATGTTTTTCGGCATAAGCCAGCAGTGTTTGACGGGAGGTTAAATCCCATTCCCGCCAAGGCGCGATAATTTTTATATCGGGACGCAATGCGTATGCGCCGAGCTCAAAGCGCACCTGGTCATTACCTTTCCCTGTCGCGCCGTGGGAAATGGCGTTTGCACCGGTTTCATTGGCAATCTCAATGAGCCGTCTGGCTATTAAAGGACGGGCTATTGATGTACCCAGCAAATATTCGCCTTCGTAAATGGTGTTGGCACGAAACATTGGAAAAACATAATCACGCGCAAAGTCTTCGCGTAAGTCTTCAATGTAAATATCTTTAATGCCCATTGCTTGCGCTTTGGCTCGGGCAGGCTCCACTTCTTCGCCTTGCCCCAAATCAGCTGTAAAGGTGACAACTTCACAATCATAAACATCCTGTAACCACTTAAGAATAACGGAAGTATCAAGACCTCCGGAATAAGCCAATACAACTTTATTGATTTCCGACATAACACCTATACCCTGAGTTAAAAATTCTGAAAATTATACCGGAAAATACAAGTTTCGGCAGTAACACGTATATTTAAAAGCAGGACCAGTTCAGGACAATAGGCCCTAACTGAGATGACTGGTTTCCTCCAGTACGGATAACTCCTCCATGGTATTAACATTACAAAATATTTCCGGTTCGTTACTAAAATCCACTTTAATTAAATTCTGCCGATCCAACCAAACTGAGACTTTGCGATGACCATTAGACAAGTAATCTTGCAAGCTGGCTTGCAATGCGGTCTTTATTGCCAAAAACACCGGATGCAACCTCACCCCATCAAAAGCGACAGCAACATCGGCATTAGTTTCGGCGCGGATTAGTAACAGCTTCTGCAAATGTTCTGTTTTAATCAGCGGAGAATCGCAGGGAATGACTACCAGGACATCGGCATCCGCATGATCCATTGCTGTTAATATGCCCGCCAACGGACCGTCAAAACTATCGGTTCGATCACTAATAACGCGGCACCCGAATTGCCGGTATTGCTCAATATTACGATTGGCATTTATCAATAGACAGTCCACGATGGGAGCTAAAGCTGCAATGGCATAGCTGACCATCGGACGGCCTTTAAAATTGACTAGGCCTTTATCCTGATTATTCATGCGTTGGGCACGGCCGCCCGCAAGAATCACGCCCGCTACTTTTGTTTGACTATTCATAATGGTAAGCTTTAAATATTATCTAAATAACGGTCAAAATTATTAAACCAAGAAACTATTCTCACAAGCTTAATTGTACAAGCTGCGCATACTTTTTCACTTTACTGACTAATGGAATAAAGATCACCAATGAAAGTTAAATACACCCCCGCCATTTTCGGCCTTGCGTTGACTGCCGTTATTTCAGGCTGCGCCATGGAACCGGAAAAACCTGTTGAACAAGCCGAACCTGCACCGTTCGTCAGCGACTATCCTACCCGCGACCGGGTTGAATATGTTTTAAATTGCGTCGCTCAACATGGCGGCCTGACCTATATCACTCAATACGCCTGCGGCTGCAAAATCGACAAAATTGCCGAAAAACTCAACTTTGCCGAATACGAGGCCGCGAAAACTTTCACTTATTTAACTAAAGGCCAGTCCGGCGATGCAGCTTCGGCCATGCGCGACCCTGCTCAATCCAAAGATTTAAGAAAACGGCTCAAAGACGCAGAGCAATATGCGGAAAAAAGCTGCTTTGTAAAATAAAAACCCAAAGCGGACGCTTACGACTTAAGCCAAACTGTCCCGTAATTTTCAGGGCACCAAAACCTGAAAGGGCGACTTTTAGCCGCCCTTAGTATTATTCAGCATACCTCATCAAGAATTACTGACAACATGCTTCTATACGCAAACAGTGTATTTCGTAAAAATAGATAAATCTTTACTAACGCGCTTGGTTTAAAATACTTATTGTAAATAGATACATAAGCACCACTTTCAAAATACTTATGTTTTGTTGGTTTTATAGCATTTTTACACCCAAAATATCTTGTGCTATGCTATTTGGCACACTTAAATATGCAACAGTCAGGAACTGCCGTTGTTTTAATCAGGATGGATTCTCCATATTGAGATGGTCATGACAGAATCAGGCTTCACGCAATCAACCGCGCAAGAAATCATTGCTGCACTTAAAGACAAACCCGGCGCACTTTTACCTATTCTGCATGGCATACAAGATGCCATAGGATATATTCCTGCCGAGAGCGTTCCCGACATTGCAACGGCTCTTAGCCTGTCTCGTGCTGAAGTTCACGGCGTCATCAGCTTTTACCACTATTTCAGGAACACCCCGCCGGGCAAAAACACCATACACCTTTGCCGTGCGGAATCTTGCCAAGCCATGGGCGCAAGACAACTTGAAGAGCATGTCAAAAGCAAACTGGGCATTGATTTTCATGAAACAACCGCGGACGGCAAATTTTCCCTTGAACCAGTGTACTGTTTAGGCAACTGCGCCTGTTCACCCGCGATGCAAATCGGCAAAGAGGTTTACGGACGTGTGTCAGAGGACAGCTTTGATGCGGTTATCAATGATATAGAGGCAACAGAATGAGTATCACTATTTATGTTCCGTGCGATTCCAGTGCGGTTTCACTGGGCGCTGATCGTGTTACGGCGGCTATTACGCAGGAAGCGGCAAAACGCGGCCTCGATATCAATCTGATACGCAACGGTTCAAGAGGCATGTATTGGCTGGAACCGCTGGTTGAAGTGGCAACCGACAAAGGCCGCGTGGCTTACGGCCCTGTTCAGCCCGGTGACGTGCCCGGTTTGTTCGATGCCGACTTCGCACAAGGCGGCGCGCATACGTTAAGTCTGGGCCTGACGGAAGAGCTTGATTATTTCAAGGAACAGCAACGTTTGACTTTTGCCCGCATTGGCAAAACCGACCCTCTCAGCTTAACGGATTATATTGAAAATGGCGGCTATCGCGGTTTAAAGAATGCGCTAGCCATGAGCCAGGCAGAAATCGTCCAGGCAGTAACCGACTCAGGCTTACGCGGTCGCGGCGGCGCTGCCTTCCCAACGGGCATTAAATGGAAGACCGTACTCAACACCGCGTCGCTGCAAAAATACATTATCTGCAATGCCGATGAAGGCGACTCCGGCACATTCTCCGACCGTATGGTCATGGAAGGCGACCCGTTTGTGTTAATCGAAGGCATGACGATTGCCGGTTTAGCCGTCGATGCGACGCAAGGCTATATCTATCTGCGCATTGAATACCCGCACGCTTACGAAGTGCTCAATGCCGCCATCGCAACTGCTTACAAAGAAGGGTATCTAGGCGAAAACATTCAAGGCAGCGGCAATACATTCCACCTGGAAGTCAGACTGGGCGCCGGCGCTTATGTCTGCGGCGAAGAAACGTCATTGATGGAAAGTCTGGAAGGAAAACGCGGCCTGGTACGATTCAAGCCACCCTTACCCGCCATCAGCGGTTTGTTCGGCAAGCCTACGGTAGTCAACAACGTTATCTCTCTAGCTTCAGTACCGGTTATTCTGGACAAAGGCGGCGATTATTATCGCGATTTCGGCATGGGTCGCTCTCGCGGCACTTTGCCAGTGCAATTAGCCGGCAACATTAAGCGCCCCGGTTTAGTCGAACTGGGCTTTGGTTTGACTTTACGCGAATTACTTTATGATTTCGGTGGTGGTTCCGCTTCCGGTAGGCCGATTAAGGCAGTCCAGGTTGGCGGCCCGCTCGGCGCTTATCTGCCCGAATCACAATTTGACACTCCCTTGGATTATGAAGCCTTTGCCGCCATCTGGGCGGTCGTGGGACATGGCGGCATTGTCGTTTTTGACGACACAGTCAATATGGCTGAAATGGCGCGCTATAGCATGGAATTTTGTAAAATTGAATCTTGCGGCAAATGCACACCTTGCCGTATTGGCTCCACCCGTGGCGTAGAAGTCATGGACGACATTATCAACGGTCGCAACCTCGATAAAAACATCCCCTTGTTACGTGATCTTTGCGACACCTTACTCAACGGCTCCCTCTGTGCACTCGGCGGTATGACGCCCTACCCTGTACTGAGCGCTTTAAATCATTTCCCCGAAGATTTCGGGATAAATGCAAAAGCTACTGCCGCCTGATAATGATTTAGAGGATATTACAATGTCGATCAATAAAGAAAAAGATTTTGGCACACCAGCCAGCACCAGCGATAACTTAGTCACACTGGAAATTGATGGTTTTCAGGTAACGGCACCGGCAGGAACTTCAGTCATGCGAGCGGCAGCAAGCATCGGTATTGAAATTCCCAAATTATGCGCAACCGACAGCATAGAACCCTTCGGTTCCTGTCGGCTTTGCGTGGTGCAAATAGAAGGCGGCAGAGGCATGCCCGCTTCATGCACGACGCCGGTCGCGGAAGGTTTAAAAATCACCACCCAGAATAAAAAACTGGCTGATGTGCGTCGCGGCATCATGGAACTGTACATTTCCGATCACCCGCTGGACTGCTTAACCTGTTCGGCCAATGGCGACTGCGAATTACAGGATATGGCGGGCGCTGTCGGCTTGCGCGAAGTACGTTACAACCCGGTTGAAACGCATCTGAACGCCGAAAAAGATCACAGCAACCCTTATTTCAGCTTCGATCCCAGCAAATGTATCGTTTGCTCGCGCTGCGTCAGAGCCTGTGAAGAAACCCAAGGCACCTTTGCGTTAACCATTGACGGTCGCGGTTTTGATTCCAAGGTATCGCCCAGCCAGAACCAGCCGTTCATGGATTCGGAATGCGTGTCCTGCGGCGCTTGCGTACAAGCCTGCCCTACCGCAACCCTGATGGAAAAATCGGTGATCGACAACGGCCAACCTGAGCATGCGATCGTGACAACCTGCGCCTATTGCGGCGTCGGCTGCTCGTTCAGGGCGGAAATGAAGGGCGAACAAGTCATCCGCATGGTTCCCGCCAAAGACGGCAAAGCCAATCATGGACATTCCTGCGTCAAGGGCCGTTTTGCGTTCGGTTATGCCACGCACAAAGACCGTATCACCAAGCCGATGATCCGCGCCAGCATTAAAGACGCATGGCAGGAAGTCAGCTGGGAGGAAGCGATTAACCATGCCGCGTCGGAATTAAAACGTATCCAGGCTAAATACGGCAAAGACTCTATCGGCGGCATTACCTCTTCTCGTTGCACCAACGAAGAAGTCTACATCATGCAAAAACTGATACGCGCTGGCTTCGGCAATAACAACGTCGACACCTGTGCGCGGGTTTGCCATTCGCCTACCGGTTACGGATTGAAACAGACCTTTGGTGAATCATCCGGCACCCAGGATTTCGACTCGGTTATGAAAGCCGATGTGATTCTAATTATAGGCGCCAATCCAACCGATGGGCATCCGGTATTCGGCTCGCAAATGAAAAAACGCCTGCGTCAGGGCGCAAAACTGATCGTGGCTGATCCGCGTGAAATTGACCTGATCAAAGCTCCGCATGTTAAAGCCAGCCATCATCTAAAGCTGCGTCCCAGTACCAATGTTGCCTTGATCAATGCGCTCGGGCATGTCGTTGTTACCGAAAACCTGCTTGACGAAGCCTTTGTTAATGAACGTTGCGATGTAGCCTCTTTCGCCAAATGGAAAACTTTTGTTGCGCAGGAACATAATTCACCGGAAGCTTCCGAGTCCATTACCGGCGTTCCAGCGGCTGAACTTAGAGCGGCCGCACGGCTTTACGCAACGGCTGACAATGCAGCGATTTATTATGGCTTGGGCGTAACAGAACACAGCCAAGGCTCCACTATGGTCATCGGCATTGCCAATCTGGCCATGGCTACCGGCAATTTAGGTCATGACGGTGTCGGCGTGAATCCGTTACGCGGGCAAAATAACGTACAAGGTTCTTGCGACATGGGTTCATTCCCGCATGAGTTCCCCGGTTACCGCCATGTATCCGATCCTGCAACGCACCAACTGTTTGAAAACGCATGGCAGTCTAAACTCAGCTCCGAACCGGGCTTGCGTATTCCCAACATGTTCGAGGCGGCGCTAGACAAAAGCTTTATGGGGCTGTACTGCGAGGGTGAGGATATTGCCCAGTCCGACCCGGACATTAAACACGTTCATGCCGCGTTACGCGCCATGGAATGTGTGATCGTTCAGGACATCTTCCTCAACGAAACCGCCAAGTTTGCCCATGTTTTCCTGCCGGGTTCATCCTTCCTGGAAAAAAACGGCACCTTTACCAATGCCGAACGCCGTATTTCGCCGGTGCGTAAAGTCATGTCGCCATTGGCCGGCTATCAGGATTGGGAAGTCACCCAATTGCTGGCCAATGCGATGGGCTATCCGATGAATTACAACCATCCGTCAGAAATCATGGATGAAATCGCACGACTTACACCCAGTTTTGCCGGCGTCAGTTATGAAAAGATCGACCGTCTCGGCAGCGTGCAATGGCCTTGTAATGATGAAACGCCTGAAGGCACGCCGATTATGCACATCGAGCATTTCCTGCGCGATAACGGCAAGGGCTTATTCATGCTGACCGAATTTGTGCCGACGATAGAACGCGTCAACGCCAAATTCCCGTTAATCTTGACTACCGGACGTATTTTGTCGCAATACAATGTCGGCGCGCAAACACGCCGCACTGAAAATGTCGCCTGGCATGCAGAAGATCGCCTGGAAATTCATCCGCATGATGCCGAAGATCGCGGCGTAAACGACGGCGACTGGGTCGGCATTAAGAGCCGCGCCGGTGAAACGGTATTACGCGCTTTGGTCAGTGATCGCGTGCAGCCTGGCGTTGTTTACACCACGTTCCATTTCCCTGAATCCGGCGCCAACGTCATCACGACAGACAACTCCGATTGGGCGACCAACTGTCCGGAATACAAAGTGACAGCGGTGCAAATCACCAAAGTCAGCCAGCCATCGGAATGGCAACAGCAATACCAGGAGTTTTCAGAAAATCAACTCGATCTTCTGGAGCAGGGAATGAGTCATGACTAACGGCAGTGCCGTTCTTGATCGACTGAATGAGTTCGGAAAGTAGAGTAATGCAAGGAGCACAAACCGAGCCATTATCGTTGGAGTTAGGCTGGCCCAGCTATCAGCAAAGCACCGTTGATCGCTGGCGGGACGGACAGCATGAACAACGGCAAGACTATATTGCCGAAGAAGTGCCGATTTCTCTGGTCTACAACGGGGTGCCGCATGTCGTCATGCTGGCAACCCCGACCAATCTTGAAGAATTTGCGCTGGGTTTCAGTATTACCGAAGGCATTGTTAAAAGCCCGCAAGAGTTGTTATCGGCGCGGGTTTATAACCGATCAAACGGCATTGAAGTCCAGATAAAAATTCCGGAGCAACGTTTTCAATGCATGTCCGACAAAGGCCGTAACCTAACCGGCCGTACCGGTTGCGGCCTATGCGGTGCAAGCACCTTAAAACAAGCCATCCGCCAGCCGAATTCGGTTAACGGGGGCTTGACCTTGCCTGCGGCTGAATTGTGTTCCGCTTTAACAGACATCAAGCAGTTCCAAAAATTAAACCAACTAACCGGAGCCGTTCATGCGGCTGCCTGGGCAGTTCCCGGACAGGGCATTTTGGATGTCCGGGAAGATGTGGGCCGGCATAACGCGCTGGATAAATTGATCGGTTTTTTATTGCGCTCCGGCAAGGATTTATCCGCAGGCTTCGTGATCGTTACCAGCCGCGCCAGTTACGAAATGGTGCAAAAGACTGCATGGGTCGGCATTACTCTGCTTGCAGCCATTTCCGCGCCTACCGGCTTAGCCATACGCTTGGCTGATGAGGCAGGCCTCACTTTAATCGGTTTTGCCCGTGATAACCAGCACGTGGTTTACACCCATCCGCAACGCTTAATCCATAGCAACCATCTGTAATTTATAATGAAAATAGAAAGACTTATCAAAATGGCCAACGATATAGGCAATTTCTTTAACTCGGAAAGCGACAAAGAAATCGCAGCGGAAGGTATAAAAAATCACATCTTAAGATCATGGGACCCAAGAATGCGCAAAGCAATTATTGCCTATTGCCAAGAAGACGGATCCGAATTAAGCGATCTAGTCAAAGTGGCTGTGACCAAGCTCGCTGCTTAAAAACATCCTGCTTCCCCCTCTCAAAGTAGGCGCTTTAGTTGACGCCTGCTTTGAGTGCAACAATATTTGAATTAATAGACATCTTTCCTAAATAATCAACATGATACCCTCTTTATAGGGTTAAAATAGTGCTCGTCCCTCTAAAAACACGAATAATCATGACACCTTAGCCTCAATTGCCCTTGCACAATCCTGAAGAATTCCTGCGGACTGTCGGCCTGTCACAAAAAGATTTCCGGCATCTTAACGCGAAGTTAGCGAATTACCTTGATGAACAAAAAGCGCTCAACCCGCTGACCAGACGGGGACGGAAAGACTCCAAACTGATCTTGGAAGACCGCTTGTTATTAATCGTCTCAGAAGTTCTTGCACAATACTCATGATTACCCCCTGCATACCTCGTTTCAGGCAAACGGAAAAAGCTCTTCACCAGCTCTGCTTTTTCTTTGATGGACTGCATGGCGTCGAGGATCACTAGCTCCATTTCATTCTTGCTTCGGATAGGCCGTTTGCCTGCATCCGCTTTGGCGTGGTTCCAAACCTGTTCATCCGGATTCAATTCCGGTGCATAAGGCGGCAAGAAAGCCATCATGACTTGTCCTTGCTGGGTCTCTAAAAATGCCCTCACTTTCTTACTATGGTGATACCTGGCATTGTCGACAATGACGAAAATTGGGCATCCGGTGTCGTGGCGCAGTTTTTTTAGAAAATCAATAAACTTTTCCGCATCCATTGCGCTGTCGATGACGTCAAAATGCAAGTCACCACGGGCGGATACGGCACTGATCAGTTTAAAACCAAACCGGTCGCCACTGTCTCTGACAACCGGTGTTTCCCCGATCTTGCTCCAGGTCGTGCCTCGGTGCGCATCGCTACGAAAAGCCGCCTCGTCCACAAAATACAGACGGGCACCGTGTTTTTGGCTTCAGCGACGGCGTCTGGGTAGGTCTCGGAAAGATAGGCCCTGACTTTGTCGGGATCTTGCTGGTAAAACTTGTAAATCGGTCGTTGCGGACTCAGGCCCAAATGACCAAGTAATCGGCAAACACTGCTCTTCGATAGTTTTAACCCGCGTTCCTTTTCCAGCAAGGTCCTGATAACGTTGGCTGTCCATAGGCAGAACGGCAGTTTGTGGTTCAAGGGGTTGCCCATGGTCACTGCATCATAAAGCCATTTTAGGTCATCACCCGTGACTTTCCTGGGGCAACCCTGACGGCTTTTTTCGGTTAATGCTTGCCAGCCACCTTGGCGGTAGCGGGCTAACCAACCGAATACCGTCCGAGTTGGGATATTGAAAACACCTGCCACGAGGGTGATAGGTTCGTTCCGTACCACGACGGCTTCGACGACTTCGGCGACTTCTTTGCGCTTTTGGCTTCTTTTTTCGGATATGCTAAAACTTGTGAGACGATTAATAGTCAACAAAGCGGCAAATACATACGGCTTAATTGTTTAATAGCCCTGATAAACCGATTAGTCTAAGTCGGAATAATAGGGTTACGGACGACGTGCGCAACTGAACCGGTTTGCCCAGTAACGGTTTTTAAGGCTGGACACCAGTACCTTCCCGGTGCGCTGGCTAGGCGCATGAATAAAATTATCATTGCTGACATAAATCCCGACATGAGAGAAAGGCTTACCGTTGGTATTAAAAAAAACCAGGTCGCCGGAATGAAGATCATTTTCAGGGACTTGGTTCAGCGACAGGGCCATTGCCTGAACCGTACGCGGCAACGCTATGCCCTGATGCCCGTAGACATGCTGAACAAAACCGCTGCAATCGAAACCTTCTTCGGGTGAGCTTTTACCATAATGATAAGGGGTGCCCTGCAAACTCAGCGCGTAACTGACCATTGGCGGGTAGTAATCCGCAACCGGTTGGGTTTCGGGGGCACTGGCGCAGCCGTAAAACAAAGCTATTGCAGTAAGTAAAACGCCCCGGATAAAAAAACAGCGATAGTTTTTAAGGCCGGACGTGTTCACAAATTGATAACCCTTGATTGTGAGTAGAAATTATCTATAAGGATAAGCCATTGCCGGCAAAATGGCTATGGAACAGATCGCGTCCGAGGCTGTAAAAGTATTCGGTTTAAGAGACTAACCACGGAGGACACTGAGAACACGGAGTTTTATATGCCTTAACTCTGTGTCCTCCGTGTTCTCTGTGGTAAATAATCCTTTCAGCCTGATTTGGATAATACTTTCACAGTCTCGTCCCCGCTGTATCTGTTTCGATCATTCTTTGCAGAGGCGGCACAATTGCCTGCCGTTGCATGGAAATTGCAATCATCCTCGCACCCAGCCTTGCGTCCAGATAGAATAGGCAGCTTTCACTTAGCCATTGAGACAGCTTTTTATGAAAATTAAAGTCTTTTTTATCGGCCTGTGCCTGTTTGCTTCATGTACCGGTTATGCGGCGGAAAAACCCGTCATTCGCATCGGCGTTCAGGCGGCCGGCACAGTCGATTGGGAACTGGCGGCTTTACAGGACAATCCTCAGGCTGATTTTCAACTGCAAATACAGCATTTAGCCAATGCGGAAGCGGGCAAAATTGCGCTGCAATCCGGCGCTGTCGATATGATTGTGTCTGACTGGATTTGGGTCTCCAGAATGCGCGCTACCGGTTCCGATTTTACTTTTTATCCTTATTCAAATACTTCAGGCGGTTTGGTTGTCGCAAAAGACAGCCCTATCCATTCATTAAATGACCTCAAAGGCAAACGGCTGGGAATTGCCGGGGGCGAGCTGGATAAAAACTGGCTGTTACTGCAAGCACTGGCTAAGCAGGAGCAACTGGACCTGAATGCGTCGGTGGAAAAAGTCTTCGGCGCGCCGCCGCTGATCAATGAGCAAATCAAGCAAAACCGCGTGGATGCCGCCCTCACCTATTGGCATTTTGCCGCCCGGCTTGAAGTCCAAGGCTATCGCCAGATCATCGACGGCAAAGGCATTTTAAAAGGCTTGGGTATAAATGAAGATGTCCCCAGCATAGGGTACGTGTTCAAGCAAAGCTGGGCGAACGACCATAAACAGGCCGTCAACAGTTTTTTCAACGCCGGCAAGCAGGCTAAAAATCAGCTCTGTACAGCCGATGCGGCTTGGCAAAAAATCAGTCCGCTGATCCAGGATGATTTATCGACACAAGCCAAATTGCGCCAGCGTTACTGCGAAGGCGGCATTGAGCATTGGGGCGAAGCGGAACAGTTGGCAGCGGGGCGTATTTATACGATGCTTCGCCAGCTAAGCAATAATCAGTTAACAGGACAAGCAGAGAATCTGCAACCCGGTACGTTTTGGTCGATTGAATAATTTGAGTCACTTTAAGCGCTTTTTGCCGACCTTGTCATTGCTGGCTTTTTTAGCGCTCTGGCAAGGATTGGCGATCTATTTAAACAGTAACACGCTGCCGACTCCGGTAGCGGTAGCCAAGGTTTTTTGGCAGGGCTGCGTGTCGGGACAACTGCCTTTTCATCTAGGCGTTACTTTGCTCCGCCTGATAGTCAGCTTTGCCATTGCGATGCTGCTGGGCTGCGCCATCGGCATCGTGCTGGGGCGCAATAAAAAGCTCGATGCGTTCTTCGACAACTGGCTGGTGATTTTTTTAAATGTTCCGGCGCTGGTTACGATTATCTTGTGCTACGTTTGGTTCGGACTGGTCGAATCGGCGGCGATACTCGCCGTGGTCATCAACAAGCTGCCCAATGTGATTGTCACGATCCGGGAAGGCACGCGCGCATTGGACCAGGACTTACTGGACATGGCGCGCTGTTACCGTTTCAGCAAACGTAAGACGCTGGTTCATGTGATCTGGCCGCAGCTGCATCCGTTCGTGATGGGGGCCACCCGTTCGGGGCTGGCCTTGATCTGGAAAATCATTCTGGTGGTCGAGCTGTTAGGCCGCAGCAACGGCATGGGCTATCAGCTGCATTTATTCTTTCAGCTGTTTGATGTTGCCAGCATCCTGGCTTATACCGTCGCTTTTGTTGCCGTCATTCAGTTGATAGAACTGCTGATTTTAAAACCGCTGGACAAAAAAGCGCTCCGGTGGCGCCGATGACTGACATCCAAATCAATATCAGCAACAAAACCTATCCGACCGCGACGAAGCCAAGTATCGAAGACCTTAAACTGTCGCTGAACTCGAACGAATTTACTTGCCTGGTCGGTCCGTCCGGTTGCGGTAAAACTACGCTGTTGAATATTATTGCCGGCCTGGATAATGATTACGATGGCGACATCCTGGTGGGAGAGCGGCACACCCATCCGAAGATCGGCTACATTTTCCAAAACCCGCGCCTGTTACCGTGGCGGACGGTTCGGGAAAACATTGAGCTGGCATTGGATGGCAATCAGTCTCCCGAAGTCATTGACGAATTGCTTGAAGTCATGCAGTTAACGGCAGCGCAACATGTTTACCCTGAACGTTTGTCGTTAGGCATGAGCCGCCGAGTGGCGATCATCAGGGCCTTTGCCGTCGATCCTGAGGTGTTGTTGATGGATGAGCCGTTTGTGTCGCTGGATGCGCCGACTGCAAGACAAGTCCGGGAATTGTTATTGAAACTGTGGCAACAACGCCCGCATACCGTTTTGTTTGTCACCCATGATCTGCGCGAAGCCATTGCGCTGGCTGACCGGCTGATATTTTTGTCGGCATCGCCGATGCGGGTCGTTAGCGAAGTCATTGTGCCTATCGCCCGGAACGAGCGCGGAAACGAGCTTGCTATTGAATCCTTCAGACAGCAGTTACTTAAAAATCATCCCGAAATAAAACCGCTTTTGTGACCGTTTTCCGGCTGGAAAAACAGTTGCGGATTCGCCCAAAATACCCGATACTCTTTAGTGTTAAGCCTTGTTATAGCAGACCTAAGCGAGGCTTACTGTACAACTACCCAAGGTTAATATCATATGAAAAAAACAATTATCTTAGGATTGACGACTGCTGTTATTGCACACGCTTCATTTACCGCATCAGCTGGAAACGACGACCAATACCCCGCTGCAAATTTTCAACCTAAAGTCGTCTATATCGACAAAGATGTAGTCAAGCCTTCACCCAAATGCCCCGACCAAAAGTCTGCAGAATCTGCTGAAAAAGTCGCCGAGTTCGATCCTAAATACCCGGCCGCCAACTTTACCCCTAAAGTCATTTATCCATAACCCGGATTTTTAAAAGGTGAGCCTTGAAGCGGGTTCACCTTTTTCCGCCTCCTCCGCTTTAGCGCCTCAACTCTGTCTGGACCTTAGAGATATTTAAACAACGATAATTCTTTTATCTTGGTAAAAGTCTGTTGCGCCGCCTGCAACGCAGTGGTTTGCAGCTGATACTGGCTAATTGCATCGGCATAATCAAGATCTTGGGTTTCAGAAAGCGTGCTCTTGGTGTCTATGACGTATTTTTCATTTTGGGACTCCTGGTTATCCAGCGCGTTCAGCCTCGCTCCGACACTGGATCTTGCATCCAGGAAACTGCCCAATGCTGCATCAAGATCGGTTAACACATCGCTAAGCTGAGCCTGAAATGTCTGCGCGCCGGCTCCTGCGTTGACCTGACCATCGGCGAACCCGGCATCCGTTAAAAATGTTCCTGAAGTGTTATTTATTTGTATGCTGGAAGTCGCGCCTGTCGCGACTGAAGCAAACTCGATTCTATTGCCGTTGCTCCTCGCTTGAATAGCCCCGCTAAAGCCGCCCGCTGTCAGTTGCGCATTAATCTCGGTGACCATGCTGTTCACGTCGGTAAACTTTTGCCCGCTGAGGTCTATCGGTGCGGTTATGCCACCGTTGGCGACCAAGTCAAATGTCGTCGTTGACGAGGTATAATCCAAGCCATAGCGCAAAAACCGGTCTCCGGTTATTGCGCCGGAACTGGCATTAAGCGATGCGCCCAAACCGTCAGAGAGCGCTTTTAAGGTATTGAAAACACTGCGTTTGCCATTCTCATCAGCGGCCGGGCTACTCGAATTGATATTTTCAAAAACATTGAAGCCCAAATCCCCGTCAGCAACTTGCCTTGTTGGGCTGATTTGTAAAGCCCGTTGCTGCAACCCGCCTTGGTAGGCATATGTGCCTGTTGCGGCGTTCTTCGCGAAAGCCGGTACCGTCGCGAGATCGCCTGAAAAAATATATTCGCCATTGGCATTCCGGGTATTGGCCACGCCGGCTAATTCTTCAAGCAGCTGATCCACTTCATACTTGATCGCCAGCCTGTCACTGCTGTTTAAGGTATCGTTTTTAGCCTGAATGGTCAGGTCCTTGGCTTTATACATGATGTTATTTGCAGCTTCCAGAGCCGATTCCTCAAGGTTCAACCGCCCGCGGGTAGCGGCGATATTGCTTTGGTACTGCTCTGTTTTGGTAATCGATTTGTCTAAATCCAATATTCTTGCTGCGGCTGCCGGATCTTCGGCGGGCGCTGATATTTTAAGCCCTGAACTCAATTGCTGCTGTAACTTGGCCAGTTTAACTTGCTGGCTGCTCATCGCATTAAAACTCAGCTGTTGCGACCACGCTGTTGAAATTCTCATTGCTATAACTCCTACCTAACTGCGCCTATCAACGTATCGAATAAAGACCTGGCTATCGAAATGGATTGGGCGGATGCCTGATAAGCCTGCTGAAACTTTAGCAGGTTAGCGGCCTCTTCATCCAGGTTTACCCCTGCCAGCCCTTCCCTTGATTCCTTGGCCTGATTTAATAAGGTTTGCTGGGCCGAAGAACTAAGCTCCGAAGCTCGCGTCAAGCCACCGACACCGGAAACAATTTGCCCATAAGCCCCGTTAAATGAGGTACTTCCGCCTAACATGCCCAACTTGTTGCCAAGAGCTGCCAATTTCAGCGCATTGCTGTTATCGCCGGGCATGGGGCCTTTGATAATAACGGGATTATTCAATCCGTCCAGCACCGGCTGTTTGGTCGCCGGATCGATTTCAATATTGGTGGCTGCCGCTATCTTTTTAGGATCAGTAATATTGACGCCGATTTTCTGGGCCGCATTGAAAGTCGGCCTGGTTAAAAACTCATCCCCGACCGATATAGTCTGTCCCCCGCTCAAATCGACAGTGATATCGATACCCGGCAAAGCACTGACATCAATATTGGCCGGTTGAGTTGAGGCAAACGATAAGGCAAATTTCCCCATAGGCGACATAGTGTCGGTGGCTGTGAGATTAATCACCTGATTATCGCGAACCCTGGTCAGCGTGTAAGCGGTTCCGCCAACATACTCCAACTTAAAATCGCTAAAATCCAGGTTGCCGGCCGCCGACGGGTTGACATTCACATCCTGAAAATTAGCCGTAACAATAGCATTACCGGTATTAAGCGGGTTTTTTATAACCGGAATTTCTTCATCGCCGGAAAAATTAAATAACGCCAAGCCGGCGGTACCGCTCAGGTCAAAACCTTGTTCATGAAGCGCGTTAACCTCCATCGCCAGGCCCGCGGCAACCATGCCCAATTGCTGCTGAGCAGGGTCGAGCACTTCATCCCGAAAGCTTAAAGAGCCGGCCAACGAACCACCGCTGATTTGACTGGTTACATTAATGACGCCATTCGTAGTCTTCAGCCCGATTTCCAGACGGTTGGGATCGTATTCAGACTGAAACGCGGTAAATTCCGCTGAACTGCCGCCAAGAACCAGCGTCTGTCCATTGCCGATAAAAACGCTGGAGCTTCCGTCCTGTTGCGGAACGACTGAGACATTAACGATTTCGGCTAACTTTGAAAACAAGGCATCCTGTTGATCCAGTAAGTCGTTGGGCAGTATCGCGCCGCCTGATCTACCTATAGCCGAGGTGAGCTGCACATTAATATTGGCTATGGACTTGGCCAACGAGTTAATACCGTTAACCCTGGTGCCTATATCGCTATTATTCTGCGTGCGTATCTCTTCAAACTGGCTGGACAACGCATTGAAATTTTGTGTCAGGGTTTCTGCCTCAGATAGCAGTACCTGCCTGGAAGGAATCGATGTAGGATCATCCGCCACACCACTCAAGGCATTAAAAAAGCGGTTCATTGCAGGCGCCATTCCGGTGCTGGGATCGGCCATTATATTGTCGACACGGGTAGACAGCTGATGGTAACGGTCGGCGTCTCCGAATGCTGAAAGGCTGGAGTTTAATTGCTTGTTGATAAATTGGTCATAACTGCGCGTGATGTTAGTCACTTGCACGCCCTGACCGATATATCCGTCGCCGGTATATCGTGGAGTCATTGTGCTCTGCTGCACCCGCTGGCGACTATAGCCCTCGGTATTGACGTTGGAAATATTATGCTGAACCGTTTCCAATGAACGCTGAGCGGCCATCAGGCCTGAGAGTGATGTTGCTAATAATCCGCTCATGAGTGCTCTCTATTCTGTAAATTAGAGACAAAATTTAATCGTCTCATTGATTCATCGCCATGATTACGTCAGGCTCAAATTCAGCCATGGTATCGCCTTGATAGATGCTCATGACCTTATCGGCATACTTCGGATCGGTTGCATAACCCGCTCGCTGTAATTCATGCATATATTGTTCCGCATTACCCGCTTTTTTCAAAGCATCGCCATAACGCGGATTATTTTTTATAAAGTTGACATAATCCTTAAAGCTGTCTTCGAACGAATCGTAGGATCTAAACCCGGCATTCACTTTTTTAGCGATACCCTGATCGAATTCCAGCGTGGCCACTTGCGCCTGCTTACCCTGCCAAGCCTTATCGGCTTTGATGTTAAACAGGTTGAAACTGTTGCTGCCGTTGCTATGGTGTATGACCGAACGCCCCCAACCGCTTTCCAAGGCCGCTTGCGCCAAAATGACCTTGGGTTCCACGCCCAACTCCCTGGCCGCCTGGACGGCTAGTGGATGCAGCCGTCTGACAAACTCTTCTGCCGACTGTATCGGCTGCGCGTGACCGGACTTTAATGCGCTCATGGATTGCGTCGGCAAAATGTTGCCGCTAGTGAACGGAAACTCAGTCATCTCATCCAATGGGCTTGTATCCTGAGTGTAAGGAGTGATTTTCACCTGGTCTTCTGTAGCGCCGGCAGAATTACCGGCCTTGCCGCCTGCCTGCCGGTTAACGGCATGAGCCCGCTCAGAGCCGCTACGCGATACGGCTCCCGACCTGTTCAGGTAATCTTCAATATCCTGTTTCTCATGCTTAGGCTTATCGGGGCTCAATTGTTTGACGATCAAGTCCGCCAAACCGACGCCGGGAGAGCCCGATAAATGCACGGCTAATTGCTGGTCATACATATCGTTGTAGAATTTGCTTTGATCGCTATCCATCGCACCGTCTGCCAACTTGGCTTCGCGCATGCTTTTGAGCACGTTGTTCAAGAAAATTGATTCGAATTGCTTGGCAACTTCTTTCAACGCTTCCGGCGACGCTTTTCTGGCTTGGCCTTTTAATTTAGCCAAGCCGTTAAAGTCGGTATAAACATCGGCATTTTTGGGTCCACTTAACATCTCAACCTCCGCATGAGCCGGATGCGTGATAGCAATCCGCCACGGTCAACGACAACTTTAGATAACGATCAATTCGGCATGTAAAGAGCCGGCTGACTTCAGCGCTTCAAGAATAGCCACCAAATCGCTGGGGGCGGCGCCTACGTTGTTGACTGCCTTAACAATTTCATCCAGGGACACGCCGGGATTAAACACAAACATGTGATTTTTTTCTTCTTCAACTTTTATATTAGAGCTCGGTGTGACGGCCGTTTGTCCATTGGAAAATGCGTTTGGCTGGCTAACCTGCGGGTCTTCGCTGATGGTGACCGTCAAGCTGCCATGAGACACTGCCGAAGGCTGCACTCTGACTTTGCCGTTAATCACGACAGTTCCGGTGCGCGAGTTAACAATCACGCGCGCCGGTGCATCGTCCGGGATAACCATCATGTTTTCGATTACCGAAGCAAAAGTGACTTTCTGGCCGGGATCTGCCGGCGCGCGCACTCTGACCGAAGTCGCATCAATCGCTTTTGCAGTATTGGCACCCAGTATTTTGTTAATAGACTCCGCCATGCGGTTGGCCGTCGTAAAATCCGACGAGTGCAGATTAAAAACCAAAGCATCGCCATCAGCAAAGGACGTACTAACGGTACGCTCCACGGTTGCACCGTTGGGAATGCGGCCCACGTTGGGATTATTGACGGTAACGCTAGAACCATCCTGGCCTGAAGCGCTTAGGCCGCTGACCACCAGACTGCCCTGCGCGATCGCATAAACCTGTCCGTCAGCCCCTTTCAGCGGACTCATTAACAAGGTTCCGCCCCGCAAGCTTTTGGCATCGCCTAGAGAGGAAACGGTGACATCGATCGCTTGACCCGGTTTGGCGAATGGCGGAAGTTCGGCCTGAATGGAGACCGCCGCAATGTTTTTGGCCTTAGGATCAATGCCCGGCGGCAAGGTAATACCAAGACGCGTCAACATATTGCGCAAGCTCTGACCGGTAAAGGTCGTTTTATCGCCGGATTTATCCAGCCCGACCACTAAGCCGTAACCGACCAGCTGATTGCTGCGTACGCCCTCGATGGAGGCAATATCCTTAATGCGTTCGGCATAAACAGGGGCGCTGAAGACAATGCCCAGTAATATTAGCAAGATAAGGTGTTTAGGTCGTGTATTCATGTCAAAAATCCTTACCTTAGAATGGAAACCATGGGCTGTTCAGGATCCTTGCTATCCAACCCATTTTACTGGCGTCGGCCATGGCGCCTTCGCCTACATACATAATGGTTACATCGGCGACTTTGTCGGAAGTGATAATGTTGCCTGCGTTTATATCGACCGGCCTGACGATGCCGGATAGCCTGATGAATTCATCGCCCTGATTTAACGTGACTCTTTTCTCGCCCCGAACGCTTAAATTGCCGTTCGGCAACACATCGATAACTGTGACGGAAATATTACCGATTAAGCTATTGCTTTGGTTGGCCTTGCCCTCCCCGTCAAATTCCCTGTTCGCCCTCAGGTTGGCGTTAATATCTTGACCACTCAAAACTTGTGCACCCAAGGTATACATCGAAGGCGCTGTAACGGACATATTAGTGTCTTTGGTGGTTGTAAGATCGTCAGCTTTTTTCGCCTGCGTTCTCTCCAGCAGCGTAATGGTCAGCACATCCCCGATCCTTTTTGCCGTTTGGTCTTCAAACAGACGCGTATCGTAGCCGGACTGATAGATCGATCCGCTATTTTGCACAGGGGGCCTTAAATCGGCCGGAGCCACCGGAGCAAATGCGGGATCTCTTGGCGGTATCGGTGTACAAGCCTCTAACAGTGACAGCATGACTGCGAGGAAGGCAAAACGGCGCCTGGAACACACCGTGAAAACCGTTTTTTGAACTGTCATGCGTTCACCCTAATTTATAATTGTTGCGTCACAAAAGACAGCATCTGATCGGTTGTCGAAATCGCCTTGGAGTTCATTTCATAAGCCCGTTGCGTTTCGATCATATTAACCAGCTCTTCGACAACATTGACGTTGGAGGTTTCCAATGAACCTTGAACCAGAGTGCCATATTCCGCTTCACCCGGCGTCCCTATGATCGGCGCGCCGCTGGCGGCAGATTCCCGGTAGAGGTTTTCGCCGATCGCTTCCAGACCGGTAGGATTGATAAAATTCGCGGTCTGGATCTGCCCCAACACGCTCGGTGCGGCAACACCCGGCAACTTGGCGGATACCGTACCGTCAGTGCCGATCGTGATGCTTTCCGCGTCTTGCGGCACGGTGATCGCCGGATTCAGCGTTAATCCGCCTGACGTAACTATCTGTCCGGTTGCGTCTAATTTAAAAGAACCGTCACGGGTATAATTGGTGTCGCCGTTCGGCATCAAAATTTGCAGGAAGCCCCGGCCATTTATTGCCACATCCAGCGAGTTTTCGGTCGGCTGAACATTGCCTTGGGTATGCAGTTTTTCAGTGGCCACCGTTCTTACCCCGGTTCCTAACTGCAAGCCGGTCGGCAGTAAGGTATTTTGCGTGGATTGCCCGCCAACCTGGCGGAGATTTTGATACATCAAGTCTTCAAAGACCGCACGGCCTCTTTTAAATCCAGTAGTGTTTACGTTCGCCAAGTTATTGGAAATAACCGCCATTCTTGTTTGTTGGGCGTCCAGACCGGATTTAGCCACCCATAATGCACGTTCTGTCATGATAATCTCCTCGGTGCCAATTTATTGTCTTGCTTAAACTAAAAGCATGATCCATGCCATATTTAATCGAATAGGCATAGCCCAATCCAATTCACAAAAAAAAGCCGAGCTAGGCCCGGCTTTGTTAACAATCTTGCCGCATAATTGCTATCACATCTGTATCAGCTTGGCTCCTGCCGCCGAGTTTTCATCGACGCTTTTCATCACCTTGGTTTGCAGCTCGAAATTTCTTGCCAGCTCAATCATGTCCACCATAGCGCTGATCGCGTTGACGTTGCTGCCTTCCAATACGCCCTGCGCCAGCCTGACATCAGCACTGGCTGCCACCGGCTGGCCATCCTTTGTGCGCAGCAAACCATCAGTGGCTTTCTCCAGGTTTTCTGATGGCGCTTGAATCAGTTTAATCCGGCCAACTTCTACCTGGGTTGTCGCATTACCGGAGCCCAGCGGGATAATGCTGATAGTGCCGTCACTGCCGATGGTGACTTTTTCGGCCGGCTGAATGGTGATCGGCCCATCCTGTCCCAGCACTGGCAAGCCAGCACCGGTCTGCAAGAAACCTTCCGGAGTAATACGCAGGTCGCCGGCACGCGTATAAGCCTCCTTGCCATTCGCGCCCTGAACGGCAAGATAACCTTCGCCGTTAATAGCCACATCCAGATCCCCGCCCGTTGTCTGCATCGCGCCGGTGGAAAAATCCACCCCCGGCTTGTCGTTCATCGCATAAACCCGGGTAGGAAAACCCGCACCGTAAACCGGCCTGCTGCGGAATTGTTCTAAGTCCGATTTAAATCCGGTCGTCTGGGTATTCGCCAAATTATTGGCGTTTGCCGTTTGCGCCAACAACGTTTGCTTGGCGCCGCTCATTGCGATATATAAACTACGATCCATACCAGCTACCTTTACCTTAAAACTGAACTTTAAAACAAAACCAAAGCAAACATCATTCCAACAGCTTCAATCTATTAAACTATGCATTCAGGATAGTTTGTATCAGGGTTTTTTCGGTGGTAATGGTTTGTGAATTAGCCTGATAAGCCTGCTGGGCAATAATCAATTTAACCAACTGTTCTGATAAATCCACATTGGAGCCTTCCAACGCTGATGACTGAATGCCGCCAAAATTATTATCGCCGGCTGCGCCGTAAATCGGCGCCCCGGAACTTGAAGTCTTCGCCCAGGAGGTATCACCTAATTTGGCCAACGATTGATTGCTTTGAAACCGCGCTAATGCCACCTGCCCTAAAGCCTTGGAGCCACCGTTACTGTACCTTGCAAATACCACCCCTGTGTCATCGACATCAATGCCGGTCAAATTACCGGCAGGCAAACCATCTTGATCCAAGCCATTGACGCTAAAAGGCGTAGCGAACTGGGTCGTGCCAAAAAAATCCAAATCAAAATTCATCTTATCAACGCTTAGATTCGGATCTATTCCCGCCAAATCAACATTAACAAAATCCACCTTGGTCGAGGCACCATCAACTGTCGAGAGCTTTCCGGTCGAATCAAAAACCATCGCTATTGGAGTTCCAGGAGTATTAGGAGTTCCCGCCACAACGGGTGGCCCAACCATTGCCGCCCCGGCAATGACCGAATCGACAGCGGCTGTTGCTGGCGGCCCCACTACAGCAGGAGTCCCAACGGTAACACCGTAATCATCGAGAAACAAATAAGCATCCCATGCATTAGCCCCTGTTTTTACATAATAAGTTGATGCAATATGCGCATTACCCTGCACATCATAGGTCGTGACCGATGTCGTATTGTTATAGGACAAAGGCTCTGTAGGATCAAAAGTTATGGCCGGGAGATCAGCTGCCCCATTAAGATTCAGCTTCATGTTGATATTTTCGGTGGCGTTAGGCAAGCCTTGGGCGGTGTCAATTGTCAATGGCCTAAAAACACCGACACTAAAACCTTCCTCTGCGGTCGTACCGTTAGCGGCAAAAGTCAATAGATACTGGCCTTTATCATTAACCACATTGCCTGAGCTGTCCAATTGGAAAGCGCCGTTGCGGCTATAAGCACTGGGCACCGAAGGATCCACTGGAGCATTCGGATTATTAGGATCCGGAAGATTCACATTATCGGCCAAAACAAAAAAACCATTGCCGCTGATGGCAAGATCGAGGCTGTTCTGGGTGGATTCGATATTACCTTGGTTAAATTGTTGCGCCACTTCGGTGACTTTCACGCCGGAGCCCGGTTGAGTCTTGCTGACGCCACCGAGACTGGACGCATACACATCCGCGAATTCCGCCCGTGATTCTTTAAAACCGGTGGTTTGCGAGTTGGCAATATTGTTACCGGTTACTTGTAAATTTGTTGATGCGGCTTTCAAGCCGCTTAATGCTGTTGCAAAACCCATGTTACACCCCCAATTCTAAAGAATTTGTTTAATCTGATTGAAATTGACACTGTCCAATCCGGTCAGATCAACTTTGATACCATTTGCGCCACTGCCCATGGTTACACCTTCAACACGTGAAAAAATTTCTGTTTCCAACGCGGTATTTTTTCCATCAATAGCTGTTGTGGCTTGAATTTTATAAACGCCCGGGCTAACCATGACCTCATTTGAATTCAGGCCATCCCAAACAAAAGGCATTTTTCCCGCAGCATGAGCTCCCATATCCCTCGTTAAAACAACTGCGCCTGTAGCCGCATCGGTTACCGTGACTTGAACGTTGGCTGCGCTGCTCGCTAAATTAATATTGCCCGCTATCTTGCCTCCGACTTCTAAGTTTCCCTGAGAGCTTGGCACAGATACATATCGCCCGACTAAAGTCGTTGCCTGCAATGCCTGGCTGGAGTTGATTGAACTGGCAAAATCACCGAATGATTTTTGCAAATCCTGGATACCGGATACCGTCCCGAACTGAGCCATTTGCGACAAGAATTCACCATTTTGCATAGGTTGCGAGGGATCCTGATGGGTCATCTGGGTGGTCATTAATTTTAAAAACTGATCCTGCCCTAATGTCGTCTGCTTAGGCTTTGTCTCCGACTCTTTTTTGGGCGTTACGGAATATCTACTGTAGTCATTTACTGCACCTTGAATGGCCATTTTTTACCCCCTTACTGTCCCATTTTTAAAGTCTGAAGCATCATCTGTTTTGCTGTGCTCAGCACTTCAATATTATTTTGATAGGAACGCGATGCCGACATCATATTAGCCATCTCTTCGACGGTATTAACGTTCGATTTAAAGATATAACCGTCTTTATCGGCCATCGGATGATGCGGGGCATACTCCATAACAGGAGCATCCTGGCTCTCAACCACACCCAGCACATTCACCTTGCTGGTGGCATTCTGGGTATTCATGGCCTTATCTAGTTCAGCCGCGAACACCGGCTGCCTGGATTTGTAAACTTCAGTCGCACTGCTGGCGACGCTGTTGGCATTGGATATATTGCTTGCGACCAGATTGAGTCTTAATGACTGTGCGTTCATGCCGCTGCCGGCAATATCAAATATACTTAAACCCGCCATGACTATTGTCCCTTCAGTGCGGTCATCAGACCGGAAAACTTGTTATTAATGAACTGCAAACTAGCCTGGTACTGCACCGCATTTTCAGCATACTTGGCTTGCTCTACATGCGCTTCGACAGTGTTGCCGTCCAATGAAACCTGATTGGGGTTCCGATACATGACATTAGCGCTAAATACTTGGTGCTGTGGCGCGATATGTCCGGCATGGGTGCGTTCCATGCTCACGCCTGAAGCCATGCTTTGTTTTAGCACCGCCTTAAAATCCATATCTCGCGCTTTAAAGTTCGGTGTATCTGCGTTTGCTAAGTTAGCCGCCAGTATCTCGCCCCGTTTTTCCCGGAAAGCCAGGGCCTTAGGCTCAATACCCAGTGCCGCGTCAAAATTAATAGCCATGATGTACCTCCTGATTATTTATGAAAAAGTAAAAGCATTCCATATGCCAAAAAAACATATTTGATTAATAATCAATAAGATGTGATTTTTTCAATTATTTACCTCTCTTCTACAGCGGATTATGATTAGAATACTTTTGAATAATCCGGCAAGAAATAGCCGCCAATAACTAACAAATAGATCGGCAGAGACAAAGCAGCCTGTCAATAAATTGACTGGCATCTAAAATAACTATGCATCAATCCTGTTTGGCAATGCATAAGCCGTATAACTGGTTTAACGATGACAAAAAACCTACTCATTTTGGCAGTGGCCTTTATTACATCCGCCACGGCTCACGCAGAACAAGGTTCGCAATCGCACGAGTCGATTGCCGAGGCCATTAACAGTTTTATTGCCCAAAATATAAATTTGCCGGGCGAATATGAGGTGAGCCTAACCCCTTTAGACAACCGGTTAAACTTGCCGCAATGCGCCGAACCGCTGGAGGCATATACAACAAATGCTTTAATTAAAGCGGGCAGAATAACGATCGGCGTACGCTGTAATACTGAAAAAAAATGGTCCATTTTTACTTCAGCCATCATCAAGACTTATCAAATGGTCGTGGTCTTATCTCAACCGATACAGCGAGGAGAAATCTTTACCCGGCAGCATCTTGCAATCGAAAAAAGGGAAGTGTCTAATCTCCGGGAAGATTTTGTCACTCAAATAGAACAAATTGAAAATAAGCAAGCCACACGCCAATTAAATACTGGAGCCGTTATCAGCCTGAGAAACCTTGTCGAGCCTAAACTGATAAAAAGAGGGGATAAAGTTGTGATCAGCACAACGAAACCGGACTTTTCTATCAGAATGACCGGAGTAGCCATGATGGATGGGGTAAAAGGACAACTGATCAAAGTTAAAAATCAGAACTCGGGGCGCGTCCTTAATGCCACAGTTATAGAGCCTGGATTGGTCTCTGTGAATTATTGAGTTCACAGATAAACCCGATAAATAAAAATTAAAGGTTTTCGCCATACTGCCGATAAAACTTGCAAACGAGGAATATATTGAGGAATATGACATGGCTATTGAAATAACCGGCAGAACAAACAGCCCGACACCCATCAAAACAACTCCAAAAGCTGGAGTCGAAAGTGAAAAAAAGGTTGCTGTTAGCACTACGGAAAACCGTGATGTTGTTGCTCTTACAACAACTCAGGAAATAAAAAAGGCCTTTGGCCCATCCTCTGCATCGCCTGTTGATATTGACCGGGTCAACTCGATTAAAAAGGCGCTTGCTGACGGCAGCTACCAGATTAATGCCGAAAAAGTTGCCCAGAAAATGATTGAATTTGAAAAGTTAATGCCCTAAATGCATAGCACATGACTATGATAAAACAGACATATCCTATTACAGAGCAACTGGTTCACAATGCGCTTCAATTGGCTCAGCAGCTTGTTCAGGAGCTCAATCGGGAGGCTGATGCGTTAAAAAAAACGCACCAGGCTGAATTGATCAGCAGTATCGCCGCAAGTAAAAAGCAACTGGTTGCGCAACTGGAACAGTTCAACATGCAAATCGCCCAAGTTTTGGCAACCGAAAAATTGCCTAACGATCAGAATAGCATTAAGGAATATTTTAGCCGGGCTGAAGCAGCCAACCTACCAACCGCCGAATTAATCGGCAACTGGACCCAGCTCATGATTGTCTGCGCAGAATGCAGAAACCTGAATGAACAAAACGGTGCAGGCATTGATCTTTTATCCCGTCACGCCAAACGCTCGCTGGACATTTTGAAAGGCAAGCCGGAGTTTGCAAATACATACGGCTCTGACGGTTCAACCCAAAGTGATCGGCATAGTCGTACGCTGATTTCGGTATAGCCTTGTTTCTTTCATGCTCAGCAATACCTCCAACCGCTCCTCTCGCGTCTTTATTATTGGCATAAAGCTCACCCGGTTTTGCGTAGGCTAAGTCGTCGCTCGCATTACGTTAAATAACCGTTTAACCGCCTCATGATTTAACGACACATCCTGACTGATACGTTGTCCGACAATAAAATACCTTCTTTCGACTTATCGGGCACTTCGAACAGAACAAATGAATTAAATACCTACCTATGGTACAATCTATTCTGTTTTTGCCCCGATAGCTCAGCAGGATAGAGCGGTCCCCTCCTAAGGGACAGGCCGGTGGTTCAAATCCGCCTCGGGGCACCATTAATATCAACAACTTGAAATACCCCTGCTTATACCCACTCGCGACAAGAGACCGCATCTAACGCCAAATCTGTTAAAACGCCAATATTCCTGCAATCAACTAGCCCTTGTTCTTTGCCCGCGTTTTTTATTTAATTTTCAACACCCTTTTCACCATGCTGTAAGACACTTGTCATCAGCAACCTTTTATTGAGATTCTAATTAATATGCCATTTACCACCCTCGGTTTATCTGACCCACTTCTGCGCGCCATTGCCGACGCCGGCTATACCACGCCTTCACCCATCCAGTCGCAAGCCATTCCCGCCGTTTTAAAAGGCCATGATGTCCTGGCTGCGGCACAAACAGGGACAGGGAAGACAGCGGGATTCACCCTGCCGATCCTGCACCGCTTATCACAAAAGTCTTATACCAATAACCGGCCGGTCAGGGTACTAATCCTGACCCCAACCAGGGAACTTGCTGCGCAAATAGGCGAATCGGTCAGCAAGTATGGGGCGCATTTGCATCCCCGTTTAAAATCCGAAGTCGTGTTTGGCGGAGTAAAAATCAATCCGCAAATGATGAGATTAAGAGGCGGCGTAGATATATTGGTCGCCACACCCGGCCGACTTTTAGATTTGGTCAACCAAAATGCGGTCAAGCTCGATCAAGTAGAAACGCTGATACTTGACGAAGCGGACCGCATGCTGGATATGGGCTTTATTAGAGATATCCGTAAAATCATCGCCTTGCTGCCGAAAAAGCGCCAAAACCTGCTGTTTTCCGCAACTTTTTCGGAAGATATACGCAAGCTCACCACCGGGCTTCTGGTGAATCCGGTAAAAATCGAAGTCGCTCCACGAAATACCGCCGCAGAACTGGTTGAACAAATCGCTTATCTGGTCAACAAAGCCAACAAGACCGAACTACTCTGTCACTTGATAAAAGAAAATGACTGGCAGCAGGTATTGGTGTTCACAACCACTAAGCATGGCGCAAACCGGCTTACCGAAAAACTTAACAAGATCGATATTAAGGCCGCCGCCATCCACGGCAATAAAAGCCAGGGCGCCAGAACCAGTGCATTGTCTGGCTTTAAAGCCGGTGAAATCAGAGTGCTGGTGGCGACCGATGTGGCGGCACGCGGCATTGATATCAACCTGTTGCCTCATGTGGTCAATTTTGAATTGCCCCGCGCTGCGGAAGATTACGTGCATAGAATCGGCCGCACCGGACGCGCAGGCGAGGAAGGCCAAGCCATTTCATTGGTATCCCATGATGAATACAATGCCTTGCGCTTGGTTGAAAAGCTAATCGGCAAAGAGATTAAACGCGAACAAATTGCCGGTTTTGAGGCGTCCGCAGTTGCACCGCCGATGCCTCCGGAACCGCCACGAGGCCCGCGTCCTGCCAGAAACTCAAGCCAACGTCGCAAACCCGCTGGCAATCAAGCCAGTCACAAGCCTAGAGCAAAAAGCGCTTAGTTTGCAAAAGTCGGGTTACGTTGCGCTAACCCGGCAACCTCATCCCCACTGGGATTTGCGAACGTTAAAATTGCGTCCCTTTATTTTACCGCTCCTCAAGCAAGCCAAGGCCTTGTCAACGCTGTCACGCTTGATAGCCACGTAGGCATGAGCATCAAAAATATCAATTTTGCCCACTTTACTGCCTTCGATTCCCGCTTCGCCGGTTAAAGCGCCCAATATATCTCCCGGACGCACTTTATTCTTGCGCCCGCCGTCTATCCATAAGGTCACCATCGGCGCTTCGAAGCGCAGCTCTAAGCTCATTTGAAACGGCGCCACTTCATCCCATTTAGCGGGAGTATTTTGATACTCTTCAATCGCCTTAACCCGGTTTAATTCCTTTTCCGTGCATAGACTTAGCGCTAAGCCCTTTTTACCGGCACGGCCGGTGCGTCCGACTCGATGTACGTAAATTTCAGGATCCCAAGGCAATTCATAATTAATCACCGCCTGCATATCCTTGATATCCAAGCCCCGCGCTGCAACGTCGGTCGCCACCAGCACCGAACAGCTCTTGTTGGCAAAACGCACCAACACCTGATCCCGATGCTTTTGCTCTAAATCGCCATGCAACGCCTGAACCGAAAATCCGCTGTTTTCAAGCGCACTGGCCACATCCTGGCAATCTCTTTTAGTATTGCAAAAGACTACGGTTGATTCAGGGCGGTAATAGGATAAAAGGTAGCCCAGCGCGTTTGTCCTTTTCGATTTTTCTACCTGATAAAAACGCTGTTCAATATCGCTGTCGTGATGGCTGGTTTCGATGCTGACGGAAACCGGCTTAAACTGGAATTTCTGGCTCATCTCCCGAATAGGATCGGCATAAGTCGCCGAGAACAGTAAGGTTTGCCGATGTGTCGGTGCGTATGAAATCACATCGGTAATAGCCTCTTCAAAACCCATATCCAACATCCGGTCCGCCTCGTCCAGCACCAGCACCTTTAAATTGCTCAAGCGTAAACTGCGTTTGCGCAGATGTTCCTGCAACCGTCCGGGGGTACCGACAACAACATGGACGCCATGCTCCAACGAACCCAGCTGCGGACCGAAAGGCACGCCGCCGCATAGGGTCAGCACTTTAATGTTTTGCGTAAACCGGGCCAATCGCCGAATCTCCTTGCAAACCTGATCGGCAAGCTCACGAGTTGGGCAGACTACCATCGCCTGAACCCTGAAGCTGTTCAAGTCCAGCTTGGATAACAGACCAATGCCAAATGCGGCGGTTTTGCCGCTGCCGGTTTTGGCCTGCGCTATCACATCCCTGCCTTCAAGAATATGCGGCAGGCTCTCCGCCTGGATAGGGGTTAAGTGGGTATATCCCAAGGATTCGATGTTTTCAAGCAGGGCGGGTTTTAAAGCTAGGGAGGAAAATTCGGCAGTGTTCACGAGGACTCTTTATGTTGACGCAAATGGCGGCGAACTGCCGTCATTCAATCGCTTATGATACCAGATACGGGACATTTAAGCCGGACAAGGTTGATTTTTCAGTACAAATTCAATCTGGGGGCAACGGCGGCATTCCCATGCCGAAGCATGGGAACAAAACACAACACTTATTCTAATGATAGCCGGCTAGATCGACACATCGACAAACCCGTGCAAGCCGCGTTTTGACTTAACTGCCAGCCAGTCTTTCAATTGCCTTAACTCTTCGGTTTCTTCCAGATCGTCCAGGCTTTGTTTGTTTTTTAACAGCCGGAATGCCGACGACAGCACTTTATAACGCTCACCGGTAATGCCCGCGCGCCTCAGCCCTACGGTGTTCAACTTGTAATGCCGGGCAGGGCGTCCGCCAATCAGCATAAAGGGAATGACGTCCATATTAAGACCGGTCGTACCCTGCACTATCGCATACGAACCGATCCGGCAAAACTGGTGCGCGACCACTGCGCCACCGATGAAAACATTATTACCGACCTCGACGAAGCCGCCGATTGCGACATTATTGGCAAATATGGTGTTATTGCCAACTATGCAGTCATGCGCGACATGGCTGTTGTTCATAAAAAAACAGCCTGAGCCGATACGCGTCTCGGCATGTTCTTTAGAGGCTCGGTGAGCGGTAAAACCTTCCCTGAAAACATTATTGTCGCCGCAGATAAGCCAGGAAACCGTTTCCGGCTTAAAGCTGGTATCTTGCGGCAATCCGCCCAATACGGCATGCGGATGTAAAATATTGCCGTGACCCATTTTCACATGACTGTGCACTACGGCATGAGCGCCTACCTGACAGTTAGCTCCCAGCTGTGCGCCTGTTTCAATAACGGCAAAAGGCCCTACCGTAATATTGTCCCCCAGTAATACATCCGGTGCTATATAGGCGGTCGGGTGAATATTTTGAGCCATCTTTTATCCTCTTGGATGATATTTTGAATGTAGTTCTTTTAATCTTTCGCGAGCAATATGGGTATAGATTTGCGTGGTCGATAAATCCGAATGCCCCAACAATAGCTGTACTACGCGCAAGTCGGCACCATGGTTTAACAAATGCGTGGCAAAAGCATGCCTTAATGTATGCGGCGACAGCTCTTTGTTGATCCCGGCTTTTTTCGCATGGCGTTTGATAATGTGCCAAAAAGCCTGCCTTGTCATACTGCCAGCTCGGTTAGTAACAAACAAATAATCGCATTGGCGCTCACCTAAAATGGTCTTTCTAGCTTGGCCCATATAATTCTCCAGCCAGCTCATGGCTTCTTCGCCGACCGGCACCAACCGTTCTTTGTTGCCCTTGCCGATGATTCTGACCACACCTTGCCGGAAGCTGATTTGTTCAAACTTTAAATTGACTAGCTCCGATACCCTAAGCCCCGTGGCATAGAGCATTTCCAGCATGGCTCTATCCCTGAAGCCCAATGCGTTGGTAACCTCAGGTGCATCCAGCAATAGCTCGACATCCTGTTCAGATAGCGATGCAGGCAACGGCTGACCGATATGGGGCGACTCTATCAATGCGGTCGGATCGACTTTGATATTGTTTTCGCGGATATAATAAGCATAGAAGCGCCGCAAGCTGGACAGAATACGCGCTGAAGACCTGTTGCCTATGCCTTCTTTATAACGACTGGCAAGAAAACTTGATAATTCTGCACCATCAACTTCCAACATGGACTTTCCGGCCAACCATTTGGCAAAAATCCTCAAATCACTACCGTAGGCCGAGAGCGTATTCTCGCTCAAGCCCTGCTCTACCCAGACTGCGTCAAGAAACTGGTCAATTAAAACAGTTGCGTTCATTTTTTATGGCTTGCTTCAAATTCCAGTAATTTGCATTTTATTGCCATCAGATCGCCTTCGGTTTGCCCGCAATAGCCGCCCATGCCTGAAACGGAAACCACCCGATGGCAGGGAATAATTAACGCATAGGGATTGTCTCTGCATGCGTTGCCGACCGCTCGCGCTGATGAACCTATTTTTTTTGCCAATTCAGAATAAGGGACTGTTTCGCCAAAAGGTATTTGACAAAGCGCCACCCAAACCCGGTTTCTGTAATTACTGCCTTGTTTTAACAGTTTAACGTTAATCGGTTTATCGACATCTTGCCAATGCTGGCTTAATTCATGCTCAGCCAATTGGTTCGTACAATCCCCCAGCACCCATTCTGTTCTGGTAATTACGCCTTGCTGGCTGTATAGAACAAGCTGTCCTGCCGGCGTCTGAAGCTTTGAAACATCCTCATCTCCCGAGCAATTTTCTACCCATTGAATTATAAATGGCATCAAACAAGTCCTGAATCAGTTTAAATAATTCAGTAAGTATATAATAAATCTATAATTTCAGGTTTAAGCAATCAAGCTAAATCACTAGCCATAAAAAAAGGCAGCTTAAGCTGCCTTTTTTGTTTCATGCAAACCAGCCTGATTAAAGTTTTTCTTTAATACGAGCCGCTTTACCGGTCAGGTCACGCAAGTAATACAGTTTCGCACGACGTACATCGCCGCGACGCTTAACATTGATCTCGCTAATCATAGGACTGTGCGTTTGAAATACACGCTCAACACCGGTACCGTGAGAAATTTTTCTTACTGTGAAAGCTGAGTTTAATCCGCGATTACGTTTTGCAATTACGATTCCTTCAAAAGCCTGAATTCTTTCACGCTCGCCTTCTTTTACTTTAACTTGCACGACAACTGTGTCACCCGGACCAAATTCAGGAATCTGTTTCAGTTGTTCCGCTTCCAATTCATCAATAATATTGCTCATACCACACCTTAATTTAAACCAACTCCACAATAAATTCTTTAAGCAAATTTTCCTGCTCAGCGCTCAAATTCTTTTTTTTCAATAAATCCGGCCGTCTTTGCCAAGTTCGTCCCAGAGCCTGTTTCATTCGCCAGCGGTCTATATCCGCATGATTGCCGCCTAATAAGACTTCCGGCACTGGATGACTATCAATCTGTTCCGGCCGCGTATAGTGAGGGCAATCCAGCAAACCATCGCTGTGTGAATCCTGCTGCGCCGAATCCTCATCGCCAAGTACTCCTGGCAACAGCCGAGTCACCGCATCAATCACTATCAATGCAGCAAGTTCACCGCCGCTGATGACATAGTCGCCGATAGACCATTCTTCATCGCAGTCCAGCTCAACAAAGCGTTCATCAATGCCTTCGTAACGCCCTGCAACTAAAATTAACTGCGATACTTTACACGCTTCGGCTAACAAAGCCTGAGTAATCGGCTTGCCTTGCGGACTTAAATAAACTACTTTGGCAGATCCGGCATCCGTCTGCTTTGCATCATTAACTGCATCATGCAACGGCTGATACTTCATGACCATGCCTGGGCCGCCGCCATAAGGGCGATCATCAACAGTCCGGTGCCTGTCATGAGTATAATCCCGAGGGTTCCATACCGACAGACTGACTATCTTGCGTTCGATTGCTCTTCCCGTTACACCGTAACCTGCAGCCGTCGTCACCATTTCCGGAAATAACGTTATAACGTCAAAACGCATGCTCTTAGTTAAAACTCAGGATCCCAGTCGACAATAATTTTACCGGCATCCAAATCAACGTTAATTATCGTTTGTCCTTTTAAAAAAGGAAGACACCGCTCCCTCTCTCCCTGAACAATGATCACATCATTTGCGCCTGTTTCCAGAAGACTATCAACCACGCCCAACCGAACACCATCAATGGTTTCAACATTCAAACCTATTAACTCGGACCAATAATATTCACCTTTAGCGGCTTTGGGCAATTGATCCTGGGAGATAAAAATATCCCAACCCATCAGGCTTGCGGCTTGGTCCCTATCATTAACACCAGCCAGCTGCGCGACTATGGTCTTGCCCTGTAGCTGTCCGTCAACAACATTAACTATTTTTGTCTCGTCGTCTTTTTTCAACAACCAAGGAGAATAGGTTAAAATATTTTCCCTCGGATCAGTGAAGGAAAATACCTTAACCCATCCTTTTACACCAAAAACGCCGGAAATTTTTCCAACGCTTATATGTTGTTGCTTTGACAACGCAGTTTATGCCGCGGCTTTACGTGCGTCTTTAATTAATTTTGCAACGCGCTCAGAAGGCTGTGCGCCATTGGCTGTCCAATAATCAACACGGTCGCTGTCTAAACGCAATTTTTCTTCATTGCCACGCGCCAACGGATTAAAAAAACCAAGACGTTCAATATAACGACCGTCACGACCGCTTCTGCTATCGGTTACAACAACATGGTAGAAAGGGCGATTTTTCGCGCCACCTCTAGAAAGACGAATGGTTACCATCTAAGTTCCTCAAAAAACATTTAGTCAAAATTTAATCGGCCTATTTTACTCGATTTTCTTTATAAGTAAAGAAAACAACACGCACCCCATCGAATAAGCAGCCATTAACAGAACAATAATTATCTTCTCATGCTCATGCCACGCACATTATTTTTTATGCCTCGCATCATATTTGCCATATTGCCCGTCTTGAAGCGTTTCATCATTTTCTGCATCATCATAAACTGCTTCAAGATGCGATTGACATCGGATAACTGCTGTCCGCAACCATCGGCAATACGCTTTTTACGATTCCCTTTAATCAAATCAGGATAACGCCTTTCTTTCATAGTCATGGAATTAATCACCGCAATCTGACGCGATAACTCCTTGTCATTAACCTTATCCTTCATTTCCTGAGGGATGCTACTCATGCCAGGCAATTTGTCCAGCATAGAGCCGACCCCCCCCATATTCTGCATTTGCAACAACTGCTCACGAAAATCTTCCAGATCGAATGACTTGCCTTTTTGCAGCTTTTTAACCAGCTTCTCGGCCTTCGCCTTATCAACCTTCTGCTCGATCTCTTCAATCAAGCCCAGTACATCGCCCATACCCAAAATACGGGAAGCCAGACGATCGGGATAAAAAGGTTCCAAAGCGTCGGTTTTTTCGCCCATCCCGATGAACTTGATCGGCTTACCGGTAATATGGCGTATAGATAACGCGGCACCGCCTCGGGCATCCCCATCGGCTTTGGTCAAGATAACCCCGGTCAACGGCAATGCATCATTAAAGGCTTTTGCAGTAATGGCGGCATCCTGGCCGGTCATACTATCGACAACAAATAAGGTTTCGACAGGATTGATTGCGGCATGCAATTCTTTAATTTCACCCATCATTTCATCATCAATATGCAGGCGACCGGCGGTATCGATAATAATTACATCAAGAAATTTTTTCTTCGCCGCTTCAATCGCATTTTTAGCGATATCAACGGGCTTTTGCGAAATATCACTTTCAAAAAAATCTAAAGAAAGATCATCTGCAAGCATCTGCAACTGTTTAATAGCCGCAGGACGATAAACGTCAGCACTGACGACGCCGACTTTTTTCTTTTGATTTTCTTTTAGCCAGCGCCCCAGCTTGGCCACCGTTGTGGTTTTACCAGCACCTTGCAAACCGGCCATTAAAATAATCGCCGGAGGGACTGCATTAAGGTTCAGCTTTTCGTTTGCTTCGCCCATGACCGCAACCAGTTCAGCCTGAACCAGCTTAATCAGTGACTGACCGGGCGAAAGGCTGGACTGAACTTCCTGGCCTAACGCACCCGTTTTGATACGCTCAATAAAATCCGTCACTACCGGCAAAGCAACATCCGCCTCAAGTAAAGCCATGCGTACTTCGCGCAGGGTGTCCTTGATATTGTCTTCAGTCAAGCGCCCCTGACCTTTAATTTTTTTAAGCGTGCTACTTAATCGATCGGTTAAATTATCAAACATATCAGTGTCTTTATTAAATCTGAAGGAAACCACTCACTAACACAAATGCGTTAGGACTATTTATCGGGTTATATTAACATAGCCTTTAAGGCCTTTGCATTAAACTCAAGGGAATTTATGGCGCATCAGGAAAAGCAGCCTATCGCATTATAAAAAGCCAAACGTCGCCAACCTGTTCATACAGACAATAAACCCACACCTGACAACGGCGTTATGTATTGATCACCAACCAATAAACACAATCCTCATGAACACCATACTCGCTATCCTTTCAATTTGTACTTATCTGGCAAGTACAGTATCTATTGTCAGAGATACACACCAGAACCAAAGACAACGCGGATCGCTTTATCTGGCCTGGGTAGCCGTATGCGCACACCTTTTATATACCGCTATCGTTTTTCAGCAAAATAATAGCTTCAATTTTAGCTTCATCAGCACCGCGTCCTTAATTTCACTGATCGTCGCCCTGCTGCTACTCATGGCGATACTTAACAAACCTGTTGAAAAACTGGGTATTGTAATATTTCCGATTGCTGCCACCATGTTGGCGTTGGAGTTAAGTCTGCCCGATAAACCGCATCTGCTACATACTCACAATTGGCAGATGAGCGTCCATATATTAGCCTCGATTATCGCGTTCAGCCTGTTAAATATTGCCGCCCTGCAAGCCGTTTTACTGGCCATTCAAGACCAACAACTTAAAAGCCATCCGCCCAAACGTTTCATTCAATCCTTGCCTTCACTGCAAGCTATGGAATCTTTACTATTTCAGATGCTCGGCACAGGACTTTTTTTTCTGACCATTTCATTAATCAGTGGCTTCATTTTTATTGAAGATTTATTTGCTCAGCATTTAGTGCATAAGACCGTTTTATCGATTATCGCTTGGATTATTTTTTCCAGCTTATTGATAGGCAGATTGCGTTACGGATGGCGAGGCAGGACCGCAGTCCGCTGGACTCTAACTGGTTTTATTTTGCTGCTGCTGGCTTACTTTGGCAGCAAAATGGTACTGGAATTAATTCTAAAAAAGACGTAATTATTCAGATTCAACTTTACTGATCTCGAAGAGCTCACGTTGCAGGGTCAATAAGAAAAGCACATCTATAGATTCGACGAATGCGTGTCGCTCATTTATCTACTGATCAAGCATTAATCATAAACTGAATCGCTATAAAAAAGAACGACGTAAAAGTCGCTCTCTCTAATCAACATATCCAAATAATTTTCTTCTTTTAAGCCCCCCCCCGCCTAGTTAAACATGCACATCAACATGCCCCGATCCCGTCACACCAGACGCGGAGTCTATAAGTTTTAAGGCCGACTCCCCTTTTACCTTTTCAATATCCTGAGCTTTCTTAACCAGAGAAACTTCCACATCCTGCACCGTCGTTTTCTCTTTCATAAGAGCTGTTGCCAATCCTGCCACACCTGCACCGCCTACTGAACCTACCATAAGAACCTCCTCAACTTAAATTTCAAAACTTTATCGACCTGTTTGAGCAATGCTTTAATAGTATCTACTAATCTCCCCAAGCATCACTCTCAGCTTTAATATAAAAGCCTTACCGTCACCAGTTAGATTTAGTGGCAAAAAACTGCCGCTCATCCAAAAAACACTATCGTCTCCTCCGTCAAAAAACCGACCTCGGTCGTTAAATATAAAATTATTTAATTTAATTTCAACAGCTTAATTTTACTTATCTATTGTTGGCACAAAAATAGCTTATTAAATTCCGACAAATATATTTTTTCTTCCAGGAGACAACTATGAGTATGGTAATTAACACAAATATGGGGTCCATCAACAGTCAACGTCAGTTGACTTCCACTAATAATAGTCTGGCTACGTCCATGGAGCGCTTGTCGTCAGGTATGCGGGTTAACTCCGCCAAAGACGATGCCGCCGGGCTGGCGATCAGCAACAAAATGACCTCGCAGATCCGCGGCATGACCGTGGCCGTGCGCAATGCCAACGACGGCATTTCCCTGGCGCAAACCGCCGAATCGGCGATGGGCACCATGACCGAGACCATGCAACGGATGCGCGACCTGGCGGTGCAATCGGCTAACGATGCCGCCGTGACCGGGTCCGACCGGGAGAAGCTCCAGACCGAATTCCAACAACTGAATGACGAGCTGACCCGGATCATTACCAATACCGAGTTCAACGGCAAAAAAATCATCAATGGCGATTTGGCCAGTGGCGCGGCGATTCAGGTCGGCGCCAATACGACCTCGGATAATCAAATAACTATTTCAATTGCCGATTTAGCATCCACAATCCTTAGCGTTACCTCGGCCGCTATAGGAAGCGCGGCGACGGCGAGCGGCGCTCTGGCCGCGATCGATGCTATAGACGCGGCGATTAAAGCCATCGATACGTCACGAGCGAGTCTGGGTGCAATTCAAAACCGTTTCACCACCACCATCAGCAACTTGCAGTCCTCGATAGAGAACCAGTCAGCGGCCCGCTCACGGATCATCGATGCGGATTTTGCGATGGAAACTGCTAACCTGAGCCGCAGCCAGATCTTGCAGCAAGCGGGGACTGCGATGCTGGCGCAAGCCAATCAATCCACCCAGTCTGTTTTGAAATTACTACAATAACGTCTACACTGCATGACAGCACAGACACTGCCTAGCGGATACGCGGTCTAGGCAGTGTGTTCTTTTGGCAGCCCCCCTACATAGACATCATGACCACAGCCAATTTTACTAAAGCATCCGCCGCAGGCACCTTAAAAACCAATGCCTTCGGTGACAGATACCTGTATAACATCAATCGTGGCAGTTTTGACAGGGTCAACGCACAAGCAATATTCGATGCCGAATTCAGCCAATCACTATTGCAGGAAGACACTCTTTATATCATCATCGGTACGGACTCAGGCCTGTTACCCAAATATGTTCAACAACAAGGCATTCCTGTTGGCTCTCGCTTCATTTTCATTGAACCCGACTCTATTCTGGAACAATTACATCAAAACCAGTTACTTGATGATTTGCCCCCGGAAATTGTTTGCACCACAGCCTCGAAATGGGAAGATCATGCGAACACATTTAAAATAAGGGAATACTCTTATATGAATGGCATTAAATCATTCAATGCCATCTGTACACAGCAAGGCGTTCTCGATGATTATGCCGAACTAAGCTGGACTATCAACGAAACCCTGAACATACTGCACTTCCGCTACAACGTTGCCATCGGTTGCGAATTATTCATCGTCCGGCAATTGGAAAATATTGCCGAAAACATTTTACCCGTGACTTTGATGGCCAATGCGTATCAAGGCAAGACTGTCATCATCCTTGCTGGCGGACCATCATTAACTACAGTGTTTCCGTGGCTGCTAGACAATCGGCACAAACTGATAGTTTTTTCTGTTTCGCGTATCTCCAGGCAACTCATAACCGCCGGCATTGAACCGGATTTTGTGTTTTCAGTCGACCCGCAGGATGTAAATTTACATGTCAGTCGGGAAATGCTTTTATTCAGCGATAAAACCATCTTTATAAACGGATATCACATACAACCGGCATTACTTAATCAATGGCATGGGCAAAGCCTTTATATGGGACCAAGATTACCGTGGACATCGGACCTCAATATTGAAAATATAGGAAGTACAGGTCCTACGGTAACCAACTCCGCATTATCAATAGCGCATTATTTCGGCTTTAGCAAAATATTATTGGCCGGTTTTGACCTTTGCTTTACCAAAGACGGAATCACCCATGCAATCGGCAGTGACGAGCAATTGGCAGGACCAAAATACGACTTAATCCCCTTACAGGTTGAAACCTATAGCGGCGAATTCAGACCCACAAGGCAAGATTATTACGCTGCACTGTTAACGCTGGCAAAACAGGCCGAGATAATTTCCTCAGAGCACTGCGAAATCATTAACCTAGCTCCCTTTGCCGCCAAAGTCGAGCATATTGCTCACATTCCCACCTCAGAAATAATTATGCCCGACCTTCAGGCCGACGACATAGCCAGCGCAAAACAACGCATACCCCAACTAACCTGTACCGCATTAAACAAGCATTATCAAGCAGTGATTGATGAGCTGGAGAAAGCTGACTTTCAAATAAAAGCCCTTGCTAAATTGGCTAAAATGGCGCTGGACATAAATCAACGCATGTATAACTCGGAAGGCAGGATTGAAAATTATAAGGAAAAGCGTGAGCTGGATAGCATTGAAAAACGGCTCAATAAAAAATATAAACACTACAGCAAACTGGTAAAACAGTTTGGCCTACGGCACTTTATAAAAATCTCTTCACCGCATGACTCCGATGATTGCAATGCAGAAAAAGCCAAAAAACTGGGCAGCATCTATTATCAGACCTACCAATCCGGAGCCACAACCCTATCAACCCTGATCAATACCGCTATAACCCGCACTAAAGCCAGGCAGGAAGAGCTGAAAGAAATGCCCGACATTAGCTTTCTTCTTGAACAGTGGAACCAAGATAAAAGCTATCGAAGAGCTGAAATATGGTTAACAAAGCATCCTTCCGCCCAATATTCGGAACAAACTGCCTCGGCATTACAAGCCATGCAAGATCAGTTCAACCAAGTACTGATCAATCAGGATACAGCTTTCAAGGCCAACACTGCCAAACACTCCACGCTACCAATTTTGAAGAGCAAAATAAGCTTATTATTTAAGCACAAAAAAATCGATGATTTGAAAAACCTGAAAACCGGTTTTATCAATAACCCCAATCACGAAAACAAGGAACCTTATCTATTGCTGATAGATGCTTATCTTGCTGAACTGGAAAATGACTTGGAAACCGCCCTGACCCATTACGACAGCATCATCAACCTGGATCAATCACCGCTACTTGAAGAAGCGCTGCTCAGGATTGCTTCCATTAGCCTTGAACAACATAACCAGAAAAACGCTCTCTTGGCGATGGATTGTCTTACCCAAGTCTCCCCCATTTACTTACCCTATAAGGCAGAACTAGCTAGAATTCTCGGCGATTTCATACTGGCTATTGACAGCTATAATGCCTACATTAATTTTTTTCCAGAAGACATTTTAAACAAACTAAAATTGACCGCGCTCTATATCGATATCAAGGTTTATGAAGCAGCAGAATTGATGCTGGAACATCTTTTACAAATCGCTCCAGACCTGGAATCAGCAATCGGCTTAAAAAACCAACTTGCGAAAATAAAACGAGAACAATTAATACCATCCCCTACAAATTAATGATATTTCAATCTCAAAATCTACTACTGCACTTTTTTTAAAAATTTATAATAGATAACTACTCGACTGGCTTTAGTGGAGGAGGACAGATGACACTGATTGGACAGAGGGTGAAAGCCGAAAGACAAGCTCGTCCATGCGCCTCTATTCAAAGCGCCTAATTGTTAAGGCTATGTATTATTAAGCATAAAACCTACAGACAACTGGAGTGCGGATTTCACCTGTAAGCGCAAGCAAAGCTAGTACCCCGGTTGCGATGAGTAATCTTCGTATAATGCTTCCAGAAAAACAGATTCAATCCAAGTGCCTTAATTACGCCTCTTGACTGACTAATGTGTCGTTTCGCAAACTGCTCCAGTAGTTAAGCTAGTGTTTAATTTCAATAATAGATTTATTTATTAGGTTACACTATGAGGCATGCCAAGAAAAGCCCCGGAAATCAAACTCAGCGATGCGGAAAAAGCGCATCTGGAAAAATTATCGCGCAGTCATCGTGCCGAAAGACGTATGGTCGAACGAGCCACGATCTTGTTAGCCTGTGCAGAAGGTAAGCAAAACCAACAGATTGCTAACGAGCTGGGCGTGTCCACGATTCGGGTTGGCAAATGGCGCAGTCGTTTCGCCTTACAAGGCTTATCGGGTTTAAATGATGAGCCGCGTCCAGGTAAACCGGTGATTCATGATGCGGCATTTAGAAACAAGCTATTGGCGCAACTGGAAAAAACGCCGCCTGAGGGTCTGTCTCGCTGGGATTGCCCGACCTTGGCCGAGCTATTGAACGTCAGTCAAGCGGCGGTATGGCGCGTTCTCAGAAAAGAAGGTATCCATCTGCATCGAGCGCGGAGCTGGTGTGTGAGTACCGACCCGGAGTTTACCGAAAAAGCGGCTGATATTATCGGCCTTTATCTCGATCCACCTCTGAACGCCTTGGTGTTGAGCGTCGATGAAAAACCCAGTATTCAGGCGCTCGAGCGCAAGGTCGGTTATGTGCAAACGCGTGATAAATCCTGGGTTAAAGCCTACCAAAGCCCCTATAAGCGGCATGGCACCTTGAATTTATTTGCCGCTCTGAATGTAGCGACCGGCGAAATTAAAGGTCAAACGACCCAGACTAAAACACGCGACGACTTCCGGCAATTCATGGCTGCCATTATTGAAGACGAACCGCCGCACCGAGAGATTCATGTCATTCTGGATAACTACTGCACCCATAAGCGCAATGAGGATTGGCTGGCTGCTTGCGGTCGTCCGGTGTATTTTCACTACACACCCACTTCGGCAAGCTGGCTCAATCAAATCGAAATCTGGTTCGGCATTTTGTCACGTAAGGCACTCAAGCAAGCCAGCTTTACGAGCACCGAGGATCTCAAAAATGCGATTGCCGCCTTTATCAAACGCCACAACAAGCGTGCTCAACCATTTAAATGGCGGCGACGTGAAGTCAATGGGGCGCAGATTAAAAATACAATAACTAATTTACGGAATTAAACACTAGTTAATTTGAACCATCAGTCAGGTTGACTTCCACCTTCAATAACGGATTATTCGGCTTGATACGCCTGAATGGCTTTTCTGTCATGTGCAAGCGACGCTGCTTGCTTCTGCAATAGTTCTTTTTGGCTTTGCACCAATGCCACGAACTGACTGTCTGTGGCTTGCATCGAAGCCATCATATCTGCAATTGCTTGACGTTCGAGCGGCGATGGTGATAATGCACATAGCCGCTCCAGCGCTTCCTGCCGATTAGCCAGCAGTTCATTCAAGTCATCCCAATCCTTAGATTCAATAGCGGAAGTAATAAGCTCAACAAAGCCTTCAAGCTGTTGCACTAATTCAGGGACAGCGTTCATCAATATTAACCACTATTGATACATTTCAGGCATGGAATCCCAAGCTTGCTTAATTTCCTTCATCAAAGCCTGAACTTCATCAAGTATTTCAATGCTGTTTTCAGCACTGGCTTTAAACAGCTGGGTGTTGATGTACTCATACAAACTCATTAAATTAGCCGCTATGTCGCCGCCTTTTTCCATATCCACACCGTCTATCAAACCGCCGACAATGGCAGCAGCCTTGGAGATCTGGATACTTTTATCCTGAAAATCGCCCCGTTCTATGCCACCTTTTGCCGCATTGACACGCATCAAAAAGCCGCTCATCAGCATCTGTATCAACTTATGCGGCGATGCACCGTCTATCACAGACTCGGCATGTACGACCGCATATTTATTCGCATTATTTCTATACGCTGCAGATATCATCTTTTACCTCACCCGTTTAATTGTGCTACATAGCTGCTCAAAAAAGAGCCCGTTGATTGGAACATTCCTACTGCTTTATCCATGGCAATAAACTGCTTCATTAAAGTTTTTTGCACGTTATCTAAATGTAGTTGGACAGTACTGCGTTTATCAGTGAGCGCTTTTAACTGCTTATTCAGCGAAGTTTGACGGGTATCCAATGATCCTCCGGTTTCCAAATATTTTGTTATTTTGGTGTTCAACCGGGTAGCCACACCATCAGTGGATGAAAAGACATCGCTTACTGATGACAGATTGGTCGCCAAGGCTTTATCAAGCTTGGCACCATCCAATGTCATTACGCCGTTTTTATCTATGTCGATGCCGATGGTTTTCAAGGTATTAAAACTACTGTTTGCTGAAGTGACTGGGGAACTGACCAGTTGACGCAAGTCATTTTTAATCATACGCAAGGTCGAATCACCCAATAATGCACCGTTGCTGCCGCCCGTAGTCCCTGCAAATTTGCCAAGGCTATCAGTCGTGCTATTTAATGCATTGTAGGCCGTCACAAAACCTGAAATGGTTTCCTTGATTGCCGCGTTGTCTAATGTAATATCCACATTCACATCGGTGTTCAGCGTTGCTGTCGATTGCAGATTCAGCGTCACGCCCGGCAACACATCAGTAATAACATTGCTACTTCGTGTAGCGACCTGTCCATCCATCAAAATTTTGGCATCAGCCGCTGTCACACCGGTAAAATTTGCCGGCACAGACGTATCCAACCTGCTCAACCCTGCATCGCCAGTCACCGCCACGGAAAACCCATTAGCAACGCCTGTGTCTTTGGACGTCAACACCAGTTTTGATATGGTGCCGGTATTGGTTGCATTATTGACATTGATAATGCTTGCAGTCACACCATTATTATCGGCCGCACTATTAATGGCATCCCGAATGCCTGTCAGCGTGTTGTTGCTTGCATCAATTGTTAGCGAAAAAGGCGTTTTAGTTCCCACTGAAAACGTCATTGTACCCGAGCCGATCACCTCGGTATTTCCAGTAAATTCAGCCGTTGCGATAGAATTCTGCGCTTTGGCCAACTGAGTCACTTGCATTACATGTGAACCTGCCACTGACCCCGCACCCGCTGTAATTTTTACAATGGCTTCATTTCCCGATAAAGCCTTATTGGTTTTGAACAGGTTTATGTCATTAAGCTTTCTCACAGCAGTCTGAAAAGTCGATAACGCACTTTTTAGACTACCCAGACCACTCACTATGGCTTTTGTGGCGGTTTCCTGTCGGGTAATAGCATTAAATTGTGGCTGCCCTTCAGCTGCGACCAGCTGACTAACAATGCCATTAATATCCATGCCACTGCCAATACCTAACGATGATGAAATAGCCATGACTCTCTCCTTCTTTAGTTATTCAAAACGCTAAACCCTGTCCTGAAGCAGGGTACCTTGATCGCCTTCCATCTCCTGCATTCTTTTAATGAACGCCAGCATCTCCTCGGTAGGTATTTGTCGCACTACATCACCGCTTTTGCTATCGACAATCTTGACCACAACCTTTTGAGTCGAATCATCAACCTGAAATTCCAAGTTACGATTGATCTCCTGCAATATTGAGTTGCCCTTCGTCGCAGCGGTTTTCACTAACTCCAGAGAAGTTTCTTGAGCATCGGTTTTTGATGCGGCGGCCTGCGTTTTTAATCCTTCATCAGACACGGCTACGGCTGCACTCTGCACATCAGCATTGTCTGAGACAACTTCCCGGTCATTTTGCTTATTTCTCAGGACTGTCACAGAAACAAGCTTAGATACATTAGTAATTTCACTGTTCATGACACCAACCTAATTTCTATGTGTTCAAAAAGGGAGGCCAAAGCCTCCCCGATTATTACCATGAAGCCTATCTGAGCAAACTAAGCACTGACTGTCCTGACTGATTGGCTTGCGCCAGCATCGCAGTCCCCGCTTGTTGCAAGATCTGGTTACGACTCAAAGCGGCAGTTTCCTGAGCAAAATCCGTATCGGTGATCCGTGAGCGGGCCGCTGACTGGTTCTCGATCGAGGACTGCAAGTTGCTGATGGTGGTGGTGAAACGGTTTTGAATTGCACCCAGACTCGCTCTTGACGTATCGATGGCTTTAATCGCCGCATCTAAGGCATCAATCGCGGCCAGAGCGCCGCTCGCCGTCGCCGCGCTTCCGATGCTGACACCGGTAACGCTAGCGATTGTGGCTGACATATTGGAAATAGTGACCGTTATCTGGTTATCCGAAGCCGTATTGGCGCCGACCTGAATCGCCGCACCACTGGCCAAAGAGCCAGCGATAATTTTTTTGCCGTTAAACTCAGTGTTGCTAATGATCCGTGTCAGCTCATCATTCAGTTGCTTGAATTCGGTCTGGAGCTTCTCCCGGTCTGACCCGGTCACGGCGGCATCGTTAGCCGATTGCACCGCCAGGTCGCGCATCCGCTGCATGGTCTCGGTCATGGTGCCCATCGCCGATTCCGCGGTTTGCGCCAGGGAAATGCCATCGTTGGCATTGCGCACGGCCACGGTCATGCCGCGGATCTGCGACGTCATTTTGTTACTGATCGCCAGCCCGGCCGCATCGTCTTTGGCGGAGTTAATCCGCAAACCTGACGATAAACGCTCCATGGACGTAGCCAGACTATTACTAGTCGAAGTCAATTGACGTTGACTATTGATGGATCCCATATTTGTATTAATTACCATTGCCATGATCTTATCCTCTTAAAATACCCAATAAATGCAGTTTATTAAAAAAACCGCTCTTTTAAACTCGTAATAGTTATCGGCGTATTAATAGATTCCTTTAATTATTTTTTGCAAAATTTCGTGACCATCTTAAGCACTGCCAATCGACGCGCATTGTAGGTATCCATCTACTATAAACCTGCAAAAGAAGTTACTAAATAATTTTTTAACTCAGCATTAAGACTGATTTTGTAATCACCACGGTTAGGTGAATTTACGCCTACAAAATCAATCTGATGTTTTTCCAAATCATTCCGGATTGCATTTATTTCTTTCGTTGCTCAATCATTGTGAATAACCGTCAAATTAGACCGACTTTTTTAGCCTCAGATCAACATATCCCAACTTAATGGGGTACCTTTTTTGACCGCTTTTTTTATTTGCTTACCCAGTGCCAAATTATAATATTTGGGCGACAATCCCGATCCAGGGCGAATTCGGCGCAGGTTTTCCTCAGTCAAAACATCGCCAACCTCCAAATCCTGAGCGATATAAAGTGATCTACGCCGATCTCTTGCCTTTTCTTCCGCCGCTGTGGGGCCATATTTCACCACCCCCAATGCTTGCCATGCCCGATTGGTTTCAATGGCCAAGTTTTTTAATTCATCCGGCTCAAGTGAGAAAGCGGAATCAACGCCGCCCTCAGCACGGGACAAGGTAAAATGTTTTTCAATCACGGCCGCCCCAAAGGCTACTGCTGCGACTGATACACCTATACCCATGGTATGATCCGACAGCCCAACTTCACAGTTAAACAACTCACGCAGGTGGGCAATGGTGCGCAAGTTTGTGTTTTCTGGAGATGCGGGATAAGTGCTTGTGCATTTTAGCAGCACTAAATCATTGCAACCTGCTTCGCGCGCCGTATCAACCGCCTCTGCAATTTCCGCGACAGTAGCCATCCCGGTAGAGATAATCAACGGTTTGCCAGTAGAGGCTGCTTTTCGAACTAAAGGCAGGTCTATACACTCAAAAGAAGCTATTTTGTATGCGGGCACATCTAACGATTCAAGAAAATCCACCGCAGACTCATCAAATGGCGAACTAAAACAGGCGAGGCCACGCATCTTGGCCCGTTTAATAATCGGCTGATGCCATTTCCAAGGAGTATGAGCTTGCTGATACAATTCATGCAGATTACGTCCTACCCACAAAGAATTAGGATCGGTAATATTAAATTCACCTTCCCGCAGATCCAGGGTCATTGTCTCTGCGGTGTATGTTTGTAACTTAACAGCGTCTGCCCCCGCCTCTGCGGCGGCATCGACAATGGCTAAAGCTCTATCTAAAGACTGGTTATGATTGCCTGACATTTCGGCAATGATGTAAGGCTTTGAATTACGACTGAATGTTGGAATATCTTGCATAAACGGTTTTAATTAATAAATAAAAATCCGTTTGCCATTTATAAAATATGGCAAATATAATTTTAATGAATGCTTGTACTGCCGAATAAAAAGTCTAGAAACTAGGCAATTCTACGCGCTGGGTTACCGATCCAGGTGGAATTCTCAGGCACGTCTTTATAAGCGACAGATGCCGCCGCCAGAACAGAATATTCACCCATTTTTGTTCTATCTCTTAACACCGAGTTGGGCGCCAAAAAAACACCCTCAGCGACACCTGAATAGCCACATAATGTTGCATTTGGGCCAACATAAACAAAATCACCTACGCTAACGTCATGCCCAATATTCGCCCCTGCACGTACACTGCAGCATAAACCTAACTGGCTTCCAGGCTGCATTACAGCATAAGCAGCAACTAGAGTCCCTTTGCCAACGCTTGCCGTTCTAGAAATAAGGGCGGTAGGATGTATCAAACTAACAACCCGATCAATGGGAATATTAAAGCTCTTAATTAACAATGCTCTTTCACGCATTTTACCAACACTCAATAATGAAAAATGATACCCCCATTCTTCAGGTAAATTGTGCCATTCACTAGTCTTGCCAAGAACAGGATAGCCACCAATTAAAGAGCCCATCGCCTCATGGTCATTTAAAAACCCGACTAACTCAATGTCTTGCCCTTGACTCGACATATCCTCAATAATTTGAGCCGCAACCAAGCCATCGCCCTGCCCACCCAGTATGACTACTTTCATGCACATTTCCCTTAGAGTATTTAGTTGCTTAGTTTTGTATTCACATAAGCAACAATATCATTAATAGCTTGCAAGCCATCAATATCGCTATCAGGAATTACAATACCAAAAACCTCTTCAACATTAAAAAGCACTGCTGAAAAATCCAATGAATCCATTCCTTGCTCACGTAACGATTTAGAGTGATCTAGTGCATGTGTATCTTTCACTAAATTGGCCTTTTCAATGATATCCAAAATCTGTGTTGTATTTACTGCCCCCATTATTATTCTCCCAATTAAATTTATTACTTTTTTAATAAAACAGCTGATGCCCAAGAGAGTCCAACACCAAAACCACTCAAGCCAATTTTTTGGCCTGTTTTAAAGAATTCTAAATCGGTACTGAGCAATATAGGAATAGACGATGAAATGGTGTTACCGTATTCATACATATCAAACACAACCTTGTCTCTCTCTAAACCTAAACGCATGCTGATAGTATCAACGATATATTTACTGCCTTGGTGTAGATACCAGCGGTCAATGTCTTCTTTATTTAGCTGTAACTTATCCAGTAACTTATTAACTGATATAGGCACTATCGTAGAAGTAAAATTAAAGATCGCTCGGCCATTCATAAACAGCTTTCCTTCGTTAATCAGATTCTTATAGCCAGCACCTTTTGAACCAAAATCAAATCCAATGGGTATCAACGTTGCATCTGCACCCAGTAGCGTAACTGTCGCGCCATCTCCAAAAATCAGCGCTGTGTTTTTATCATTGACATCAACAATATCTGAATACGGGTCAGAGGTAAATAACAGACCTTTCTTCATATCATTGGCTTGCATAAAAGCAATTACCACGGATAACGCATACACATATCCAGAACATCCCAGAGAAATATCAAAACAAGCGCAATTTTCAGGCAAACCTAACGCGCCATGCACAATCGCTGAAGTATGTGGAATATTAAAGTCTGGATTTTGTGTTACCACAGCACAACACTCAATTTCTTCAAGATTAAATGCTATTTTTGCTTGCAGATTTTCAAACGCTTTTATACATAAATCAGACGCTTTTTGTTCCGGTAGTTTTTGTGCACGGCTAACAACGCCGATTTTGTCTCGAATGAAGTTTTCGTCTGTTTCAAATTTTTCCAGCAAGTCCAAGTTGGAAACTTTAGTTTCTGGCAGGTAAATCCCTATTTGTAAAATGCCAGTCATTCTTTATCCTTTGCCATCGTAAAATAGATGCTACCAATCACTTCGTCACCTAGCAGAATATCGCTTTTGATTAAACGGAAATTAAAGTTTTTAATTAATTTGACCGCAATTATCGAATCATCTTCAATAATTCTTTTCTGCTCTAATCGGGTAAAATACCATTTACCTTTTTCTTTTGGATACAAACTTTGCAACAAGTATTTATTCATCGCTACAAAATTTTCGCAGAGTGTATAACCTGTTAGCCCAATCAAATGAACGTATTGCTGAACTTCATTCAGTTCGCACTGCTGAATAATTTTGTCTTCATCATAATCATAACGGCAATCGATCTGTACTCCATTTTCCACCAATTGCATGACTTGATGCTCACCGTCCAATACAACTCGAATATTCACTTTGGCGCCCTGCGCCTCATCACCTTGCAATAATGTCAACTGGGTAGAAGCCATTCCATTAAATTTCAAATCAATATCTTTTATCTGTTTGCCTGAGAAATGCTCCAATAATGCGCTCACTATATCTGTTCCGTGAACATAAGTCCGGGTGCCTTTAAAACAAAACATTAAGGTTGGATTATTCATGCGCCTCCTGAGAAACTTTCGGTCATTTACTTAAAAAATATATTCAGCAGTTAAGCGTCAAAAAAACACATCACTCCAATTAAAATCACCGGCATTACGAACCAGTTTTTTTGCATTGACCGACATTTCAGTTAGTCGTTCTGGTTTCTCAATCAATAACATTAAGCTTTCTCTTAATTTTTGACTGAATATTTTTTTGTCATCCCCAAGATTGACAGCCACACTCTTTGTTTCAAGACAAGACACTTGTTCTTTTTGATTATCGGCTATTGATGCAACAAGCGCTGGCAAAAATAGCACGCAACGTTCCCACGCCATGGTACCACCCGCGCCTATGCTCAAATCGGCTTCCAACATGAGATCGGGGACATTTCTCGCTTGATAAACCAGAACCACGCAGGAATATTGATTGCAAAACTCCTTTAAACTAGACAAATAAGAATAGTTCGCTCCAACAATAACTGTGATACTTATGTCTTTTAGCGACAGACTTAATAAAGTCTGCAATGCAGTTCGAGTAAAGTCGGATTCATCAACACCGCCAAATGCGATCAAAATATGCTTTACAACTTGCCGCACTCTAGCTTTGGCTTGTGCCTGGAAAAAAGATTGATGAATAGGAATGTAAGGAAAGCCCATCAATAACTGCGTATTTTCTTGAATTAAACCTACCCATTTATTTTTCGGTTGGCATAAGTTGGGATCAATGAGAATATCTGCACGATGAAGCCTATCAGCCTGACCATCTATGACCGCGATTTTACAACCGGTATTGTTTTTAATAATGGACTCCCAGGTAGCGTCAAGCGCAAAGTGATCGACAATGATCCAATCTTCGGGCTTAACACCACCTGACCTAAAAACTTCTAAACAAATAGAGGCATCCTCCTCCTGAGAGGCTTGTAACCAATGACCATGCTTTAAAAAAGTTGCAGATTTTGTATCTGGACATTCTGGCAACTTTGCCGGCAAAGGAATCGATTTGAAACCTCTTCGCTGAATTAAGCTCAATAAACTCCCATCAAATTCCCGACAAACGAATGTGACTATAGCGCCGTTATTTTTTAGTGATTCAGCCAAACTCAAACAGCGGAATACATGGCCTGTTCCAATCTGCCTTGAAGCATCCACCCTAATCCAAAACTGTTTCTTCAAAATACCCACCTTAAAAGGCTACTAAAGAAAAATTATTAGCTTAACATTTTAAAAAGAAACTCAGCTCTATTCCAATCCGAGATGGTGTCAATATCCTGAACCCGGTCCTTTTCCACGATATATGGAACAGTATTGCTAGTGAAAGCACGCTTACCCTGCATCCATGCTTCAGCCGTTCCCCAATAAAACTGTCCTGCATCATGATAGGCAGGCTCCAAGTCTTGCGACCTGGAATTAAGATATTCAGGAAATATCATTTCTATTCTGTTTTCGGTAGTAATTTTTACCGCTCTTTGAATGGGTGATTCAAATGCCCCTACAGTGAGAACAAAATCTGCATTTTTCTTTTTTAAAAGATCAAAAGCATCTATAAGCATTTCAGCTCTCACAAAAGGTGCCGTCGCATAGATACAGCACGCCCAATGGACACATTCTCCTCTGTCAACAAACCAAGTTACAGCGTCCTTTATTACTGCCGCCGTTACAGTGTGATCATCTGATAACTCTTTAGACCTTATAAAAGGTACTTCTGCACCGAATTTTTTGGCTATATGGGCTATTTCATGGTCATCAGTGGAAACAATCACTTTATCAAAACAACCACTGCTTAATGCCGCCTCGATAGACCAGGCAATCATCGGTTTTCCACAAAATTCTCTGATATTTTTACGGGGGATACGTTTACTGCCGCCTCTGGCAGGAATAATGGCAATGTTCATGCGCTAATTATCGTCTTCAAAGCTCTAACAACTTGATCTTGTTCTTCAAACGTCAATGCAGGGAACATCGGCAGGCTGATGGCTTCAGCATAATACCGCTCAGCTTCCGGGCAGTGGCCTGGTTTGAAGCCCAGCCTTTGATAATAGGGCTGGAGATAGACCGGTATGTAATGCAAATTAACGCCTATCCCTGCCGCTCGGAGCGCTTCAAAAACATCCCGATGAGTTCTTCCGATCTGTTCGAGCTTTAAGCGAATGATATAGAGGTGGAAAGAAGAATAATTATCCGGATGCTGCCACGGGAGCACTATCGGCAAGTTGCTCAGCATTTCATCATATCGCTTGGCGAGTGCATGGCGTTTTGCGACAAATTCATCAAGCCGTTGCATCTGGCTAAACCCGAATGCCGCTTGAAGGTCTGTCAGGCGGTAGTTATAACCAAGACCAATCTGTTGATAGTACCAAGGGCCATCAGGTTCGTGCGTCATCTGATCGACTTCTCGAGTAATGCCATGATTGCGAAAAAGCTGCATGCTTTTTGACAGTACGGCATCGTTAGTCAATGCCATACCTCCTTCACCAGTTGTAATGATTTTTACCGGATGAAAACTGAAAACGGTAATATCCGAATAGCAGCAATTACCAATCGGTTCGCCATGATATTTCCCGCCAATGGCATGCGAAGCATCTTCAATAATTCTAAAGCCGTATAGCTTGCTTAGCCGGTGAATGGTTTCCATATCGCAGGATTGCCCGCATAAATGCACAGGAATCAAAACTTTCGGCAAACAGCCTGATTTTTTCGCCTGTGCCAATTTATTCGCTAAGCATGTCGCACTCATATTGTAAGACTGCGGATTGATGTCAACAAAATCGACACTGGCACCGCAATACAGCGCACAATTGCTGCTGGCGACAAAAGTAATGGGACTGGTCCAAACCCTGTCACCCTTACCCACGCCCAGCGCCAAACAGGCAATATGAAGGGCTGAAGTGGCGCTGTTCACGGCAAAAGCATATTGCGCGCCACAATAGTGAGCTACCGAGTTTTCAAAATTAGGAACCGCCGGGCCTTGCGTTAAAAAATCCGAACGCAACACATCCACCACAGCCTGGACGTCGGCATCGTTAATTGTTTGGCGACCGTAAGGAATCATGAGCCGCCTTTTTAATCCAGATGAGTTTGCACCAAACAGCGCAATTCATCTACCGTCAAAAACTGCTCGTTACTGCCGCTGTTATAACAAAAGCCGGGGATAACAGACTGCGCCCCGTTTTTTGCGCAATACTCTTCGATGGAATAATGCCCTCCTGTCGGCAAAATCGCATAGTACTGCCCCATGTCCACGGTATTGAAGCTATCACTCGAAGTAATCATCTCCTCGTGAATCTTCTCGCCGGGACGCAGGCCAATAATTTTATGTTCGCAGTCCGAATCAATCGCCAAAGCTACATCAGTAATGCGGTAAGAAGGTATTTTCGGGACCAGTATTTCACCGCCCCAAGCATGCTCAATAGTCCACAACACCATCTCCACGCCTTCCTGTAAACTGATATTAAAGCGCGTCATGGCCGGATCAGTAATCGGCAATACGCCGGTCTTACGCTGTTCCAGAAAAAATGGTATCACCGAACCGCGACTGCCCATCACATTACCGTAGCGTACTACACTAAAACGAATGTCCTGTTCACCTTTAATATTGTTGGCAGCCACAAACAACTTGTCCGAACAGAGTTTAGTGGCGCCGTATAAGTTAATCGGAGCTGCTGCTTTATCAGTCGACAGCGCTACAACACACTTCACGTCAGAATCTAAGCAGGCTTCAATGAGATTTTGCGCACCCAGCACGTTGGTTTTAATGCATTCAAAAGGATTGTATTCCGCGGCAGGCACTTGTTTGAGTGCTGCCGCATGCACCACTATATCTACCCCTTTAAGAGCCCTGCTTAAGCGAGCTTGGTCACGAATATCGCCTATAAAATAACGCATACAAGGAGCATTGAATTCTTGCTGCATTTCAAATTGCTTAAGTTCGTCACGAGAATAGATAATCAGTTTCTTAGGCTTGTAGCTTTCGAGAATTGTCTTAGCGCAATGCTTACCAAAAGAACCCGTTCCGCCCGTGATCAAAATAGATTTGTTATCAAACATTATTCTTCCTTAACTCGAATATATATTCCAACAACTTGAATATGAGTGCATATTTTTATTAGACTGCTCGTATAGCAGTTCCATTTTTCTTAAACAGTTTAGCATCTAAAATCAACTGCGTTTGTCATCCCGGCTATTTCTTCATACTTCCCAAGTGTTTCCGCAATATCATGCAGGCAAGTTTCAATCCTTATCGAGATTATTTTTTAGAATTGATGGGGTCTCAATAACTTGTACTCGTTGAGTCACACCACACACCAGAGTATAAGGTATGGTGCCCGACCATAACGCAACTTCCTCAGCTGGCAAGTCTTCACCCCACAAGGTTACTGCATCGCCGGGTTTTGCTTCAGGTTGAGTAGCCAGATCGACGGTAATCATGTCCATGGATACCCGGCCGACCAGCGGTACGCGCTTGCCGTTGACCAGCACCGGCGTTCCGGCTTTAGCATAACGAGGGTAACCGTCGCCATACCCAATAGCCACAATGCCCAGAGTTGTATTCTTCTTGCACAGCCAACTGCCGCCATAGCCAACGGTTTCGCCTTCCAGGACAGGCTTGACCGCGATCAGTCGTGAATGCAGGCTCATGACCGGCTTAAGCCCTAACTCTTGACCGGTGCTATCGGGAAATGGGGAAATACCGTATAGCATTACGCCCGGCCGTACCCAGTCAGCCAATGATTCCGGCCAACCTAATATGCCTGCCGAGTTGGCGATACTGCGCGGGCCTGGGTAGGTCGCCACGGTCTCGTTGAACTGACGGATCTGTTTAAGCGTCTTATCGTTATTTTTATCATCGGCGCTGGCCAAATGCGTCATCAGATTGATTGGCTGCTTGACAATGGTGCAATTTTTTAATCGCTGATAAACGGCATTAAAGTCTTTAGCTTTAAAACCCAGCCGGTTCATACCAGTGTCAATTTTCAGCCAAGCCGTAAGCTTATCTTGCTCTTTCCGAGTTTCGAGAATTTCAAACTGGGAATTAGAATGCAGTACCGGCTCCAGTTGATACGCCAGCATATCATCCAATTCCTCGGCGCAGGTAAATCCTTCCAGAACGACGATCCTGTTTTTCAATCCCGCCTTTCGCAACCGGGCACCTTCATCAGCCCTAGCCACTGCAAAAGCATCAACATTTTGCAAGGCTTCGGCAATACGCAACATGCCATGTCCATAACCATTAGCCTTAACAAGCGCCATTACTTTCGCGCACGGCGCACAACTACGTACTTTGGCTAAATTATGCTGAACTGCATCCAGATCGACTACGGCATACGCAGCTAGACTCATTCATAATCTCCGCTACCATGATAAACCCCGGCAAAATTTTCAAAGCGGGTATATTGTCCAAGAAAGGTAAGTCTGACAGTTCCCAGCGGACCATTACGCTGTTTGCCGATAATAACTTCAGCGACGCCCTTGTCAGGGCTGTCTTCGTTATACACTTCGTCCCGATACACGAACACTATCAAATCGGCATCCTGCTCGATAGCTCCCGATTCACGCAAGTCAGACATCATCGGTCGTTTGTTGGGCCGTTGTTCCAGATTACGGTTAAGCTGAGATAAGGCGACTACAGGAACATTCAATTCTTTGGCCAGCGCCTTTAAGCCTCTGGAAATATCGGAAATCTGCTGCACCCGGTTATCACCGCTGGAAGGCGACTGCATCAACTGTAAATAATCCAATACTATCAAACCCAGCGGCCCATGCTCACGCACCAAACGTCTGGCTCTCGAACGCACTTCGGTCGGCGTTAACGCCGGCGTATCATCAATGAATAATTTAGTTTCAGCCAACAAATTGATGGCCGACGTCAAGCGCGGCCACTCATCATCCTCCAGCTTTCCGGTTCGGACTCTATGCTGATCGATACGTCCTAATGAAGACATCATCCTCATCGCTAGCGCATCTCCCGGCATTTCCATACTGAATACGGCAACAGGTTTATCGCCTTTAATTGCAATATTTTCGGCCATATTCATTGCGATAGTCGTTTTACCCATTGAAGGGCGACCGGCCACAATAATCAAGTCGGCGGGCTGCAGACCTGAGGTTAGCTCATCAAAATCCGTGAATCCTGTGGCCGCTCCGGTAATGGAGCCTTCTTGCTCAAACAGCGTTTCAATTTTATCGACAGCACGCGCCAGCAGTGATTTAATCGATGTAAAACCGCCCTGCCCGCGCTGCCTTTGTTCGGCAATTTTAAATACTTGGCGTTCGGCATTTTCAAGCAGATCGGCAGTCTCACGACCTTCGGTGTTGAACGCGGAATCCGAAATCTCGGTGCCGACATGAATCAACTGGCGCAGCACCGACCGGTCTCTGACTATATTGGCATAAGTCACGATATTCGCGGCGCTCGGCGTATCTTTTGCCAACATCCCTAAGTAGGATAATCCGCCTGTATTTTCAAGCTCACCTATGGATTCTAGGGCTTCCGATATGGTAATTACATCAAAAGGAATCTGTTTTTCAGCGAGCTGTTCAATCGTTTTGAAAATTAATCGATGATCTTTCCTATAAAAATCACCTTCTGAGACCTTATCCGACACGGAATCCCAAGTCTGATTATCCAACATTAATCCACCTAAAACAGATTGCTCAGCTTGAATAGAGTTGGGAGGGATTTTTAAAGAATCCAAAGAGTAATCACGATCAAAGGAATAATTTTCAGACATAATTCACAGCAATAAAAACGTTAGTTATAAAACACAGCATAAAAAGAATTTCAGAAAGATTAACAATGAAGATGTAACACAAGAAATAATGTGAAGGGAGCTAATTCATCCAAAATGGTGATAGCATTTACAAACGCAATCTTAGCGCGGTTACTTAACAACTATACACTATTGTTAACATTTTAATTAGCTTGCGCTTGTTGATCTCAGGGCAAGCGCATATAAATTAACTCAAGACTCAGTGACAATACCCGGTTTTTCTGGGTATTGCCCGCCATGGCATTAAGTTTACAAGAAGTCTTTTCTTCGCTTGAAGACTGGCGAGTAGAGAGGCATAAACGCCATATGCTGATCGATATTATTGTGTTGACGATCTGCGCCGTGATCAGTGGGGCTGACGGCTGGGAAGCCATTGAACACTTTGGTAAAAATAAACAGGACTGGCTGCGAAAATGGCTAGATTTGGAGAATGGAATACCTTCGCATGATTGTATTGCGCGCGTGATTGCCGGAATACCGTCCGCAGAAATGACGGACTGTTTTATCGCCTGGGTAAGCGGTATTGCTGAACTTACGCAGGGGGAGGTTGTTGCTATTGATGGAAAAACAGCGCGTCACCCATACAATCGTAAAGATAAGCCGGGGGCTATTCATATGGCGAGTGCTTGGGCCAATCAAGCGGGTATGTCTTTAGGGCAGGTAAAAACACAAGAAAAATCTAACGAGATTACTGCGATACCTGTGTTACTGGATATGCTTGAAATCAAAGGTTGTATCGTCACCATTGATGCGCTGGGACGCCAAACCGACATTGCTGAAAAGATTATTGCAAAACAGGCGGATTATGTTTTAGCGGTTAAGGATAACCAAAAGTTTCTCCATGAAGCCATCAGCGATTATTTCGAGGTGGCTATAGCCGCCAATAATCCGGAATTATGCCTGTTACAGCACCATACAGAAACCAATGCAGCGCATGGGCGCATCGAAATACGGCGTTGTTATTTATCGACGTGCCTTGATACGTTACCCGATGCTTCACGTTGGAAAGGCCTGAAAAGTATCAGTAGGGTTGAAAGCGAACGAACCGTCAATGACAAAACCAGTATTGATCGTCGGCATGACCTCTGCACTTTAAAAGACGTTAAGAACTTCGCTCATGCGGCACGAGCGTATTGGGGCGTGGAGAATTCGTTACATTGGGTGTTAGACGTGACTTTTAGAGAAAATAATTCGCGGATACGGACTGGCTACGCTCCAGAAAACTTTACTATTTTCCGTCAACTTGGTATTAATCTGCTAAAAAGGAACCGTCTAAAATGAGCATTAAGAAAAAACGCTTTGAAGCCGCGTTGAACGATAAATTCAGGGAACATGTGATTTTCTTGGCCTGAAATGTATATGCGCTTGCCCTGGTAGAGGATGACGGTTTTTATTCGATCAAAAAATAGCGTGCGGACGGCCGCATACAAAATAATTTTGCACTCAAAACTTATGAATGAACATTTATTTTGAGAAATTCACACACTAGTACTCAGTCATTCTTGATTTGACGGATAATTACCCTCATATACTCCGTTTGTACATTAATGGGGCAGACAGTTGGCAAAGAAATACATAGTGCGACTCACCGAAGAAGAGCGTACTGATTTGGAGAGTTTAATTCATAAGGGCAAAGTAGCCG